>Ga0210405_10005107_pt1 | contig 12095 bp, 5 predicted proteins | sample IncBWH11MmetaG_FD_155492 | JGI IMG/M metagenome (GOLD analysis project Ga0210405, IMG submission 155492) | Forest soil microbial communities from Barre Woods Harvard Forest LTER site, Petersham, Massachusetts, United States - Inc-BW-H-11-M | ecosystem: Environmental > Terrestrial > Soil >... | reverse complement strand
TGTCGCGATGTGCGATCCGGTGGCAATCACAATCGATTCCGCCGCCACAGGGCCGGCCAGCCCGCTCGCGGCCGAGACCATGGTCGCCACCGAAACCGCGGGCGCCGCAGGCGGCGACTCGTAGGCCAGCATATAAACCTCCGGCGGAAAGTTCGCGATGCTGAGGGGGCAGGGGGAACCGACCAGAATGCAGTAAGAGGGGAACGTCACCTTCTTCCACGTCGCGCCGCCATCGGTAGTCTTTTGCGTGTTGATGCCAACGCCGCTGTCCCCCAACGCATACACGTTGCCTGTGGCGCCGGGATCGACCGAGACGGCGGGACCGTCGTTGAGGCCGCCGAATCCTTTCGCCACCGGCGTCCAGGTGACTCCCTGGTCCGAGCTCTTCAGGACCACGGCGCCGACTCCGGTCTCCACCCCGCCGGCGTAGATGTCGCCGTTGGTTCTGTCAAAGTCGATGGTCCTGGTCGTAGCGGGCACCGCAACGTTCTGCCACGTCAAGCCGCCGTCAATGCTCCGGAAAGCCGCGCAGTCGGACGTACATCCCTGGCCAAACCTGCGCGACACGTAGAGGTTCTGGCTGTTGCGCGGATCGACGAAAATGCTTCCGTTGGTCGGCGAGGAAGTGGCCAGGGTGCCCAGCGCCTTCCAGGTCACGCCGAAATCCGTGCTTTTGGCGACCTTGCCGTGGGTGACGGCAGCGTAGACCACGCCCGAGATTTTCGGATCGGTGGCGAGCCCGGCGATGCCGCTGAGGCCACCGAGGCTGTCGAGCGACATCTCGGTCCACGTGCCGCCCGAGTCGGTACTGCGAAAGGTTTTGGTGGCGGAGATGTAGATATTATTAGTGGCCACCGGGTCGATGCAAATCCAGAAACTCGAAGCTGGATTCGAGTTTGTCCCATCGATGCCTGTCACCACCACCCCAGACCACGTCTGCCCCGCGTCGGTCGACTTGAAGACTGCCGATGTCCCGGTTGCCGAGCCGAGGAAGTAGACGTTCGAGGGATTCAGCGGGTCGACCGCGATCGCCACACTGCCTGGGATGCCTTGCAGCAGCCCGTTCGATACCGTCACCTTGACCGGTTGCCAGGTGGCGCCGCCATCGGTGCTCTTATACGGTCCGTAGGTGGTGGCGGCCCAAGTCGTGGTGGCGGCGCGCGCAGTGATTGACAGAGCGAGCTGGAGAAGAACTAGTCCGTGCAGTAAACGATTTTTCATCAGAACCCTCTGGAATCGGGTGGGCGCTGTCATTGATACTTCAGGTATAGCGTGTAACTCTCGCCATAGAGAACCCCGGCGAGGTCGAGGCCCGAAGCTGTAAATAAATTTACCGTACTGTTGCCCACAGTTAGTTGGCCAAAATTGAGGGGTGGTCCACTCGGCGGAAGGTTCAGCAACACGTAGGACGGGATGGTTAACTTCCCAGCACTGACATCCGCCGCGCACAGGAAAGCGGATGGAGCACTCCCACCGACGGCATATACCTGCGTACCGGGAACGCCTCCAGTCCAGTTGATGGTAAGATCCTTGGAGCGATCCAGCGGCGCTGTAACACTCGGTATATTGGTCCACAGAAATGGTGCAGATGGCACGTCGATCGACCCCGTGAAGGCGCCCACGTCCTTTCCGCCCGTTCCGGTAACTGTGTAGTGGCCGGGATCGTAAAAATTACCAGGTGTGCTGTTGCCGAATTTCACCCCCGCGTAATACTCCCCAACCATGGGCACTGTTTGCCCCGTTATGGTGCGTGTGCCGCTTGGACCCTTGACCGTCAGGGTCGGACCGGCATCGAGGCTGACCGAAGCAATCGGAGAGGGAACGGCGACCACGGTCCCATTGTGGACGATGTTGCCGTTCGGGTCCGGGAACATGTTGATGGTACAGGAATTCACTGAAAAAATGCCCAACAGAGTAATCATGGATGCCGGTATGTTTTCGCCGATGAAAGTAGCGCCCCCCGTGTCCTGCTTGGTCGGGTTGGGGTTCCCCACCGCCATGCCAAATTCACGGCCCAGCGAGATCGATCCGAACTTGACGTTTGGCTTACCGGAAAGCTGCTGCGTGAGCGCCGGCGGCAGAGTCGAAGGTATCGGGGTGCAGGCGGCACCACTCGGGTCAATGGAAAGAGTGGCCAGGTTGCTGACCATGTTGCCGATTTGCACCACGACCGGTATGAAGCATCCGGTGACGCCGTCGGGGATCGTGAAGCGGATGACGTCCCAGGCGGCGATCCCCTGAGGAGCCGGAAAGCTCGGATCGAGCCCGTCACAGCACAGGCCGCGTCCTGCCGAGACCACTGTCGCCGGCATCACTCCGACATAGACCTGGATCGTCGCGTTCGGAACGTCGGTGACGCCGCTTTGCGTTTCGTCGCTCGTGATCGCGCCCAGACCCGTGCCGTTGATCAGCACGTCCTGTTCAGGCTGGACGCTCTGAGTGGTGCTGTTCGGCGCCGTGCTCCCGTCGGCGGCGGACACGTTGAACGCCATCGCCCGACCCGCGTATCCCTCCACAGTGCTGGTAAAGATGCCGAAAGCAGAGGCGACCACGGCAATTGCTTTCGATGCCGTGACGCCGTTATTGTTCACCGTCACGGTTCCGGCGCCGAGCGGGGTATTGGACGGCAAGATCGCCCCCACCTCAGTGGAGGAGACATAGACCAGGATGCAGTCGACCGCCGTGCCGCCGATATTGGCCTGCACGGTGACGCCGCCCAGCCCATCTGTGGTCGGCAGCGGGAACGAGGCCTGCTGGAGCGGGTCGGGGCCGAGGCCCTGGCCAGTAATCGCGAAAAGGGCGCCCTGGGCAATACCGTAAAATGGAGACGTACTGGTGAGCCGGCTCCCCGCGTTCACAACGCTGCCGATGGTGACCTGGGCCGCTGCGAATCCGGCGGTGGCGAGGAAGACGAAGACGAACGACTTAACAAAGTGGGCTTGGCGCATGGTCAATCCTGTCAGATGTAGGTACATATGGCAATGCGGAAGACCGGCCGCTTTTTGCGAAACTTTTGCGAGCTATCAACCTGCCCCACAAAATCCACTACAGAACCGCCATGCGTCAGCATGCGGTTTTTCACCGCCGGAGCGGCCCCGCATGCTGACGCATGGCGGTTCTGTAAACCCAAGCGACCCGGACATCAAGATGTTGTAATACCCTACTGGAAAATCAAGGCCAAACTGTAACTTACACTGTAGCTAATCGAGGCGATGTCAAGGCCCGAAACCGTAAACAGAGTCACCGACCGGTTCGACAGATTCAGACTGCTGAAATTCACCGGTGGACCGCTCGGCGGAAGACTTAGCAGCACATAGGACGGCACCGTCAGTTGTCCGGCGCTGACCGGCGCCGCGCACAAGAAAGCCTGTGTACCGCTCCCGCCTGTGGCAACTACCTGAGTACCGACGCCTCCCGTCCAGTTGATTGTAAGATTCTTGGATCGATCCAGCGGCGCCGTAACGTCAGGTAGGTTGGTCCACACAAATGGCGCCGATGGCACATCTGTCGACGCCATGAAGGCGCCCACATCCTTGCCGCCTGGTCCGGTGATCGTGTAGTGACCAGGGTCGAGATAATTACCAGGTGTGGAGTTGCCGAGAGTCCCCCCCGAGTAAACCACCCCCAACATCCCCAACGTTTGCCCCTTGATGGTGCGTGTGCCACTTGGACCGCTGATCGTAATGGTCGGCCCGGCATCGAGGTTGACCTCCTTAAAGGGAACGGGAGTGACCACGGTCCCATTGTGGATGATGTTGCCGTTCGGGTCCGGGTAGCCGTTGATGGTACAGACATTCACCGGATAGATGGTCTCCGCGGTAACCATGGATGCCGGCACGTTTTCGCCGATGAAAGAGGCGGATCCACTGTCTTGCTTGGTCGTGTTGATGGCGCCCTTGGCTGTCGCACTCATGCCAATGGTCCGCCCAAGTCCGACCGATCCGAACTTGACATCCGGTTTACCGGCAAGCTGCTGCGTGAGCGCCGCCGATAGAATCGACGGTATCAGAGTACACGCTGCGCCACTCGGGTCAATTGAAAGAGTGGCGAGGTTGCTGACCAGATTACCGATTTGCACTACTATCGGTATGGCGCATCCGGTGACCCCATCCGGGATCGTGAAGCGGATGACGTCCCAGGCGGCGATCCCCTGCGGAATCGGATAGCTCGGATCCAGCCCATCGCAGCAGAGGCCGCGTCCAGCCGAGACCACTGTCGCCGGCATCACTCCGACATAGACCTGGATCGTCGTGTTTGGAACGTCGGTGACGCCGCTTTGGGTTTCATCGCTCGTGATGGCGCCCAGGCCCGTGCCGTTGATCAGCACGTCCTGTTCGGGCTGGACGCTCTGTGTTGTGGTGTTGAGTGTCGTGCTCCCGTCCGAGTTGACGTTGAACGCCAGCGCCTGCGCCGCGCCTGTGGTCGGTGTCTGCGTAAAGGTACCGAAAGCAGCCGCGACCACCGTAATCGGTTTCGACGCAGTGTCGCCATTGTTGTTCAGCGTTACGGTTCCGGTTCCGAGCGGAGTATTGGAGGGCAGGATCGCGCCTACCTCAGCGTCGGAAACGTAGACCAGGATGCAGTCGACCGCCGTGCCGCCGATGTTAGCCTGCACGGTGACGCCGGCCAGCCCATCGGTAGTCGGCAGCGGGAATGACGCTTGCTGGAGCGGATCGGGCCCCAGACCTTTTCCATGTATCGCGAAAAGGGCCCCCTGGGCGATGCCGTAAAACTGAGATGTGCTTTGGATGCGGCTTCCCGCGTTCACGACGCTGCCGATAGTAACCTGAGCTGCTGCGAATCCAGCGGAAGCGAAGAAGAGGAAGGCGAATTGGCGCATGATCAATCCTGTGAAATGGCAGTATGTATTGCAATGCGGAAAGCCCGCCGATATTTGCGAAACTTTTCGAGCCTAGAAACTTCACCTACACAAAGCGCCAAGCCGAATCAGAGCCGCGCGCGTCAGCGAGCGGTTTGCGGGCGGCTCGAAATCGTCGCGGCCGTACGAATGAACTTCTCCATCACCGCCAGCGTGTCCTCCATCTCAAGCAGTTTTTGCTCGGCGGCCGCATTGTCGCGCATGCGCATCGCCAACCCGAGCGCTCGTTGCTGGCTGTTCAGCCGGTCTGTGGCATCGCGGATCTCGTCCGGAACAGGGACACCCGAAGCGGACAGCTTTCTTTGAGCCTGCGCCAAACCCGATCTGTCCGGGGCGACGCGCCTCATTACCGCGCTGTAGTGTTGCATAAACTCCGCCTGGCCGGTGGGCGGCGGCGCTGCTGCCGGAACCGGCGCCGATTGAGTAACAGCCGGCGCGGCGTTTCCGGCCGGCGATGGCGCAGGTGAAGTCGCGTCGCCCAATTTCGGATCCACCCCATCGATGGGAGCAAAAAGGGTCTGCCTGATATCCCGGTAGGTTTGGTTGGTAATCTCCGCATGACTCTGCTCTTGTGTGCGCACCAGGCCTCCTGGCACTTCGTCGCTGGTCCACGTTTTAGTAAAGGTCAGCGCATCGTTGGCTCGGGTAACACACTCCCACTTGGTGGGGATCTTCTTCCCATTGATCGTCAGCGTCTCTTCGCCCCTCGTCGTGATCCTGGTCGGGTCGTCCACTGGCGCGCCCGCCGGCGCTTCTTTCGCCTTGAAGATCAGTTGGGTGTCGTCGGCTTTCACTATGGCCCGCTCGTCGTCAATCGACTGGAGCGTAAGGGTAATACGCGAAATCTTTTTTTGGGTGTATAGATTGGTTCCCGGTTTGTATTCATGCAGCAAGTCGTTCTCATAGCTGGCCTTCGAACCTACAGGGAATTTTTTCCAAGCCAGATATTTCGGTGAATCGACGAGATTACTGGCCGTCATGCGCATCTTCATCCAATCCGGATTGGATTCCCGGAAGTTCGCCATTGCGCCCGCATCCAGCACCTTAAACTGCTTCGAGATCAGGAAGCGGACCCCCGCTCCTTCGCGCCAATCCTGGACTTGGCCCCAAATCTCAACCGGCTTACCGACCAGACTGGAAGAATTCTGGCCAAGGATGTCCGAGTGCGGTGTAAACGCCGTAAAGCGATCGTTCTTGGATTCCTTGAAATGAATCGTCGCGTACTGCGGTGAACCGTTTGTATCCAGCTCTACCCGCGCGACCGTGCCCCGCACTTCCACCATTTTTCCCATCCAGCGCGGATCGTAAGAGCTCGCCAGGAAATGCGACACGTCGGGAACCTGCGTCTTCGGATCCTTCAGCAGCGCCGTGAACCAAAAGAGCGCTCCTTTCGACTCCGGATCTCCCCGCGGTCCACCTCGATCGTCCTTCGCCACGGCTTTCAGCCGCCCCGCGGCGGCGACCACCGCCGGCTCTCCGAACCTGGCCACAAGCTGCCCATACACTGTAGCCGCCTTGACCCATTGCTCCTTGGTATTGAGCATCGTGGTCGCCTCCCGCCCCATTAGACCGTATTGATCCAGGCAAAGCGCGATCCCATAGTTGTGCGGCGAGCTATTGGTCACTTGCGTCAGGAACAGCAGAAATGGATTGGGCGACGGCGCTGGTTCATAGGTACCGATGGCCACCTCGGCGCGCTTGGCAAGTCCTCCCATCGCATTCTTCGGGGTGCGCAAGACGGCCGTCGCGGCCGCCAGCACTTCCTTTTCGCCGAAGTTCTTTACGAAGAAATTGTAGAGGTCCACGCTGGAGGCTTTGGGGTCGGGCAGCTCCGCCGGCTTCGAGCGCGCCAGCGCCATGGTTACACCCGATTCCATCTGGTTGACCAGGTAGACCTGCGGTGTCACGTACTTCGAAATGTCCAGGCCGCTCGACAGGAACTCCGCCCAATTCCGCGCATCTTCGTAAGCCCTGCGCCAGGCCGATTTGTCCACATAGGCCTCCGCGATTATTTGCGGTTGAGCCCACATCCCATCTTTGTCCCTGCCCTGGGCTTTTCGCAGCGCATTCACCCATGCCACATATAGCGGAAACGCAAATGGCCGGATACCGCCATCCACACCCGTCGGAAACGCATTGAGACTCGTCGGAGTGGTCGGGTCAAAGCCAAAGGGGTCCGCAGTCACTGCAATCGCATTCTGCATTTTTTGCACATCGCCGGTCACGCCCTGCTGCAGCGAGAACATCAGATAGGACAGGTCCTTTTGCATAAGCGCGCCGAGGAAAGCAGCCTGAGCGTCCGCGAATCCCGGACCGTTCGGGAAAACCTTCCAGAATCGGCTGCGCGCTCCCGCGATCCCGGCGTTTAATTCCCCCTCCGCCTTCTTGTAATTTTTGGCCGAGTTCCAGATCTGGCTGGCAAGATTCTGGCATGGCGGCAGGATTGAGGGTGTAATCGGGTTTGGATTGCAGGACTCGCCGAAGCAGCCAGCCGCGGCGGCCAGAAACATTATAGAAAGCGATCGGAGTTTAGCCATCTCATTGACCTCGGGAATTCCAGTCCTATCTCTTGTTGGCCTTCGGCGCCTTGCACGGCGGAGCCTCCGCTTGCTGCCGGGCCACTTCCGCGGGCCGCGCGTCGAAGGGTCCGAAGCCCGCCAGCGGCTTCCATCGGTGAACATAAATCTCCGGCGGCGGCTGGCTCTGGTTGGTCCGCGAGAAGTCCCAGCGAAAGGGAGTGCCGCCGAGCCAAACGCTCTTGATCTGCATGGTGGGGAGCGGCTGCGTCAAGCCGAAGTGAATGACCTGGGCTCCGGCATAAGGCCGGTAGAAAACGCCCTTGCAATCGCCCACGCATTCGACGACATAGCGCTCGGTAATGGTCACCCGATCGGGCGCCGTTCCCTTCAATCCGCCTGCATCCCAGGTCACATGCTGGGACCCGACGCAGGCGAACTTCTCTTTTTTCATGCCCGCGACCGAGTCGTCGATCGGTTCGCTGTCGCGCATCGTATCGGGAGGATCATACCAGGCTGTCACCACATACTCGAAGTCCGTACTATTACCCGCCAGGTAATTGGTGACGTTGCTCGGACCCATCATCATCTCAATCCGCTTAGGGTCGCGAGCAGGCGCCGATGACGCCTCAACCGGCAGTGGCGGCAGCGTCACGCCGCGCGGGACCAGCTCCACCGTATCGCATTTATTGCTCAGCATTTTGGCGGTCATTTTGCGGGTCTCGGCCTCGAACGTGCCCTCGATCCCAATCGCCTCTAAAGCGGTAGGGTGGGGAGCGACCCACGGCTTCGGCTCCACGTGGAACCGGCCGGTCTTTGGGTCGTAGGATCCGGCCAGACTGTAGCCGGCGCCCTCGGTACTCGTAATCGAGCGATGGTAGTAGAAACTGATTCCCCCGGTGACGCCTCCACCAGGTTCTTCCATCCCAAGCGGACCGGTGACGGGCGAGATCTTAAACTGGAAGTCAGTCCAGCGCCCCCCGCAGTGATACCGCCCCGTGAACGGTTCGAACATACGGCTAGAGTGGTCTTGCGCTGAGGCGGATACTGCCACGACGAAGAATACCAAAGAGAAGATCGGCCACACCGCAATGGAATCCGCAGACCGCATGTTATGGAATGCGGGAAAAGGAACGGGGTTTGCGAAACTTTTTCGCACCCCGATGCCGGTTTGCCGCAATATGATAAGAGACTCAGACCTCCTGAGGTCACCGCGTATGCCGACTCGTTGTGGAAACCGCATGAGCCAGTGGCGCAGCCTGATAGCCTAATGCCACATACTTTTCCAACTATCGAACAGGTGAATAAATTGTGGGGCGGACCCCGATCCGCGGCCGACGCCCCCGTCGGCCTGTTCGGGGTGGGATGAGACTGATCATGTTGGCAAAGAGCGGGTCCGGGGGGACCCGCGCGGACCAGGGGGTCCGCCCCACAATTTATGCAGGATTCCAAGTTTCGGGAAAAGTATGTGGCGCAGGCTGATAGCCTGCGGGGACCCGCTGAAAGCGGTCCCGGTCGCGCATTCGCGCGAGCATCGCAAGCTATCAGCCTGCGCCACGATCCTTATCTGCGCGTTGACCCTGCGGCTGGCCGCCGCCGCGCCGCACCGGCTGCAGGTCTATCCGAACCCATCCATCACGATTCTGTCCATCGCCCAGGGCCAGGACGGCTACCTCTGGCTGGCGGCTTCCGACGGCCTATACCGCTTCGACGGCTTCCACTATCAAAAGATCCCGGATTTCCCGTTCGCTTCCGCGCGTATCCTCGGCGTGACCGGCGACGGGTCGCTTTGGATCGGCTCCCGCGAAGGCCTGACGCGCTATCGGGACCACTTCGAGGTTTTGCTTCGCGAAGATGTGCAGGGCGGCCTGGCGGCTTTTCCCGATCAGGTGATTGTCAATCTGGAGTCGAAAAACGTGGTGCGCGTTCGCCTGGACGGTTCCATCCAGCGCTTCAGCCAGTACATGTTCCGCGATTTGACCGTGGATTTTTCGGGCCGCCTGTGGTTCACCTGCAGCAACCCGAGAGCGGCCTGCTCGATGGAACCAAACCAGTCCGAAGCGACGCAGAAGATTCCGCTTCCCGCTGACTTCGAGCAGGCCGCCCGCGATCGGTCGGGCCGAATCTGGGCCGCGGACCGGACACAGGCGGTGGCGCTTGAAGATGGCCGCCAGACCCGGGTGTTGGGCCGCCGGTCCTCGCCATTTGGGGAGCGTTCCGGCCCCTTGCTGTCAGGCCGCGACGGCCAGATCTGGTTCCTGGGAGAGACTGTTCACGGCATGACACCTGCCCTTACCTTTCGCGATCGCAAAGAACACGAGTTCTTTCCACCCACCGCCGGCTTTGAAGATGCCCGCGGGCATTTGTGGGTCGCCGCTTCGGGCCTCGGCCTCCTGGAGTGGATTCCCGAACCCGCCTGGCAGCGCTGGTTTCTCTACGATTTTGGATACCAGAAGCCCGTTCAGATTTTCCGGGATGAAAGAGGCGAATGGATTGCAGTCACGCGCTGGAACCTCTCTCGTCTGGATCGGGAATCGGACAAGTGGATTCCACTACCGAAAGCGGTCCACAATTACGAGAGCGTTTATCCTCTGGCGACCGGCGGTTTCCTGGCTGCGATTCGCAGGTTTGGCGTAGCGCGGTTGTCGCCCGCCGGTGAGGTACTGGAGCGCCTCGCCGATCCACTTCCGAATTCTCTCGACTATGGCGGAATATTGGAAGATGGCAAGGGCAGGCTCTGGGTGGGCAATCGATCGGCGCTGTTGCGGCTCGAGGGACGGCCCGGCTCGTATCGTCTGCGGGTAGTCGACTTCCCCGGTACGCTAACGCGAAAAACTGCGCCCGACATGGAAGTCGATTCCGCCGGCAAACTCTGGGTCGGCTATCAGGGAGGTGTCGCCTGGCAGGCAGGTGAGGATCGTTGGCGCACGTTTCCGACCGCCGATCCTGTGGAATCTATCGGCGGCTTTGCGCCCGATGTCTGGGTCGCTTACGAGCGCGGAACCCGCTTCTCTCGTCTGCATCAATCCGGCGACCGCTGGACCGTCACCGACTTCGATTCCAAAAGCGGCTACAGCCCGCCCGACACCTACTTCCTGAAACGCGATTCGCGCGGCTGGATCTGGCGAGGCTCCACCGAAGGCGTACACATTTCCGACGGCCGCCATTTCGCGCCGAACGATTGGATCCATATCCAGCTGAAAAACGGCCTGGCGTCGGACCACTCCAGCCGGCCCAGTTTCTCCGAAGAGAGCGACGGCAGCGTGTGGATCTGCGGTGAAGAGGGCGTGTCGCACCTCAAGCCCGATCCGGCCTGGTTTGAAAATCCGCTCCATGCCGCCGCGCCCCGCATCACCAGGCTCGAAGCCGACGGCAAGGCCTTCTGGCGCGGCGACGCGATGCCCAAGGCGCTCGAACAGACTCCACGGCTTTTGCGAATCGAAGTGGGGTCTCTCGACGCGCCGCCATTCCGCGATTATCCGTTTCGCTATCGCATGCCGCCGGCCGTTCCGGACTGGCGCCTGTCGCGCGACGGCGTTCTCGAATTTCGGAATCTGTCCTCGAACAGCTACCTGTTAGAGGTGGCCTACACCGGCGAGGGTACGGCGCCGGCGCTGCAGTTCGGGTTCCGCCTGGGACCCGCCGCCACCACGCTGACCTGGCTCTGGCTGACGGCCATTCCACTGGGGTTGGTTGCCATGGCGCTGGCCGCCGGCCGCATTCCGGCGCTGCAGGGTCTCAACTATCACGCGAGCAAAACCGTTTATCTACTGCGGCTGCGTCTCAGCGGCAAATCCGCGGATCCTTCGGCCGCGCGCGATTATACAGGCCGGACCTTGCTCGGGCGATACCGTTTGCTGCGCTCGATTTCGCGCGGCGGATTCTCCGTGGTCTATGAAGCGTGCGATCTCAAGCAGGAGAGCGGTCCGCTGGCCGTGAAAGTTCTCAACGCCAGTTCCCGCGATGAAAGCTGGGTGCGCGACCGCTTTGCTTATGAAGTTGCCTCGCTGCGCTCTGTCGATCACCCCGGCGTAAGCCCGATTCTCGATTCGTGGGTCACTCCCGCCGGAGAGCCGTGCCTGGTAATGCCATTCCTGGCCGGTCCGACGCTCCGAAAAGAGATGGCTGCAGGGCCGCTTCCACCGGATCGCGTGGCGCGCATCGTCCGCAAGCTCGGCTCCGCCCTGGCGGAAGTTCATCGACGCGGAATTGTCCATCGCGACCTGAAACCGGAAAATGTGATCCTGTGGAAGTCCGCTCCGGAAGGCGAGCGGCCCATTTTGATCGATTTCGGAATGGCCAGCTTGCGCGGCGAGGCGAACAGGATGTGGAACACCACGCTGCTGGGCGGGTCGCTCCATTACATGCCGCCGGAGCGCCTGACCGGCCACTACTCGCAGGCCAGCGATGTTTATTCGTTCGGAGTCATGATTCTGGAAATGCTCAGCGGCAAGCGTCTGGCCGACCTGGGAGTCATGGTGTCCGACGAGGCGTTTCCCGATGCGCTCGCACGATCGCTTTGTCGCATCGTTATCCCGGAAAACCTGCCGCTGCTGGTGGAGGATCTTCGCCGCTGTTATTCCGCCGAGCCGCAGCGCCGCCCCTCGGAGGTAGGTCCTTGGGCGGATACGGTGGCTGAGCTTTTGGATCGGCTCTGACGCTGAAGCTGCTTGGCCATCCAGCGAAGCCCATAATCGTAA
>Ga0210405_10005106_pt1 | contig 12095 bp, 9 predicted proteins | sample IncBWH11MmetaG_FD_155492 | JGI IMG/M metagenome (GOLD analysis project Ga0210405, IMG submission 155492) | Forest soil microbial communities from Barre Woods Harvard Forest LTER site, Petersham, Massachusetts, United States - Inc-BW-H-11-M | ecosystem: Environmental > Terrestrial > Soil >... | reverse complement strand
TTGAGCATTTTTGTAGATAATTTAGGAACTCCGTTGCTAGTGATCAGCGTTGATCTTACAACTCAGCTCAGTTTGAACAATGGAACGGCCTGGGTGGGTTTTACCGGCGCCACGGGAGGCAATACCGAGAACAATGACATCCTGAGTTGGACGTTCGCACCCGCGAACGTCCCGACCATGATCACTCAGACTTTGGTCTCTTCTCCCCAGACGACTGACACCAATTACATTTACGGAAGTTACAATCACAAACTTCAGTACCAGAACGCAAACAGCGGGGATAGCGTGGCGGTTACCGGGACTCCGATCAATCAGCAAACTTTCAGCCAAACCCGCCTCGCGGGTACTCCCTTCAGCAACGCTCAGTGCGTGATCTACGATGGAGCCGGAGGCAATTGCGAACTGTTTGAAGTGAATTGCTCGCAAACTCAGGGCAGCGATTGTACGGGCCTTACCTACGACCTGTTCAACAACTTCAACACCAGCCAGACCATCGTCGGCGCGTGCGTCCTGAAAGCCCCGATTGGTACTAACAACTGGCAGAACATCATTGAGACCTTCACCCAGACCCGTAATGATCCGGGAACACACTCAGGAAGCAAGGGTTTCTCCGATTTTATCGTCGCCCAAAACTGCACTGCGCTGCCCGCCGTAACCATTACCTCTCCGGCAAACGGGTCCACGGTCATTGTCGGGCAGACCGTCACCATTGGCTTCTCTTGCGCTTCTGACCCCAACGCGCCCTTTGTGACCATCACCAGCTGCACCGGATTGCTCAATGGCAACTCGGTGAACAACGGTCAGATGGTGGTGTTCAATCAGGTCGGCCCAGGAACGCTGGTGGTAACGGCAACAGATAGCGTGCAGGACACCAGCACCCAGACCTCAAACTTCACAGTCGGGCAGATGCCGGCCTTTACCAGCGCCAACAATGCCACATTCCAGGTTGGAACGCCGGGCTCATTCCTGGTCACCACGACCGGCTTTCCAGCGGCAGCGATCACCGAGAGCGGCGCGTTGCCGAGCGGAGTGACGCTGGTGAGTCACGGAGACGGGACGGCAACACTCGGAGGTACGCCTGCGGCTAACACTGGCGGGGTGTACACCATCACTTTGCTAGCCAGCAATAGCGCTGGCAACGCGATGCAGACCTTCACATTGACGGTACTTCAGGCGCCTGCCATCACCAGTGCGAACAACACCACCTTCCAGGTGGGTGTGCAAGGCAGCTTTACCGTGACCACGACAGGATTTCCGACTCCCAGTTTGAGCGAGTCCGGGACTCTGCCCGGTGGGGTCGGCTTCCACGATAACGGCAACGGTACGGGCACGCTCAGTGGCACGCCGGCAACCAGTGGCACGTTCAACATCAGTTTCACAGCTATCAACACCGCCGGCTCATCGGGGCAGAACTTCACTTTGATGGTGACGGGCGGGCCGCAGGTGAGTTTCTCGCCCACCAGTATTAACTTCGGCAACGTGCGAATGGGCAACCTGGTCTGGCAAAACCTGACGGTGAAGAACGTGGGTACCGCCACGCTCCAGATCAGCAACATCAACGTGACTCAGGGCCAACCGCATGAAGACGATTTTTCATTCTTCAGCTTTTGCGGCAGGTCGCTCCCAGCCGGCAAGAGTTGCCCGGTCATTGTCTACTTTTATGCTGATGACTCGGGCCAAAACACGGCGACCTTGAATTTCACCGACAATGCTCCCGGCAGTCCGCAACAAGTTGCGCTGTCGGCGAACGTAACTGGTAAGCACTAGATGTTAGTTGGAATGCCGGGCCTGCCAAAGGCCCGGCTTTTCATGTCTTGGAGGATGTGGTCCGAGAATCCGCTTTCGCCCTATAAGAGACCATGCCGGCACACGCGAAGCATTGGTTCCAGCTACTGCAGCTTCGTGTACTCTGCCTTGGCCTCCTTCAGGATGGGGATGTCGGGATCGGCATCTTTCCAGAGCGCGAGGAAATCCTTATAAGCGGCAAGTGCCCGACTGCGGGCAACATCAGCATCCGCTCCGTGCGAAGCTTTCGCTTCCAGGGCAGTGGCACGGGCCATTCCCAAGTGCGCCAAAGCTCCCGTCCAACAGTTCCAGACGATCCCGTTGTGGTCGAGAATTTTCTGAAACTCCGCAGCGGCAGCTCCCCCCTGCCCAGCCGCCAGATAGGCGTTCCCTCGCACATATACGGAATACAGGCAGGACATATTGGTGACGAACGCAACCTGCCCTAGCTCCAGTTGACCGCCCGATTGCAAGACCGGTTGCAGAAAGCTGATCGCTGCAGCCGAATCTTTTCTGGCGAGCGCTAACTGCGCCCGGATCGTGGGTAGCCACAGCCCTTGCATCTGCGTATCCAACGGGAAGTCTTTTCCCAGGTCTCGCGACAGCGATTCTGCTCTTGCGAAATCGCCTGACATGGCCGAAGCCATCGCTGCTTCAATGCGGACCCCCGGGCTGGTCGGCGCCAGCTTCAGACCATCGGCCGCCGCTCGCCGCGCCACAGCCGCATCCCCGAAAGCCGCTTGCCGCAGCGCCTCATTCTCCAGCCAGATTCCGGCGTTCTCCTTGTTGTCAGCGCGCACCGAGGAGTCCGCTGCCTTCTGGGTCAACTCCCGCGCCCGCCGTAAACGGCCGCCATACGTGGCTGTGTCCGCCTCCAATGAGAATCCATAGTTCTCGTAATCAGGTTTGGTGTTGAACCACGCCACCTGTTCGGCCATGCCGTGGGAGTCGCTCTTCAGGAAGGCCAATCCGTAAAGCCCAATCCGCAGCAGGTTGCTTTCCAGTTTTCGCGCCTGCGCTTCGTGCATGATCTTCCCCGCGTCGTCGAAACGCTGCAGCGCCAGCAGCACATTGCCGATATTCTCCTCCGTGCCCAGATCACCAGGCGACAGTTGAATCGATTGGCGGAATGCTTCTACCGCCTTCTCGTACTGTCCCAGGGCGGCATAAACGTTCCCCAGGTTGTTGTACGCGCTGCTGTGCCGCGGATAGTTGTCAATCTCCTCTTGGTAGGTTTGCGCCCCCTTCTCCAGTTCCCCGGTTGCATTTTCGTAGTAGTCGCCAGTGATCATCAGCTTTTCTCGCTCACTGGTGTTGGCGCGCAACTGGAATGCCTTGGTGAAATACTCCGCGGCCCGTCCGCTCTCAGCTTCTGCCAGATAGTCCTGGCCAACCGCGAGGTACGCCATGGCGAAATTCGGATCAAGCTCCACTGCCTTAAGATCGTGAGGCAAGGCCGCCGCTGGGTCGCTCTTCAAAACTCCTTGGGTGTACTCTTCTAGGGCTTCAAGCGAAGACGTAGTGGCTTCCGCCAGCCGAGTGTCAAACTTCTGCACGGTGGCCAGCGACTCGCCCAACTCAGTTCGCAACTTGGACGCCGCCCCGCCCAGTGCATCCAGTACTTTCTCCTTCGACGCCGCTGTCACCTGCTCCTGCGCCAGCATATCTCCGCTCTGGCAATTCACCGCCTTCAACCCCAACACATATTCGCTGCCCAGACTGCCAATCGATCCCGCAATATAAGCTCTACTTCCCGCCCGTTGGCAAAGCTCGCGAGTCACCTCTGGCGTGAGTTTCGTGCCGGCCGGCCGTGTCATCAGTCGCAAGGTCTTTGCAACTTCACCGTCGGAGAGCACATTGAGGAAAGGCGATTGCCGCAGCGAAACGTTCAGCGCAGTCTTCAGAGTGTCATCGAAGATTGCATCTCCCGTGCTGTTGGAAAAATCGGCAAGAACGATGGTGTCCTTCTCGGTCAATGGCCTGGTCCGATGCGAACGGTAGTAGATCCCGCCGACAATTGCCGCCACTATCACTCCCAACGCCACCATCTTCCCGATGAAGCCGCGAGCCTTCCTGGCCCTGCGCGATGATGGCCCGACGTCCGTTCCTGCCTCCTCCGTGACAATAGCTGCCGACGGATGCGACTCCGTGTCCCGCTTCAGCCGTTGCAAATCCGTTCGCATATCGGCTGCGTGCTGGTAGCGCAAATTGCGGTCTTTCTCGAGCGCCTTGCGGATGATGCGTTCCAGCTCTCCCGGCACATCTGGGTTCAACCGTATGGCCGCCGTCGGAGTCGAGTCCAAAATGGCTTTGTAGATCACTCCTGAACTCTCCCCGCGAAACGGCAGCGTGCCCGTCGCCATCTCGTAGAGCACCGCCCCAAACGAAAACAAATCTGTACGCGCATCCAGTTCCTTGGCCCTCACCTGCTCCGGCGACATGTACGCGACGGTGCCGAGCGTCGAACCGGGACTGGTCAAGTGCGCTTCGCTGACCGCCGTCTCCTGCGCCGTCACCCCCGCTGCCCCCGAGGATCGGCCGCCACCCGGTGTCACTTTCGCCAGACCGAAGTCGAGAATCTTCGCATGACCGCGCTTGGTCACAAAGATGTTCGCCGGCTTGATGTCGCGGTGAATGATGCCCTCGGCGTGCGCCGCATCGAGTGCGTCGGCAATGTCGATTGCCAAGGGGAGAAGCACATCCGTTTCCAAGGGGCGACCCGCGATACGGTGCTTCAGCGTCACCCCATCCAGATATTCCATGACCAGGAAAGGATGGCCATCTTGTTGCCCAATTTCGTAGATGGTGCAGATGTTGGGATGGTTGAGCGCGGAAGCCGCTTGTGCCTCCCGCTGAAAACGGGCCAGGGCTTGGGGATCACTGGCCACATCGTCCGGCAAAAACTTAAGCGCGACGAAGCGGTGCAGAGTTACATCCTCGGCTTTATAGACGACACCCATCCCGCCGCCACCCAGCTTCTCAACCACGCGGTAGTGCGAGATGGTTTGGCCGATCACTGGTGCAGAATGTTACGTCTGTGAAACTCGCGAGTCAATGAAGGCCGTGGAGTTGGCGGCCGCAACATGGTGGTTGGAGTAACATCTCGATTTCGCTCATCAACCGGGTTGTGAGCGAAAACCCCGACTTCATCAACAACCGGGCTTCATCGTGGCGCTGACTGCGCGGGGAGCCAAATTCGCTTCTTTATCGTTACCCGGCGAATCGGCCTGGAAATAGAGGGTCAACGAGGAGTCCTGATTGGACTTGGGTTTATCTCGCAAACTGACGGTGAACTTATTGAGAGGATTCGGAACAAACCACCAACGTCAATCCCATAGATCGTGTTCGCACAAAAAACCCTCGACTCCACGGGTGCTGGGTTGGTTCAAGCAGTTTAGTCCGATGTACGGATTTCTCGATTGTGTGAAGCAGCTAGAGGCCCGTTTCAGATTTACCCTTGGTTGATCGAGGTGCACTTCTTCGCGAGTGGGACCGTCAAAGATAGGCGGTTGGAGAGCTGAAAGCTGACAGCTTACTTCACCGCATGCAGCCGCGCGCTCAACCGCGACTTATACCGCGACGCGGTATTGTTGTGGATCACGCCCTTCTGCACCGCTTTATCCAGCGCCGAAACCGTCTGCCGGAACACCTGTTCCGCCGCAGTCTTGTCGCCTTTGGTGAGCGCCTCGCGCAACTGCCGCAGGGCAGAGCGCAAACGCGAAGTGTTGGCCCGGTTTCGGGCGGTTCGTTTCTCAGTCTGACGGGCGCGTTTCAGCGCCGAAAAATGATTAGCCATGGAAGCTTATTTACCTTCGCTTGAATGTCGTTGAGTCTAAATCGGCAGGCCGATTCCAACCTGTTTATTCTACGGGACTAACGCCGCGCGGTCAAACCGGTATTGGGCCAGGTATGTCATTACTTGCCATGCTCCATCAAAACGATGCGGGCGTCTTTCTTTGAAATCTGCACTTTTGCGACCCCGCCGACACATGTCGGTAGGGCAGCCCCTTGAGGCTTACCATCGGCGCAACGTAGAGTTCCCGTCACAGTCCAAACTCCCCCATTGAGGGTGGCGCTATACGGACGCTCGGACTCAGTTTGTTTCTTGCCGAAAACGGGAATTAACACGGCCTCCGTTATCGCTATTGCAGTTTCTGAGTTAGGTACGTAATCCCGCTCCGGCGCTCCCTGGCAAGTTGCCAGTGTAGCCATTGTCAAAACACAGGACAGAATCGCGAATGGTTTCATGCGGCTTCCTCTGTTGCCTTTTGCTCCAATGATCCCACCAATTCTTCTGAATTCCAAACGTGATCTGTCGGCCCGCTTCCAACCCATCTCGCCCATTGACTCCCCTCCATCCCCGAGATACCCTATCCGTAATGGCAGTTGCTTGCACCTTGCGAGCGAGCATTCCGGCGGGCTTCACCTCCACACCGAAGACGACTTTTTGCGCTGCAAACACCGCCTCGCCCGCATCTAATCCACCCGTCGAGCACCTGCACCCGGCGCACGGAGGCCGACGCCAAAACTGAATGAAGAAAAGTATCGAAATCACTCCTCATATTCAAACCCTGTTCGGCACCAGGGACGAGAACCTGCACGTCCTCGAAGACGGCCTGCACATCACCATCGACCTGCGCTCGAATGCCATCGAACTTCACGGGGCCACCAGTGCGGTCGAACGCGCCCAGCAGGTCTTCGCCGATTACGAACATCTACGCCGTGCCGGACACGTTTTCAACAACGGCGATCTGAACAGCATGCTGCGTGTGCTCATGGCTGATCCCAAAGCCACTCTGCGCGGTTTGGCTGAGGCTGGCCGCCAGCGCGCCACCGGGCACCGCACCGTCCAGCCCAAGAGTCTCAACCAGCGCCGCTATCTTGAGGCCATCGAGAAGCATGACATGGTCTTCGGCATTGGCCCCGCGGGCACCGGCAAAACTTATCTCGCCGTTGCCATGGCCATTTCCGCGCTACTCTCCAAACGCGTGAACCGCATCATTCTCGCCCGTCCCGCCGTCGAAGCCGGCGAGCGCCTCGGATTTCTGCCGGGAACTTTGCAGGACAAGATTGATCCCTATCTCCGCCCGCTCTACGACGCGCTCTACGACCTGCTGGAGCCCGAGAAAGTCGATCGCTATCTTGAAAAGAACGTCATCGAAATCGCGCCCATTGCCTTCATGCGTGGACGAACCCTCAACGACTCCTTCGTCATTCTCGACGAAGCTCAGAACACTACCTCCGAGCAGATGAAGATGTTCGTCACCCGCCTCGGCTTTAACTCCAAGGCTGTCATCACCGGCGACATCACCCAGATCGATCTGCCCAATGCCCGTCGTAGCGGGTTGCTGGAGGTCATCGACGTCCTGAAAAATGTTGAAGGCCTGAACTTCGCCTACTTTGATGACAGCGACGTCGTGCGCCACCACCTGGTGCAGCGCATCATCCGTGCCTACGACGAGCATAAAACCCGGGTCGCGGAACAGTTGTTACTGCTCGACCCAGATCCCAGGAAATCGAATGGCGGCGGCAACCGTGCCGTTCAGGAGAACTTCGTGTCCCCGATCGAGGCGGAAGAAGAGATCAACACTAGAGAATAAAGAGTTGGAATCAAGCAGGAGGGTGCCCATACGGCCGCTCTCCTGTTTTGTTTTTGCAGAGAGACTTTGATGGTCGTTATCCGAAAGCCCGTAGCCGGATTGAGCGCCATCGTGCTGGCCCGGTTTGTGGCGCGCGCCCAGCGCAGCACAGGATTGCGCGGCACGGTTGACGTATTGCTCGCTGGCAACCCCGACTTGCGTGCCCTGAACCGCCGCTTCCGGGGAAAAAATCAGCCCACCGACGTGTTATCGTTTCCCGCAGGGGACAGTCCGCGCAACGGTTTTGCAGGCGACATCGCTATCTCCGTGGACATTGCGAAACAGAACGCCAAACGCCTCGGCCACGCCACTGCCGAAGAAATCAAGATTCTGTGTTTGCACGGTCTGCTGCATCTCGCCGGGTTTGACCACGAACGCGACCGGGGTCAAATGGCGAAAAAAGAACTCAGCTTGCGACGCCGTCTGGGACTTGTCTCTGGCTTGACCGAGAGAAGCAAGGGCCACCACACCCGGCCACCACGATGAACTTTGCTATCGCCATCGCGCTGCTGCTTCTGTGCGGCCTACTGACCCTCGTTTCCTACGTCGATCGCCTCTACTCCGAGATTGGCAAATTCCTCTCCCGCGAATTTCAGGACAACATTGACGCTTTTGAACAGAGCGTCGAGCCCCGGCTGAAATTCAGCCGCGAACGGGCCGCGTTATCGGTCGCTGTGATCTCCCAACTCAGCACCGCCGCCATTTCCTTGCTCCTCGGTTTCGCGGTATTTCACGAAGGCGTCTGGCGCAGCGAGGAAATCCTTCAGGCCACGCTGGGCCTGATTCTCATCGTAATCATCTTCAATCGCTTCCTGCCATTTGTCTTTTTCATGCGGACCAGGGGCCAGTGGCTGGGGCACTGGGTCCCGGTGTTGCGACTTGTCATCTATCTCGCCCTGCCCGCGACGTTAGTGCTGGGCTTCCTGCGCTCAGTGACCGCGCTCACCAAGGAACATTCCGACCAACAGCCGGAGACCCAAGCCGAAGCCGTCGACGCTCTCATCGAAGCTGGCCGGGAAGAAGGCATTTTGGATGAAAGTAATCGCGACCTCATCCAGTCGGTGGTGGAGTTCGGCGAGAAAACTGTTCGTGAAGCTATGAAGCCGCGACCCGACATTGTCGCCGTCCCCACCAATACCTCCGTCGAGCAGTTCGTCGAGTTATTACGCGAGAAACCCTACTCCCGCGTGCCCGTCTTCGAAGGCACTATTCACAGCATCAAAGGCATTGTTCATGCCCAAGATGTTCTGCAAGTGCCCGACACCGAGGCCCGCACCCGCACCGTGGATACGCTCATGCGCAAGGACGTCTATTTCGTCCCCGAAAGCAAGCGGGGCAGCGACCTTCTACGCGAGATGCAGAAAAACAACATCCGCATGGCCATTGTGGTTGACGAATACGGCGGAGTCGCTGGCCTCGTCACCATCGAAGATCTCGTCGAAGAAATTGTTGGCGAGATTCGCGACGAGCACGAAAAAGCCGAGCTCATTCGTGAGAGCGATCACTCCTACGTCGTTGCAGGTAACATGGATGTCGATCGCCTGGATGAACTCTTCGGCATGCGCCCCGAAGGCAAAGAATCTGCTACCATCGCCGGTTTGGTGAGCGAACTGGCCGGACGCATCCCACAGAAAGGCGAAGTCGTAGAAGAAGACGGACTGCGCTTCGAAGTCCTGGAGTCCACCGAGCGCCGCGTCAAGCGGGTCCGGATCTCCGTAGTCGAGCCAAAGCAGATGAGACTGATATAGTTCTTGTGTTAGGCTGCTCGCTGCCCGGCTAAACACCCATGGCCTTTCATTCTGGATTCGTGTGCATTCTGGGCCGGCCCAACGCCGGCAAGTCCACCTTGCTCAATGCGCTGGTGGGCCAGAAGCTCGCCATTGTCAGCCCCAAACCGCAGACCACACGCAACCGCATCCTCGGAATCGTACAAGTTCCCAAACGGAAGGGAAGACCCGCAGGCCAGATCGTCCTCCTCGACACTCCCGGCATTCACCAGCCTGACAGCTCACTCGGACGCAAAATGATGGCGGAAGTCAGGGGAGCTCTCGATGGTTGCAATTTGCTCCTGCTGATCGTGGATGTGACCAAGAAATTCGGTCAGAGTGACCAGTTCGTGCTCGACATGGCCAGGAAGTCCGGCACTCCGGTTTTTCTGCTGCTGAATAAGATTGATCTGGTTGCCCGCAAAGACAAACTGCTGCCCATCATCGACGAGTACCGCAAGCTTTATGATTTCAGACAGATCGTTCCCCTCTCCGCCCGCAAGAAGGTGGGATTGGACGTTCTGCTGGACCACGTGGTGTCGGCGCTCCCCAAGGGAGTGCCTTATTTTCCGGAAGATCAGATTACCGATCAGCCCGTACGCTTCATGGTGTCGGAACTGATTCGTGAGCAGGTTCTGTTTGCTACCAACGAAGAAGTGCCGCATGCAACCACGGTTGTCGTCGAGCAGTTCGAAGAGGGAGCCAGGCTCACCCGCGTCGCTGCCGTCATCTATTGTGAACGGGACGGCCAAAAGCGAATTCTGGTGGGCAAACAAGGGCAGATGCTGAAGACCATCGGCACTACCGCACGTCTCCAGATCGAAAAAATGGTGGGTACGCGGGTCTACCTGGAATTATTCGTGAAAGTACGCGCCGATTGGCGTGAGTCGCGCGCCTTTATCGAGGACCTGGACTGGCGGCGTCAACTAGAGCACCTTGCGGGTTCGCGATGAGTGGGCTCAGATAAGAAAGCTTTCGCGGAAAGGGATGGACGCAATTGGACGACCACGGTCACGATTTTGATCTCGATAAGCTAGTCTTGAAGTTGAACGTGAAGTTGGCCGCCGATCAGAAGGCCGTCGATCATGTCGTACATGGCATTATGGAGGTTCTCCGCAAGATTGATTGTGCCTCCGGAGCCGAAGACGCCATCGAACTGGCGCTGACCGAGGCTCTCGCCAATGCCATCGTGCATGGCGCCAAATCCGACCCTTCCAAGAGCATCGAATGCGATGTTGCCTGCGACCAGCATGGCGATCTGCTGATCGTGGTCCGTGACCCCGGCAAGGGGTTCGACCCCGCCGCCATCCCCAGCCCCGTAGTTGGAGAGAACATTTATTCCGACCATGGCCGCGGCATTTTCCTCATCAATCAGCTCATGGACGAAGTGAAGTTTCACAAGAATGGCACTGAAATCCGTATGATCAAACGCCTCAAGCCCGACTCCAAATAAACAGAGTCTCCACTTCCCCGCGTTCTCTACTCTTTCGCCGCAATCCCCAACGTCTTCATTTTGCGGTAGAGATGGCTCCGCTCCAACCCCAGCACCTCCGCCGTTCGGCTGACATTGCCATGGTTTTCGTCAAGTTTCTTCAGAATGTAATCCCGTTCATAGGCGGCGCGCGCCTGATGCAGAGTCGAGAACTCGGTCCCCGCCGCCCGGCGGCTGCCATCACGATGCACCAGTGGAGGCAGGTGTTTGCGTTCGAACCGCACCGTCGTCGGATTCATAATCACGATTCGCTCGATCACGTTGCGCAACTCGCGCACGTTGCCCGGCCACGAGTAGCGCATCAGGATTTCAATGCAGTCCTCCGTGATCTCACGCGAGCGCCGTCCATAGGTTGCCGAAAACTCCTTCAAAAAGTGGCGCGCCAGCAGCGGCACATCTTCCTTGCGTTCGCGCAACGGAGGCACCGAGAAGGGAATTACGTTGAGCCGGTAAAACAAATCCTCCCGAAAGTTACCTCTGGAGATTTCTTCCTCTAAATCCTTGTTGGTCGAAGCAATCACCCGCGCATCGACCGTAATCGCCTCACTGCCCACCGGAACAAACCGCTGCTCCTCAAGCGTCCGTAGCACCTTGGACTGCGTTTTCAGGCTCATGTCGCCAATTTCATCCAGGAACAGCGTACCCCCGTGGGCCTTCTGAAACGTGCCCTCCTTGTCGGCAGTCGCACCGGGGAATGACCCTTTCCGGTGTCCAAACAGTTCGCTTTCGATGAGATCCTCTGGAATGGCGGCGCAATTTACCTCCACAAACATCGCGTCCTTGCGCAGGCTTTGCGCATGGATCGCATGCGCCACCAACTCTTTCCCCGTCCCCGACTCGCCATAGATGAGCACGCGTCCGTTGGTGGGCGCCATGAGTTGAATCTGCTGGCGCAGCGCCTTCATGGGTACGCTGTCACCCACAATCACGCTCTTGGGAACCAGTTGCTTCTTGAGATCGCGATTTTCCGCACGCAAACGTTTGGCGTCGATCGCGTGTTTGACCAGAATGAGTGTCTTGTCGATCGAAAGCGGTTTTTCCAGAAAATCATACGCCCCGAGCTTCGTGGCCCGTACCGCCGTCTCGATCGTCCCGTGTCCCGAGATCATGATCACTTCAGGAGCGTTGTCCAGTTCGCGAATTTTTCCCAGGGTCTCCAGCCCGTCGATGCCCGGCAGCCAGACATCCAGCAGCACCACATCGAAGGCCTGCTTGCGCAGGGTTTCCAGGCACGACTCCCCGCTCTCCGCCTGCAAGGCTGCATAGCCTTCGTCTTCCAGCACGCCTTTCAGCGACCGCCGGATGCTGACCTCGTCGTCCACGATCAGGATGTTATGCATGTTGTCTGATGACAGGAGGGCTCACTACTTCGCTTACCACCGGCAATTCGACCACAAATCGGGTTCCCATTGG
>Ga0210405_10005105_pt1 | contig 12096 bp, 14 predicted proteins | sample IncBWH11MmetaG_FD_155492 | JGI IMG/M metagenome (GOLD analysis project Ga0210405, IMG submission 155492) | Forest soil microbial communities from Barre Woods Harvard Forest LTER site, Petersham, Massachusetts, United States - Inc-BW-H-11-M | ecosystem: Environmental > Terrestrial > Soil >... | reverse complement strand
GACGACGATGGAGGGGTTGGCCAAGTTGAAAGCGGCGTTCGGGAAAAATGGCACGGTGACTGCCGGCAACGCCAGCGGCATTGTGGATGGCGGTGCGGCGGTGGTGGTGATGTCTCTGGAGCAGTCGCTGAAGCGCGGACTGAAGGCGCTGGGACGGATTGTGAGTTGGGGGATCGCCGGAGTTGAGCCGAAGGTGATGGGGCGCGGTCCGGTGCCGGCGACGAAGATTGCGCTGCAGAAGGCTGGGTTGAGTTTGGACTATATCGATTTGATCGAAGTGAATGAGGCGTTCGCGGCGCAGTATCTGGCGGTGGAAAAAGAGTTGGGACTCGATCGCGAGAAAGTGAATGTGAATGGCGGAGCGATTGCGCTGGGACATCCGCTGGGTGCGACCGGGACGCGGTTGGTGATTACGCTGCTGTACGAATTGCGGCGGCGGAAGAAGAAGTATGGGCTGGCGACCGCTTGCATTGGCGGCGGGCAGGGGATTGCGATGATTGTGGAGAGCTTGAACTAAAAGCGAGAGAGTGACGTCGGAAGATTCAGCGTGAGCAATCAGGCTCCAGATATAAGCTAAGGAGAGTTATGACAATGATTGTTCGAATGCTGACGGTAATTGTGATGCTCAGTCTAGCGCTAGCGTCGGCTCGTGGTGCAGACCCAACTGGAACTGTGACTTGTACTAGCAATGTTCCGCCAAGTACATGCAGCGCTGCATCGGTGGGCTTTCAGCTGATGCAAATGTTTCCGCTGCTGCGGGCCGTGGACTTCATCATCGCTGATCCTGAGGCATTCAAGCAGATGAAACAAGGAGCCGTTGACGTTGTAATCATCAAGGCTGCGAACCTTCAGGGCTACATTCCAATGAGACACAGCTCATTTGATAGCGAGATTCTCTTCGAAATGGCCAAAGCAGGTCCTGTGCGATGTCCCGACCGCATCGTGATTTCAACAGACCTTTTCCGTCCTGTTAAGAAAGCCGTTCCCAAAAAACCGACATCCACAAAACAAACGAGCTCGAATCAAGCGCCAGTTGAATTCTCCGAGGGTTATGACACGACCACCTCTGAGGAGTATCAGATGTTCATCCAGGGGTATATCGAGGGATGCCGGAATGCAAAGCAAGCCGGTGAGTGAACTTTTATCTAGCTCGATGCAGGCGGCTTACTTATGGACATCAAGAAGATAGGAGTATTCGGGTGTGGCTTGATGGGGATCTGGCATCGCGCAAGTTTGCGCGACAGCTCCCTGAAAGCACACTCAAATCGTCATACTGAGTCTATAAGACAAGGACGTCGTCACTTCGGGCGTGAAGAGCCCGGTCAAAGGTGACGAATTTCAAGCCTGAGGCGGCTGCGAAGGCGCGAAGGTAGGCGTCGGCCCAGAGCTTGGGGGATCGGCTGGAAATCTTCGAACGCGAACGGAATTCTTTTTCGAGATGGTCGGGCTCGGGCAGAAAGGCGATGCGTGGGTCGGCCCACACGCGGTCCCACAAGGCCCAGGCTTCTGACATGGTCTTGGTTTCTTTTGCCATGATCGATTCAGTGGTGAGCAGGCGGAGGACGGTGAGCTGAGTGAAACGGCAGAAAAAGAATTGTTGTTCCGCAGCCTCCACGAACCAGGAACGGGCCCTTTCGGAATGAACGTGCCGGCTCCAAATTAGAGCGAGCCATACATTCGAATCAAGGAAATTCAACGTGTTCATACAGTTGTTCGTTGGTGAGATCGACCTTGGGACCAGGAGAAACAATCAGCGGGAATTGCACTTGTCGCGGGCGCGGTCGCCGCGCTTGAAGAAGGACGCTGTGCACGCCGGCGAGAACCAATTCGCGCACCGAGCGCCCGTTTGCGGCCGCCTGCGCTTTCAGCCTGCGGTAGAGCGGCGCGGGGATATCGACCGTGGTGCGAATGCAATCCTGCTTCATAAAGGTTATTATCCCATATGTGCCATAAATATGGAACAGTTGCCTGTTGGGCAAACGGGGAAAATGATGTGCGGTTTTTACCCGCACCAAGCTTGTAACGAAATTGGCGCTCGAAAAATCCGGATTAAAACTTAAGTGAGAAGAGAAGATGGAAATTAGGAAAGTTGGCGTTCTAGGTTGTGGGCTGATGGGTTCCGGCATCGCGCAGGTTTGCGCGACGGCTGGATTTGACGTAACTGTTCTCGAAGTGGAGCAGAAGTTTCTCGACAAAGGCTTTGCCGGGATCGAGAAATCTTTGGCGAAGTTTGCCGAGCGTCCCGTCGAGAAGGGTGGGATCACCGCAGCGCAGAAAGACGCGATCCGGGCGCGGCTTCGCGGGACGACGAATAAATCCGATCTGGCCGATTGCGACATTATTATTGAGGCCATCATCGAGAATGTGGAGGAGAAGAAGAAGATGTATGCGTCGATCGATAGCATTGTAAAGAAAGACGCGATCTTTGCTTCGAATACTTCTTCGATTTCGGTGACGGAGCTTTTGACTTCGGTGAAGCGGCCAGAGCGATTTATTGGGCTGCACTTTTTTAATCCGGTGCCGCTGATGAAGCTGGTGGAGGTTGTGCGGACGATTGCTACTGCCGACGACGTTTATGAAACGGCTTATGAGTTTGGAAAAAAGCTGGGCAAGGTTCCGGTGCGTACGTCGGATAAGACGGGATTCATCGTAAACCGGCTGCTGGTGCCCTATTTGCTCGATGCGATTCGCGCGTATGAAGAGGGCGTAGGGTCGATTGAAGATATCGATAACGCGATGAAGCTGGGCTGCGGATATCCGATGGGACCGTTCACGCTGCTCGATTTTGTTGGGCTGGAAACCACTTATTACATTACGCACGTGATGTATGACGAGTTCAAGGAGCGGCGGTTTGCTTCGCCTCCGCTGCTGAAGCGGCTGGTAATGGCGGGGTGGTACGGGCGCAAGACTGGTAAAGGGTTTTACGATTATTCTGACCCGAACAATCCGAAGGCGAATAAACTGTAAGTCAACCTCGCGTGCATAGACGCAGAAAAACCGATCAAGGTGTGGGCGACGCCACTCCGGAAAATATAGCGGTCTATCGCCGCTCGTGGCACAGCTACCAGGCGCGGCGGAATCTGGTGGTGGTGCTGTTTCTCAGTTTCATCTTTCTCGGCGTTGCGATTTCGAAATGGAAGCTGGGCGAGGCTGCAGACTTCGCGATCTTACTCGCGTGGATTGGAGTGTACCTTGCGGGAGGATGGTGGCTCACGGAGTGGAGATGTCCGCGGTGCGGCAAGGTATTCGGGAACCGGCTGTGGACGCAGCGCTGCATCAGTTGCGAGTTGAGCAAGGATGAGGTGGCGGCGGCCGCGCGGAGGAAGAGCTAAGAGTTTTGCCACGGATTTGCGCGGATCGCCGCGGATTTTTACCACGGAGACACTGCGGCACGGAGAAACCCGAAGGCGATCTGCTGCAGAAGCGTTTCAGGTACGGCAGTGTGGTCGTGCAAAAATGCATAGGTTCTTCGCTTCGCTCAGAATGACAATCTTGTGGGAATGACAGTCCTGCAGGTGAAACTCTTCAATGAAAACTATTCAATCCAGAATTTCAAGATTATGAACTTCGAAAACATACTCCTCGAAAAGAAAAACTCGATTGCTTACGTCACTGTCAACCGGCCGAAGGTTTTGAATGCGCTCAACATGGCGACCATGGAAGAGCTGCGGGCGGCGTTTCATGACATTAAGAGTGATATGGCGATTCGCGTCGTTATTTTTACTGGGGCGGGCGAGAAGGCGTTCATCGCCGGGGCTGACATTGGCGAACTGGCCAAGCATGATGCAGTTTCGGGCAAAGAGTACACGCACCGCGGGCAGAGTGTTCTCAATCTGATCGAGAATTTGGGCAAGCCGGTGATTGCCTGCATCAATGGATTTGCGCTGGGTGGTGGGTGCGAGATTGCGCTGGCTTGCACGATGCGGCTGGCGAGCGAAAACGCCAAGCTGGGGCAGCCAGAGGTGAAGCTGGGGATTATCCCGGGATATGGCGGGACGCAGCGGCTGCCGCGGCTGGTGGGTAAGGGAATTGCGATGCAGATGGTGCTGGCGGGGGAGATGATTACAGCGCAGGAGGCACATCGCATCGGGCTGGTGAATGAGGTTACGATCGCGGCGGAGTTGATTCCGCGGGCGGAGGCGATTGCGACGAAGATTATCGCCAACGCTCCGCTGGCCGTGCAGTATGCGATGGAAGCCGTGAATAAGGGCATGGAGATGACTTTGAGCGAGGGGTTGTATCTGGAGGCGGTGCTGTTTGCCGTCGCTTGTTCGAGCGAGGATAAGAAGGAAGGTACTTCGGCGTTTCTGGAGAAGCGGGCGGCAGCGTTCAAAGGGAAGTGAATTCTTTGCCACGGATTTTCGCGGATCTGCATGGATCAAGAGCGAATTCACTACAGAGGCACGGAGAGCAACCTGGACCGGTAAAAATACATAGGTCCTTCGCGCAAAGAGCGCGCTCAGGATGACAAGAATTGGAAGAGAGTTTAAACCGACCGCGGACCCGAAAATCGCGGGGAAAAAACTCAGATTGAAATTGGAGTCCCTGCCCGAGTCGGATATGCCTGCGATCGAGGGATCGATGGTTGCGGTGGGGAGGAGTTTCGCGATTGTGGTTTCGCGATTCAATGCATTTATTACGGAGCGGCTTTTGCTGAGCGCGGTCGATGGTCTTGTACGCTCGGGTGCCACCAAAGACGATATCGATGTTGTGCGGGTGCCGGGGGCGTTTGAAATTCCTCTTGCCGCGCGGAAGCTGGCGGAGACCGGGAAGTACGATGCGGTCATCTGTATTGGGTGTTTATTGCGCGGGGATACGGCGCATTATGACGTGATCGTCAACGAGGTCACGCGGGGGATTGGGCAGTCGGCGCAGGAGACGGGCGTGCCTCACGCTTTCGGCGTGCTGACTTGCGAGAATTTGGAGCAGGCGATTGATCGCGCCGGGCTGAAGATGGGTAACAAGGGATTTGAGGCGGCGTTGGCGGCGGTGGAGATGGCGTCGCTGAAGGATGCTATCGGGGCTCGGGCTTCGGTGGGCAGCGGTCAGCAATCGGGTGGAGGCCGTCTGTCATCAGCTGTCGGCGAACAGCAGATTCCTCGCTCCGCTCGGAATGACAAATCTAATTTGAGGAATGACAAAGCTGATCTGAGGAATGGCAAGTCGAAGAAGAAGCTTCGCGGCGCCAAGACCAAACGCAAGTAATCCCTCCTGTACAGTAAACTGGCAACTGACAACTGGAAGCTAGCAACTGCCTATGGGTACACGTAGAAAATCGCGCGAGTTGGTGCTGCAGATGCTTTTCCAGGCCGACATGGGGAAGCAGACTGTGGACCAGGTGCGACATACCTTCTGGGCGGAGCATGAGGGGACGAGCGACGAGATCCGCGGGTTTGCGGAGGATTTGTTTCGGGTGGCGACTGATCGAGTGGCGGAGATCGACAAGCTGATCGAAGGTCACGCGGAGCATTGGCGCATGGAACGGATGGCGGCGGTCGATCGCAATCTGCTGCGTGCGGGCGTGGCGGAATTTCTCGGCTATCCGGAGACGCCGCGTGCAGTGGTGATTAATGAGGCGCTCGAGATTGCGCGGAAGTTTTCCAGCTTGGAATCGGTGCAATTTGTTAATGGCGTGCTCGACAGCGTGGCTAAGGATTTGGGGAAGATGGTGTAGAGGCTGCGTTCTCCTCGGGCCGTGGATGAATTGCAAAATTGTCGAGCGCTCTCCGCGCTCGACCGGACAGCCGGGGGCGGCTGTCCCTACACAAGCCCCCAACGCGCGCCTCGCCACCGATTCCTTCTCTCAGAAACTCCTACGGTTTCACGGTCACTATATCGAGCGCGCAACTGAAGGATGAATAACAGAAGCTGTTGGACGAGTTGGGGAGCGCAGGGAAGGAGATGGGAGTCACCTGTTCGGAATTGGAGCCGGCTGTGCCGGTGACGAGTTGGTGCAGCAGACCGTCGCTGCCGGCGACGTAGATCAACGTGCCATCGACCGTCATGTCGGCGGCGAGAGGAGCGGCGTTTCCCCTCAGGGGGATTGCGGTAGTCGCGCCGGTGTTGAAGCTATAGATCAGTACGCCCTGGTCGGTGGTCACGATATAGATTTGAGTCGCGTCGGGCGATACGAAAAAGTTGATCGGATTGAAAGTTCCGTGGCCGATATCGATGTGGGTCGGAGGAAAGGTGAAGGCCGGATTGGGCGGCACGCTCTGGGCGTTGACGATATCCCGTGGGCAAAGCGTACTGAGCGTCAGTGGTCCGGGAGGGACGGGCAAGGGAACCAGCGAGGTGTTGGTCGCGATGATGTCGACTCCTGTGTTATCCACGCCGATAAAGAAATCGAGGCCGGCCGGATCGAGTGGGACGGGGAGCAATGCGGCGCCGAGAGCGACATTACCCGGCGGGACCATTTTCAGAAGCAACGGCGCAGCGGGCAGTCCGGGAGCTGGCGGGGTAAGCACGGGCAGCGGCAAGGTTACCGCAGAATTGTCGCAGTTATTGTAAATCGCGAGCGTGGAAGGCGAGGCAGCTCCGCCGGCGAGCAAAGCGAATGATCCCGTGGAATTGAAGACAACCGAGGTCGCTGGCGACGGAAGCGGGTTGGCTAGCAGTTGCAATGATTGCAGTGCGGAATAGACGTAAAGAGAAGTTCCACCATCGCCGAGGATGAAGGCCTTAAGTCCGTCGGGTGAGAACGTCGCCGCGATTGCGCTATTGATGTTCAGCTGGGTTGTGGTGTTCGATGATGTCCCCGTATTGACCACGTACACCTTATTCGGGGTCGATATAGTATCAGAGAAAATGGCCAGGCCGCCGTTGCGCGAGATGGCGATGAGCTTACCTGTAACGAATCCGAGAGGAGTCCCGGCAGCGGGTAGCGAAGTGAAGGGGTTCGTGGACCCTCCGATATCGGCAGGGGTGATGGCAAAGGCGCCGAATGCGCTACCCATGTAGGCTTTGTCTCCGGCAAGATCGAACATCAACGAATTAGGTGCATCAGGAATGGTAGTTGGCCCTCCGGCGGTGTCCGAACTGGTCGCAATGTCATAGAGCGCCACTCCGCAGATCTGATTGCTGTAACAATCCTGACTCGTGGCGATGACGCTGGTGGCTGAAGGGGGGCCCGTAACCAGACCTGAAATGCCAGTGATCGGATAAACCGGCTGGGGAATGAAGGGAGCTGCGAGAGTTGGGTTCAGATTCAGCGGGAAGCCAATGTTGCAGGTTGGCGGGCTGCAGGATGCTGTGATCACTCCGGCTCCAGGCTGCGCGGTGGAAATGGAGCAAGTGCTCCCGGTGCATCCAGCGGTACCGCCGGGGCCAAGAGCCGCAGGCTGTGACGATGTCCACGTAAGTGGGGGTTTGGGCACGATGCAGCCTTGAACATCAACCGCCGTCGCAGTGATGGTTTCCGAGGTTCCTTTCGCGGCCACGAAACTCGTCTGGCCGGTAAATTCTCCGTTGGTCCCGAGTTCAAGATCGATGCACTGTACCGGGCACGTCTCGAAGGTCGGGGGCTGGCTGAAGATCCCTGATGCAGATGCGATGATTTGGGTTTGCCCCGGAGCGCCGGGCGATACCGTCACTTGATTGGTCGCGACGTTGTAAGAGGGATTCAAGATTGGCGCGAAGGTGGCTACGTTCGGGTTGCTGGCGGTCCAGGTAAAAGTTCCGACGGAAGGGGTGATGTCGTGTCCGTTACTGTCGAAGGCAGTGGCTTGCAGGGTTTCAGTTTGGTTGGTCGAAAGACAAGAACTGGTAGGCGTGAACTTGATCTGGCAAGACTCAGGCAAAGCAATTTGATTGGGGCAAGCGGGCGGCGGAGAGTTAACCGGCGGAACAAGGCTGACCTGAATGGTGGCAATAGGCGGGTGGACGAAGACCAGGGTGGGAGCGCTGGAGGCTCCGAGAGCCGAGGCCGTAACCTCGACTACGCCGATTCCCGCGGGAGTGCAGATGGTAAAAAGCGGAGCGTTCCAGTTGCCGGCGCATGCGACTCCGCCGGGAGCGATGTCGAGAATCCCGCCGGTAACTCCACCCGCGCTGGAATTGGTAACAGAAAAGGTGAACGTGGGCGAAATATGGGAGTTGCCATTGTTTACTGCGGAAGCAGTGAATGCCTGAACGCTGCCCTGTTGAAGCGAAATGCTGGGAGATGGGGTCAGGGTGATTGCGAGAGGGAAGGGGGACGCACCTGCCGGCTTGTGGCCCCCGCACGCTGGCAGAAATAACAATAAAGAAATGATGGCAATTACCGCCCATGAAGCGAAACGCAAACTTCCCATGCACCCTCTCGTCGCCTTCGCGGTACAAACCGCGAGAGTACGGCTCACTGGAATGGAAACGTGTAGTGTAGAGGCTGGAGACGGATTCAGCAAGCCAAGATGCCTCGTGAACCTGCGACTCCTGTTGCAGTGGGATGCAAAAGGCTAGGCGGCTGATGCATGTTCGAGATCGGCGGGCGCTTTTTTGTCAACCAGGACTCCTAACCTGGACGGTGGCACTTTACTGAGAGCATGAGTCTCTGCGCACTTACTCTTCGACGAAGGATTTTAATCTGGAGAGTGCCTGGTCCCACTGTTCGGAGACGAAATCGAGGTACGCTTTAACCTCCTGGATCGGTTCCGGATCCAGTTCGAACCGGCTTTCGCGCCCGGCGCGGACACAGCGCACAATCCCGGCTCGCTCGAGCACTCGAAGATGTTTTGTGATCGCCTGCCGGGTCAGCCTTGAACCTTCCGTGAGCTGCGAGATCGAATGGTGTTTTCCCCGGCAAAGCTTTGCCACTAACGACAAGCGCGTCTGGTCGCCCAGCGCCGCAAAGACTGGCGCGTGAGGCCGGTTGGCGGTCGTCGCAACGTGGCTACGGTTTTTGCGCGACATGGTTCTTCGCAACATGGTTCTCGATGTTCTTCATTTGCTCGGTCCATCCGCCATCGTTTCTGCGGAAGGCATCGAGACGGCGGTCTGCAGGAAGTTTGTCGAAACCAGACTCGGTGAGCACCAGCAACGTGCCAGTGGCGGTCTTCTCCAGCCGGAATTCGACGAGTGTAGTTGGTTCCTTGGAGCAGTCGAGTGGGTAGTCCGCTATCTCAATCGACTTGGGATGCGGCCATGTGAAGGAGAACAGCCGCTCCGGCTCCATTTTCTGGATAATAGCCTCCCACTTGAGATGCTCATAGCCGGGATAAGTGATCTGGCCGCGGGAGATCTGGCCCGCGACGAAGGGGCCGTCCAGTTTTACGCGGAACCACTCGCCGAATTCGCGATAATCGGTAAGGGCGCGCCAAACCCGTGAAACCGGCGCTTTGAGCTCGATGCGTTTCTCGATGCGGTCGGCCATATTATGCAACCTCCGGGTTGCATAATAACTCAGGCATAGAAAAACCGCAACCTCTTGGTTGCATTTTTGGAACACTCGGAATCGTCGCAGCCGGTTTCAGTTTGCGGCTTGAGGAACGAGTTTTCTCTCGATTGGCGACCGAGGGCGGCTGTCCCACGTGGGCGTTCATCGGACTTAGGCCGTTGCTACAAAACACGGGTTGACGATATTTGCAATGACTTGCTATAGTAGTTTGGTTCCGCGAGTTCATCCTAGCTTGCTGTATGCCGTGAGTTCGTTTGGGTTGTGTGCGAACTTGTGACAAAGCTTTTGAGAAACGCGTCTCCGAATAGATTTAGTTCAAGCAAATGAAGTCGGAGACTTCCTCGCTGAAATGTTCCTGCGCTGCCTTTCGCCCTCGGACTGGTGGAGCGCCTGTAAGGCGCGACGTTAGTCTGCGAGAGGATATGCAGGACAGAGCTGGCGATACGGAGTACCCCCGGAGTTTTGGCCGGGTGCCACCGTCGGCAGCGAAAACCTAGATTTGGGAACCAGGAATCTCTCTCCGCGATTTTGCGTTGAGAAGCATGGCTGGCCGAATGGCCTGCCAGCCGGGATTGTGCGGTCAGCACCCCGGGACGCGGATGGCGCGTAATGCTGCCCATTCCCCAGTGTCAGTGTGCGACTTGGTTTTGTGCGCCTGGTTTGTGCGACAAGGAGTAACAACAGAGTGCCTACTTTCAATCAGCTGGTGGCGAAGGGCCGCAAGCGGCCACGGTATAAGACGGCGAGTCCGGCACTGCAAGGGTGTCCGCAAAAGCGCGGAGTTTGCACCCGTGTCTACACGCAGACTCCGAAAAAGCCGAACTCGGCGCTGCGGAAAGTGGCGCGCGTGCGTCTCACGAATGGGATTGAAGTTACGACTTACATCCCCGGCGTCGGCCACAACCTGCAGGAGCACTCGATCGTGCTGATTCGCGGCGGCCGCGTGAAGGATCTGCCGGGAGTTCGTTATCACGTGATTCGCGGCACGCTGGACGCGGTAGGCGTGGCGGGCCGTCAGCAGGGACGATCGAAATACGGCGCCAAGCGCGCCAAGAAGGGTTAAGAAGCATGCCCCGTAAAGGACATACATCCAAGCGGACCGTGCCAGCCGATGCCGTCTACGGCTCGAATCTGGTGACGAAGTTCATCAACTCGATGATGTGGCAGGGCAAGCGCTCGACCGCCGAGGGTATTTTTTATGAAGCCCTCACCAAGGTGCAGGAAAAGGGCGGCGACGAAGCTTTGAAACTCTTCACCAAAGCAGTCGAGAATGCCAAACCGCTGCTCGAAGTAAAGACCCGTCGTGTAGGTGGCGCGAACTATCAGGTTCCGGTGGAAGTGAATGCGGACCGGCGCACGTCGCTGGCGATCCGCTGGCTGCTGACGTATGCGCGCGGGCGTGCCGAGCGAGGCATGGTCGACAAGTTGAGTAATGAATTGCTGGACGCCGCTAACGGAAAAGGGGCGGCGATCAAGAAGAAGGAAGACGTACACCGCATGGCGGAAGCGAATAAGGCTTTCGCACATTATCGGTGGTAGAGGCGCAGCTACTAGCTTCTAGCGACTAGCTAGGAGCCAGCAGCTAGAAGCTAAATCTTCGGAGCCCAGAAAGAGTTAGGAAGTCGTGCCCAGAACAGTCCCATTAGAACGCTGCAGGAACATCGGCATCATGGCCCACATCGATGCCGGTAAGACCACTACGACGGAGCGCATCCTGTTTTATACGGGAAAGACGCACCGCATCGGAGAGGTCCACGAAGGCACTGCGACCATGGACTGGATGGAGCAGGAGCAGGAGCGCGGCATTACGATCACGTCCGCGGCGACGACCTGCACCTGGCGCGACATTCGCATCAACATTATCGATACTCCCGGCCACGTGGATTTCACGGCGGAAGTGGAGCGCTCGTTGCGCGTGCTCGATGGCGCCGTAGCCGTATTTGACGCGGTTCACGGAGTGCAGCCGCAGTCGGAAAAAGTCTGGCGACAGGCCGATAAATACGGAGTTCCTCGAATTTGCTTCATTAACAAGATCGACAAGATGGGTGCGGACTTTGAGCATGCCATCGATACCATCCGCAAACGGCTCAGCGCCAAGCCCGTCGCGATCCAGATTCCCATAGGCCAGGAAGACAAGTTTAAGGGCGTCATCGATCTGATCAACATGAAGGCGATCGTGTGGGTCGACGACACGATGGGCGCCGAGTACATCACGGAAGAAATTCCTGCCGAGCTGAAAAAGAAAGCCGAAGCGTTCCACGCGCAACTGGTCGAGAGCATTGCCGAGAACGACGACGAAATCCTGCACAAGTTTCTGGAAGGCGAAGAGATTAGCGCGGATGCGTTGCGCGCGTCGCTGCGGAAATCGACGATTGCCCTGAAGGTGTTTCCGGTGGTCGTGGGCACTGCATTCAAGAACAAGGGCGTGCAGCCGTTGCTCGATGCCGTGGTCGATTATCTGCCGTCGCCGCTCGATGTGCCGGAAACGCATGGAACGAATCCGGACAACGGCGAGCAGATTTTCCGCAAAGCTGATGACAAAGAGCCGTTCTCGGCTCTCGCGTTCAAGATTATGGCCGATCCGTTTGTCGGTCAGTTGACGTTTATCCGCGTTTATTCCGGGCAGCTCAAGACGGGAGACTCCGTGCTGAACACGGGCCGCCGCCGAAGTGAGCGCATTGGGCGCTTGCTGAAGATGCACGCCAACAAGCGCGAAGAGATCA
>Ga0210405_10005103_pt1 | contig 12102 bp, 8 predicted proteins | sample IncBWH11MmetaG_FD_155492 | JGI IMG/M metagenome (GOLD analysis project Ga0210405, IMG submission 155492) | Forest soil microbial communities from Barre Woods Harvard Forest LTER site, Petersham, Massachusetts, United States - Inc-BW-H-11-M | ecosystem: Environmental > Terrestrial > Soil >... | reverse complement strand
GAAGAACATCGCTTCGGGGTACGACACAAGGAGCGTCTCAAGGCCCTGAAGCTGGCGGTGGACGTGCTCACGCTCACCGCCACGCCCATTCCCCGGACGTTGCATCTGTCGCTCGCCGGTCTGCGGGACCTCACGCTGCTGGAGACGCCGCCCAAGGACCGCTCGCCCGTGCTCACCTTCCTCGAGCCCTGGGACGACGCGCTGCTCGAAGAAGCGATTGCGCGGGAAGTGGACCGGGGCGGGCAGGTCTACGTGGTCCACAACCGCGTCGAGACCATCGCGACCATCGGGGCCCGGGTGGCGCGGCTCTCGCCGCGGGCCCGTCTGGCCGTCGCGCACGGGCAGATGCCAGAGCGGGAGCTCGAGTCGGCGATGGCGAAATTCGTGGCGGGGGAGGTCGACGTACTGGTTTCGACGATGATCGTGGAGTCCGGACTGGACGTGCCCAACGCCAATACGATGGTGGTGGACCGCGCCGATCAGTTCGGCCTGGCGCAGCTCTATCAGCTCCGCGGGCGCGTGGGACGCAGTCACCGGCGCGCGTACTGCTACCTGCTCGTGCCCGATCAGATGGACGCGCGCGCCGAAGAGCGGCTGCGGGTGCTCGAGCACCACACGGACCTGGGCTCCGGATATCGCATCGCGCTGCGCGATCTCGAAATCCGCGGCGCCGGCAACCTGCTCGGCCGGGATCAGTCGGGGCACGCCCACGCGGTGGGGTTCGACACCTATCTCCGCTGGCTGGCCGAAGCGGTGGCGGACCTGAAAGGAACGGGGACCGGCGCCGCGGCGCCGTTCGCGCCGCCCGATGTCACGCTCGATCGGCCGGCGCACCTGGCGGACGCGTACGTCGCGGACGACGCGGTGAAGCTCGACGTGTACCGGCGGCTGGCGCGGGCCCAGCAACCATGCGAGATTGCAGCCGTCCGCGACGAGTTACGCGACCGGTTCGGCCCGTTGCCCGAGGAGGCCGCCCGGTTGCTGCTGGTCGCGGACCTCCGCGCGCTCGGTGCCCGGCTGGGACTGGAAACGGTCCTGATTTCGGGTGACGAGGCGCGGCTTACGTTTCGGCGAGACGCCCGCCCACGCCTGGCCGGTCTCACGGCCGCGATGGACGCGGTGCAGTTCGAGGCCACCGTACGCCGGGCCAATCCCCTGTCGCTGCGGCTGCGGCGGCTCGGAGGCGAAGCCGTCGGGCCGGGACTGGTCCGGGCGCTCACCGCCGTCCTGCAGGACCCTCATCCTTAGGAGACGGAATGCGCAGGTTGGGTGCGGTACTCATGGTTCTTCCCCTCGTCGCCTGCGGCGCGCTGCGCGACGCATTCTCCGCGCACGCCGCCGACGCGGCGACGGCCGCCGGGCAGTCGCTCACGGCCGAGCAGCTGGCCGGCTGGGCCAGCCAGGTGAAGGGGATGCCGCTCCAGGCCGACAACCTGTCGCGTCTGGCCGGGATCTGGGTCAACTACACGCTCTTCGCCACCACCCTCGCGAACGGCAAGCCGCTCGACGACTCCGCCCTGGTGCTCGAAGCGATGTGGCCTCTGGTGTCGCAGGCCAAGTGGGACCACTTCCGTGAGCGGCTCGCGTTGAATCACACCACCATGACGCCGGCGCAGATCGATTCGGTCTATGACGCCGGGCAGATTCGCGCCTTCCAGCACATCCTCTTGCAGGTCACCGCCAACGCCAGCCCCGACGTGGTGGCCGGCATCCAGGCGCGCCTGCAGGGAGTCCTGGCGCAGATCCAGGCGACGCACGGCGCCAACTTCGCGACGCTGGCGCGGAAGTATTCGGAGGACGGCACCAAGAACTCGGGCGGCTACCTCGGGGTGTGGCCCCGGGGGCACTTCGTCCAGCCGTTCGAGTATCCGGCCTGGCAGCTCGCGCCCGGCGAGATGACCGGCGTGATTCGGAGCCCCTACGGATTCCACATCATCCGCCGGCCCCCCCTCGCGGAGATTCGCGATTCCTTCGCGCTCGGCGTGCAGCAGGGGCTGGAAACGACGTTCGACTCGACCTACATCGCGCGCCTGCGCGAGTTGCGTCACCTGACGGTGATCGGCGGCGCCCCGGCCGCCGCGCGCGCCGGGCTGCAGGACGCCGATGCGGCCGCCCGGAGCAGCAAGGGACTGGTGCGCTATGACGGAGGCGTGTTCCGCGTCAGCGATCTGGTGCGCTGGCTGCAGGCGCTCGATCCGCAGCTCGCGTCGTCGGTGCCGGGCGCCACGGACCAGCAGCTCACGCGGGTGCTCGAGACGCTGGCCACCCGCGACATCCTGCTCAAGCAGGCGGACTCGGCCAAGGTCGGGCTCACCGCCGACGACTGGGCGCTGGTGAAGTCGACCTACGATTCCTCCCTGGCCAACCTCGAGTCCGCGATCCAGCTGACGCCCCAGACGGTCCGCGACTCCGGCGGCTCCGCGGCAGGACGGGCGACGCTCGCCACGACGCACGTGAACCAGTATCTCGATGAGATCGTGACCCGTCGCCGCGGCTTCCTCCCGGTCCCGCCCTTCCTGGCGTCGGCCCTGCGGACGTCCGGCGACTGGAGCGTCAACGCCGCCGGGGTGCAGCGCGCCGCCGAGCAGGCGCAGGCCCAGCGCACGGCGATCGGCGGCGGACCGTCCGGCCCCGGCACCGGTGGCCAGCCCCCGCTCCGTCCGGCGCCCGGCCCGGCCCCGGTTCCCGGCGCGGCGCCCTCGACGGGGACGGCCCGGCCGCAGCCTAGGGGAGGGCGGTAAGTGTCCGTGCGGGTCCACCTCTGCTTCATCGCAGGCCTGGCGCTCCTGCCGGCGCTCGCCCGCGCGCAGACGACGGTAGCCCTCGACCGGATCATCGCGGTGGTGGGGGACCATCCCATTCTCGCGTCCGAAGTGGAAGAGCGGCTCCTGGTATCCGCCCAGCAGGGCCAGCTTCCCACGGACTCGGCCGGGCGGGCCGTGCTGCGCAAGCGGATTCTCCAGCAGATGATCAACGAGGAGCTCGAGGTCCAGCAGGCGCTGCGCGACACCACCATCAAGGTCACCGATCAGGAAGTGCAGGATCAGGTCGAGCAGCAGGTGAAGTCCGTGAAGACGCAGATACCGGACCCGAACGAGTTCCTGCGCCAGCTCCGACTCGCGGGGTTCGCGAGCGTGGAGGAATGGCGCCGGAAGGTCGGGGAGGACCAACGTCGCCAGATTCTGGTGTCGCGGCTCCTCGAGAATCTTCGGCAGAACGACAAGCTGCGCCCCATTCCTCCCAATGACGCGCAGATGCGCGCGTTCTGGGACGAGCACAAGTCCGAGGTGGGCAAACGGCCGGCGAACGTGTCCTACCGGCAGATCGTGATCCTGCCCCAGCCCGACTCGACCGCGCGTGCCACCGCCCGCCATCTCGCGGACTCGCTGGTCACGGTCCTCCGGGGCGGGGCCGACTTTCCCACGCTCGCGCGGAAGTTCTCCGGTGACAGCGTGTCGGCGTCACTCGGTGGGGAGCTGGGCTGGTTCCGCCGCGGCGTCATGGTGAAGCCCTTCGAAGACGCCGCGTTCCGGATGCGTCCGGGGGATCTCTCCCTCCCGGTCGAAACCAAGTACGGCTTCCATATCATCCAGGTGGAGCGGGTCCAGCCCGCCGAGGTCCTGGCGCGGCACATCCTGATCATCCCGGTCATCTCGGCGGCCCAGATCCAGAAGGCCCGGGCCCTGGCCGACTCGGTGCGCGCCCTGTGGGCGGGCGGCACGTCCTTCGATACCCTGGCGGCGCGCTTCTCCGACCCCGACGAGCAGAAGCTGGTGGAGAACGAGCCGCTGGCGCAGGCCCAGTCACCCATCGCCGCCGAGTACGTTCAGGCGGTCACCCAGGACACGACGCTGGGTCTCAAGCCGGTGATCGTCGTGGGGGCCAACTCCGCGCGGCCCAAGTTCGCGATCATCGACGTCACCGGCCGGCAGGCGGAAGGCGACGTGACGTTCGACGACGTGAAGGAAACCATCAAGACCAGAATGGCCCAGGACCTCGCCGAAGCCCACTACGTCGATCAGCTTCGCCGCGCCACGTACGTCGACGTCCGCAACTAGCTCCTCCGCCTCCGTGTCCCCATCCGGCCGGCCCCGGCTGGCGCTCACGCTCGGTGACCCGCGGGGGATCGGACCCGAGGTGGTCGCCGCCGCGCTGGCCCTGGGCCCCGCCGCCGCCGACATCGTGCTCGTCGGGCCTGACGATCTCCTCGCCGGCATCCCCGCGCGCAGCCGCCTGGGAGTGGGGGAGTGGGGGCTGGGGACCGGGGATTCGGGTGATCCGGAGCGGGAGCTGGCCGCCGGGCGCCTGGCGGCCCGCGCCATCGAGCGGGCGGTCTGGCTCGCGCGCGCGGGCGAGGTGGATGCCGTGGTCACGGCGCCCGTGCACAAAGGCGCCCTGCACCGGGCGGGATACCGCTACCCGGGAGTCACCGAGTTCCTGGGCGCGCTCACCGGCGGGACCGACACCGTGATGATGCTCGTCACCGGCGCGCTGCGTGTCGCCCTCGTGACTACCCACCTGCCGCTCCGCGAGGCCCTGACCCAGATCACTGCCGACCGCGTGGTGCGCGTGGGAGAAACGGTGCTCACGGCGCTCCGCGACCGGTTCGGGATCCCGTCCCCGCGCGTCGCGCTCTGCGCTCTTAACCCCCACGCCGGGGAGGGCGGCCTCTTCGGCGACGAGGACCAGCAGGTGTTGCTCCCCGCGGCCCGCCGGCTCGGCGCGCTGGGCCCGTTCCCGGCCGACACCGTGTTCGTCCGCGCGCTCCGCGGCGAGTTCGACGTGGTGCTCGCGCCGTACCACGATGTCGGGATGACGGCGGTGAAGGTGGCGGGGTTCGGCAGCGGTGTGAACGTGACGCTGGGCCTGCCCTTCGTGCGGACTTCTCCCGATCACGGCACGGCGTTCGACATCGCGGGAACCGGGAAGGCCGATCCCGGATCGATGCGGGCGGCCATCGACCTCGCCGCCCGGATCGCGCGGCGGAGCTAGGGCGCCGGCTTGGCGGGCGGCGCGCCCGGGTGGACCCGCACCTCGCCCACGCGCCGCCCCTCCATCGACACGATCTCGAAGGTCGCCCCGGGAAGCCGGACCTGGTCTCCGACCTTGGGGAGCCGCCCCAGGGTACCGAACACCAGCCCGCCGATGGTGGTGTAGTCGCCGGGATCGAGCGTCAAGCCGTAGGCCCCGTTGACTTCACTCACGGGCGCCGACCCCGGCAGGACCGAGCCGGGCCCCGCCGGCGCCGGCTCGGAGTGGTCGTACTCGTCGTAGATCTGTCCCACGATTTCTTCCAGCAGGTCTTCCATGGTCACCAGCCCGGCGGTGCCTCCGAACTCGTCGAGCACCACCGCCAGATGCACCTTTTTCCGTTTCATGTCCGCCAGCACGTCCTCCACTTCCCGGGTCCCGGGGACGAAGAACGGGGGCCGTGCCACGGACGAGACCGGCTGCGTCCCGCCGGTGCGGAGGGCCCGCAGGATGTCCTTCGCGTGCACCACGCCCACGATGTCGTCCAGGGAGTCGCCCGTCACGGGGTAGCGCGAGCGTCCGGCTTGAGCCACGGTGTCGGCCGCCGAGTCCACCGTCGCATCCGCGGCGAGTGCCACGATGTCGGTGCGCGGCGTCATCACCTCGCGCGCGTTCTTCTCGCTGAACTCGAACACGCCCTCGATGAGCCGCGCGTCCCCCGGATCGATGCTCCCCGTTCGCCCGCTCTGCTCCACCAGCATCAGAATCTCTTCCGGCGAGTGCACGCGCTCCCGTTCCGAGGGGCGGCGGGCGCCCAGGAGGCGGAGGATGCCGCTGGCCGATACGCGCAGAAGCCAGATGAAGGGGTTGGTGGCCAGCGTGAAAACCATCAGGGGCCCGACGAGCCACCGGATGGTCCGTTCCGGATGGATGAGCGCCAGTCCCTTGGGAGCCAGCTCGCCCAGGACGATGTGCAGAAACGTGATGAGGACGAAGGCGACCGTCACGGCCACGCCGTGGGTCGCGATCACGTTGAACGGCTCCGGGAGCGTTCCAAAGAGCGTCGTGAGGGTCCCGGCGATCGCGGGCTCGCCGATCCAGCCCAACCCCAGCGAGGCCAGTGTGATGCCGAGCTGGGTGCCCGAAATAGTACGGTCGATGGACTGGAGCGCCTGGCGGACGACGCGGGCCCGGGCATCCCCGGCCCTGATCATGGCGTCGATACGGGTGCGCCGCGACGCCACCAGCGCGAATTCGGCGGCGACGAAGAACGCGTTCGCCAAGACCAAGCACAGCACCGCGGCGAGGCGGAGGCCGAGTGTGGAGAGGACGGGTTCCGGCATACCGGGCGCCAAAGCTATACTTTTTCCCTAATGGCCGCGCCTACCGCTCTTCCCGTCGACGCTACCTGCGTCCATCAGGCCCCGGATCGCCACGAAAGTGCGCGCCGGATGGGCTGGGTGCTGGGCATTACCGCGACGGTCATGGTCGCGGAGGCCGTGGGCGCGTGGGCGTCCCACTCGCTGGCCCTGCTCGCGGACGCGGGGCACATGCTCGCCGATGTCGCGGCCCTGGGGCTGGCGGTCGTGGTGGCGCGGGTGGCCCAGCGCCCGGCCACGGCGGAGCGGACCTTCGGACTCCTCCGGCTCGAGATCTTCGCTGCGTTCATCAACGGCGCCGTGTTGCTCGTCATCGCCGTGGGGATCGGGGTCGAAGCCTTCCGCCGCTTGGCCCAGCCCCCCGGGATTCGCGCCGGGATTCTCCTCGGGGTCGCGGGCGTCGGGCTCGTCGCGAACCTCGTGAGCGCCCGGATCCTCCATCACGGGCACGATCACTCCCTCAATCAGCGCGGCGCCTACCTCCACGTGCTGTCGGACGTGCTCGGCTCCCTCGGGGCGATCGCCGCGGGGCTCGTGGTGCTCGCCACGGGATGGCTCCTGGCCGATCCCATCATTTCGGTGGGGATCGGGCTCCTGATCGTGAGCGGGTCGGTGCGCCTGGTGAAGGAGAGCGTGGACGTGCTGCTCGAGGCCACGCCGTCCCACATCTCGCTGGTGCACGTACACGACCAGATCGCGAGCGTGCCGGGGGTGACGTCGGTGCACGATCTCCACGTCTGGACCGTCACCAGCGGCGTGGTGGCGATGAGCGGGCATCTCCTCGTGCAGGACCCGGCCGACAATCAGCGGGTGCTGGAGGCCGTACAGGAGCGGATGGGGAAGCTGAAGATCAAGCATGTGACGGTGCAGATGGAGAAGGACCCGACGTGCGAATAGCCATCAGCCATCAGCGGTCAGCCATCAGCAGGCTGAGCGCTGACGGCTGATCGCTGACGGCTCTACTTACAGCTCACCGCCCCCAACACATTGAGTCTCCCGGCTCCAAAGATGCTTGCGGGGCCGACGTTGTCGGCGCTCTTCGACAGGCACAGCGGCAGCACGTTGGCCGCCGATGCACCCGGATGCGTGGGCATTTCCGCCGCCGCCCCCGCCACGTGGGGTGAGGCGAAGCTGGTGCCCGCGCCGAGCAGGAAGCTGTTCTTGCCGCAGGAGAAGGGAAGCGTGACCTGGGTGTGGCTGCAGGCACCCAGGACCAGGTCGAACACGCTGCCGCCCGTCAGCTCGTCGCCGCCGGGCGCCACGAGGGACACGCCGGTCTTCCCGCCGAAGTTCGAATAGCTCGCGAGCATGTCGAAGTTGGCCTGATTGAACGGGGCGGTGGCGCCGACACTCACCACATCCTGCAGCTGCCCGGGGATTTCCACGAAGTTGGTGGGAATGGCATCGAGGTTCAGGCCCTCGTTCCCCGCCGCCACCACCACGACGACGCCGTGCGAATGGGCGAAGTCCACCGCCTTCTGCATCGCGTGGATCAGGCCTTTCACGCCGGGCTGGTTGTTGTCGACGATCGCGCCCAGGCTCATGTTGATCACGTCCGCGCCTTCGTCAGTGGCGAACAGGATGCCGGCGATGACGTCGGCGAACGATCCGGAGCCCGAGGTGCCCAGCACCTTGATGGCGCAGAGCGTCGCATTCGGCGCCACGGACGCCAGGCCGCGTCCGTTGCTCGTGATGATGCTCGAGACGAACGTGCCGTGGGTGTTGAAGTCCTGAATCGTCGGCTCTGCCGCGACAAAGGACGTGCTCTTGGTCAGGTCGACCCGACCGGCGAGGTCGATGTGATCGGGGTCGATCCCCGTGTCGAGGTCGCAGACCAGACGGCCTTTGCCACCGAGGCTGGCCGCCCACGCCGCGGGCGCCTGAATCACGTGCATGTTCCACTGGAATGGGAAGAACGCCGCGCCGCTCTGGTTGGTGCCGGCGTTGGCGCTCACGTCCTGAGTCGCGTACAGCTGGAACGCCATCTCCGGTGCGGGGATCAACTGGGCGGTGACGTCGGGATCGACGCTCGCCACGTCCGGGCGGGCCGCCAGCGCGGTCACGCCCGCCGCCGTCAGCCCCTGCACGGTGACGACCCCGATTTCCGGGTGGCGCCGCTCGATGGTCGCGCCCAGGGTGGTCACCGCCTGATCGAAGGCCGCGCTCTCGGCGCCGTTGAGGGCCACGACCTGACGGCCGGGGGCGCCGGCCTGAACCGCGGCCATGCCGGGTGCGGAGACTCGCGCGCGGATCTGCGAGGTGGGGGAGACCGGTTGCCGCTCGACGCAGGACACGGCGACCAGCAATCCGGTGACGGGAAGCAGTTTCGCGATGGACCAGGTGATTGGGCGCATTGACACCTCGGGGGTGCAGGGAGAAGCGAAGTTGCGCCCGGATGGGCGGGCCGGATAGCGGCGCCCTGTGCGGACTCTGTGAGATCGGAGCTTGTTTTTCGCGGTCCCCCCCCGCTATACTGCCCCCCTCGAAACCAGCCCCCACTTAGGACGCAATTCCTTGGCAATCCGCAACATCGCCATCATCGCCCACGTCGACCACGGCAAAACGACCCTGGTGGACCAGATGCTCCGTCAGTCGGGAGCGTTCCGCGCCAACCAGCAGGTGGCGGAGCGCGTGATGGATTCGAATCCGCTCGAACGGGAGCGCGGCATCACGATTCTCGCGAAGAACACGTCTGTACGCTGGCGTGACACCAAGATCAACATCGTGGACACTCCCGGTCACGCCGACTTCGGCGGCGAGGTGGAGCGGATCCTCCGGATGGTGAACGGGTTTCTGCTCCTGGTGGACGCCGCCGAAGGGCCCATGCCGCAGACCCGGTTCGTGGCGGGCAAGGCGCTGGCCCTGGGACTCCGGCCCATCGTGCTGGTCAACAAGATCGACCGGCACGACGCCGAGCCGATGCGGGTGCACGACGAGGTGCTCGAGCTGTTCCTGGACCTCGAGGCCAGCCCGGAGCAGTTCAGCTGCCCCTTCCTCTATACGTCGAGCCGCGCGGGCACCGCGACGTTCGACCTCAAGACGCCGGGCACGACGCTCGAACCCCTGTTCCAGACCATCCTTGACACCATTCCCGCGCCGAAGGCGAATGCGGCGGGCCCTTTCCAGATGCTGATCTCCACCCTGGACTATTCGTCCTACCTGGGTCGGATCGGCATCGGGCGGATCGAGCGGGGCCGGCTTCATGTGGGCGACACGGTCGCGGTGCTGCCGCTGGGTGAGCCCGGGCCCGTGTCGGACGGTCCCTACGAGCAGGCGAAGGTTGTGAAGCTGTTCGCCTTCGAGGGGCTCGAGCGGAAGGACGTGCCGGAGGCCGAGGCGGGCGAGATCGTGGCGCTCTCGGGGCTGGCCGGCGTCGAAATCGGCAAGACGGTCACCGCCCCGGATCACCTGGAGCGGCTCGCCGGCATCGCCGTCGAGGAGCCCACCATCTCCGTGGACGTGCTCGTGAACAACTCCCCCTTCGCCGGCCGTGAAGGGAAGATGGTCACGGCCCGCCAGGTGCGGGAACGCCTCTATAAAGAACTGGAACGGAACGTCGCCCTGCGGGTGGAAGACACCGACAACACCTATACGTTCACGGTGTCGGGCCGCGGCGAGCTCCACCTGGGCATTCTGATGGAGACGATGCGGCGCGAGGGGTTCGAGTTTCAGGTGTCGCGTCCGCGGATCATTCCCCGCGAGGGTCCCGATGGGGAGCAGCTCGAGCCCTACGAGGAGCTGATGGTGGACTGCCCCGAAGGCTACCTGGGCGTGGTGATGGAAAAGCTGGGGCCGCGGCGGGCCACCCTGATGGACATGAAGAATCCGGGGGTCGGGACGGTGCGCATGCGCTTCAAGATCCCGGCCCGGGGGCTCCTGGGGTACCGGTCGGAGTTCTTGACGGATACGCGGGGAACAGGAATCATCCATCACCGCTTCCTGGAGTACGATGTCTGGGCCGGCCCCCTGTCGGGCCGGAACCGGGGGGTCATGGTGGCGGACCGGGAGGGGGTGGCGGTCGGGTACGCCCTCTTCAATCTTCAGGAACGCGGCACCATGTTCGTGAAGCCGGGCGACCCGGTGTACGAGGGAATGATCGTGGCGGAGAATGTCCGTCCGGGCGATATGGACGTGAACGCCACGAAAGAGAAAAAGCTGACCAACATGCGTACGACGGCTTCGGACGAGATGATCATCCTGGAGCCGCCGCGGCAGGTCACATTGGAGTTGGCGCTGGAGTACATCGAGGACGACGAGTTGATCGAGGTGACGCCGTTGTCCATCCGCCTGCGGAAGCGGGCGCTCGGCGCCAACGACCGGAAGAAGCAGGCCCGCGCGGACAAGCGGGCTGAAGAGTCCTAACGCTCGTTCACGTCAAACCAAACTCAGCCGGGGGTGACAATGCTGTCCGTGGCAGCGTCGATGGAGACGTCGCTCAAGCGTCGCAGCGACGACATCGACGACGATTTCGAGGACTTCGAAGAGGATAAGGACCTCGACGAGGACTTCGACGACGAGCTGGACGAAGAGGATGAAGAAGAGGATGGGGACGACCTCGACGACTACGACGATCTGGACGACGAATTCGACGATGATGAGGACGACGAATTCCGTCCCAAAAAGGGGGCTCGGCGGGATTGGGAATAAACCCTGACCGGGACGTACCTGAAGGGCCTCGCGGGGGATCCGTCACCCGCGGGGCCCTCGTGCGTTTGGGGGTCCTGCTGCTCGTGGTTCCGCTCTCGGCGCAGGAGAAGGTCGTGCCGCGGGTGGGTCTGGTGATCACGCGCTCGGTCCGCCTCGTGCCGGGAGTGTACGGCCTCCCGGCTCCCGGCGCTCTTGATTCTGCAGCGATCACGGTCCGAGGCGACGGGATTACCCTAGACGCCTCTGGCGTCACCCTCGAAGGCGCCCCCGCCGGCGCCGACCCCGATCAATACGCGGGTGTGGCCATTCGGATCGAAGGCGGCCACGGCGTGAGGATCCTGGGGGCGAAGATCCACGGGTACCGCTTCGGAGTGATCGCGAAGGGCACCCGAGCCCTGACCCTCGACGGCCTCGACGTCTCCCGCACCTGGAAGCCCCGGCTGTTCTCGCTCGTCGAGCACGAAAGCCTCGTGGACTGGCTTTCCTTCCATCACAACGAGCATGACGAGTGGCTCCGGTACGGCGCGGGGATCTATCTCGAGGGGGTCGATTCAGGGGACATCCGCGGTGTCAGCGGAGGGCAGGGCATGAACGGGCTGATGCTGGCCCGGTCCAGTCATCTCCGCATCTGGGACGACGACTTCTCGTTCAACTCCGGCCTCGGCATCGGGCTCTACCGGTCCAGCGACAACAACATCCAGCATAACCGCCTCGACTACGACATTCGCGGCTACTCCCACAAGTTCTATCATCGGGGGCAGGATTCCGCGGGACTGCTCCTGTTCGAGCAGAGCTCCCGGAACATCATCGCCTGGAACTCGGTGACGCATGGCGGAGACGGGCTCTTCTTGTGGGCGGGGCAGAGCACCATGGATTCAGGGGAGGGCGGTTGCAACGACAACCTGATCTATGGGAATAATTTCAGCTACGCGGCGGCGAACGGGATCGAAGTGACCTTTAGCCGGAACATGATCATCGGAAACACGATGACCGGAAATGACTACGGCATATGGGGCGGGTACAGCTACGACACGAAGATCGTCGGCAACACGATGACGGAAAACCGCATCGGACTCGCCATCGAGCACGGGCAAGACAACCAAAT
>Ga0210405_10005102_pt1 | contig 12102 bp, 10 predicted proteins | sample IncBWH11MmetaG_FD_155492 | JGI IMG/M metagenome (GOLD analysis project Ga0210405, IMG submission 155492) | Forest soil microbial communities from Barre Woods Harvard Forest LTER site, Petersham, Massachusetts, United States - Inc-BW-H-11-M | ecosystem: Environmental > Terrestrial > Soil >... | reverse complement strand
ACAACACCGCAGTGGTCATTCATCGCGGTGTGGTGCTGGGGGTGGCGCCCAAGTCGTACCTGCCGACCTATCGCGAATTTTACGAGCGCCGCCAGGTGGCACCCGGCGACGACGAGCGCGGCACTATTCGGATCGCCGGCACCCAAGCGCCGTTCGGTCCGGACCTGTTGTTCGCCGCATCCGACCTGCCCGACTTCGTGCTGCACGTCGAAATCTGTGAGGACATGTTCGTGCCGGTTCCGCCCAGCGCGGAAGCGGCGCTGGCTGGTGCGACCATGCTGGCCAATCTGTCCGGCAGCCCGATCACGATCGGCCGCGCCGAAGATCGAAGCCTGCTTGCCCGGTCCGCTTCGTTGCGCTGTCTGGCCGCCTATGTCTACGCCGCGGCCGGGGAGGGTGAGTCGACGACCGACCTGGCCTGGGACGGCCAGACCATGATCTGGGAGAACGGTGTCCTGCTCGCCCAATCGGAGCGCTTCCCCAAAGGAGAGCGACGGTCGATCGCCGACGTCGACACCGGGTTGCTTCGCGCGGAACGCCTGCGGATGGGAACGTTCGATGACAACCGCCGTCACCACCGGGCCCTGGCGGACTCGTTCCGGCGAATCGAGTTTCGCCTGGATCCACCGTCCGGCGACATCGGACTGCGGCGCAAGGTCGAGCGGTTCCCGTTCGTGCCCGCCGATCCCAACCGGCTGCAGCAAGACTGCTACGAGGCCTACAACATTCAGGTCGCCGGGCTCGAACAGCGACTGCGAGCGTTGAGCTACCCGAAGGTCGTCATCGGGGTTTCCGGCGGGCTGGACTCCACGCACGCGCTGATCGTCGCAGCGCACGCGATGGACCGCGAACACCAGCCGCGCAGCGACATTCTGGCGTTCACCCTGCCCGGCTTCGCAACCGGCGAACACACCAAACGCAACGCGGTCGAGCTTTGCCGAGCACTTGGTGTCACCTTTGCCGAAATCGACATCACCGAAACCGCAAAGCTGATGCTCAAGGAGATCGACCATCCCTTCGCGGATGGCGAAAAGGTTTACGACGTCACCTTCGAGAACGTCCAGGCCGGCCTACGCACCGACTACCTTTTCCGGCTGGCCAACCAGCGCGGCGGTATCGTGCTGGGCACCGGTGACCTGTCGGAGTTGGGGCTGGGCTGGTCGACTTACGGTGTCGGCGACCAGATGTCGCACTACAACGTCAATGCCGGGGTGCCCAAGACGCTGATCCAGCACCTGATCCGCTGGGTCATCTCCTCAGCCCAGTTCGAATCGCGGGTGGACCAGGTGCTGCAGTCGGTGCTTGACACCGAGATAACTCCTGAGCTTATCCCGACTGGTGAAGAGGAAGAGCTGCAGAGCAGTGAAGCGAAGGTCGGGCCGTTTGCCCTGCAAGACTTTTCCCTGTTCCAGGTCCTGCGCTACGGAACCCGACCGTCGAAGATCGCGTTCTTGGCGTGGCATGCCTGGAGTGATCCTGACCGTGGCAACTGGCCCCCGGGATTTCCAGATAGCAAGCGACCGTCGTACTCGCTCAAGGAGATTCGGCACTGGCTGCAGGTTTTCGTGCAGCGGTTCTACTCGTTCAGCCAGTTCAAGCGCTCGGCGCTGCCCAACGGGCCCAAGGTGTCGCATGGTGGTGCGCTGTCGCCGCGCGGGGACTGGCGCGCCCCGTCGGACATGTCGGCACAGGCCTGGCTCGATGAGATCGAGCGTGACGTTCCCGAGGAGTAGTGCTTGCGACACGGAAGATTCAGATCTCCGTGTTGGTGTTGTGAGCATCGGTATCGAGCTGGTTGGCAGTCGATTTCACGCTGCGTCCGGCGACAGCGAGCCGGGCCGCGTATGCCAGTGCGCTAAAACCGTACAGAGTGGCGACCAGCAACAGCCAGCGCCCGAGGAAGGGTTCTTGGCTCTGCCCGGTGGCCGCGGAGTAAGTGGCTTTTCCCTGTTGGATGATCCCGGGAAAGAACAGCAGCAGCGACAGCCCCGCCGCGAGGGTCGGGACCCTTAAGTAATTCAGCGGCGGCACCCGTGGCACCCCCGGTGAAGGCCCTGCGCGCCGATTCCTCATCGCTGCAACGGCAGCCGTGAGGGAGCGATCGGCCAAGGCGTAGAGCGGAAACAGGATCAGGTCGTGACCAATGACCGCAGCGACGAACCACACCGCGATTGACTGCCACCACACCTTCGAGTTCCACAGCGCGTGCGGGCCGAGCACGGTCAGGGCATATCCGGCCAGCGCCCACGCGGCGATGGTGCCCAGGAGATGCAACGGGTGACTGCCGTAGAAGGCGGTGAAGCTGGTGATCAGTCTGCGCATATCAACGTTGTCCGAATTCGATTGACCGTACCCATTTGGTGTTGTGCACACCCGGCAGCGCGGGCACGATGATGCGCGCGGGGTAGCCGTGATCAAAAGACAGGTCAACGCCGTTGACCCGAAGTGCCAGCAACGAGTCGGGGTTGTGCACCTGATTAGCCTGCAGGACAGCGTGATTGAACGCGCCGGCCCGCTCCAGCGAACGCACGGTGGCTCGGGCCGGGTTGGGGAGCCCGGCCAGGTCCGCCAGATCGCGGAGACGAACTCCGCTCCACGTCTGGATGGTCGACCATCCTTCGACGCAGGCGATCGGCAGCTCGGCGGTGTGCTGCGGCATCGCTTCCAGGGCGGCCCGAGTCAACAACATCTGCCCCGAAGGACCTCGCACGCTGAGCCGCCAATTCGCGCCGGTGTCGGCCGGCGTGATTGCGGCGGCCGCAGCGGTCCTATTGACCTGGAAATCGTTGGGACCTGTACCGCGGTTGCGTCCGCGCGGCAACAGGAACGCCGCACGACGGCTAAAACCTCCGAGCGTCTGGCCGGCGGTGAGCACTGCGACGAATAGTGCGCCGCCCCCGACCAGCGCCAGCGCGCCGCGGCGACTCATCGTCGGGGGTGCGGGATCGGCTGCGACCAATCCGTCGGCGTCCGGCGGTTCTGGTCGGGTCTCGGCGCGAGAGGTGCGCAGTACGGTGCGAAGCGACTCGGAGCGCAGGCCGGTGATCATCCTGGGTAATTTGGTCAACACGTGGATCACGAAACCTGCGATGAATATCCACGCGCCGTAGTAGTGGGCCGTGTAGAAGCTGAACCCGAAGATGTAGTCGTACTGGATGTTGAGCAGCCCGGTGGTGAGCTCGAAGAGGATCCCGCCCACCAGCATCAGCAACGACAACCGCTCCAGAAGCTGCGCCAGCGACCGCAGCGGTGGCCATGCGAACAGCCGGGGAATGACCGACCACAATTTGGCCAGCACCACCGGGATGATGATCAGACCCAATCCGACGTGCACGCCTTGAGTCAGCCGGTATAGCCAAGAGGGCCGCGTCGGCCAATCGAACGTGGGCAGTTTGAGCCACCCGACGTCGCCAGGGATGGCCTGGCCGAATTGCGGACCGTACGCGATGTATGACAGCAGCCCGGTCAGGATCACCACCGGCAGGCTGACGAGCAGCACCGAGCCGAACACCGACGTCAACCACGGCCCCCGCAGCGGGCTCCGCCACCGCTGCAGCAGGCCGATCCCGGGTGGTCGGTGGCGCTCCAACGCGCGCCACAAACGTACCGGAAATCCGTACACCACCTCGATAGTCTCGCCCTCCGCAGCGGTGCTGCGCGAATCGTCGTGGCCAGGTGCCTCGGCGCTTGTTCGGTGGGTGTGCACGAGCGTGTGTCCGTCGGCTACCGATCTACGCCCGAACGAGTGGCGCCTGTCAGCACCGCAATTACCCGGGCGTGAATGTCGACGACGTGAGTGACGAGGAACCCGCTAGCGCGGGCAATGTCGCCGAGCGAGCCGGCTCCCACGCGCGACCACGGAAACCAGTGCCCCAGATATTGTTCGGTTTCCCAGCGCAGTAGTTCGTGACTGGTCATCGCCACTTCCGAAGCCTTACGGCGCTCATGTCCATCTACCCATCCGTTCGCATCATCGGTGCACTTAAGTGGTATTCGGCGCTGAGTGGACTACGGATTGCCTAAGCCTGGATATCGAAACCTCAGCGGCTTGCAGATCGTTACTCCGGGCCTGTTACCGCCGGGTTGAGCGAGCGCGACCGAGCGTCCCACACCGCACGCAGCTCAGGACACGCGAGCACGCGCTAATTCGGCGATGTGAATTACATCAAGTCGGGCGACTGGCCGCCGGGATTCCCGGGAAACAGGCGACCGTCATAATCGCTCAAGGAGATTCGGCACTGGCTGCAGGTCTTCGCGCAGCGGTGACCGCATGTTTGAGCAGGTTGTTCACCGACCGCTATCGGGCAGGATCGTCGGCGACTTCGATGTCGCCAGCAGCGGCCGCCGCGCGCAGTTGATGGAAATCGTCGAGCGACTTGTTGGCGTATTCGTACGACCACTCCGCGACCGCGCCGTGCACGGTGTCGTTGGTGCCAACGTATCCCCGCAGTATTGAGGCATTCGCGCTTTGCGAGTGTGCCCGCGCGAGCAGCACCGCACAGGCAGTGACGTATTCGCCGAACGTGGAGGCTGACATGCCTTCGGTGTCGATGGTGCCCTTCATGTCGTGGAACTGACGGACGTAGTAGTCGCGGCCGTCCTTGCGTGTCGTCCCGAGGAATAGATCCGACATCGCCTGCAGAATTCGCTGGCCGTCGATGACGCGCACACCCTGGCCCTTAGCCTCAACGGCCGCGGTCAGCGTGTCTGGCTGGCGCCAACCGCCGTACTCTTCGAGCACTGATCGAGTGGCCTCTTTGATCTGCATGATCATCGGCGTGTCGTTGGGGCCGACCATGATGACCAAGTAGCACCGGGTACCGACGCTGCCGACGCCAACTACTCGCAGCGCGACATCGGTGACGCGGAAGTGCGACAGCAGCAGCGCGATGTCAGCCGGGACTGCGGCCAGATACTCCTCAATCGACTCGACCAGGGGGGCTTCGGTCGCCTCGTCGACGTGCTGGAGAACCGGCGGTGATTCCCGCAGGCGCGGCGTTCCCTCGGGCCCGATCTCCGTGATCTGTTTGAAGACACGCGCCGACGTTCGCGTGCGCGCCCGGGATATCGTTTTCTGAATCAGAGCCTGCGATGCCTTGGATACCTTCCCGGTGTAGTGCTCTGGTTCCAGCCGCAGGTAGTAGCGGTCCAGAACGCTCATCTCCTCGAGCATCGCCTGCAGACTGGTTTGGTAGCCCACCAATGCCTCTTCGACGCAACGGCGGATGGCCTTGCCCGGGTAACCGGCATGGCGGCCCCCGATGATCGCGCTGGTGATCAGGCGTTTGACGTCCCACTCCGCGGGTGCGACAGCGGCCTCGTCAAAATCATTCAGGTCGAAGACTATTGAGCGGTGCGGAGCAGCGTACATGCCGAAATTCGACACGTGAGCGTCACCGCAGCACATGATTTCGATCCCAGTCGACGGGCTTGCCGCGAGGTCGGCGGCCATCACCGCTGCCGAACCTCGGTAGAACGAAAATGGGTCGGCGAGCATCCGAGCAAAACGCAGCGGGACGAGTTCGGGTAGTCGGGTGGCGTTTTGAGCGACGAGAATCTCAGTGGCCGTTCGCGGAGAGGGGGTCAGCTGTGCGAGAGCGCGCCGTGGGGCGGTCTTTCGCAACGCCCGACCGCGTGCCACATCCTCGCCTGGGACTTCCAGATCGATCAGGCGTTCACGCAACACCCGTTGCGGCATCTGATTAGCGTACTCAGCCGAGGTCGATGGGTACGGCGCTTCGCCGCAACGCATACCCAGAGAGCTAGTTGGCGGCGAACCTCACCGCGACTCGATGCCATCTTGGTCAGTCATGAGTGGTTGAAGCCGTAGAACCGTTGCGGGTTGGTGACCAGGATGGCCTCGCGTGTGGCGGGGTCGGGTGCCCAGTCGGCGAGGGCGTCGAGCAAATCACCGACATTGGGCATGGGCCCCCAGAACCCAACGTGGGGCCAGTCCGATCCCCACACACAGCGGTCGGGCGCGACTTCGATCAGGGAGCGGGCAAACGGGATGGTGTCGGCGTAGGGCGGCGTCTTCGACAAACGGTAGGCGCCTGACAGTTTCACCCAGGCTCCGTCGGCGACGAGCTGCATCATGAGTTTCCAGCCGGGAGCTTGTGAGCCGGCGTCAACGTCGAAATGCCCCATATGGTCGATTACATACGGCACCCGCAACTGTGAGAGCCGGGGGGCCACTGGCGCCAGCCGGTCGGCGTGGGTCAGGAACTGCAGGTGCCAGCCCAGCTCTGCGCACAAGCTCTCGTAGTCGGCGAGACGATCCAAACCGATGCCACCACCGGAGATGGTGTTGAGCCGCAGCCCGACCACTCCGGCGTCGTTCAGCTCGGCGAGCGCCGCATCGGAGAAGTCATGGGGAGCGACGGCAATGCCGCGCAATCGGTCGGGATGGGCGCTCAGCGTCTGCACCAGCAGGCTGTTGTCGGTGCCGTGCACACTGACCTGAACGACCACCCCGTAGGTCATGCTGGTGGCATCGAGCATGGCCAGATAGTTCCGCGGCGGCGCCGGCGGCGGTGTATAGCTGCGCTCGGGCACGAAACTTTCACCCACCACGTGCGCGTGGGTGTCAACCGCGCCCAACGGCACTCGAAAGCGGGTGGGCGGATGCGGGTGGGGATGCGGTGGCGGGCATAGCCGCGGGACAGTGTCGATGGTTGCGTTCATCTGTCATCTCCTCAAGATTGGGCAGGTGTTGCTTTCGTCGCGGTTCAGCTGGCGTAGTGGGGGTAGCCGCTGTTCTTTGTCTCGGCCTCGACCTTGCGCAGCATCGCCGGCCATTCCAGCAACCCGTAGGGGCGCAACGTGGTCGGGGCGAACACCTTGGCAGTCAGGTCGACGACGTCCTGCGGTGGTGCGCTGAGCCCGTCGAACCCGGCTGATAATGCCCCAACCTGGGCTTGGCAGGCCGTTTCTAGTTGATAGAGCAGGTTGAATGCCTCAGGAATGCTGGCTCCGGCCGTCAATAGGCCGTGGTTGCGCAGGATCATCGCATTGTGCGGGCCCAGGTCGGCCACCAGCCGTTGCTGTTCGTCCATGCTTAATGCGGGACCTTCGTAGTCGTGGTAGCCAATGTGCCCGTCAAAACGCATGGCGTTCTGGGTAAGCGGTAGCAGGCCGCAGCGCATTGCCGAGATCGCCATACCCGCGACGCTGTGGGTGTGGATCACCGCGTTAATGTCGTTGCGGGCCTTATGAATCGCGCTGTGGATGACATATCCCGCCCCGTTAATGCCGTAGTCAGTCCCTTCCGGCTTCCACACGATATTGGCGTCCAGGTCAACCTTGGCCAGGCTGGACGCGGTGATCTCCTTGTACGTCAGGCCGTAGAGGTTGATCAGGAACTGGTCGGTGCCGGGCACCCGCACGGTGATGTGGTTGTAGATCAGGTAGGTCATGTCGTACAGGTCGACGAGCCGATAGCAGGCGGCCAGATCGACGCGCGCCTGCCATTCCTCGGGGCTGACCTGATCCTTCACCGATGGGAAGTCGGTCGCGAAGTTGCGTCCCGCCCCGGCTTCCGGTAACTGGGATATCTGCTTGATCTTGTCGAAGTCGAGTGCATTAGTAGCCATGATCAATTCCTTTCGAGATAACGTTGTCCAGCAGTTTCGAAGCTCAGCTCGGCCGACCGCAGCGCCAGTTGTGACGTCAGCCCGGTCATGGGCGTTCGTACGTCCCGGTCAGCACCCCGCGGGCGAGCACGTGTCCGGCCATCTGCTTCAGCAGCGCCTTGGCGGTGGAGACGTGGTCCGGAATCGCCTCGTCAAGCGCCAACACGTGGAACCGGTAGTGGTGCGGTCCGTGACCGGGAATCGGGCGCGGGCCGGCGTATCCCCGGTGCCCCAAACCGCCCGGGATGAACCGCATTCCCGCGGTAGCCGGTTGCAACGCGCCCGCGTTGACATCCTGCACGCCGGGCTCGATCACCGCGATGGTGTGCAGCAGTGGGCGCGGCAGCGGAACGTCGACGTCGTCGATGATCAGCACCAACTGCCGCGTTTGTGGCGGCAGCCCATTCCAGCGCAGCTGCGGTGAAACATTCTCACCGACGCCCTTTCCGGCGCTCGCCGCCGGCAGCACGCCGCCATCGCTGAACGCGGTGCTGGTGACCGTGATGCCGTAAGGCGCCGCAAAACCCGCGCCGGCAAGCGGGCTTCGATGCTCGCCGGCTCGCACATTGCGCAGCAGCCTGCCGACGGCGCCCATCATGCGCCGCTTCCCGCGCCGCGGATCGCCACCGTGCTGGACCGCAACAGGTCGCCCAATTCGGCGGGCAGATAACCCTGCGCCGCCAGCCGCGGCAATACGCCGCCGCTGGCGATGATGTCGAGAATGAGATTGGGCAGCTTGGCCACCGACCCCGACGCCCCGGTTGTCTCGTTGCGCCATTCGCCGGTGCTGAGGTCGAAGGTGCCGGTGTCGCCCTCGCGGAACGCGGTGGTGGCATCGGGAATCGTCATCGCGGGCAGCCCGGCGTTGACGGCGTTGCGGAAGAACAGGGAATTGAATTCCTCGGCGATAAGTCCGGCGACGCCGAGTTCGGTGAACAGCGCTGCAACCGGCCGCGACGATCCCAGCCCGAAGTTCTTGCCCGCCACGACGATGTCGCCGGGCGAAACCTGATCGGTCCAACCGGGGCGCACTTCGTAGAAGATGTGCTTGGCTGCCTCGGGGGGATCCATCTTCATCGCGAAGGCGGGGTACATGGCATCGGTGTTCAAGTCGTCGCCGAATACCCAGACCTTGCCGGTGATGGCGAGCGTCATGGGGTCACACTCCTTGGGTCGGTGATGTAGCCGGTGATTGCCGATGCGGCAACGGTTGCCGGTGAGGCCATGAAGATCTGCGCCTCGGGGCTGCCCATCCGGCCGGTGAAGTTCCGGGTGCTCGACGTCAGGCAGACTTCGCCGGGTCCTACCACGCCCATGTGGTAGCCGAAGCAGGCGCCACAGGTGGAGTTGGTGATCACCGCGCCTGCGTCGGCGATGTCCTGCAGGTAGCCGAGCCGCATCGCCTCGCGATAGACGGCCTGTGACGCCGGAGTCACGAGCAGCCGAACGCCGGCCGCAACAGTCTTGCCACGCAACACGTCCGCGGCGATTTCAAGATCCTCGAGTTGGCCGTTGGCACACGAACCGATGAAAGCCTGATCGATCCTCTGCCTGCCCAACTGCGAGACCGGCAGGCCGTTGCGGCTTACCGTGCCGGGCCGGGCCACATAGGGTTCCAGAGCGGCCAGGTCCACGTGCCGCACCTCGCGGTAGGTCGCATCGGGATCCGGTGCGGCAGCGTCATATCCGGTGACGCCGCGCTCGTGCAGGAATGACGTCAGCACCTCGTCGGGCTCGAACGTGCTGAAATCGGCCGACACCTCGGCACCCTGGGTGGCGATGGTGCGGCGATCGTGCATCGGGATGCTCGCCAGCCCGGGGCCGCCGAACTCCAGGTTCAGGTTCGCGGCGTCGCCGTACTCGTTGGCGGTGTGCAAAAAGATGTCCTTGCCGCTCACCGTGTCGGGCTTGACGCCCTCGAGCTGGTAGCGGATCGTCGGCGCGACCTGAAACCAGGTGCTGCCGGTGCACATGATCGAATACACCTCGGCGGGGCCCAAGCCGCGGGCGGCGGTGTTGTAGGCGCCGGCCGCGCAGGTGTGGGAGTCGGTGCAGGCCAGTATTTCTCCGGGGCGGGCCAGTCCGTTCTCGGCGATGACCTGATGGCAAATGCCGTGTCTGCCGACGTCGTAGAAGCGCTCAATGCCGAACTCGGCGGCAAACTTTCGGGCATGCGTGCCGCCGGCCGCGTCTTTGATGGTCGGGGCGGGAACCGCGTGGTCCATGACGATCGCCAGCTTGTCGGGGTCGTGGATGCGAAGCGGCTCGATCCACATTGTCGCGAATTGCAGATCGATCAGCACCGTCATGTCGACGTCGACGACGACGGTCTCGCCCGCGGACACGCCGTCCACGCCGGCCTTGCGGGCGAAGATCTTCTCGATGATGGTCATGCTCATGGGTGGTCCTCCATGCGTGCGTATTTGGCGTCGAGGGCAAGCCACTCCGCCATCCCGACCAGGTTGAAGAATTCGGCGGGCCCGGTGGGCAGATAGTCGGCCACATTGCCACCATTGAGCTCACACAGGCCCTCCAGCATGCCGAGAACCGCGCGCGCGAGCGGATTGCTCGGATGAATGGCGATGGCGTAACCCAGCTCCTGCAATCGCGTCGCCGACTCCAGCGGTGTCATTCCGCCGAGCACCAGATTGATCAGCAACGGAGCCTCGACATCGCGTGCGATGCGTTCGATCTCCTCGATGCTCTGCGGGGCCTCGACGAAGATGACGTCCGCACCCGCCCGGGCGTACCGATTCGCCCGCTCGATCGCGGCCTCCAATCCGAGCGGGGCCCGCGCGTCGGTCCGTGCGACGACGAGCAGGTGGTCGTCACTGCGGGTGTCGAGCGCGGCGGCCAACGTTTGTTCGAAGTCGGCAGCGTCGATCACGCGCTTGTCGGACAGGTGCCCGCAGCGTTTGGGGAATTCCTGGTCTTCCAATTGGATTGCGGCGACGCCCGCCTGCTCGTAGAGGCGGACGGTGCGTACCACGTTCATGGGCGCGCCGTAGCCGGTGTCAGCGTCGGCGATCAGCGGAACGTCGCCGAGCACGCCGACCAGCATCCGTGCGCGCTCGGCCATTTCGGTGGCGGTGACCAGTCCGATATCCGGCAGGCCGAACCCGGACGCCGCCACGCCGGCGCCGGTCATATATGCCGCCGCCTGACCGGTGCGCCGGGCCAGATGGGCTGTCACCCCATCGAAAACGCCTGGAGCGACAATAAGTTCGCCGCCATTGAGCATGTCGCGCAATTTCTGCCGGGCCGGTGTGGTGGCCATGTGTCGTCCTTTCAGTCCAGTGCGCCCGCGACCGGCGGGGCCAGTAGATCGATGAGGCCGGCGACGTCGTCGAGATCCTCGAGACCGACCACTGCCCGTTCGATGGCGTCGGCGCGCTGGCGGCTCGTGACGCGGTTGGCGAGGGCGTGGAACTTGGTCACCAGCTCGTCGTTGGTGACCGGGTCCCACGGCGCGCCATGGGGTGCGACAACGCTGACTTGGTGCACGCTGCCGTCACGGGTGGTCACCGCGAGGTCGGTGCGGAACCGTTCGGTGAGGGCGGCGTCGGCGAGGGATTCATCGAGTTGCACGTCCGTGACGTCGATCAGCGACCAGATGTCGTCGGCGTCCAGGCGCGCAGCGGTGAACTGCTCGGGCAGCGCATTACCGTCGAGCAGTGCCGCGGCGGTCGCATAGCCGACGTTCATCTGGGCGCCGATCGCGGTGAGCGGGCGCTCGGGCTTCCACCAGCCGTGCTTATAGATGGTCTCGCCCACGGTGATGGCGATCTTCGAGATGTCATCGGGGTCAACAGATTGCCGCAATTGCCGGGCCGCATCGACGGCTCCGTGCAAACCTCCCATAACCGCGTAGGACTTGACCATGATGATGCTGGTCTCCCAGCGTTCGCCTAGTTGTTCGGTCAGCAGCGACGCGTCGGGATTGTGTCCCTCGCCGAAAACGCTGAGGAAGCCACCGTATTCGCGCTCAAAGACTCGTTTGATGCCGGTGTAGTTCGCCGCCGCCAGCCCGGCGGCGTAGAAGCCATTGCGGGCGGCGAACCCGTGATGCATGCGCTTGCTCATAGCCTCGTACTGCGCGGCCATCAACCCCGCCGACTGGGTGCCCGCCAGGCCCAGAGCATCCTCCAGCTGTGCCGGCGACAGCTTGCGCAGTTTGCCCGATGCCATTGCCGCGGAATGAGTGCCAAAGACCGGTCCCGAGTGCCAGCCGCGGTCGAGCATCTGCGTGCCGTGCAGCGCGTAGCCGACGCGTGGTCCGACCTCGAAGCCGGTGATTGCCCCGAGCAGAAAGTCCGCGCCGGTTGTCGCTCCCGACTGTGCGGTCGCCGTGGACAGCAGCGCGGGAATCACCAGCGAGCAGCTGTGCACCGGGGCGATGGGGTGGAAGTCGTCGAGCTCGAACCCTTGGATGAAGGTGCCGTTTAGCACCGCCGCGGCCGGTCCGCTGGTG
>Ga0210405_10005100_pt1 | contig 12106 bp, 13 predicted proteins | sample IncBWH11MmetaG_FD_155492 | JGI IMG/M metagenome (GOLD analysis project Ga0210405, IMG submission 155492) | Forest soil microbial communities from Barre Woods Harvard Forest LTER site, Petersham, Massachusetts, United States - Inc-BW-H-11-M | ecosystem: Environmental > Terrestrial > Soil >... | reverse complement strand
GTGACGGCTTGAGCGATCTTTTCCAGCTCGAGCTCAGCAACGAGGACCGCGGCAACCCGGTTGAAAACTTCCAGCGTTTTGGTCCGGTGCCATTCCTTGCCTGTCTCGGATTCCCCAACTTTGGGTTGTCCTGTTTCGGGATGTACGCTCAGTCATAAAACGATATGCCCAACAACACCTGCACGCAACCGATTACGCCTAATAGAAAGCCCGCCCCCCGAGCCAACCAACTCAGGAAGCGGGCCGATGTGACAAATTTGATTGAACGGACGGAATCGCAGATCGCGACTCAGCGGCCGTTTTGTTACTTTTCTTGCTTGGCCAACTCGATCTTCGAGACCGTCATTTCCATTTTACCGTGCACTTTCTTGACCGTGCCGGTAGCGGTGACTTGCTTCGATTCCTTGCAAAGATTGTCGTGGTGGAAGTCCTTGCTCACGTCGTTGTCGGTGAGGTAATAGGTCGTCGTTTTGCCGTTCTTCTCGACCTGGATCGCGTTCTGGCACTTGTCCGTCTCATGGAGCATGCACTTTGCGCACAGGCCCTTGCCGGTGATCGTCTCTTCCTTGCCTTCGGCGAATGCGGGTGTTGTCAACGCCAGCAGCACAATTGCTGCCAGTCCTGCAATTACTGTCGTTGTTATTCTTTTCATAGTTCTGTTTCGTGTGTTGCAAACCATTAGACCGCCCGTCTTGGCGTTCCATTCAACAGGTGTGGTAAAATGTTGTAACCCAACATATTATATCAGGCGATTAGCGATCGCGGTTCAGCAGGAAATCCGCAAGCGCCTCCAAAGCCGCCGCTTTGCCGCGAAATATCTTCAAAGCGGCGAAGGCGCAGTGTGTTAACCGAATTGCGATCCTCCGGGATTTTTCCAATCCGACTATCGCCGGGTACGTGGCTTTTTGCGCGGCGGTGTCTTTGCCGGCGGTCTTACCGAGTTTTTCGCTGCTTTGGGTGACGTCGAGGATGTCGTCGATGATTTGGAAGGCGAGGCCGACGTTGTAGCCGAAGTCGGTCAGCGCCTTGAGCTGGGCGGCACTGCAATTGGCGCTCATGCCGCCCAGGCGCGCCGAGCAGCAAAGCAGCGCCGATGTCTTCCGTTCGTGAATGTATTTGAGCTGGCCGGCCGAAATTCTCTTCCCTTCGCCTTCGAGATCGGCGACTTGGCCGGCGATGAGTTGAAGCGAGCCGGCCGCGTGGGCCAGTTCCAAAATGATCGCCTGGTGGCCGTATCGCTTCCAACCGCGGCACCTGGCGGCGATTTCAAACGCCTGCGTCAACAGCGCGTCGCCCGCGAGAATGGCGATGCCTTCGCCGAATACCTTGTGGTTGGTGAGTTTGCCGCGGCGATAATCGTCATCGTCCATCGCGGGAAGGTCATCGTGAATCAGCGAATAGGTGTGGATGCATTCGACGGCGCAAGCCAGCGGCATGGTGTCGCGTTCGTCCCCGCCGCAGGCGGCTGCGGCGGCCAGGCAGAGCGCGGGGCGCATTCGCTTGCCGCCGGCGAACAGCGAATAGTGCATCGCCTTATGTATCGTGGCAGGCCTGGCCGAGACCCGCGGCAAAAAGCGATGCAACGCTTCATTTACGGCCGAAGTTCGCGCTGACAGATAGCTCTGCAAATCGAATGGTGACGTATTGGAGAGGCGAGGGGATACGGCTTTGCTTTCCGGCATGGGCGGTTTTGTAAGGAGACGCGGCGGTCCGCGCAACAAGAATTAGCGTGCCATCCCCGTTGGCGGCACCCTGTTGCGAGAGAGGTTGGTTATCTCCAAGGAGGGATTGTTGAAGCTGGTTGAAATACTAAATTTAAGGTGGTGAAAAGAGCGGACAAGCCGGGCGTTAAAATCCTTGTTGCGGCAGACCATCCAACTGTTGCGGATGGGATCCTGGCACCTCTCATTTTGTCCTCCGGTGGAACACAGGTCATCGTAGTTTCGTGTGGTTTTTTCCAAAAACCGCCCTAAATCAGATCCACTTATGACCTCCCGCCGAGCCCTTATCCAGAAAGCCCATTTTTGCCTAACAATCCCGGCTGTAAGTCCTTTTCCGGAAGCGGGTTGCCTTCGGTCCGACAAATCATACGCATACCCGGGAAAATCGCCCAAAAAAAGCCGAAGAAAACGCTTGTGAAATATTTCACGATGAGGCAATTTCTCCCCGCTTTCGGCGCGCATGTGGTTGATACTAATGGGGACCGGTGTCCTCAGAACCTGCCGCCGATTCTGAAGGTAATGCGAGTCTTAAAACTAATTCTAATGGTGGCGGTCCTGGGCGTCGCTCCATTAGCTGTGCTGGCGGTCGCGATGGAGACCCCGGCTGTCAATCAAGCCGCGAGCGCCGCCATGCAGACCGCCGGAGCGAAAGAGGAGCATGGCCTGCCACCCAAAGCCGGGGAAATTTTCCGCATTGGTCCGCTGCCGGTCACCAACTCGATGCTGGTGAGTTGGGTGGTCGCGATTGGGCTGATCGTGTTTGCGCAGGCGGCGACGCGGAACATCCAGGAGATTCCGAGTGGCATTCAGAATTTCTGGGAATGGCTGGTCGAGAGCCTTTACAATTTTCTGGAGGGAATTATCGGGCGAGACCTTGTGAAGAAGACCTACTGGTTCTTCGCGAGCCTTTTCATCTTCATCCTCTTTGCAAATTGGTTCGGCCTGGTGCCGGGAGTGGGAACGATAGGGTGGGGGAGGCAGACACCCGAGGGGTTTCTCGTTACCGACCCGTGGATTCGCGGGGTGAACGCGGATTTGAACATGACGTTTGCCATGGCGTGCGTGTTTTTTGTCTGCTGGATCGTTTGGGCGTTTCAGGCGAACGGTCCGATTGGACTGTTGAAGCACTTGTTTGCTCCCAAAGGTGAATCGTCCGGGGCACTGAAGTTTTTATTGGTCATAGTATTTTTTGCGGTGGGATTCCTGGAAATCTTTTCGATTCTGTTCCGGCCGGTCTCGTTGAGCTTCCGGCTCTATGGCAATATTTTTGCCGGTGAAAACATGTTGGAGGCCATGTCCAACCTTATCAAGGAACCCGCCTGGTTGCGAAACGTCGCCGCGGTAGTCGTTCCGATACCGTTTTATTTCATGGAATTGCTCGTGGGAGTGATCCAGGCGCTGGTGTTCATGCTCTTGACGGCGGTGTTCACCATGTTGATAACCCAGCAAGATGAGAGTCCGGGCCACGGCCACGCGCATCATTGACGATTTCGGCGGTTTGACCGTGTTCAATCGCGGGAGCCGCTGAGCAACAAAAAGGAAAACATATGTTAACGCCCATGTTGGCAGAACTCAGTGGAAACCTAACCGTCGGCCTGGCGGCGCTCGGCGCGGCCCTCGGTGTGGGGTTCATTGGTATGAAAGCCTCGGAAGCGGTGGGACGTAATCCCGGCGCTTCGACGCAAATCCTGGTGCAATCGATTCTGGCGATTGCGTTTGCGGAGGCCATCGTGTTCTACGCCTTGTTCCTGGCGAAGCCATAGGCTAATTCAGTCGCGCGGGGCCGCAAGGCCCCGCGCCAATCAAACAGAACATTTATGACCAGCACAGTTATATTGGCCAGCATCGGTAGCGACCTGGCCGACACCGCGAAACAAACCGCGCAGACATTTGGTTTGGATTGGCCGCATTTCATTTCGCAGGTCATCAGCTTTTGCATCGTGGCAGTCGCGCTTTACTATTGGGCTTACAAACCGATTCTCGGGGTATTGTTGGAGCGCCGCGGACGCATCGAGCAGGGATTGGCCAACGCCGAGAAAATCAAAGCCGAGTTGGCCCGAACCGAAGCTGCGCGCCTTGAGGTCCTGCATCAAGCCAACACCCAAGCGACCAAACTGATCGAGGAAGCGCGCGCCGCGGCTGCGCGGGTGCGCGAGCAGGAAACGCAAAAGGCCATCACCGACGCCGGACAGATTATAACCAAGGCGCGCGAAGAGGCAGCCGCCGAACACGCCCGCATGCTCGCCGAATTGCGCCGCGAAGTCGGCCGGTTGGTTGTCGATACTACCAGCAAGGTGACCGGCAAGGTTCTCACGTCGGACGACCAGCGCCGCCTGGAAGCGGAGGCTGTGAGTCAATTGGCCGCCTAATCTGCGATGAAAATCAGCAAACTGGAACGCCGCGAAGCTAAAGAACTCTTTCGCACCTGCCAGGTCAACGGGTTGCTGGATGAGACGCGCGTGCGCCGCACTGTCCAGACTGTGCTTGCCCAAAAGCCGCGCGGGTATCTGTCGATTTTGACGCAGTTCCAGCGTTTGGTGAAACTGGACCAGGAACGGCGTTCGGCACGGGTGGAAAGCGCGGTCGTTTTGTCGGCCGCGGAGCAAAACGAAGTCCTGAACAGCCTGTCGCAGAAATACGGGCCAGGCCTGAACATCGCATTCGCACAAAACGCCGCGTTGATCGGCGGTTTGCGGATTCAGGTGGGCAGCGATGTTTATGACGGCAGTGTGCGGGGCCGGTTGGAAAGGCTTCGCGAATCGTTTTAGTTTCGATGATGACGGATAGCTAGAATTTTATGAGCACTCTACTACAGGAAATTGAGGCCGAAATCTCGGGAGTCAAAGCCACTGTCACGCGGCAGAATATCGGGCATGTCCGCGAAATTTCCGACGGCGTGGCCAAGATCGAGGGCCTCACCGACGCCATGGCCAACGAGATGCTTGATTTCGGCAACGGCGTGATCGGCCTCGCGCTGAACCTTGAAGAAACTGAAGTCGGCGCGATCATTCTCGGCGATTATCTCGGCGTCAAGGAAGGCACCGAAGTCAAGACGACCGGCAAGTTGCTGTCGGTGCCGGTCGGCAAGGGCTTGCTTAGCCGTGTGGTGGATGCGCTCGGTCGTCCGGTGGATGGCAAGGGACCGGTCAAGGAAACGGCGTTTTATCCCGTCGAAAAAATCGCGCCCGGCATCGTCAAGCGCCAGTCAGTCACCCAGCCTTTGCAAACCGGCATCATGGCGATTGACGCCATGATTCCCATCGGCCGCGGACAGCGCGAGTTGATTATTGGCGACCGCTCGACTGGCAAGACTACCATCGGCGTCGATACCATGATCAACCAGGCCCGCATCAACAAAGTGGGCCGCGCCTCCGGGGACAAGGATTTTCGTCCGGTGTACAGCATTTACGTCGCGGTTGGCCAAAAGCAGTCGAACATTGCCCGCGTGGTCGCCGAATTGGAAAAGGCCGGCGCGATGGAGGACACGATTGTTGTAGCCGCGGCTGCATCCGATTCCGCCGCGAACCAATACCTGTCGCCGTTTGCCGGCGCTTCGATGGGCGAATGGTTCATGGACAACGGCATGGACGCGCTGATCATTTTCGATGACCTGTCCAAGCAAGCTGTGGCTTATCGCCAGGTCTCGCTGGTGCTCAAACGTCCTTCCGGCCGCGAAGCGTATCCCGGCGATGTGTTTTATCTTCACAGCCGCCTGCTCGAACGCAGCGCGCGCGTCAATGAAGCCAACGGCAACGGTTCCCTCACGGCGCTGCCGATCATTGAAACCCAAGCGGGCGATGTTTCGGCCTACATTCCCACAAACGTCATTTCAATCACCGACGGCCAGATTTATCTCGAAACCGATCTGTTCTACCAGGGCATCCGCCCTGCAATTTCGGTCGGTCTCTCCGTCTCGCGCGTGGGTTCGGCGGCGCAAATCAAAGCCATGAAACAGGTCGCCGGGCGCATCAAGCTGGACCTCGCGCAATATCGCGAGCTGGCCGCATTCGCTCAGTTCGGCTCGGACCTCGACGCCAATACGCAACGCACGCTCGAGCGCGGCAAGCGCATCGTCGAGTTGTTCAAGCAGATCCAGTACAATCCCATGCCCGTCGAGATTCAGGCGGCGCTTCTGTGGACGATGCAGAATAGCTTCCTGGATGACGTTGCCGTCGAAAAGGTGAAGGATTTCCAGGCCAAGCTCTCCGATTTCCTCGATACCCGCAAAGGCGACTTGCTCGCCAAGTTGCGAAAAGAAAAAGCCGTTACCGACCCGATCGCCACTGAACTGAAAGCCGCAGTGACTGAGTTCAAGCAGACTTACAAGTAATCGATTCATGCCGAGCACACGCGATATACGCCGGCGCATCCGGTCGGTAAAGAACACCGCCCAAATCACGAAGGCCATGCAGATGGTGGCGTCGTCGAAGATGCGCCGCGCCCAACAAGCCGCTTTGGCCGGCCGGCCGTATGCAGGCTTGATGAACGAGGTGCTGGCCGAAGTGGCCGGAAAGGTCGGCGACTACATTCATCCGCTGATGGAGGAGCGCGAAGTGAAGAAACGCGCATTGATCCTCGTCAGCACAGACAAAGGGCTGTGTGGCGCGTTGAATTCCAATCTCTTGCGCGAAGCCGCCAAGCTCGACAAAAACACCACGGCTTATATTTGCGCCGGACGCAAGGGCGCGCAGTTTGTCGCGCGCACGAAACGGCAGCTTACCGCGGAGTTTACGTACAAGGATGCGCCGCTCTTCAGCGAAGCGCGTGCCATTTCGCGGCTCGCCCGCGACATGTTCACCAAAGGCGAGGCGGACCAGGTCGATATTCTTTACACCTGTTTCATTTCCACCTTGAACCAGCGACCGGAACTTATCCCGTTCCTGCCGGTGGGCGAGATCAGGGGCGTCGGCGCCAGCGCGCGTGAACACGAAGAATTAGCGGCAAAGGGCGCGACTGAATTTCAATTCGAACCGGGAATCGAAGGCGTTTTGAGCGCGTTATTGCCGCATTACCTCAATTTCCGGGTTTACCAGGTTCTGCTCGAAGCCAAGGCCTCGGAACAAAGCGCGCGAATGGTCGCCATGAAGAACGCGACCGATAACGCCAAACAAATTATCAAGGACCTGACGCTCGAGTATAACAAATTGCGCCAGGCGAACATCACGAAGGAACTTTTGGAAATCACCAGCGCCGCGATGGCGATGGGTTAAACCGTCATCACATGAATAAAGGCAAAATCGTTCAAATCATCGGCCCGGTCGTTGACGTGGAATTCACGGACAAACTGCCGGCGATCTATAGCGCGCTCACGATCGACTTTACGCCGCCTGGCGGGGCAGCGGTGAACCTGACACTGGAGGTGCAGCAGCATTTGGGTGACAACTGGGTGCGCGCTGTCGCGATGAGCACGACCGAGGGACTCAAACGCGGCCAGGAAGTCCTGGACACGGGCGCGCCGATTTCGATGCCGGTGGGCGAAGGCGTTATGGGCCGCGTGTTCAATGTCACCGGCACGGCGGTGGACGAACAAGGCCCCGTGACTGCGGACAAGCGCAATCCAATTCATCGGACCGCTCCGGCGCTGGTTGATCAATCCACCAGCCCGCAAATTCTTACGACCGGAATAAAGGTCATCGACCTGATTTGCCCGTTCCTTAAAGGCGGCAAAGTGGGTGCATTCGGCGGGGCAGGCGTCGGCAAGACGGTTGTCATCATGGAGTTGATCAACAACATTGCCAAGTTGCACGGCGGCATTTCGATGTTCGCCGGGGTGGGTGAACGCACGCGCGAAGGCAACGATCTTTATTATGAAATGGCGGAAGCGGACGTCATCAAGTGCGAAAAGGACGAAAAGGGCCATCTGAAACGCGGTCCAAAGGGTCTGCCGATTCTCAAGCCAGGTTCCCGAATCGGCCTCGTTTACGGCCAGATGAACGAGCCGCCCGGCGCGCGTTTGCGCGTTGCCCTTTCCGCGCTGGCTGTCACGGAATATTTCCGCGACGAAAAGAACCAGGACGTGCTGCTCTTCATTGACAACATTTTCCGATTCTCACAAGCGGGGTCGGAGGTGTCCGCACTGCTTGGCCGCACGCCCAGCGCCGTTGGTTACCAACCCACGCTGGCGGCCGAAATGGGCAACCTCCAGGAACGCATCACCTCGACCAAGAAGGGTTCGATAACATCGTTCCAGGCCGTGTATGTGCCGGCCGACGATTTGACCGATCCAGCGCCGGCAACGACGTTCGCTCACCTCGATGCGACGATTGTGTTGGAGCGTTCGATTGCGGAATTGGGAATTTATCCGGCCGTCGATCCTTTGGCTTCGACCTCGCGCGCGCTCTCGCCAGATTTCGTCGGCGCGGAACACTATGAAGTTGCCCGGGGCGTTCAGAAAGTGCTGCAACGCTATAAGGACCTGCAGGACATCATCGCGATTCTGGGCATGGACGAGCTTTCGCCAGATGACAAGGTCACTGTCTCCCGCGCGCGCAAAATTCAGAAATTCTTGAGTCAGCCTTTCTCCGTCGCGGAAGTGTTCACAGGCCGTCCTGGAAAACAAGTTCCAGTAGCCGACACCGTTCGCGGCTTCAAGGAAATCCTCGATGGCAAACACGACGAAGTGCCGGAGAATAACTTCTACATGAAGGGCGGCATCGACGAGATCAAGGAAGGCTAAACGTGGCCGGCACTCTAAAACTTGAGATCGTAACTCCGGATGCGAAGACGTATTCGGAGGACGTGGATATGGTCACGCTGCCTGGCGTTGAGGGCGAAATGGGAATCTATCCCATGCACGTGCCGTTGATGACGCAGATCGTGGCGGGCGAAGTTTCGGTGCGCAAGGATGGCCGTGATTATTTCCTGGCGGTCGGGGAAGGTTTCGTTGAAATCACGGGCGAACGGGTCGCGATCATGACTGATATGGCCATTCGCGCCGAAAACATCGATGAAGCCAAGGCTGAGGAAGCCCGACGTCGGGCAGAGGCGCGGCTTGCGGAGCATCTGGACGACGAGGAATCAGCAACGGTCTGCGCGGCATTGGCTCACTCACTGGCGCAGCTCAAAGTCAAGCGGCGCACGCATCGTTGAGCTGGAGTGGGGACGTCTTCGTCCGGATGTGTGTAGCGCCTCCGGCGGAGCGCGGGTCTATTGACCCGCAGCAGCCCCGCCCGTGTGACGCGCCAGGGTATTACAACGCCGAATTTGCGCGCCACCTTGCTGCGGGTCGGAGACCCGCGCTCCGCTGATGCGCTTGAACATTTTCCGCGACGCGAGCGCATCGCATACTTTTGCCGGCTGAAGCCGGGACTCCATGCTTCAGAATCGTTTTCGCGCGGCTGCAATGTCCTTTGCAATTTGTTCCTTCAAAGCGTCCAGGGAAGGAAACTTTTGTTCTTCACGCAGCTTATCGACGAACACAATTTCCATTTCCTTCCCATACAGATCGTCTTTGAAATCCAGGAGATGCGCCTCGACGCGAAGTTCCGGAGCCGAGCTCCTTAGTGTTGGGCGATATCCGATGTTCACGGCCGCGCGAGCCTGGATGTAAGAATCGCTATACACTCCGGCGTGGCTCGGGGCATCGCCAGCCGGGCGAACGAGCGTGTGCGCTGAATAGACGCCGTTCGGAGGCAACACCAATCCGGTCGCGTCTATATTCGCAGTGGGAAATCCAAGTTGATGCCCGAGTTGGTCACCGCGCATCACCATCCCCGAAATTGAGTAAGAGCGTCCCAGCATCTGACTGGCCGCGTCCAGGTCGCCCGCGCGAATAGTCTCGCGGATTCGGGTGCTGCTCACAGTTTTGCCGTCGAGCGAGACGGCGGCCATGCCGTGCACGGTGAAGTCGAGTTCAGCCCCAAGCGTTTTGAGCGACGCTACATTCCCGCTGCGCTTGTGGCCGAAGGTGAAGGTGCTTCCCACGCACAAGCTCTGAATCTGGCCGAGATCCCGCGCCAGGCCTCGAATGAATGCATCTCCGGACTGCTGGCTGAATGTTTTGTCGAAGTGAAGCAGCAACAGTGCATCGCAACCCATTCGCTCAATTACGCGCAGCCGTTGATTCAGGGAATAGATCAGAGGCGGCACACGTTGCGGAGCAACGACCGTATTCGGATGCTGGTCAAACGTGACGACGAGTGAAAGCGCCTCGTGGTGGTAGGCGTCAGCGGTGGTTTGCTGGATGATTTGCTGATGGCCCAGGTGTACGCCATCGAAGAAGCCGATCGCGAGACAAACCTTGCGACCTTGCGGTTTGAGTTCCGAGGCGGAACGAATCGTTCTCATGCCACGGTCACAACAGCTTCACGAAGGGGATCACGCGTTTTTCCAATTCACCTAGCGTGAGGCCCATGACGTCCTCGAACGGAATCGCGTCCTTGACTTCGAAATTGCCCGACACAAGACGTCGGAGATTGGCGAGGTACGCGCCGCACCCCAACTTTTGACCGAGATCGTGTGCAAGGCTGCGAACGTACGTGCCCTTCGTACAAGCCACGCGGAAGTAACCGATTGGTTCGCGATAATCGGAGAAACGAAAATTGTAGATGTGGATGAATCGCGGTTCGCGCTGCACTTCCACGCCCTTGCGCGCCAGCTTGTATAGCGGGACGCCGTCTTTCTTGACCGCCGAGACCATGGGCGGCATTTGCATTTGGTCGCCGACGAATCCTGCTGCCAATTCGTTCAATTCGTCGACTGTTGTGGGCGGGACGGGCAGGGAGGCGACCAGTTCGCCGTCGGCGTCGTAGCTGTCTGTGGTCTCGCCAAACTTGATTGTGCCCTCATAGACCTTGTCCGAGGACATTAGCTTTTCGGAAAGTTTTGTGCCGCGTCCGAGCACGATCATGAGCAGACCGGTGGCATTTGGATCGAGCGTGCCGCAGTGGCCGACTTTCTTGATGCCGAACTGCCGGCGAATCGCATCGACAACATCGTGGGAGGTCGGCCCGACCGGTTTATCGATCAGCAACGCGCCGTCCAGAGGTTCAAACTGATGCATTGCTATTTCGCCGCATCCAAGGCCTTTTTTACGGCGGCGATAACGCGGCGCTGCACCGACAGCGGCTTGCCGGGAATGCGCGCGCCTGCGGCAGCCGTGTGCCCGCCGCCGCCGAATTGCGCTGCGATCTCGTTCACATTCACCTTCTGGCTTTTCGAGCGCAGGCTGATGCGCGTGAGGTCCGGGGCAAGTTCTTCGAATACGCAGGCCACAACCACAGGCGCGATCGCGCGAATATGGTCGATCAGGCCTTCCGAATCGTCGGTGGCCGCTCCGGTGCGAAGGTAGTCCTTTTTCCGCAGCCAAAAGTAGGCGATTTGATTGTCGTGCGTCAGGCGGAAATTGTTATAGACGTGCTGCAGCAGCCGAACACGCGAAAGAGGGAAAGACTGATAAACTTCGTCGCAGATTTTCTCCAAGTTCGCACCACGCTTGACCAATTCGCCGGCGACATGATACGTGCTCGGCCGCGTGCTCGGATATTGGAACGAGCCGGTGTCGGTCGAGACGGCCGTGAAAAGGCAATCGGCAATTGGCGGGGTGATGGGCCAATTGGCCGCGCGTAACAGCCGGAAAATAAGTTCGCCGGTCGAGGGTTCCCGCGCGGAAACCCAGTTGATATCGGCATAGCGCGTGTTGCTTTTGTGGTGGTCGATGTTGATGAACAACTGCCGGTGGTTAACGCACGAGCCGACTTTTCCGAGGCGTTCGAAACTGGCGGCGTCCGTCGCGATCACGCAATCAAACTCCAGCCCGCGGCGCGGCCGCTGCACGATGTGATCGGGATCGAGAAAAGAGAGTTTTCCCGGCACGATATCCTCGTTCCAGCAGGCGACCTTCTTGCCCTCGTTCTTCAAAGCCAGGGTCAAGCCAAGTTGCGAGCCAATGCAATCGCCGTCCGGCCGGATGTGGCCGACTACGCAAATGGTTTGACTGGCGCGGATCCCTTGCAGGATTCGGTCAATGATCTTTGGGTGTGGTTTCATCTGCGGGCTCTGTCTTTTCCAATTCGTCGATGATTTTGAGGACGCGGCTGGCTTGTTCCGCCGATTCATCATGGACGAACCGCAATTGTGGCGTGTATTTCAAAACGACAGCCTGGCCAACCAGGCCCTGAATGCGTTTGCGGTGTGATTCCAATTCCTCCAGTCCCTTCTTCTGCTGTGAGGCATTGCCAAGGATTCCGACATAAACGGTTGCGGAGTGCAGGTCGCTGCTCACAATCACATCGTTGACGGTGATCAGTCCGGCGTCGCCGACAGGAATCATGCGTCGAATCACTTCACCAATTTCGCGCTTCAGGAGTTCGCGCACCCTTTGTAATCGGAGCGAGGACATGGGAACACGATTAAGATCAGAGCTTTTGGGCGACTCGCTCGACGGT
>Ga0210405_10005099_pt1 | contig 12107 bp, 12 predicted proteins | sample IncBWH11MmetaG_FD_155492 | JGI IMG/M metagenome (GOLD analysis project Ga0210405, IMG submission 155492) | Forest soil microbial communities from Barre Woods Harvard Forest LTER site, Petersham, Massachusetts, United States - Inc-BW-H-11-M | ecosystem: Environmental > Terrestrial > Soil >... | reverse complement strand
TCCGGACCAGCTGACCCCCGAACCCGGTGAGGCCCATGAACTCGAGGGCGGCCGCGATGCGGGCGTCTCGTTCCCGGCGCGGGATCCCGTACAGGCGGGCGGAGAGGAGCAGGTTCTCGCGGGCGGGCAGGGCGCCATCGGCCGAGACTAGCTGAGGCACATACCCGATCCGGCGCCGCACTTCCCGGGGTTTCGCCACGATGTCGAACCCGGCGACGCGGGCCGAGCCTGCGCTGGGCGGCAGGAGCGTGGTGAGCATCTTGATGGTGGTGCTCTTCCCCGCGCCGTTCGGGCCGAGGAGCCCGAAAATCACCTCGGAGAATACGGTGAGCTCGAGGCGGTCGACCGCCACCAGGTCGCCGTAGCTACGGGTCAGCCCCTGGGTGGAGATGACGGGGGTTCGGGTCGATGAAGGGTCCACGCCCCAGTTTACGTGCAATCCGGGTCCGGCGTTCAGGCTCCCGGTCTCAGATCGAACTGGTGGCCTCCACCTGCCTCAGGAAGGTCCGCTCCTCGCGCAGGATCAGCCGTCGGTCTCGCGCGAAGGCGAAGTTGGCGCGGGCCTCCGGGTCGGACCGGAGCCGCGCGCGATACGCCTCGTAGAGCGCCAGCGAATCGAAGGCCACGATGCCCCACGCGACGTTGTTCGTGCCTTCATGGGGAAGGAAGTAGCCCCGCAGGTCGCCGCCGCAGCGGGGAATGATGGAGAGCCAGGTGGTGGCGTACTGCTCGAACGCGTCGGCCTGGAAGGGATCGATTTCATAGCGGATGAAGCAGGCGATGGTCATGACGGGAGCCTAACCGGCCGGGCTCCGCCACGATTCGACGAACTACGAAATGTGGATTACGCCGCGGCCGTCAGCTCAAGTTTTTTTTTCGACGCTTCCAGGATCTCGGGCAGGGCCGCAATGAAGGCGTCGAACACCCGGGGAGACCACCAGCCGCGGCACTTCGTGATCTCGGCCAGGGCGGTTTCGTGCGTCATCCCGGGACGGTAGGGACGGTCCGTGGTCAGCGCGTCGTACACATCGACAATGCCCACGACCTGGGCCGACAGGGGGAACTCGTCACCCTTGAGCCGGTCGGGGTATCCCGTGCCGTCGTAGCGCTCGTGGTGCCAGCGGATGATGGGCTTCAGGTCCCAGGGAAATTCCACGGACGCCAGAAGCTCGACACCCCACACCGGGTGCATCTGCACCACCTCGAACTCGTCGCGGGTCAGCGGTCCGGGCTTGTTCAGGATCTCGTGCGGCACCTTCACCTTGCCCACGTCGTGGAGGTAGGCGCCGAGGCGGATGGTGGTCCGGGCGATGTCGTCCAGGCCGGCGTGGCGGGCCACCGCGGAAGCGAAGCTCGCGACCCGCTCGCAATGGCCATACGTGTAGGTGTCCGTGGATTCGATCGATTGGCCCCAGTTGCGAACCACCACGAGGTAGGTGCCTTCGAGATCCGCGACCTTGCCGCCGACGTTGACCAGGTCGACCCGGGCGTCGAGACGCTGGAACAGGCGGTACGAACGGTTGAGGAGGGTCAGCGCCTCCTGGTTCCGCCCCATTCCTTGATACAGAATGGCCAGCTCGCGCGTGGATTCGGCTTCGGAGAGCACGTATCCTACCGCCGCCGCCAGCTCGATTGACGACTTGAGCCGCGATTCCGCGAGGGGGGCCTTTCCCGTCTCCCGGTAGACCATCCCGATCACGCGATAGGCCGTGGACTTGGATCCCCGGTCACCGAGCTGATCGAACAAGACCAGAGAGGCTTCCGCCTTACGGCGCGCGTCCTCGAACATCTGGCGCTGCACGTCGACGTCGGCGTGGTTGACCAGACAGTGGCCTTGCAGGCCTACGTCACCGGCGCGCTGGGCAATCTCGAGGCTCTGGGAGAAATACCGGTCGGCGTCGGACAGGAGATTCCGGTCGGCGCTGATCATACCGAGGTTGTGATACGCGATGGCGCAGCCGTGCTCGTCGTTGGCGCCCTGATAGGAGGCGAGCGAGTCGCCGTAATGCTTGAGCGCCGCTTCCAGGTCGCCCTGGATGTTCGAGAGCACGCCCAGATTCTGCTCGACGCGGGCTTTCAGGGAGGGGGAGCCGCCTCCGAGGGCCAGCGCGCGGGTGAAGTCCCCGCGGGCCGCATCCAGGGTGCCGTCCTGGATGCCCATGCACCCCATGGTGTTCAGCGCCTCGCCGGCGAGAACGTCGTCCCCTACGGATTGAGCGACCTCGACGCTACGGGCGCACAACCCACGCGCGGCCGCTCCATCGCCCACCCGCGACTTGACCACCGCAAGACGGCGCAATCCTTCGGCCAGCGTCCGCTGATCGCCCACCCCCTGGGCCGCGGCAATGGCATTTTCGTAGCACTCGACTGCTTCCGGCACACACCCCGCCCGCTCACGGGCCCGCCCCTCGAGGAGGAGGTCCGCGGCCTGCCGCTTCACCCCGAGCGCGGGTGCGGTCACGCGATCGTCACCAGGCCAGGGCGTAATGCGAGAAGTGATGGACCTGCCCCGTCACCTTCCTGGTGAAGAGGTTGTCGATCGAGACCAGAAGCTGCAGGATGACGTAGTTGTCGTCCGTGTACGCGATGTGCTTCGGCAACAGGCGGCCGAGCAAGTTGCAATTCGCGTAGCTCATGGTCAGGGACGCCGGCTTCGCGAACTGGAGGCCTGCGGGCTGGAACGTGATCGCGTTGACCGTATCCGCCGAGAGGCTGGCCGTGATCGTCACGTTCTGCGAGAGCGCGCCTGCGGGCACTACGAACGTATGCGGGCCGACGGTGAGCGATCCACCCCAGGGGCCGATCGTCGCGGTCGACGTCGCCTTGGGGAGCGGCGTGCACTTGAGCAGCCCGAGGTTCTGGGCCAGGCTGCCGACCAATCCCGTGACGTCGCCGAGCAGATCCTTCTGCGGGCCGGACGTCGCACGGACGGCCGAGCTCGAGTTCGTCGGGGCGGCGGTGACGCCCAGGGGGCCCTGGTCGGCGCAGTTCGCGACGACGAAGGCGATCATTCCTACCAGCAACAGACGCGTGGCCTTCATACCTCAGTCTCCAGATAGGGGTGAGTCGACGGAGAGTGGGTATCGCAGGCCACGTACCTTCGTGGATTGTGACTCAAGTCACGTGGATGACGTGACCTTTTTTCTTCGTGAAATTTGGTACTGGTGAAACTGGGGGTTTCTGCCTCAAAAAAACGTTGTTATGACGCAACAAGGCTGTGGGAGCGATGCCATTCAGAGGTTTCACGCTGGGTCATAATCATGCAGTCGGCCCACGTCGATCGACAGTCCATCCTGCAGTCCCTTCCGGTCGAACATATCGGCGAACCGGGCGTTCCAGACCACCTCGGTGGGCTTGTACGACGTCCGGGCGTGCACCCGCTGGGAAAAAGTCTCGTCGGTCCCTTCGAGGAGCACCAGGAACTCCGACTCGTCCGCCGTCAGCTGCTCCGGCGTGACTCCATGAAGCGGGCTGTTCTCGTCGATCACGTGCACCACGGTCCAGGCGAGCGGGAAGAAAACCACGCTCTGCCGTTCGAGGGTCAGCTCAGCGTAGTCACGATTCGCGCGCCCGTCCAGGCGGCGGATGCGACTGAAGAGCACGCGGGCGTGGAGATCGATGAGCTGGTTCGAGCGGCGGTTGGTGATGCGGAACTCGAAGGCCCGGGCCTCTCCGAAAGGCGCGATCAGCGCCTTGTTGGAGAACATGATCGCGGCGGTGGGGCGCGAGAACCGGGCGAAGAGGATCCCCGTGATCAGCGCGAGACTGATCAGGCCGCTCAACGACTCGGCCGTGACCAGAAGATTGGGCACCAGGCCTACGGGTCCCACCTGTCCGTACCCGATGGTCCCGAAGGTCTGCACACTGAAGAAGAACGCCCGGAGGTAGGACCCCTCCGGCATGGCCGCGGCGGTGCCGTTCAGCGCCTGGGGCCCCAGAGCCCAGAACAGCGCGCCGAAGACCAGATTCACCGCCACGTAGAAGGCCGAGATGAGCGTGAGGAGCCGGGGCCACGAGATGGTGAGCAGGGTGTGATACAGGCTCATCGACTCGAAGTACTTGAGCCCGGTCCGGCGGACGTTGAACGAGCCGTCGCGGTTGAGGAGTCGCAGCCGGCTTTCGTCCGAAACGACGGACCCGAATCCGAGATCCTTGGGAGTTTCGCGGCGGCGCGAGTGACGCGTCGAAGGGGGCGGATTGGGGGGGTGGCTCACGGAGCCAATTCTACATCGTCTTTCTATCTCCGGCGCAACCCGAGATAAGCCGCCAGGGCGGAGACCACGAACGCGCCTCCTTCTCCCACCTGCGCCGGAATCGGCACTGGAACTGCCTTGACCCCCACGGCATAGGCCGCGACCGCCACGATCCCCAGGAGCAGCCCTCTGACAAAGGCCCACCAGGGCCTGGTCGCCTTGGTCTTGGCGCCCAGCTGAAGCGCCGCGGTGCCGACGGCGCTCCCCAGCGTCAGCGCGATCATCAGCGCCACCGGGAACCCATAGGTCACCACCGCCAGGGCCGGCGCGATACCGGCCCCGGACACGCGCACGGTATCGGGGCCCATCCCCCGCGATCGTAGCACCGCCGACCTCGCTTCCCGATGCGTGAATTGCAGGGTTACAGGATCGGCCCGCGTGGGCCGCACGGTAACCCCGAACTCGCCGTGTGCGTCCCCCAGGAGCTCGGCCGTGGCCACCGCCGTCTCGAGGCCCCACGCCGCGACCCGCGACGGCGTGACTCGCACCCGCAGAGCGGGCAGGACCCGCACCGCCGCCGTGACCGAATCGATGCGCGCGAGCGGCCAGAATTGGATCTTCACCGAGTCGGCGGGTGAGCGGACCACGATCGAGAGGCGCACGGGCTGCTCGGTGCCGGTGAAGCGGACCAGACCCTGGGACAGACTGTCCGCCTCGGAGAACAAGTTGATGTTCACCGGCTCCGGCAGCGGGTACCCCAACCCCGCGTGCTCCTGATCCTCCAGCCACACCTCGAGGGTGCCGCGGAAGTCGTCGGTGACCGGATCGTACCGCAGCCCACCGCCGTCGGGAGCAAAGGCCAGCGCCGCGATGCGGAGCGCGCCTTTCGAGTCGACCGACGCCATCCGGAGCGCCGTGCGCGGGGCCGCCGAGGGAGCCGCCCGGAACGCGGCGGTCTGGCCCGCGTGGAGCACGAGCTGGCCCGATGGAGTCCGGACTACCACCGGCTTCTGAGCCGGGGCCGGCAAGGGACAACAGATGAAGAGGACCACCAGTACTCGGCGCATCGGAAGCATCCCGTTGTGGAACGTGAAGCCAGGATATGCCGCCGCTGCTCGATTTGTCAGGGGCGCTTTTGCGGCAGCGAAGGGTCGTTTTTGCGACAGCCCCGCGGAACCCTGTCGCAAACCCGCCCTTCGGTGTCGCAAAACCGGCCTGACCGCACTCGCTGCCGGGGTAAAGAATGAACCATGCGCCGCGATCACAATCGGATGAAGCTCGGCAAGCAGGCTCCGCGTCACGACCCCCGCACCCTGCTCTTCGCGACTTACTTCAGGGGCGACGCGCTGCCCCCGCCGCCGGCCTCGGAGAACTGGGCCTCCCGCGTGGCGGACTGGCCCATGATGGCGAACGACCGGATCGGCGACTGCACCTGCGCGGCGGCCGGTCACATGATCGAGCAGTGGACCACGTATGCCGGGCGCGCCGTGACACCGAACGACAAAGCGATCATCGCCGCGTACTCGGCGGTCTCGGGCTACAACCCGCGCACGGGCGCGAACGACAACGGCGCCGTGGAGCTCGACGTCCTGAACTACTGGCGGCATCACGGGATCGCACAGCGCAAGATCATGGCCTACGTCGCGCTCGAGCCGAAGAACCACGTCCAGGCGATGGACGCGGTGCTGCTCTTCGGAAACTGCTACATCGGGCTGGCGCTCCCCCAGAGCGCGCAGACGCAGGCCATCTGGTCGGTGCCGCCCGGTGGGCCCACCGGCGCCGGGGCGCCGGGATCCTGGGGCGGACACGCCGTCCCCATCGTGGCGTACGACGAACGCGGATTGACCTGCGTGACGTGGGGCGAGCTGAAGCGGATGACGTGGACGTTCTGGGACGCCTACTGCGACGAGGCGTACGCGGTGCTGTCGAAAGATTGGATCAACCAGGACAGCGACCTGGCGCCGAACCGTTTCGATCTGGCCACACTCCAGAAGGATTTGTCGGCGCTAACGGCCTGAAGCAGGGGGTGGTAGGTTTTCAGGATGAAGACCGCCTGGATCGCCGCCGCCTTCGCCCGCGACCTCAAGTCCCTGAAACGCGAAATCGCCGCTTATCCCAACGAACGGGACCTCTGGAAAACGCCCCCCGGGATCAGCAACTCGGGCGGAAACCTGGCCTTACACCTCGCCGGCAACGTCCGGTACTTCATCGGGGCGGTGCTGGGATCGAACGGGTACATCCGGGACCGCGATGCGGAGTTCAGCCGGCGTGACGTGCCGCGCGCCGAGGTCCTCACGGAAATCGAGGCGGCCTTCGCGGCCATGCAGAAGGGACTGGGGCAGATCACCGAGGCGGATCTCGGGAAACCCTTTGGACAGCCCATCGGGGGGCAGCAGCTGACCATCGGTGACACCCTGCTCCATCTCGTCACGCACCTGACCTATCACCTGGCCCAGATCGATTATCACCGCCGCATCGTCACCGGGCAGAACGTCGCGGTGGGCACCATCCCCATCGCCGAGATGGCCACGGCTCGGCCTGCCTAGCCGTCCACTCCGTCGTACACGCAGCCCGTCGTAGCTGTTTCCCGGATCTCGATGCGCGAGAGACCGGCGAGCCTCGGCTTGAGCCGCTTCCAGATCCAGCGCGCCAGGAGCTCGGTGGTGGGGTTCTCGAGCCCAGGGATCCCATTCAGATCGTGGTGATCGAGCTCGCGGACGATCGGAGTCCCGGCCGCGATGAGGTCCGCGAAATCCACCACCCAGCCGGCCTTCGGATCGACGGGGCCCCGCACGCACACGCGCAACGTGAACGAGTGTCCGTGCACCCGCGCGCAGGGGTGGTCGGCCGCCACGTTGGGCAGATGGTGCGCCGCCTCGAATGTGAACTCCTTGAAGATCTCCACCGTCAGGGTATCCCCAGATACTTGTGAGTCTGCAGGGAGAGCCGCCAGCGCGGGTGCGCGAGGCAATACGCCAGGGCCAGCTTCGTGTTGCGCTCGCGATCGGGTCCGTCCATGGGCTGCAGATAGAAGTGCGTGAACGCGAGATCGTCATAACGGCCGGGGTCTCCGCCTTCCTGCGGATACACCAGCTTCAGCTCGTCCCCCCCGGTGACCACCAGCGGCGCCTCGGCCTTGGGGCTGACGCAGACCCAGTCGAGGCCGCGCGGAACGGGCTGAGTCCCGTTGGTCTCCACCGCCACCGTGAAGCGCGCCCGATGCAGCGCCTCGATGGCGGGCTCGTCGAGCTGCAGGAGCGGCTCGCCTCCGGTGCACACGACGAGCTTCGAGGTCGCTTCGCCCTCCCAGGCGGCGGTCACGGCCGCGGCCAGGGCCTCCGCATCCGCGAAGGTGTCCCCGCCGGGGCCGTCGGTACCTACGAACTCCGTGTCGCAGAACCGGCAGACCGCGTTCTTCCGGTCCTTCTCCCGCCCGGTCCACAGGTTGCAACCCGCAAAGCGGAGAAACACCGCGGGCCGGCCGGTGTTGGCGCCTTCGCCCTGCAGCGTGTAGTAGATCTCCTTCACCGCATAGCTCATCGGTACGTCGCCGGGTCTTTCGTCCCGACCTCCGCAAAGGCTTTCAGCCGCAAGAGACAGGCGTCACAGTGTCCGCAGGCCACCGGGCCCGGAGCGGGATCGTAGCAGCTCACGGTCATGCCGAAGTCCACGCCCAGCTCGAGGCCCCGGGCGATGATTTCCTTCTTGGTCAGGGCGATCAAGGGCGTGTGTACCGTAAACCCCTGACCGCCGGCCCCGGCCCTGGTGCCCAGGTTGGCCATCCGTTGGAAGGCGGCGATGTATTCGGGCCGGCAGTCGGGGTAGCCCGAGTAGTCGAGGGCATTCACGCCGAGAAAGATGTCCCGGGCGCCCGTCACCTCCGCCCACCCCAGGGCGAACGACAGGAAGATGGTGTTCCGCGCCGGGACGTAGGTGACGGGGACGTCCTTCCCCATGTCCTGGAGGGAGCGGTCTTTAGGCACCGCAATATCGGCGGTGAGGGCGGAGCCCCCCATGGCCCGCAGGTCGATGGTGACGGTCTCCTGCCGGGCCCCGAAGCGCCGGGCCAGGGCCCGCGCCGCCTCGAGCTCGAGCGCGTGCCGCTGGCCGTAGGCGAACGACAGGGCCAGGCATTCGAAGCCCTCGCTCCGGGCAATCGCGAGCGTGGTGGCGGAGTCCATTCCGCCGGACAGCAGAACGACGGCTTTCGGCATGGTTGAGGAATATCGCATTGGCGGTTCAGTTTCGTGCCTGGAGGAACTCGATGCCCGATAAGCTGCCCGCCTCCGGCCCCCTGCCGAGGCCCCAGAATCCCGATCAGGCGAGAGACGTCCTGCGCGCCGAGGCGTTTCCCGCTCCGAACGTGCAGGAGGTCACGCTGCAGGCGATGGAGTTCACTTCCATCTGTCCCAAGACGGGCCAGCCCGACTTCGGCACCGTGACCATCACCTACGTGCCGGCCGAACGCTGTCTCGAGTCGAAGGCGCTGAAGTATTACCTGTGGAGCTTCCGCGATGTCGGCAGTTTCTGCGAGAGTCTCGCAGCACGTATCGCGGATGACGTGGTGTACGCGGTTGCGCCGAAATGGGTGGCGGTGGACGTGCACCAGAACGTGCGCGGCGGAATCGCGCTGGTCGCGCGGGCGGAGAGAGGAACGCCTCCCCTTCGTCCCTCCTGAGTCCCTTTCGTCCCGGGTTCGTTGGCGCCGGCCGGACCGCGAGCGATTGTTCCCCTCGACCCCATCCCGGACCGGTCCGTGCTCCTGACTCTCCTGCTGGCCCTCCAGACGCCTTCGTCGTGGCCCACCTATGGAGGCGATCCGGGTGGGAGTCGGTTCTCTCCCCTGACTGAAATCAATCGTGGCAACGTGGCGGACCTGCGCCCGGCGTGGATCATGCGGACGGGGGACTACTTGACCGACCGCGGGCGCTTCGAGGCGACGCCGATTCTCGTGGACGGCACACTTTACGTGTCGACCCCGCTCGGCAGCGTGGTGGCGCTCGATCCCGCGACTGGCGCAGTGCGTTGGAAGTTCAACGGACCGGTTCGCTTCGGCTACGACGACTACGGCGACTTCGCTAACCGCGGTGTGGCGGCGTGGACGGGCGGGAAATCCGGGGACCGTTGCGGGCATCGGATTTTCGTGGCCACGGTGAACGCACGGCTGATCGCGCTCGACGCACGGACCGGCAACCCCTGTGAAGATTTCGGCGCCCACGGCACGATCGACCTCACCGCAGGGCTGAAACACCGCCCCGCCTACGACTGGGAATACGGTGTCACCTCCCCACCCACGGTGGTCGGAAACCTCGTGATCGTGGGTTCGAGCGTGGCCGACAACCACCGCACCGACGCGCCGGACGGCGTCGTTCGCGCCTTCGACGCGCGGACCGGGGCGCTCCGCTGGAGCTTCAACCCTCTGCCGGCGGCCCTCAACGCCGGTGCCGCAAACGCGTGGAGCGTTTTCTCGGTGGACGTGGCCCGGGACCTGGTGTTCGTTCCGGTAGGCAGCGCGTCCCCCGATTTCTTCGGTGGCGAGCGCCTCGGAGACAACCGGTACGCGAACTCCGTCGTCGCGTTGCGGGCATCCACGGGCAGGGTGGTCTGGGCGTTCCAGGTGGTGCACCATGACGTGTGGGATTACGACGTTCCGGCTCAGCCCACGCTCTTCACGCTGCGACGGGGAGGCGCGTCCATTCCCGCCGTCGCGGTCGCTACCAAGATGGGCCACCTCTTCATTCTCGACCGGCGCACGGGAGCTCCCCTCTTCCCCGTGGAGGAGCGTCCGGTGCCCGCGAGCGACGTCCCCGGAGAAGTCACGTCTCGCACGCAGCCCTTCCCGCTCCCAGCCTTTCGGCTCGCGCCCGAAACTCTCTCGGCGGCGGACGCGTTCGGGGCGACCGACTCGATGCGCGCGGCCTGCCGGGCCCGGATCGCCGGCCTTCGCTTCCAGGGGACCTTCACGCCGCCGTCACTGCGGGGAACCATCATCTGGCCCGGAAACATCGGGGGGATGAACTGGTCGGGAGTCTCCGTGGACGAGGCGCGGGGAATCCTGATCGCTCCGACCAACCGTCTCGCCACGGTGGTCCAGCTGATCCCCCGCGACAGCCTGCGTGCGGCGTATATGGCACATCCCGACCTCGAGTATGGACGGCAAGTAGGCACGCCCTACGCCATGAGCCGCGGGGACCTCGGCCTCTGCACGCCGCCGCCCTGGGGCGCGCTCACGGCGGTCGACTTGAACGCCGGCACCGTGAAATGGCAGGTCCCTCTGGGCTCGATGCCGCAGATGGCCGCACTGCCGAATGCGAAGTCCCTGGGCTCCGTCCAGCTGGGGGGCGCGTTGATCACCGGTGGCGGGCTGGTGTTCATCGCGGGGACCTTCGACGAGCACCTGCGGGCGATCGACATCGAAACCGGCAACGTGCTGTGGGGCATTCACCTCCCCGCGGCCGCCCACGCCCTGCCCATGACCTATGAGGCGGACGGCCGCCAATACATCGTGATCGCCGCCGGCGGACATGACCGTCTGCATACCACCATGGGCGACTACGTCATCGCCTATACGCTTCCCGGCCCGGGGGCCCCGGTGCCGGACACCACCGCCGGGACCCTCGACGGCGACTGGGCCGGTGAAATGCATATCGGAGACGCCCGGTTCGACATGAAGGTCAAGATCGACGGCGCGGGGGACTCGGTGCGGGCCGCGGTCCAGCTCGACTCGGTGCAGGTCACCGGACCGGTCCAGGCCCGTCGCGATGGCCGGGGCGTGACGCTCTCGTTCCCCATCTTCTACGCTCCGAAGCACAACTGCACCGCCACGTTCAAGATCGATCTCGAGCTGTGGAACGCCGGGACCTTGCTCGAGGGCACGGGATCGTTCGATGGACCCTGTGCCTCCGACGGCCATCAGCAGGCGGCGTTCGTGTTCCGCCGCCCGCCGCGGTAGCTTCGCTGCATGTCGAGCCGGACGCGGGCCGGGTTGCTCTGGATGGCGTCGTTCGTCGCCCTGGGGCTGCTCATGTTCGCGCATTACTACCTCGACGTCCTGGCCCGGGGGCGGACGGAGCCAGTCGGCATCAAGCTCACCGAGGAGCTGACGGCTTCGATCGGCGCGGGTGTCACACTCCTCCTGCCCCTCGCCGCCATCAAGCGCCACAAAGGGGTCTTGGCCCACATCGGCCTGCTCCTGACTTTCTCCGCCCTCCACACGTCCTGGAACTGGGCCACGCGCAGCGCCCTCTTCCCCCTTCTCGGCATGGGTGCCTACGCCTACGGCCGGATGCCCATGCGGTACCTCATGGAGCTCCCCACGGACGTCGTGATTTATGCGTTCGTGATGACCCTGGTGACGATTTTCGCGAGGTATCGTGAGGCCCGGGACCGCGAGCTACGGCTCGCCCACGTGGAATCGGAGCTGACCCGCGTCCGCCTGGAGGCCCTGGAGGGACAGCTCCGTCCTCATTTCCTCTTCAATGCCCTGAACACCATTTCGTCCGTGATGTACGAGGATGTGGCCCTGGCGGATACGCTGGTGACCCGCCTCGCCGATCTCCTCCGCCACACCCTCACGCGCCCGGCGGGCACTGAAGTGGCGCTCTCGGAAGAGATCGAGACCCTCGAGCTCTATCTCGCCATCATGCGGGCGCGCTTCGCCGAGCGACTGACCGTGCGGGTGGAGGTCGATGGGGCCCTCCGGAACGCCCGCGTGCCCCCCCTCGTGCTGCAACCGCTCGTCGAGAACGCCATCCGGCACGGCGATCCCGGGCCGGGGGCGAAGGCGTCGATACTCGTTCGGGCGTGTCGGGAGAACGGACGATTGTTGCTCCAAGTGGAGGACGACGGCCCCGGGGTCCGCGGGCCGGTCACGGAAGGCGTGGGATTGGGGGCCACCGCTCGCCGGCTCCATGA
>Ga0210405_10005098_pt1 | contig 12110 bp, 12 predicted proteins | sample IncBWH11MmetaG_FD_155492 | JGI IMG/M metagenome (GOLD analysis project Ga0210405, IMG submission 155492) | Forest soil microbial communities from Barre Woods Harvard Forest LTER site, Petersham, Massachusetts, United States - Inc-BW-H-11-M | ecosystem: Environmental > Terrestrial > Soil >... | reverse complement strand
GGGTTGCTCTCCGCGAAGCCGGTCGATGCCGTCTGACACCATCAGGACTTCACGCCGGACATTCTGCTGGGGCCATCCTTTTACCAAACTGATCAGAGATAGATACGGACTATCCATCGTCGACAAGCTTCCGCGAGGCAGGCGGAGGGCTTTCGCGGCGAGGTCGTGATCGGCGGTGAAGTTCTGGGCAACCTGGACAGCCGCGTTCGACATATAGCCGACAGCAATCACGGTTGTCGCAGGCTGGGCATTAATGAAATCCCGAATGTCGTTGAGATTGTTTCCAACACCCGTGTCGAGGGTATCGTCGATCAGAATAAATAGCTGGAGCGCGGCATTGTCGCCCTTGGCTGGGATCAACTGGTTCACTTTCAGAAAACTCTTTCCCTGTTTTACTTTCACGTCGCCCTGCTGCAGAGTTGGAACATCGTCACCGCGCTGGGCCTCGTTGGTGACGACCAGGTGGACTTGGACCGCGCCCTGGGTACCCTTATCTTGCGAATGCATAATTGGCGCGGTGAACACGAAGAGGCACAAACTGCTCAACAATCCGAGAACAATCTTGTGGTTTTTCATTGACCCTCGCTTTTGAATCAAGAATGTTGAACCGAAATCCAAACTTCAGACCCAGTGGAGAGCCGACTGACAGAAATAGTTCATGCCGCGGATACGACGTGAATCAAAGAGAGGTATGAAAACTCGCCCCGCTCGCGTCTGTTCTACATTAGATCCAGGAAGAATTCGACGATGTTACGACCACCATGGTGCCCTGTCAACGACAAACACGACAAAGGGCCAGTCTGCACCGGCCCCAGGGGAAGTGACCCTAGCCGTGCAGAACAACCATATCCTTTCCACGGTCGGGATAGTTACTCCGGTGCCGTGTGCAGAAGCGATCTGATGTGCCTGTCGGAACTCGATTACTTTACCGAATAACCCCGGGCGTCCATGCAGGCCTCGAACGCTCTCTGAAAGGTATCTAAGCCTTGAGCGTGAGCAGCTTTCAGCGCTTCCTCTTCTTTCTGCTGTTTGGCGGCAGCTTGCGCGGCGGCCTGTTTCTGGGACGCAGCGTTGGCTTGGCGTTGCTGCATGCCACCTCGCATGGTGCCCGCAACGGCCCCGGCTCCAGCGCCCTTTCCGGCGTCCCCGGCAATAGCGCCAATTGCAGCGCCTCCCGCGGCGCCCCTGGCGGCGCCCGCAACACGCCCGCCCTTCGCTTGGTTAGCATTGTTCGCAGCTTCCTTTTGTTCAGCTGCTTTCTGTTCGGCGCTCTTGCCCGCAGCAGCCGGAGCCTTGGGGTCGATCCCGGTCATCTGGTTGGCCGCTTCGTAGCATTCGCTTTCGTCTTTGAGTTGCTGGTCAGGGTTCTGACCATTTTTCCCGAAGACGAAAACACCGATGTCCTTCGAAGGGGACCATGCGGGTGAGGATTGCGCGGGTGCTGACGCCGGTGCCGTTTGGGCGACGGCAGGTAGGGCCACAAAGATGAGGATTGCCAACGCGGAAGACGTCAAGATGCCCTCCTTGTGCGGCCAGATGTTCGCTAGAAGTGAATGCGGCTCGTATAATATACCTTCGTTGCGCGCCGTGAAAAGCTCCTCGTCAGGAACCTACGCATACTGGGTTATCCCAGTTCTGGAGGTGCACTGTGGTTTATCATTTCACCGGCTGGCGGGCGCGACTTAAAGGCGTGCGCAGGTCTGGGCTCTCGGGTGTCGCGGCAATGCGACACCGCGCTGTGAATGTAATTCGAACGCGCTCGACGATCGATTGGTCGATTCTGTCCCAGTGCATTATTCGTTCGCGAGATCGTCCCCCTCTATGCATTCCGATCTCAATTGTCATAATGACAATCTCAATTGCTGGTCTCAGCTTTGCCCAAGATGCGCAACCTTCGAATGACAAAGAAACTACCCAAGCATCTCCGTCGCGTGATCAGACCGCGAGCGCCGAATCCCAAGCCCAGATCAACGTAAACTGGCTTTACGGATCGTATGTTCCGAAGAATGTACCATTGGAATCTCTGGATGCCCGAATGCGCTGGAAGCTGTACCTTCGTCAGACCTATACGACACCCGGGATCTACATCAAGACCCTGCTGTTCGCGACACATGACCAGGTCACTGATAGCAATCCCGAATGGGGAGATGGCTTCCAAGGCTTTGTGAAAAGGCTAGGCAATCGCCAGGTGCAGTTCATCATCCAGAACTCGATCTCGTCGCTGGGCAACGGCATCGCTGGATGGGAACCACGCTACGACCGTTGTCGATGCGATGGTTTCTGGCTGCGCACGCGCCACGCTATCGTGCGGAACTTCGTGACCTACGACAGAACGGAGACATCGTTGCGTCCCCAACTGATGCCTTATCTCGGAGCGTTTGGCGCTGCTTCGATCGCGAGCACTTGGGCCCCGGGCCATGCTGAGTGGGAAGTGGAAGGGTATCAGGCGGTCATCACGCAGGTGTTTGTCGGTACGGGCATCAACTGGATTGGTGAGTTTGCTCCAGAGATCGGAAAGCTTCTTAAGCGGAAAAAATGACAGTCAATCACGGAAACCTTCGCCTCTGCGGAGTGATTCTCCATTACCTCGGCTAAGGCAACGGCTGGTTGTGGATGATCAGTTATACATGAAATAGCGAACGGCGTAGAGAATGTCGTTGGAAATCACCTGTTGCCAAAGGTCCAGCTGAGCCCCGAACTGGTTCCGTAGTCACTCACAGCAAAGCCCGGTGGCGGCTGGTTGTCCCAATTTCCGTAAAACGACAGATTCCAAGACAGGTTACCGAACAACTTAAGGTAGTACGTTGCATTCGTATTGAAACGGATATGGCCAGGAATCAGACAGGGCGGGAAGAAGAGTCGCTGTCAAGTTCAGGTTGGTTTTCTTGAACTTGAAGAACTTTATTTGCGCCGCGATCAGAGCGGCCGCGACATTCTGTCTGCCTTGCGTGGTCGCCGATGGCCTGTAGTCGGTGCCTTGCCAGCCTAAAACCGCCGACCACGGCGATGCTCGTATCGTTGGTGTTCATGAAAAAACGCCCAATACGACGAACAGCTGACTGCTTTCCAAACGAGCCACCTTAGACCAGTCGACCGAAATTGTGCCCGAGACGTAATCGAGGCTGACGGAGAGAGCGAGATTAGCTATTTGCACGGGCGAACGCATCGCGAGCTGGTTTCGTAACACCTACTAGCGGCGAGGAAACACCTGCCGACGGGTGCACTGCGTCAAATTGCGAATGCGATCTAGAGATCGAGCATGATCCATGTTGGGGCATGGTCGCTGGCGTTTTCTTGCCCACGCACCCATCGGTCAACACCGCCGCCCACGAGCCGGACCGACAAATTCGGAGAGAGCAGAAAGTGATCGAGTCGCATGCCCTTATCCTTTTGCCACCGTTCAAATTTGTAATCCCAGAATGTCCAGAGCGGCCCGTCCGGATGTAGTTTCCGCAGGGCATCAGTCCAGCCTTGAGCCAGCAAACGCGCAAAGGCCTGTCGGCTCTCGGGTTGGATTAACGCGTTGTGATCCAACGATCGAGTCGGATAGATGTCTTGCGGAGTCGGCACGACGTTGTAGTCACCGGCTAACACCACGGGGGCTCCGCTCGCCATGAGTTCGGCGGCGTGAGCAATGAGGCGCTCAAACCAGGCCAACTTGTAATTGAATTTCGGTCCAGGCTGCGGATTCCCATTGGGGAGGTAGATGGAAGTGATCAGGACTCCCTGAACCGCCGCTTCAATGTAGCGAGCTTGATGATCTTCAGGATGATGAACCTGAGGATTACGATTTTCAGAAAAAAGCCCTTCAGGATTTCCCGGCAAGCTCGTGCAGGTCAGCACGGGAACGTGGTTGCGCGCAAGAATGGCCACGCCGTTCCAGGAGCGCTCCCCTTGCCAGACAGCTTCGTACCCGAGAGTCCGAATGGCATTCACGGGAAAGGCGTCCTGCTCTGCCTTGAGCTCTTGGAGGCTAACCACGTCCGGTTCAGCTTTCGCTAACCAAGCCAAGAGGTTGTCGAGCCGCTTATTAATGTTGTTAATGTTGAAGGTGGCGACTTTCAGCGGGTCCCTTTCTGTCCTTATGCTTTCTGGGTGTCCCCAAAAGAAAACCGGGTTTGTTCTTCGAACTCGCATTATCACCCTGCTCAGGTAACTCAGCCAGCTACGTTCGATTCTGATTCATCCGTCCTGTCTGGACGTGTGTTCGCCTTCGGGATTCCCGTCCGCGACTCGGTATCTCGCGCTGGCGAACATGAGGCGAATCATGTTAAATAAGGAGAGGATTGATATTAATGAAATGGCTTCATAACAGTAGAACGTGATGCATAAATAGAAGCATCACCTAAACAGAAAGCAATGTTAATCTAAGAGTGCTACGTTAACATGCTGTTATTACATGGTTTATATTAATTTTGTGGATAGTCTGCGGACGAGTATGGATAAGTCTACAGAAATAAACTGGACGGCAATAGGGGAATTGAACTGCAAACAATAGACTTAAATGCACCATCGGCGTGCAGTGTATGCCAGTCGCTAAACTGATGATGACGCGATCCTAAAGGTGTGGTAGACTGGCGCGGTTGTAAAGACCGAACCTCGGACGGGAACCCTAATGGCGAAATCAGATTCAGACAGGACGGATGAACCAGAATCGAAAGTAGTGCGTCGGCTACTTGCTTTATCCCTCATCGACGGCAAGAAGCAAAGAGACCAAATTGCGTTGTTAGCAACCGCCGGAATGGATCGGCACGAGATCGCAGAATTAGTGGGAACCACTGCTGGAACGGTGAGCGTGGAAATTTCTCATCTTCGAAGACGGAAAGCGGAGGTGTCGCGTGGCCGCAGAGGTTAAGAGTGAATTGGAAAAGACGCTGAAGGCGCTGCTGCTGATTAGCTTGGAATCAACGAAGCAAAAGCAGCAAATAACCACTCTCGATAAAGCAGGTTTCGGACCATCTGAAATCGCTGCGATGATTGGTTCAACGTCAAACACAGTCAATGTTCGTCTTTCGGAAATCCGAAAGGCAGCCCGCAAGAACAAGAAGTGAGGGTGAACTCTTATGGCGAAGAAAGTTGAAGCGACAGTTCTTTCTACGTTGCAGGACTTGCTCATTTTCCAGATGGCCTCGAAGGGGGTCCCGCAGGGACAAATTCGGGACGCAGTTGGATTGAAGATGGATCGTGTGAATCGGATTGCAAAGCTAGCGAAGAAGCCTTCGAACGAGGAATGAGATATGGCTGAACTCTCTGACGTGGTAAAGCGCCTCGACGCGATTACCGCATTGCTCGTCTTTCTCTTACCCGAACCATCGGAGCGGCGGTCATTGCGTGACCAGATAAGACTGTTCGACGAAGCCGGTCTGGCTCCCTCAGAAATCGCGAAGATGGTTGGACAGACCGCAGCCAGCAGTCAACTCGGAACTAGCAAGGATTCGCGGGAAGAAAGCCAAGAAACGTGGGACTAAGGAGTAAAGCGAATGCCAACTGAAGGAACAGAACGACTGATTGAGCTTTTGGAAAAAGCTCTCATGATCCAGCTTCACGCGATGGGAAACACACAAGGTGACATCGCAAGGATGTTGAGCAAGAGCAAAACGGATGTAAACAGCTTCTTGAAGCCCGTCGCTAAGGGGAAACGCTAAGAGGATAATTCTCCATGCCACAGCCCGTTCACGATCTCGGCGCAAATCTCGAAGAGAACCTGAAAAGGTGACTTTATGGCAGACAGAACCCCAGTCGTTGATTGGTCAGGAAATTATGAGGAAACCTGCCTCCAGCTTGCCACGCATCTTGGCAAAAGCAAAATCCGGCGCAAATTGTTCGATGCTATCTACGGCCGAGTCTCGATACCGCGCTCCCGAAAACAGATGGTTGCGGCGACCAATTTAAAGTCGAGCGACGGCCAGCAAGCGCAAAATGAACTGGATCACCTCGCAAGGTACGGTCTGATCAGGCGAATCAAGAATGAAGGGAATGTCGCGGTTGATGATGGAAGCCGTTGGTTGTATCTCAAAGACGAAAATGTTCGTGCTCACCGCGGGAAAATCTTGAAGTATGCGAACAATCCTGAAGAGGCAAAAAAAGTGCCAACAAAACGCCGGCCACAGGGATCGGCAACGGTTGTTCGCCGCTCTCTGAAGAATAGAAAGCACTTGGACGTTCTATATTTGACCGCAAACCCGCACGGGGACCTCCGAGTTGAGGCGGAAGTGAATCAAGTACAGCAAGAAGTGCGTGGTTCCAAGTTCCGTAACAATATCGACGTTCACTATCGGCCAGCTGCGAATTTGAATTCTCTGATCCAAGGATTGAATGACCACGCTCCAGCGATCATACATTTCTCCGGGCACGGTAATGAGAGTGGTGTTGGAACGGACGATGCCAAATCAGTTTCTCCTGCAGGAAAACTGGTCTCGTTCGAACTTCTAGCGAAGGCAATCGCTGCCACAGATACACCGCCGCAGGTTATCGTTTTGAATTCGTGCAAAAGTGCAGGAGCAAAAAAGTCCTTCTTTCCGCCAGCCAAAGCGATCGTAGCTATGGGAGACTCAATTGGCGACTTGGCCGCGATCGCTTTTGCCGCGAAGTTTTACGCAGCAATTGCCGCAGGACAATCGCTTCATTCCGCGTTTGCGCAGGGAAAGGTTGCCGTCGAAGCAGTCTCAATCGATGAGGCAGATACGCCTGAACTGGTTCTGGCTGAAAACGTCAATCCAAAGAAAATCATCCTGACCTGAGGCTGGAAAATACGGGGACAGACGGGACTGGCCCAATTTTCCTTAATGCGGTGCATCCTGGCTTGTCTTGCCGGCACTGCTGAAGCCGAGCCCTGACACGAACCCATCCAGTTTGCACTTTCTCCTATATTTCCATGGGCTTAGGTGTCATCACAGAATCGTCATCCCATATGCGTGATGACGATCTGTTCCTTCAGGAACACTCGGCACATCGAGTGAACACCTACGAATAGATCCCAGGCGCCTCATGTCCAAGCTTCTGCACGTACTCAACGTATGACCCAGGATAAACAGTGGGGATGCGGTCCGTGCCGCTCTCGCCGCCTAGTTCCAGCACACGTGAGCAGAGGCCGCGAAGGAACATGCGGTCATGCGATACGAAGATCATGGTGCCTTCAAAATCCTTCAGGGCGTCCACCAGCATTTCCTTGGTCGCGAGATCGAGGTGATTGGTCGGTTCGTCGAGCACCAGGAAGTTCGGCGGGTTGTAGAGCATGCGCGCTATTGCCAGCCGCGACTTTTCTCCGCCGGAGAGTGCGCGAATCTTCTTGTCCACGTCTTCGCCGGAGAACTGGAATGCTCCTGCCAGGTTCCGCAATGACCCGAGACCGTCCTGGGGAAAATCCTGTTGCAACTGTTCGATGACGGTGAGATCGGGATTGAGCACGTCCAGGGATTGTTGCGCGAAGTAGCCCATATACAGGCTGGCGCCGAGCCGCACGCTTCCCGCATCTGGAGTACTGGCTCCGGCAATCATCTTGAGCAGCGTGGTCTTGCCCGCGCCGTTTCTTCCCATGACGGCCCAACGTTCTCCGCGGCGGATGGTGAGATTGAATCCTTCGTAGATCACACGCGGGCCGTAACTCTTGTGCAGATTCTCAAGGACGGCCACCTGTTCGCCGGATCGCGGCGGGACACGAAAGTCGAATTTCACGACCTGCCGTTTTTTGGGCAGTTCGATCTTCTCGATCTTATCCAAAGCCTTGATCCGGCTCTGCACCTGGGCCGCTTTGGCGGCGTGCGTCCTGAAACGATCAATGAAGCGCTGCTCCTTGGCAAGCATGGACTGCTGCCGGGCAAATGCGGCCTGCTGATTGCTCTCTCGCACCGCCCTTTCGCGCTCGTAGAAGTCGTAGTCACCCGAGTAGGTGATGATTTCGCCGCCATCAATCTCTGCAATCTTTGAGACCAGACGATTCATGAACTCGCGGTCGTGGGAAGTCATGAGCAGCGCGCCGGGAAACGACTTGAGAAACTGTTCGAGCCAAATGATCGATTCGATGTCGAGGTGATTCGTAGGTTCGTCCATCAGCAATACATCCGGCATTCCGAGCAGGACGCGCGCCAGCGCAACCCGCATTTTCCATCCGCCCGAGAGAGCGCCCACGTCGCCGTCAACCTGATCATCTTTGAATCCCAGACCGTGGAGCACTTCACGGGCTTGCGATTCGAGCGCGTAACCGCCTAAATGCTCATACTCCTCCTGAACGTGACCGAAGCGCTCAAGAATGCGGTCCATTTCATCCGCCTTGTCGGGGTCGGACATTTCCCGCTGCAAGGCTTCGAGCTCGTGATGTAGATCGCCGACTCGCCCGCTGCCTGCGATCGCTTCATCCAGGACCGAACGGCCCTGCATTTCCTCGACGTCCTGGCGAAAGTAGCCGATCGTCAACTTTTTGGGGACCGAGACCGCGCCCTCGTCGGGAGTTTCCTCGCCGACCACCATACGGAATAGCGTTGTCTTGCCCGCCCCGTTGGGACCGACCAGTCCGACTTTTTCGCCGGGATTCAACTGAAACGAAGCATCCACGAAGAGCAACTGCTTGCCATACTGCTTATTGATGTTTGAGAAAGAGATCATTTTGAAGGAGCAACTCGGGCACCGTGCCTCTTCCAGTGTAGCCCGGCCAGAAAATTGCCGGCCAACGCTGGCACTTTGGATTATTGAAGATTTGCCCGTCATTCGAGAGTAATCCAATCACGCATACTTCAGTCGGAAAGCTTGACGTTCCAAATGTTGACTAATAGGTATTGACGGGGACACAGGCCCTTATCCTTAATCCTTACCAAAATCCTTACCAATGACACCAACCTGAATCCTCACGTGCCGCTTCGCACCGACCTTTCACGCGCAGACACCTTCTTGGTTGCCCTCTTTTTCGTGGGCCTGATTCGGAGTGTATCTAAGGCCTCCCGACGCGTAGAAACAGCCATCAACCACGCCTCAAACCCGAATTCGAGCCCGCTTGCCGGTTTGATCTCGCCTAACACTTGAGCGGCTTCTAGCGTCGCGGCTTCATGTAGGAACGCCCAAAGCGCGACGGATGCCTGCACGGCTCGGTCGGACCCGGCAATTCGTTGCACCTGCTCGACAGTGAACCTCCAGAGGCTTTGGTGGGAGGTCGCATCGTGCCCTGGCGCGTGGAGACTCATCATCGCCTCGTAGAGGTGACGATTGTCCCTTGCGAACTTGATGTAAGCAGATGACATCTCGCGGATTGCGGTAACCGGTTCGCACCCGTCGGCTGCCTTCCTCAGTGCCAGCTCCAGTTGCCGGGCAGCTTCGTTTGCCAGGGTAGCTTCGAGCGCCCGTGTTTCATCAGCAACGGGTCGCTATCGAGACGCCGACCTCTCATTACTAATCCGTGCGCCAATTTGTGCCGACTGCATGGCGGTTGGAACTCCCGCCAACTCTTGCGCGCGAGCTGTAGTTCCAGCAAAAAGACTGTTTCTCGGTGCGGCTGGAGGAGCATCTTGCCCTTCGACCAAATGGTTGCAGTTATCTGTCGTGATTCTCTGATTCGCTCGATCAACCGACCGTGGCGCTATTGCGACTGCAAAGTGCAACAGTTGGAACATGTCTTCGACCGAGAAGAATTCAAAGATACGGTCCAGCTTCGTCAACTCGAGTACGAGTTCAACCTGGTTCATGACATTCATCAGCTGAAACCTGATCGCGTGAGAATAAGCCCACTCCCGGAGACCCAACAAGACACCCAACCCACCGGCGTCGATGCAGTTAACCTGCGCCAGGTCAAGTATGAGTGTCCGAGTATGCGTCTGTCTAAGCACCGCATTGCGCAAGATCGCGTAGGCATCCCCGGTTACTATTCGCCCCTGACACCGTAGGACGGTACTGTCTCCCAATTTCTGTGCGGTCGCATTCAGCATGACTATCTCCTTGGCTCATCCTGAAGATTTCGGAATCAGAGCTGCGCTTCTGACCGGTATCGTCCGGTTGAACCTCGGCTCTACTTGTATGTCGAACGGGAGTTGGCGAGATCGACTGATTCTGCGTATTTTTTTTGGGGGAACGAGTTGCGCGGCCTCGAAAAAGAGAAAATCGCCGGCATAGTCAGAGCCTAAAATCCGTCCAGTCGCTTGGCCGGATCATCGGCAAGCTATGGTTAGGGTCGGGAAGCCGATTAGAGGCACGCGCTCTTGCGAGCCCTCGGCGACTCTGGCCTTGGGCGGTTTACTCCAAAACCTTAATTGGGTTGGTCCGCGCCGCAACGCAACTTTCCTGTCTGATAGCCGTCGAACAACGTTCGCATCGCTTTGACATGCGACTCATCTAACGGGTCATGGGTAACGGGCTGGCTTTTTCAGTACTGGATCTTGTAGGCATGCGAGCCAGGGAACCCGCGGGCAGCGCAATTGCCCGATCGGTGAACCTGGCGCAGCACGTGGAGCAGTGGGGATACAAGCGCTACTGGTTGGCGGAACATCACTCTATTCCTGGATTGGCTTGCTCGGCCACGCCCTTACTGATTGGGCATGTGGCGGCAGCGACAAACACGATTCGCGTGGGCAGTGGTGGAGTCATGCTGCCAAACCACGCACCGCTGGTAGTGGCGGAACAATTCGGGACGCTGGAGGCGCTGTACCCCGGGCGAATTGATCTGGGGCTGGGACGGGCTCCAGGCGGCGACTTTCAAACGATGCGGGCTTTGCGAAGAGACTTGCAGCAGGGTGGCGAAGATTTTCCGGCACTCCTCGCTGAATTGCAAACCTACCTGGGGCCGGAACGGCCAGGGCAAGTGGTGAAAGCGATTCCCGGGCAGGGAAGCAATGTGCCGATCACCTTGCTGGGGTCGAGCGGCTTCAGCGCGCAACTAGCAGGGATGCTGGGCTTGCCATTTGCGTTTGCGGCCCACTTTGCTCCTGAGCACTTATATGCAGCGGTTCAGCTATACCGCGATGAGTTCCGGCCAGGCAAAGTGCTGCGAAAGCCGTACTTCATGGTAGCGGTGCAGGTGATTGCGTCGGAGACGGACGCGGCGGCCAGGCGTTTGTTCACGACACCCCAGCAGCGCTTTCTGCGACTCATTCGAAACCAGCCGGTCGAGTTGTTGCCTCCGGTGGATTCCATGGAGGCTCTCTGGCAGGACTCGGAGCGGGCAGCTGTGGAGAACAAACTCGGAGCAGCGATTGTCGGATCGAATGCGACGGTGAAGGCGGGGCTGGAGAAGTTGGCGGGTGATACGGGGGCCGATGAAGTGATCGTCGTAACTGACACCTACGAGCATGCCGACCGGATCGAGTCGTATCGGCGAGTGGCCGGCCTTGCCACCATGATCGAAGTCAAGCCCACTGTAGCCGTGGAAGCCTAAAGTAGAGCGACCAACCGCGCTCAGCTTCCTCCGCAGCGAGCCACACGATCGAGGGCGAATTCAGAGTTGGGGAACAGCGTGCTGCTCCTCGAAACAAGACTTCAGATTCTTGAGGTCCACGTGAACACGGGCTTGGGCTCCTTCTGGACCCGCTCTAAGATATTGAACAGGCCACGATTTTGCCTGCCCTAGCTCCCTTGCCGCTCGCAGCGGCCAGAGAAAAGGACTTCTCTGCGACGCACCTTCGCAAGATCATGCTCGAAGACCCTGCACACTCATGTTCAGTTTTCGTATTCCATCGTGAATCTGATACGCGTTGGCGCCACCGTAGCCAAGAATCACACCGGTCCTTGCCGGCGGCCTCAAATAGCAGGTTGATAACGGCGTCGCCGAGATTCCCCTCCGGGCAGCATCTTTCGAGACTGCCACATCGTCAGTGCCGGACGGCAGCAATGCCGCTAGATGCATCCCCGCTTCAGCGCCAATCACCTCGAGTGTATCCCCAATTTGGGCGCGGATCTCCTTTACCAGCGCTATTCGACGCTCCATATACAACATCCCCATGCGGCGTTATATGGCGAGCGAAGTGCCCCTCGCGGATAAAATCGGTCATGACCAGCTGATAGAGAGTCGATGAAAAGACATCGGCGGCGTCCCGCGCGGCGCAGAATGCGGGTAGGAGATCCCTGGGAACAACCACGTAACCCAGGCGCAGGGCGGGAAACATGACTTTGCTGAAGGTCCCAACATAAATAAC
>Ga0210405_10005097_pt1 | contig 12110 bp, 9 predicted proteins | sample IncBWH11MmetaG_FD_155492 | JGI IMG/M metagenome (GOLD analysis project Ga0210405, IMG submission 155492) | Forest soil microbial communities from Barre Woods Harvard Forest LTER site, Petersham, Massachusetts, United States - Inc-BW-H-11-M | ecosystem: Environmental > Terrestrial > Soil >... | reverse complement strand
CGACTGGACGAACTTCTTCGTTGCCGACGTGCAAACCGGGTTCGGGACTTTTGTCGCCTTCTATCTGGCGCATCTCGGGTGGTCGCAGGGCAACGTCGGGCTCGCGCTGGCGATCGGCACGATCGCCGGCGTGTTGAGCCAAATCCCCGGCGGGGCGCTCGCCGATGCCGTCAAATGGAAGCGCGGTCTGGTCGGGCTCGGCATCGTCATGGTCGGAACGGCCGCGCTGATTCTTGCGCTCAAGCCGGATCTTCCCTGGGTCTTCCTTGCCGAAGTCCTGCAGGGTTCGACCGGCGGCGTCATCACGCCAGCCATTGCCGCCATCAGTCTCGGCCTGGTCGGCCGCCAGGCGATGTCGCTGCGAACCGGGCGAAACTATCGCTTTTCCGCGGGCGGCAATGCGCTCACCGCCGGCCTGATGGGCGTCGCCGGCACTTATCTGTCGGATCACGCCATCTTCTTCTCGGCCGCGGCGCTGTGCATTCCGGCCTTGATCGCGCTCAGCACCATCCGCGGCGAGGAGATCGACTACGCCAAGGCGCGCAACGCCGTCGCCGGCAAGAGGGCGGTGAGTTTCGTGCGCGCGCTCGATCTGGCGAAGAACCGCCGGCTCGTCCTCTTCGCCGGCTCGCTGATGCTCTTTCAGCTTGCGAATGCCTCGTTGCTGCCGTTGGTGGGCGAGAACCTGGCGAAATCGGACTCGAACGGAACACCGTTGTGGATGTCCGGCCTGATTGTGGCGCCCCAGATCGTGGTCGCGCTCCTCGCTCCGTGGGTCGGCTTCCATTCGGAGAAGCGGGGACGCCGGCCGCTCCTGCTGATCGGCTTCGCGATGGTGCCGATCCGCGCCGGTATCCTCGCCATCACAGCGTTCTATCCGTTCCTCCTTGCGGCGCAGATCCTCGATGGAATCAGCGGCGCCACCATTGGCGTGCTGACGCTCATCGTCCTCACGGACCTGACCGCGGGCACCGGTCGGTTCAACCTCGCCCTTGGCGCCGTCGGGGCGCTCAATGGCATTGCCGCGGCCATCAGCACCAGCACCACCGGATTCCTCTTTCAGCACTTTGGCGCCCACGTCGGCTTTCTGCCGCTCGCCGTCGTTGGCGCCGCCGGCACCGGACTGGTTTGGGTGTTCCTGTCGGAGACGAAGCCGGAGAAGTATGAGGATTGAGGGCGTCGCGCGCCGAGCGCCACCGGAGCGGCGTCGTCTTTCTTGATCTGCGGTCAGTAGCGCGATTCAATGGCGACGATTTCTCGTCATCAGGCAAATCGAAACGTGTCTGCTCCAGATCCGAAGGCAGTGCTCGCCGGGCTGTTGCGTCTCGCCGGCCTCGACGAGACGATGCTCGGCGACATTGCGCTCACCGGCGCCGAGCCGGCGCTCCCCTCTTCGTTCGCCGTCAGCACCGCGGCGCAGGCCGCGATTGCGGCTGCGGCGCTCGCCGCTGCGCGGCTGTGGCGGCTGCGCGCGGGGCGGCGGCAGCGCGTCAGCGTCGACATGCGCGACGCCGCGATCGAATTTCGCAGCGAGCGGTATCTACGCGTCGACGGGAAATATCCGGCTGATGATCCCGACCGGCTGAGCGGCCTCTATCGCTGCGGCGACGGCCGTTGGGTGCGGCTGCATACGAGCTTGCCGCATCATTACCGCGGCATGCTGGGGCTGCTGCGCAGCGCCGACGATCGTGCGGCGGTACAGCGCGCTCTCGACCACTGGGAAGGCGAGGCGCTCGAAGCTGCGGCCGCCGACGCCGGGCTCGTCGCTGCCGCGTGCCGTTCGTTCGCCGAGTGGGATCGGCATCCGCAGGGCCGCGCGATTGCCGCGCTTCCGCTGTTGAGCATCGAGCAGATCGGCGATGCGCCGCCCGAAGCGTTGTCCGCGGCAGAACGACCGCTGGCTGGAATCAGAGTCCTGGACCTGACCCGCATCATTGCCGGTCCGGTGTGCGGCCGCACGCTCGCGGTGCATGGCGCCGACGTGCTGTTGGTCAGCGCATCGCACCTGCCGTCGTTGCGGCCGCTCGTCATCGACACCGGCCGCGGAAAATTGTCGGCCTTCATCGATTTGCGCGAGGCGAGGGGGCGCGAGGCGCTCGCAGTCCTGGCCCGGGCCGCCGACATTTTCGTGCAGGGCTACCGGCCGGGCGCCATCGCCGCGCTGGGCTTCGGCCCTGAGGAGGTCGCAAAGATCCGGCCCGGCATCGTCTATGTGTCGCTGTGCGCCTACGGCCACCACGGACCCTGGGCTGAGCGTCGCGGCTTCGATTCACTCGTGCAGACCGCAAGCGGCTTCAATGCCGCGGAAGCGGAGGCTTTCGGCGCCAGCGAGCCGAAGCCGCTGCCAGGGCAGGCGCTCGACCACGCCACCGGTTATCTGATGGCGTTCGCGGCCATGGCGGCACTCATCCACCGTGCCGAACGTGGCGGCTCGTGGCATGTGCGCGTCTCGCTGGCGCAGACCGCTCATTGGCTGCGCTGGCTCGGGCGCATCGACGGCATCGCCTGCTCCGATCCGAAGTTTGACGACGTGCGCGACCGCTTGGAGGAGACGGCGTCCGGATTCGGCCACCTCACGGCGGTCCGTCACGCCGCCGTCATGGACGAAACACCGCCGCACTGGTCGCGGCCAAGCGTTCCGCTCGGAACGCATCCGGCCGCGTGGCCGAACTGAGAAATCCTATCGGGAGCAGCGTTCGGCGAGAACCTCGGCGACCCGTCGCGCAAACGTGTGCGCATCGCCGGGCCAGCGCGCCGAAACATAGCTGCCGTCGCGCACGACGAAGGCGGCGCGGTCGTCGTCCCACGTGTCGCGCACCATGCCCCCGGTCTTGCGAGAGTAGTCGGGAGCGTCGGCAGGCACGTCCAAAAAATCTTCGGGACGCGCGAGTGCGCGCGTCACTTCCTGCTGCACCGACATGTAGCCCGTGGGTTTTCCCGGCCCGTCATCGTAGGTGCGGTAGTAGTTCGGATCCCAGAAGCGAAAAATACGGCCGGCCGTCCATCCCTTGCGCTCGAGCGCCCAGGTGAGTGCGGTGGTCCGCCGGCCGAACAGGACCGAATGCCGGCCATCGGCGGTGCGGCTTCGCGCGGCAAGCAGGACGCCGTGGCAGATGGCGGCGACCGGCAGGCCGGCCACAAAGAATTCGCTGACGAGCTTCTGCAGAATTTCGCTCTCCAGATATTCGCGCATGCCCCGCGCGCGATGCCCGCCAGGCAGCAGCAGGCCGTCGAAATTTCCGCGGCGCACGTCTCGCCAGGCGAGCGGCGCCTTGAACGCTGCATCCTGCTCCATCGCCGCGTAGGCCGCGCGTGCCGGCGCGTTCGCCCGCATCAGGCGGCCGACGGCGGTGAAGCGCCTCAGGCCCGGTATGAAGCCCCAAAGGTCCAAGCCTTGGCCGGTCAGCATCAGGTCGTCCGCCCGCCCCATCCGCCCGTCGGGCGTGGCGAATACGACGGAATGGCCGAGCCGTCGCAGCACGCTCCAACTGACCGCGACCTCCGTCGGATCGAAATCCCTGTTCGGGATGGGAATGAGGACGTTGGCCACCTTGACCTCGCTGCGCGTGCGGTTCGTCGCGGCCTTGCAGGCGCCTTGCTGCTGCGCCACATGAGGGGCGGCGAGGCCGACGATTCCATGCGTTCCAGGACAATGTCAAAAAGGATTGCCGCGAGACGACCCGCGGGCCGCGGCCCGGCGAGCGCGAAGACCACGCTCGGGGCGCTGCCGGAGTGGAATCTCGCCGACCTCTATTCGGGACTCGACGATCCGGCGGTAAGGCGCGATCTTGATCGCGCCGACGCGGAGTGCGTCGCCTTCGAGCAAGCCTACAAAGGCAAGCTCGCCGATCTGGCGCGCTCGGCGACGGCGGGCGCGTCGCTCGCCGAAGCGGTGCGCCGCTATGAGGCGATCGACGATGTCATGGGCCGGCTCGCGTCCTATTCCGGACTCGTCCACGCCGGCAACACCGTCGATCCCGCGATCACCAAATTCTACGGCGACGTACAGGAGCGGCTCACCGCCGCCTCGACGCACCTTCTGTTCTTCACGCTCGAACTCAACCGCGTCGACGACGCCTTGATCGAGGCGGCGACGGCCGATCCCGCGCTCGGCCACTATCGGCCGTGGCTCGAAGACGTGCGCCGGTACCGGCCGTACCAGCTGGAAGACCGGGTCGAGCAGCTGTTTCACGAAAAATCCGTGACCGCGCATTCCGCCTGGAACCGGCTATTCGACGCGACCATCGCCAATCTGCGCTTCAAGGTTCTGGGAAAGTCGCTGGCCATCGAGCCTACGCTGAACCTGCTGCAGGACCGCTCGGCGGCGAACCGCAAGGCCGCCGCGCAAGCCTTGGCGGCGACCTTCAAGGACAATGTGCAGCAGTTCGCGCTGATCACCAATACGCTCGCCAAGGACAAGGAAATCTCCGACCGCTGGCGCGGCTTCGCCGACATTGCCGACGACCGCCATTTGTCGAACCGCGTCGAGCGGGAAGTGGTGGATGCACTGGTCGCCGCCGTGCGCGCCGCCTATCCGCGGCTCTCGCACCGCTACTACGCGCTCAAGGCACGATGGTTCGGCAAGAAGAGCCTGCCGCACTGGGACCGTAACGCGCCGCTCCCTCAGGTGCCGACACGCACCATCGCCTGGGACGAGGCCATGGAAACCGTGCTCACCGCCTACGGCGCCTTCTCGCCAAGGATGGCGGCGATCGCGGAGCGTTTCTTCGCCGAGCGCTGGATCGACGCGCCGGTGCGTCTGGGCAAGACGCCGGGCGCCTTCGCGCACCCGACCGTGCCGTCGGCGCACCCTTACGTGCTCATCAACTATCAGGGCAAGCCGCGCGACGTGATGACTCTCGCGCACGAACTCGGGCACGGCGTGCATCAGGTGCTCGCCGCGCCCAACGGCGCGCTCATGGCGCCGACGCCGCTCACCCTCGCCGAGACCGCGAGCGTGTTCGGCGAGATGCTGACTTTCAGAAAGCTCCTGGCCGCGACGACCGACCGCAAGCAGCGCAAGGCGATGCTCGCGGCCAAGGTCGAAGACATGATCAACACCGTGGTGCGGCAGATCGCGTTCTACACGTTCGAGCGCGCCCTCCACACCGAGCGCAAGAGCGGCGAACTGACCGCCGACCGTCTTGGCGAGCTGTGGCTGGAGGTGCAGCGCGAAAGCCTCGGCCCGGCGATCGACCTAAAACCCGGCTACGAGACGTTCTGGGCCTACATCCCGCATTTCGTGCACTCGCCGTTCTACGTCTACGCCTATGCGTTCGGCGACTGCCTGGTGAATTCGCTGTACGCGGTCTACGAGCGCGCCGATGAAGGCTTTGCCGAACGCTATCTCGCGATGCTCTCGGCCGGCGGCACCAAGCACTATTCCGAATTGCTCGCCCCCTTCGGCCTCGACGCGCGCGATCCCGCTTTCTGGCAGGGCGGCATCGGCATCATCGAGCGATTGATCGGGGAATTGGAGGCTTTGCAGGGATAGCGCTGCGCAGGTCGTCCCCGCAATCTGCAATTGCAGCGGCGTTGCGAGCAGCAGTTCCAAGCCTATCGCGCGCTCGGCTTTCACGCGGCTTGCCGGTTGTTCGATCGCAGCGACAGGTTCGCCCATCGCGACCCGCGGCAGAATCCGGATGTGCAGCCGCAAATCGAGCTGCTCGACAGGCCCTTCCCGCGCGCAGAGATCGGCGGGCCACACGGGCAGAAGCAGACCTTCGCCGATTGGCTGCAGGAAACCGCATCCCAGTGCCTCAGCCGGGTGGATGCGCGGGATTGGCCCTTACACGCAGCTGGTGTGAAAGGACTTGTTACCTGCCGGTAGCGGAAGTCCGCTGTTGAACATCGCGGCGGTCAATGTTATACGAATTGTAATACATCGAAAAGGATGTGTTCATGAAGCTCGAAGTCAAGCGCATTGGCAATTCCGACGGGTTCATTCTGCCCCGCGAACTCATGCAGCGCCTTGATATCAAACGAGGGCAATCCTTCCATGTCGTCGAACTCGCCGGCGGCGGGCTTCAACTCCTTCCGTACGACCCCGACTTTGCGGCGACAATGGAAGCGGCCGAGGAGATCATGGACGAATATCGCGATACCCTGGTGGCACTGGCTAAGTGATCGCAGCCGCGTATGGGGAAAGAGCCGATTTGGCTGATCTACGACCAGGTCATTGCGATTCATAGCCGCCAACTACGCCGGTTTGGGGGAGCCCCAGGCTTGCGCGACGAGGGGCTGCTGCGCTCCGCTATCGAGCGTCCACTGAACAAATGGCACTACGAGGGAACAGAATTGCCCGAGCTCGCCGCTGCAAACGCCTTCGGCTTGGCGAAGAACCAAGCCTTCGTCGATGGTAACAAACGCATTGCGTTCATGAGCATGATGACTTTCTTGCGCAAGAACAGCGTTAGATTTTTGCCCGATCCGGCTCACGCCACCAGGATCATCATATCGCTTGCTGCCGGTGAAGTGAGCGAAGAGAGCCTCGCCCGTTGGATTCGTGACAATTGGCCGAAAGCGTGATGGCAAATCGGGAAGAGACGGACCGCGAAAAGAACCGCTTCTCCGCCCGCGCCGCGCGCTATGCGCGAGTCGGCGCTGGAGTCGGCGGCGTGGCGGCGCGCTTTGCCGGCGCCCGGCTTCTCGGCTCCGGTCCGAACCGCGCCGGCGAGGCGTCGGCGCTCGCCGCTGCCCTCGGCAGTCTCAAAGGGCCGCTGATGAAGGTCGCCCAGCTCATGGCGACCATTCCGGATCTGCTGCCGCCGGAATACGCCGCCGAATTGCAGAAGCTGCAGAGCGAAGCCCCGCCCATGGGCTGGGCCTTCGTCAAGCGTCGCATGAACGCGGAGCTTGGCCCCGATTGGGAAAAGAAATTCCAAAACTTTGAGCACCGCCCCGCCGCGGCTGCTTCGCTCGGCCAGGTGCATCGTGCCCGCGCCTTGAGCGGGGAGGCGCTCGCCTGCAAGCTTCAGTATCCGGACATGCAGTCGGCAGTCGAGGCCGACCTGCAGCAGCTCGAATGGGTGCTCGCCATCCGCCGCCGCCTCGACACGGCAATCGACACCACCGAGATCGGCAAGGAGATCGGCGCGCGCGTGCGCGAGGAGCTCGACTACCGGCGTGAGGCGAGGCATGTCGCACTCTACCGCACGATGCTCGACGGCATCGACAACGTGCGCGTGCCGCGCGCCTGGCCCGAGCTGTCGAGCGGTCGGCTGCTCACGCTCGACTGGCTCGAGGGCAGCCGTATGCTCGCGCACAAGGACGATCCGCTCGCGGCGCGCAACGCGCTCGCGACCGCGATGTTCACGGCCTGGTGGTTTCCCTTCAGCCGCTTCGGGGTGATCCACGGCGATCCGCACCTCGGCAACTACACGGTGTTCGAGCAGGGCGGCGAGCCGGCGGGGATCAACCTGCTCGACTATGGCTGCGTCCGCATCTTTCCGCCGAAGTTCGTGCGCGGCGTCGTCGACCTCTATCACGGCCTCCTCCACGGCGACGACGAGCTCATCGTGCGCGCGTACGAGACCTGGGGCTTCCGCCGGCTCTCGCGCGATCTCATCGACACGCTCAACATCTGGGCGCGGTTCATCTACGCGCCGCTGCTCGATGACCGGGTGCGCACCATAGCCGACGGGGTCGCGCCCGCGGAATACGGGCGCCGGGAGGCCTTCCGGGTGCACCGCGCGTTGAAGCAGAAGGGGCCGGTCACGGTGCCCCGCGAGTTCGTGTTCATGGACCGCGCCGCGATCGGGCTCGGCGCCGTGTTCTTGCATCTGCGCGCCGAACTTAATTTCTATCGCCTGTTCAACGAGGCGATCGAGCATTTTTCGCTGGAGCGCGTCGCCAAGAGGCAGGCGGGCGCGCTCGCGGCGGCGGGGCTGTAGGTCGTGGGGTGTCAAGCGAAATGAGCTGAAACTCTGAACGGCGGCGAATCGTTGACAGGCCGGTCGAATATTCCCCGCTCGTTGCCGCGACCGCAGGAATTGACGCCGCGTGCGAAAGATGAACCAGGTCCCGCTGCGCGAACGAGCGGAATCGCAATTGATCATTTATGTGACGGAAGGCGCCATGGCGAAGATTTGGACGCGTAAATCAATTGCGGCGCTCGAGGCCGAAGCTGCCGAGCCGGAGGTGCAGGCGCTGACCACCCACGACGGCGTGCCGCTCAAGCGCACCCTCTCCGCCGTCAACCTCGTCTCGCTCGGCATCGGCGCGATCATCGGCGCCGGCATCTTCGTGCTCACAGGGCATGCCGCCGCCGTGAATGCCGGTCCGGCGATCACCTTGTCGTTTGTGCTGGGCGCCTTTGCCTGCGCTTTCGCTGGCCTGTGCTACGCGGAAATGGCTTCCACCGTGCCGATCGCCGGCAGCGCCTACACCTATGCCTATGCCACGTTGGGCGAGTTCATCGCCTGGATCATCGGCTGGGATCTGATCCTCGAATACGCGCTCGGCGCCACCACGGTGGCGATCGGCTGGTCCGGCTATGTGGTGAGCTTCCTCAAGGGTTTCGGCATCGTGATGCCGCCGGCCTTCGCCGTCGCCCCGTTCGCCTACGATGCCGGCGACCGCGTCTGGCACGCCACCGGCGCGATCATCAACCTGCCGGCGATGGTGGTGGTCGTCGGCATCTCCGCGCTGCTCGTCGTCGGTGTGCGTGAATCGGCGCGGGTCAACAATTTCATTGTCGCGATCAAGCTCGCAATCGTCGTGCTGTTCATCGCGGTGGTCGCGTCTCACGTCAGCACCGAAAATTGGGTGACGGCGGGCAATCCTTCCGGCAGCTTCATTCCGCCGAATATCGGTCCCGGACAATTCGGCATCGGCGGTGTGGTGCGCGGCGCCGCTGTCGTGTTCTTCGCCTATATCGGCTTCGATGCGGTTTCGACAGCGGCGCAGGAAGCGAAGAACCCGAAGCGCGACATGCCGATCGGGATTCTCGGTTCGCTCGTGATCTGCACCGTGCTCTACGTGGCCGTCGGCTTCGTGCTCACCGGGATCGTGGCCTATGACAAGCTCAACGTGTCGGATCCGATTGCGGTGGGCATCGATGCGGTCGGGCTCAGCTTTCTGTCGCCGATCATCAAATTCGGCATTGTTCTCGGCCTGACCTCTGTCATCCTGGTCATGCTGCTCGGGCAGTCGCGCGTCTTCTATTCGATGGCGCGCGATGGTCTGCTGCCGCCGGTCGCCGCCCGGGTGCACCCGCGATTTCGCACGCCGTACGTGACCACGATCGTGACCGGCACCGTGGTGATGATCCTCGCCGCGCTCCTGCCGATCGGCCTCGTCGGCGAACTGGTCAGCATCGGCACCCTGTTTGCCTTCGCCATCGTCTGCCTCGGCGTGCTCATCCTGCGCATCAGGGAGCCCGGCCTGCCGCGCGCGTTTCGGACGCCGGCGGTCTACGTCGTCGCCCCCTTGGGCGCGGCGTCCTCGCTGTTCCTGATGTTCGGCCTGCCGCTCGATACCTGGCTGCGTTTTGGCATCTGGCTTGTGATCGGGCTGGTGATCTATGCCGTCTACGGCGTTCGCCACGCGCTCGCCGCGCATCAGCCGAACGCTTCGCGCGCGTAGCTCCGCCGCCTTTCCGGCTTGCGAGCGGCGTGATAGCAGGACCCATCCTTCTTGCGCCCGGACCCTGCGCATGGACTCAATCTTCACGGTCGGCCGCAGCGCAGATGCGGTGCCGATCTGGTTCGTCACTGGAAAGACCTACGCCGAGCTGCGCGAGCGGCTCGATGAGGGGGCGCGCACCTTCGCCGATGCGGCAGGTTTCGAACCCAAGGCCGGACGCCACCTGCTGCTGCCGGCGCGGAGCGGCCTTGGCGGAGTCCTGTTCGGGCTCGATGACCCGGATGAAGCGCGCAACGACCCGTTCCTTCCCGGCCGCCTGCCGCAAATCCTGCCGGACGGCGCCTACCGGTTCGCCAACGAGGCGCCCGACCCGCGGCTTGCTGCGCTCGCTTTCGCGCTTGGGTCCTACCGCTTCACCCGCTACCGCAAGCCCGACGAACGCGAGCTCAAGCTCGATCTGCCGCAAAGCCTCGATCGCGACGAACTCGTGCGCATCGTCGAAGCGGTGACTCTCGCGCGCGATCTCATCAACACGCCGGCCAACGACATGGGCCCGCAGGAGCTCGAAATGGCGGCCGGCGCGCTCGCTGCACGCCACGGCGCGAAGATGAGCGCGGTCGTCGGCGAGAATTTGCTGGCCGAAAATTTTCCGCTGATCCACGCCGTCGGCCGCGCGTCGGTGGCGGCGCCGCGGCTCATCGAGCTGCAATGGGGCGAAGCCGATCATCCGCGCGTGACGTTGGTGGGGAAGGGCGTCTGCTTCGATTCGGGCGGTCTCGACATCAAGCCCGAGAGCGCGATGTTGCTGATGAAGAAGGACATGGGCGGGGCGGCGAGCGTGCTGGCGCTCGCGCACATGATCATGGACCGCAAGCTCAAGGTGCGGCTCAGCGTGCTCATCCCGGCGGTCGAGAACGCGATTTCCGGCGCCGCTTTCCGCCCGCGCGACGTGTACCGGTCGCGCAAGGGGCTCACGGTCGAGGTCGGCAACACCGACGCCGAAGGGCGGCTCGTCCTGGCCGATGCGCTCGCGCTCGCCGACGAGGGCGCGCCGGAGCTCTTGATCGACATGGGCACGCTGACGGGCGCCGCGCGCGTCGCGCTCGGTCCGGATATGCCGCCATTCTATACCGCGGACGATGCGCTCGCCGCCGCGGTCGCGAACCATGCCGCGGCGGAGAACGATCCGCTCTGGCGGCTGCCGCTGTGGCAGCCCTACGACACGCTGCTCGAATCGAAAGTGGCGGATCTGAACAACGTCGGCACCGGCAGCTTCGCCGGCTCGATCGTCTGCGCGCTGTTCCTCAAGCGCTTCGTCGAAGCGGCGAAGGCGTGGCTGCACGTCGACATCTACGCCTGGACCCCGACCGCCAAGCCCGGCCGGCCCGAGGGCGGCGAATGCCAGGCCGCGCGCGCTCTCTACGCACTCCTCGCCGCGCGCTACGGCTGAACCGAAATCCATGCCCGCATACGACCCGCGGCTCACGCCGGCCCGCGCCGATCTCGCGGCGAAGGCGTTGGCGGGAAAAGTCGACGCGAAGCGCTACGTCGAGGGGCACGTTCGCGAAATCGTCGAGCCGCAGGCGCCGCTGCGGCGCGAGCCGGCGCCCGATGCGCCGCTCGCGACTGAGGCGCTCAAGGGCGAGCGTGTCACCATCTACGACGAGAATGCGGAGGGCTGGGCCTGGGGCCAGCTCGCCGCCGACGGCTACGTCGGGTGGCTCCCCGCGAACGCGCTCGCGCCCCCTGGCGCGGCGGTGACGCACAAGGTCTCGGCGTTGCGGACCTTGGTGTTTCCCGGCCCCTCGATCAAGCTTTCGCCGGTCGAAGCGCTGCCGCTCGGGGCGCGGCTGGCGATTGCGCGCATCGAAGGGTCCTTGGCGGTCACGCCAACGGGTGGCCATGTGCCGGCCGCGCACCTCGCGCCTATTGACGTCTACGAAACGGATTTCGTCGCCGTCGCCGAGCGATTCCTCGGCGCTCCGTATCTGTGGGGCGGCAAGACGACGCTCGGGCTCGACTGCTCGGGTTTGGTGCAGATCGCGCTCACAGCCTGCGGCATTGCCTGTCCGCGCGACAGCGACATGCAGGAACAGGCGCTGGGGACCCCGCTCTCCGTCAACCTCGATGGCGCCGCCCCGCGGCGCGGCGACCTGGTGTTCTGGAGCGGCCATGTCGCCATCGTGCGCGACCGCTCGAGCCTCCTGCACGCCAACGCCTTCCACATGTCGGTCGTCATCGAGCCGATTGCCGAGGCGGTCTCGCGCATCCGCGACAGCGGCAGCGAAATCTCGAGCGTGCGGAGGATCGAGGCCCCGATCGACTGATCGTCGCGGGCGAACGAGTGGGCAGCGACCCGCGTCGTGCACGCAGCGTTCGTGTTTCCCGCGGTCGGCGATCCAGGCTACGATGCCTATGCCACGCAGCACGAATCGCAGCGATATAAGCCGCGTGCGCCTGCGGCCATCGACAAACGCAAGAGGAGCGTCATGAAAGTTTCCGCCAGCATCGCACTCGCAGCCACC
>Ga0210405_10005096_pt1 | contig 12112 bp, 7 predicted proteins | sample IncBWH11MmetaG_FD_155492 | JGI IMG/M metagenome (GOLD analysis project Ga0210405, IMG submission 155492) | Forest soil microbial communities from Barre Woods Harvard Forest LTER site, Petersham, Massachusetts, United States - Inc-BW-H-11-M | ecosystem: Environmental > Terrestrial > Soil >... | reverse complement strand
ATCTCAACTTCGTTAAAGCGTGAAAGGCTAGAACAACTGCCCCTGAGTTGGAGTGTCCAACGTGACACGCACCGCGGCCTCCGCATCGTCAATTTTCGAATTGTTGAGTTTCCTGCTGACAGGATACCGACGCATCAAGTTCGCGTCGTAGGGCTTGAGAATGTCACGAATCGCGTTGAAGTCATTTACGTCGGGATCGAGCCACACATCGTACTTCTCCGGCGTCACTATGACGGGCATACGGTCGTGCAGATCGGCTACGAGGGAATTCGGGCCAGTCGTTAAGATCGTGCAACTTTCAATGATCTCTCCATCCGGGCTCCTCCACTCATCCCACAGTCCGGCGAATGCAAAGACTTCACCCTCACCAACCTCGAAGCAGTAAGGCTGCTTCACAGATCCCATTTTTCGCCACTCGTAGAATCCATCCGCAGGAATGAGGCAACGTTTAGTAAGGATCGAATCTCGAAATGCCGGTGTCGTTTTCACGGTCTCCGACCGAGCGTTGAGCGTCCGATTTCCGATGCTCATGTCCTTTGCCCAAGATGGAATCAATCCCCAACGCATGGTTGTGAAGTGGCGAATCTTTTTGCCTTGTTCTTTGCGGACGATTAGGACGGGTTGCGTTGGCGCAATGTTGTATCGCGGATGCTCTTCAACTTCATCATCCGCCGCCTGAAAACGTTCAGCAAGGTACTGCTTCGAGTGCGTCAGTCGGTATCGGTTACACACGATTTCATTGTCGCAGACTCGGAAGCGACTCTCCTTACAAGAGTCCGGTCAAACAGCCTTCCTGGCCAAAGCCTGCATCTCGATTGTCCGCATTATACGTTTGCGCTTGTTCCCATCATGGTTGTTGCTTCGTGTTCCAGTTGCAAGCATTATCAAGCTTCCTCCTCGTAGGGGATCGAGTGTGTTCTGGTGAAACGATGCGCAAGACCAACCATCCAGCTCTTGTCGCTCTCTTTCTATGCACTTTCCCCTGTTTCACTCCTTCTCTCGACGCTCAGACCGAGCCTAGAACGGCCGCATGGCGGCCGCAGGAACTACGGGCCGCTGATCCTGAAATCCGGAGCCTCTTAGATCAAACCTCTGGCACCTGTCAGCGCTCTGATCCCATGGAAATGGTAGAGAGAGTTCGGAAGGCAATCCACATTGCCGAAGTTCGAGGTCTCATTCGGGACAGAGCGCTCGCGGAAGCCGCCTTAGCATCCGCCTACATCGGCCAAGCGAAGATCGAGTTAGCCTTCGCCACGTTCCAAAAAGCATTGCAGGACGCTATCGATTCGAAAAATGCAGTTTTAGAAGCTGACATCCTGATCGTACTCGCGTTCGAAGCGCAGTTGAAAGGTAACACCGACCACGCAGCAGATCTTTTGTTACGGGCGCAGAACTTGGCTGAAAGCAGCGGAAGTCTTTACGAAAAAGCCCGCGCGCTTGGCGAGCTTGGCAAGCTTAAGCTGGCCCAGGGAAAAACTGACGAGGGCGTCCGCTGGGTCGACGAAGCCTTGCAAATCGACCGGTTAAACGGCTATCGGTTCGAAGCCATCCATCTGGTGTACCAGGGCACCTATTTCGGACTGACTGGTAAAGTTGACGAAGCACTCGATGCGTTGCTTCGAGCCAGAACAAAGGCCATTTCGTTTCGCGACGCTTACACCTTTATTACTGCGGAAAACACCTATGCATTTGGCCTGATCCAAAAAGGAAGGGCCACTGAAGCAATCGACGATCTGAATCTGCTCAACGAAGGAAAACTGAGTAAGTTTGTCCCAGACGCCAACGAACAAGCGTGTCTGGCATCCGCACTCGAACTTCCTGTGTTGCGCCTAACATTCCTTGAGGGTTTCGCGAATGCCCTTGACGCAGCGAAACAGACAGATAAGGAATTGGAAATCTGGCTGCAAGCCTATACCTACAGCCATGACAAGGAGATTCCGGCCGGAGAAGCTGAAACCGCTCAGAAAGTGGCCATTCTCAGCAACCAATTGAAGAAAACTGACGACGCCCTGAAGTACTTCGCAATAGCTGCAGACCGGTTTCGTCAGCTCCAGAACGAAACACAGCTGGAAGAGATTCAAGTGGCCGAGGCTTTGTTGCTGGTCAACACGGGCCGAGCCAAAGAAGCCCTTCCCCTTCTCGACCAGATTGCCCCCTACGCGCGAGCCCATCATCTGCGGCAACGCGAATTTAGCACCTATCTTCTAGCCGCGGAGATTTATCAGCCAGCCGGCGACCTCCCGCATGCTCGGGAGCAACTGGAGAAGGCGCAGGCTATCGTTCAACCTGGGCCTTTCGATGCGGAGATGGACAATCATTTGGTGTTGGAGGCATACAGCAGGCTCAGCGACGTATACCGCGGACTACACCTGCCCCAAAAGGAATTGATCGCGACCGAGAAGGCATTCATCACAGCACGCCACCTCAACGATGACAAAGCGAGAACAACCCTACTTAACTATCTAGATCAAAGACTGGCCGAACTCCGAGCCAAAGAGCTAGCCAAACAGGATGAACAGAATGGTTTGCTCGCGGATTCCCTCATCTATTCCCTCGTCATCACGACGCGGGAGGGCTCGCCTTCCAAGCCGGAAGACGACGGCTCCAACTGGAATCGCGCGTTAAACCTGCCGTTGAAAATCGCGACACAACCGGGCGGAACCCAGGTTCTCACCCAAATTCTGGACGATATGGGATCGCTTCTCGGACTTGAGCGCATTGCGCTCCTGGACGCCGTTTCCCGATCTTACCTGGCCTCGAATTCCGAACCGGCTCTTGCGGAGAAATTGGCGCTTGAGTCTGAAAAGCTGCTCGACACTTCATCCGGTAACGTAACCGTCCTAAAAGCACAGCTCTCGTGCGAACTTGCGATTGCCTACGCGCGTCAATTCAAGTACCCGTTGGCGAAGTCGAGACTTGCGGATTGTTTGCGGCTTGCAAGCGAAACGGCCGACCCGCCAACAAGAACCTATGCCGCGGCCGCCGATGTCCTCGTTCAACTGCAACTTGGCGATGTGGCGGCCGCGCGAACCTCGCTGGACAAGCTGATTTCTGGCGCTCCCGACAACCCGGAGTTGCATGTCGAGCTCGCGATGTCTCTGGCGAGCAGCAAGCTGTACGAAGAGGCTGCGTCCCAGCTCGATTTCGCGGTCAAGAAATTCACGTCAACCGGAGATAGGAAAACGGTGGCCGGCGCGTACATGCGGGTCGCGCTTGCGCTCAGTTCCGACAACTCAACCAAGGCACAAGAACTACAGCTGCGCTATTTGAAAGAAGGGCAACGCATCTATCACGACCAAGGCGACATCCCGCTGGAATCGTCCGCAGGCAATGCCCTTGGCGCATTTTACGTAAAACTCTTGAAATGGAAGCCCGCTATCGAGCAATTCAATGGCGCCTATTCCCTCGCCCAGAAGGCAAGCCGGGATGATCTCGCGGCCCTTGCGTTGGCCGGCTTAGGAAATGCCTACCAAGCCCAAAAGGATTACAGCAAGGCTAGCGACTTCCATAAGAGAGCCGCCGAAGCCTACGCAAAAGCAAGATTCCCATTGCAGCAGGTCATCAGCCTGGAGAGCCTGGCGGAAGATTACGAAGCAATGCGGGAACCGCACGAGGCTCTGGAATCCCTCCTGCAGGCTAAGGCAGCCACAGTCCAAATCCCACCACTCAACCAATATTTTCTCGACTATTTCTTGGGCGAGTTTTACAGAAGGCAAGGACAGTTCGAGAAGTCCCTCGCTACGTTCCACGACGCCATCGCGGTCACGAGTCAAGCGGAGGACCTTGAACATTGCGGCTATGCGCATTTGGGAGCGGCGCAGCTGGATGGGCTCATCGGGAGTTGGGAAGACGCAGCTAGAGAAACCCAAGTCGCTCTCGATTTATTCCAAAAACTCGGCAATAAGCAGGGCCAAGCATCCGCATGGGCGGCGCTTACGGGAATCTATAGCGACCGAAGTTCATCGCTTAAGGATTTCGATAAAGCGCGGCAGTGTTATGCGAAGGCCAAGGAGTTTGGCTACGGAAAGATTCTAGAGCTAGATCTATTGGAGATATACCTTCAAACCGGCGAGTACGGGGAGGCCGCGAGAATTGCAGCGGAAAGTGTCAAAAGCTGCGTGAAAACCGCCGATCTTGATTGCCAAGCACATGGCCTTTTGACCCTGTCCGAGGCTAAGAGGCAAGGCGGAGATACAAAGGCCGCCAGGGAAGCATTAAACCAGGCACGCCCCATGGCTTCGAAATCCCTCGATCTGTATCTGCGAGGTCGTCTCCTGTACGCCGAGGCGCGACAGCTGACTTCGGAACACAAATTCAATGAGGCCCTCTCCACGTACAAAACGCTGATCACCCTGATCGAGACTGTCAAAGGCAGCCTGGACGCCAGAGACCAGAAAGCTCTGTCTGAGAATTACGGATATATCTACGATGAGCTCGTCTCGTTGCTATATACGATGAGCGCGAACAATCCTGGCGAACGATTGCGACACGCCTCCGAAGCTTTCCAATACGCGGAAATCAACAAGGCAAGACAATTCGCGGAATCTTGGGGACGCACGTTTGTCGACCAGATGCGAAGCTCCCTCTCACCCAACGTCCAGGAATCAGAACGAATGCTGTTTTCAAAACGGGACAAGCTCTTTGCAGAAGTCAACGCGCCAGCAATAGCCGGGGAACCGATTGACAGGAATCAGCAGGCCGCCGCCGAACTGGCTACGGCAGAAAGTCAAATAGCGGCCTTTCTCCGAGAGCTAAGGAAGACGGCGCCTCAGTACGCCGCGGTGGCGTATCCCGAAACGATTCAAATGACCGCCCTTCCATTGAAAAAGGGCGAGATTTTAATCGAATTCAAAATGACCAATGACGCCACTTTCGTCTGGATTGTCGCGAATCGCGACGGCGTGACCAATGAACTAGTCTCGCTCTACCGTGTGCCAAACACCCGCGCATGGTTTGTGGATCGAGTATCTCTTCTTCGCAAGCCCCTCAATTCAGGCCATCCGGAGGCGATCAACTGGAAGATTTCCGAGGAACTATTCCACGCTCTTTTCCCGACAGGAATATCATCCCTGATCGCCGAATCTCACGACATCATCTTCATTCCCGACGATGCGTTGTTTGCGCTGCCATTTGAGCTATTCTCTCCCAATGCCTCAAAGGGCGAGTTTGTTTTTTTGAAGGCCGCATCGACCTACTACCCTTCAGCGGTTTCTTTTCGCCTCGCAAGGACCGCCGCGCACACCTCAACGTGGCAGAAAGCATTTCTCGGATTGGCCGATCCCATAACTTCGCCCGAGGACGATCGATATCAAGCCGCTAAGGCCGCCACCGGTATCGCGGTAGACTCGACCGTCCCAAGCCGCCAAAGCGCTGACACGGCATCCGATGATGCCCCTCGACTGAAAGCCAGGGGATTTTCCTTCGAGCGCTTACCAGGTACGGCGATCGAGATCAGGAGTATCGCCGCCATGTTGGAAAAAGCAAACGAAAAGGCTGAGGTCCGCGTCGGGATGGAGGCCACGAAGAATGAATTGCTCGACACTGACCTCTCCAGCTTTCGCTTTGTCCATTTCGCCACGCACGGCGTCTTGCCGGTCGATACCAACATTCAAGAGCCTGCCCTTGTCCTCTCGTACGATGGCCGCGCGCCCAGCCACATGTTCTTGACGATGTCAGAGATCTTAGGCCTGAAACTGCACCCCGAAGCTGTTGTGCTTTCGGCCTGCAATACGGGCAGCGGCAACATCAGCAGGGCGGAGGGGGTGATGAGCCTTGGCCGCGCTTTCCTTGCGGCCGGCGCTTCCAGCGTCACCGTCAGTTTGTGGCAGGTATCCGACGAATCAACCGCTGTGCTCATGCAGGAGTATTATCGCCACTTATTGAAAGGCGAGAGAAAGAGTGCCGCGCTCGCCGAGGCGAGATACTCAGTCTTTTCGAAGGGCTTCAAAGACCCGTTCTTCTGGGCACCGTTTATTCTAGTCGGGGAGTAAGGGACATCAAGTTCCGGCTACAGTGATTAGTTCAGGGTCAGTTCCTTCGGATTTCACGGTGAACGTTTTTCCGCCCATCGTGTAGGACCATTCACCAAATCCACCAAAGGCGTTCGGTTTGGTGCCAGTGAGTACCGCTCCATCGTGAAGTTCAGCGACCACTTCCACTGGTGACCCCTTTCCGCCACGGACCGTGTAGACAACGAAATCTGGATATGCGGTTTTAGTGACGGACAAGCCGCCCGCAGCGTGACCTACGGAGCGTGTGCTCTCGGGGCTTTGCGTTTTTGCGTCAGGTCCTCGTCGGCTGGCGGCCGTCGAGCGGGTGACGAAGTCCTTGATCACGTCAATCGCTATCGCGTAGTCCAAGTTCTGGCCGTCTTCGCTCATGGCTACAAGCCCGAGCATGTTCCCGTTGTTATCCAGAACTGGTCCGCCCGAGTTACCGGGATTGATGGCTGTCTGCATTTGCAGGACCTTCGCGCTGTGCTCGGAACCATCCTCATATTTCCAGCCGTAGTTATCACGGATTTGGCTCACAACGCCTGTGCTGTATGACCACAGCTTCCCGTGTGGGTGACCAATGATATGGATGTCCTGCGCTACCTGGACCAACGCGATATCACCGAGTTTTACACCGACCAAACCTACGGGGGGCTTTTCGATCTTCACGAGAGCCAGGTCGGCTTGCTTGTTGACGGCAATCAATCGCAGCCCATACGCGCTGTTCTCGGGAGGCTCAGTGCCGTTGGTTGGCTTGAGAAAGATGATTCCTGACTGGTATCCCGAGACCACATGCCAGTTGGTGAGAACGTAGCCTGACGAATCCAAGATGGCACCCGTACCGAGCATTGTTTCGGACACCTTATCGTTCTTGAAGTTTGCCATTATCACCAACACAACACTCGGTGAGACCTTCCTAAAGACTGCTACCCCGGTCTCGCCTCTGGTCAAGATAGGATCATGGAACTGCGGAAGCACGCTGAGGCCCTTCGAGTACGCACGGCAGCTATTGATGAGTGAGACGAGTTCGGCGTAGCTGACAAACTCGTCCTGTGCGCCACTGTTTTGCTGTGTGTATTCGATCGATTTTAGGGACTCCAAAGATGGTCTCGAAGAGTCGCCTGATTGAGACCGTAAGTCGATCGCACCCATCAGGAACAACGCTGCCCCCAGCCCGGATGACATCAGTAGGTATCGCACTCTCAGAAACATATCCATCCACCTCTCGCTCGGGATGCTCAGCTCATCCTTGAAAGAAGTCCAACAATATGCATCTTCCTGGATCGAAAGATTGCCTATTTTGCCATAACCAGGGTGAATTTCACCCTAGTCGCAAGCGGGCTTCAACCTTCAGCGTACGGTCCCAACCATAGAACGACACAATCCGCGTTTCTTGCAGCATCTTTCCCAGCTAAACCTCATTACCAGTACCTTTCCAGTAAGGCACTTCTTGCCGCCCTTCCTGGCTAAACCCTGCGCCTGATCCGTCCGCTTCCCCTGTCAAGGGTCTCCGCTGCGCTCCGATGAACGCGAAACCCGCGCGCCCTTGACAGCGCGGACGGACAGTCGCCTTCCCCCGCCACGAAGGGCTTTTGCTTTTAATGCACCGCTCTCTGCGGTGCCTCTAAGAAGCAAAAAACGAAACCAACGAAAGGAGTTTTTCCAATGCAACAGCTCAGCAAACAACCTGCTTTCGAGCTAGGCCAGATCGTCGCTACACCGGGCGCTTTGGCCGCGCTTAAGAAGGCAGGACAACAGCCGGGCGAGTTCCTCACGCGCCATGTCCACCGTGAGTGGGGCGATTTGTCCGACGAGGACCGCAAGGAAAACGACTACAGCCTAGAGCACGGATTCCGGCTCTTGAGCGCCTACCGCACACACGCTGGCGACAAGTTGTGGATTATCACGGAATCGGACCGTTCTGTGACCACGCTTCTGCTACCCGAAGAGTATTAGGCCCAAACAAATTTCTTAAAAAAAAGGAGACTAAAGCAAATGAACGCAACGATGGTAGCAAGTGGAACGAAAGCAATGCCGCCTGTGGTTTCATCCATTCAGGACATTCCTTTAGCGAAAATCCGCGAATCCAAGACTAACCCGCGACGCTTTTTTGATGAAGCGAAGCTGGCGGAACTCGCGGACAACATCAGACAACACGGCGTACTCCAACCGATTCTATTGCGTCCGCTTCCCGAAGGGGAAGCGGGTACGTATGAAATTGTGGCCGGGACACGCCGCTACCGAGCATCCAAACTCACAAAACGCGAGAGCATCCCTGCGACCGTGCGCGAACTGACGGACGCGCAAGCGCTTGAGCTACAGGTCATTGAGAATGTGCAGCGCGTGGACGTGCATCCGCTCGACGCGGCGCAGGGATACGCCGCCCTCGTTGAACTTCAACCCGACACCTACACCGTCGAAAGCATCGCTTCGCGAGTTGGCAGATCGCCTGCATACGTGAGTGGGAGATTGCGCTTGATTCAACTCATCCACGAAGCGAAGCAAGCGTTCTATGAGGACAAGCTGACGGTTGCTCATGCGTTTGAAATCGCACGATTGCAACCCAATGACCAGCGCCGCGCCCTACAGGAATGCTTCCCGCACTACCGGAACGCCGCCGCCATCCTGAAAGATAAGAAGGCCGAGGCGACCACGGTGCGGGAGCTTCGCGCATGGATTGAGCGCGAAATCCATCTTGACCTCACCAACGCGCCGTTTGACCCGCAGGACGAAACGCTTCTGCCAAAGGCGGGAGCGTGCGCTCGTTGCCCGAAACGAACAGGCAGCAACCCACTTCTCTTTCCCGAAGTCCGGCAGAAGTCCATTTGCACGGACCGCGAGTGTTATCGGGCCAAGGTCGAAGCACTCGTAGAAATTCAGGTAAAGCCGCTTGAGGAGAAGGGCGAGAAGCCTCTGCGCGTCTCGCAAGCTCCCGCATGGCAAGCAAACGGCCATGCCAAAGACGTGCTCTTTGAAGGGCACTACCGGAAGGCCAAGGCAAAAGGGGAGTGCCCCAACACCAAAGCCGCCGTTCTCATTGACGGCAAGGGTGCTGGCAGCATCTTCTATCTCTGCCAGACCGAGAAGTGCGACGTTCACAATCGCGTGACCCGCTACCAGCCGACGCCGCAGGAGCAAGCCCAACGAAAGAAGGAAGCCCTTGCCGAGCGCGTCGAGAAACTGTCGCGAGTCCGCATCCTCGAAGCCATCCGCAAGAAGCTGCCGGACGTTCTCTCCCGGCCAGACTTGGAGATGGTAGCCCTCGATTACTTCCGGCGTTTGGGCCACGACAATCACCGCCGTCTCTCAAAGCTCTACGCATGGGAAGAGAAGAAGAGCAAGACCTCATGGGGCGCTGAAACCGTGGATTACGAGAAGATTGCGGCGGCTACCGTGCAAGGCATGAAAACCGCAGACGTGCACCGCTTCCTCGTCATTTGCGCTCTTGTTTCCGACCTGTACTGCCCCGGCTACAACCCGAAGCAACCGCTGGCAAAGGATTCCAATCTTGCCCGAACTGCAATCCGCTACAAAGTGGATGCGGCAAAGACAGTTGCATCTGCCCGAGCGGAACTGTCAAGCAAGACGAAATCCTCCAAAGTGGGAACTCCGCGACATAAGGCCAAGAAGCAAAAGCTACAGAAATAGAGCAAGATCACAATTCGTGCGAGGCTGCGCTTGAAGCGCAGCCTCGCCTTTTGTCGCGGGCCGATTCCATTCAAGGGTGTGAGTAAGAACTTAGCTCTCGGATGACGATTTCTAAAACCTTTTCTGAGATATCCGCTTCCTCTGTCGCGACCTTTTGATTTGATTGCATCTCTTTCCCAGGGTGAACCAAATTGCGATAGTTGCGGACTCCATGGCTGAACTGTTTAGCATCTGTTTCAATTATCTGAAGTTCGACAGCTACGTCTATCAACTCTCCAAGGTTCCACTCGACCAAAGGCTTTACTTGTTGACCTCCCTTCAATTTAGCCGACCTGGAGGCGCTGTTTGCCTTTTTTTCGTCGCGGAGAAGCGCATCGAGGAGCAATGCCTCAATCAACCCACCACATAGCACATACCTTGACTTTGGAGCGCCTACAGTCTTCACGCGCTGGAGTTCGGAGTAATCTCGTTCGACTATGTTCTTCAACTTCGCATGCTGCATGAATCCAAAGTTGGGCATGGTGCCAGCCGCTGTACGAGAGGCTGCGGAGGAACCAGGCGTTGGCGCCGGTACTTTGAAGATTCGCGATCGCTCCACTTGCTCTTGCGCGTTGGTGGTTGCCCAGGCTTCGTCGACAGATGTGAAATCCATAATCCTCTCTACAACCGTTGCGCTCTGAACCACAAAGTGATCATCCTTCTCCTGAATCCCTTCTTGAAAATGGTGATACCCAAAGTCTTCACCAATGATGAGTGCCGGCAAAACATCTTTTGCATCCCGAGTCGGATCTTGCCTTTTGGTTTCCTCAACAATGGCTTCAAAACCAAACGTGTATTGATCTCCGCTTGCTCGATACAACCGCTGGAGAGAGCTAATAACACAATTCAGATTTCCTCGCACAACTCTGCGGATATCTTCCTCAAGCTGCTCGATTCCCCGGAACGTGGGCACGTAATGGCCCCCGACTATCCGCAAAACCTTGGCCGTCACCATATTGTCGAGTAGGCCTCTGCGGGGGCCGAGATTCTTGCGCGTATACATGACTGGAGTTCCGGCGCGCAAGTTTAGGAGGCGGCTGGCTATCCGAGAGAGTAGTTTCTCCTGCTCAGCGCTAAGGGTCACAGACAAAGGCTGCACCTTGGTTTCTTGTGATTTCATCCCCATGCCCTTTTTACCGGGCGGCTTTGTGGACTCAATTGTTAAATGGACTACACGATTCCACACACGCCGGGTCCGTCCAGATATTGTAGAGCACTCCCTAGCCGTATACGTCGCTCGATACAGGACATTCCCCGTACAGAGAAGTCGAGGGTCGTGATTCGTGCGTGCGCAATGCTGACGCTTGCGCGATGGCCGCGCTGCCTTTCGACTGCCTTTGCCTTCATGATGACTCGTTGTTTTTGCCATCGAGCATGAGAACATCACAGTATTGGTGATGAGGGAAGGGGGCTCGAAAGTTTTGCTTACTAATTCACAGTCCGCGAAAAAGCGAGGGCCAAAACAGGTCGAATCGGGAAGCCTCTACACTTTTGCTCACCAGGCATATTGGGGATTCAGGTTTTTGGCGGGGAAAAGAGCGACTTTGTGGAAACGAGTCCTTCTCGCAAGAACTATCGCGCAGGTTACAGAGGTTGGCAAAATATGTTCTCGACCGCAAATCATGACCGGGGCAGGATACGGGGCCGCCGGACTCATGACGTGGTTAGCGAACGAAAAGGCTGCCATGAATGTTCTTGCGGCGAAGAAACACCGTCGCTATCCGAGTTCTAGACGCCCTTCGAGTGAAGACCGCAAAATGATTTTTCTCGGAATTGCTGTGGCGGCCGGAGTCTTTGGGATCGAGTTCAGCACCGCCCTGCGAAAACTTGCCCAGGCTGGGCTTGGACCGCATCACATGGTGCAGGAGGTGCACCGATCCGACCAGTTTTTGGAACATATGAAGCGGAATGCATTTGTGTGGGCTGAGCCTGTCGAGAACTTTTTCTTCCCGCTGGCAAATGGAAAGTGGGACCAAATGCGCGATCTTCCTTGTAGAATCCCTGGTAATTTTCGCGGTGGATTCATAATTTATGGTTTTGGCCCGAACGGAGAAACGGCAACATTTAGCCGTACTCTGCCTCTTGAATTGCAGGGCTGAGGAACCGGACCTTCTACCTCCATTCTGTGCTGTCGTGCTATCGCCACCCATCCGATTCCGGTTGAGTTGAGTTAGCCGCCCTTTTTCTGCCGCTCATTTTCTTGGGCACGGCTTCGGGCCAATTCCTGCGCCCGGCAGCTTCTCGGGTTCTGCTTTCCCGGTTCCTCCCGAACATCACAGGTCCCTCCCATAAAGCACCCGCTCGCCTTGGGAGCAGCGGCCTCTCGCTTTTGAGTGCCCCAGGAAAATGGGGCAAGAAAAAGGAGAAAAATTCATGTCTTACCTCAACTCAGTGACGATCATCGGCTTCGTCGGCGCAGACCCGGAGCAGCG
>Ga0210405_10005094_pt1 | contig 12114 bp, 12 predicted proteins | sample IncBWH11MmetaG_FD_155492 | JGI IMG/M metagenome (GOLD analysis project Ga0210405, IMG submission 155492) | Forest soil microbial communities from Barre Woods Harvard Forest LTER site, Petersham, Massachusetts, United States - Inc-BW-H-11-M | ecosystem: Environmental > Terrestrial > Soil >... | reverse complement strand
ACCGGTGTTTCTGGTGACCTTGGCATCCGGGAAACATTTCTCGATATCGCCCGGTCGCCTCGCTCGGACCATCAGTTCATTGGCGGCACAGTCCTTGGCCACGATTGACAAGAAGCTGTCTCGTAAACATAGCCACATAAATTTCTCCCTCGATCTTGGTTGGCGGGATCGATTGGCAGGGCCGTCCTATTGCCCTGTCTCCTCCCTCGCAAAAAGCGAGGGGGGCGCTGGCGCTCTTTTTCGGTCGCCAGTTGGCGCTGTAAACGAAAAGGGCACCCTGTTTCCAGAGTGCCCCTCATCGTCAGAACAGTCGCGAGAGTAAAGTTGCTATCGAAACCAGACCCAGATGCAAGTTGCACCCGATGCCAAGTCGGTAGGTCTTACCGCACGGCTGGCTGGCTTCGAGAATGAGAAAGACACCCAAGGGTGTTCTCCTGCTTCCCTGCGCGGGGTCCTAACTTAGCCGACATCGCGCGTTGAGCCAGTAGTTTGGGGGTTTGTTCGATTTTCTAGCCTCGTCGGTGATCCCCCAACACACTTCGGCTATTTCGGCGTCCCGGTGGAAGTGGGAACGAGTGCTGAGTTCAGCAAGCTGAAAGTAGATGTTTTTTTGGTGGGTTGTCGAATGAAAGTGCTTGCGTCAGAGCGAATCAATATCCGGTTCTGGCTGACTCGCGCTGCTGATCTGGCGATGGGTCTTGGTGCTGATCGCCCGAAACGCGGTATTATGGCGCAACCGCCACAAGGCTTGCGCTAAGCGAGGGCTCCTATCAGGATGGCCCTCATGCCCACAACCAAAGATTCGAGGCTGGACCTTATCCGCGCGGTGCTTGCTGATGCCGCGCTCGCCTTCGTTGCCACGGTCGTTATCGGCCTCATTATCGCGTCTTTGGCGGCTGCTGGAATCATCACAATGGTCCTAGCCTATGTATTGCTTGGGCTTGCTTGGCTTGTTGCCACCATAGGCACCTTTTTGGTCCCATGGCCGGTTGCTCATCGCCATCGCGTGATTTTTTCGTGCTTTTTGGCCTGCATGCTGGCCACTGTAAGTTGGTACGAAACCAAGCATTACGTTGAGCCGCTATCCGCAAAGGATATTGCTCAAGAGGTTTCGAAACTCATCGGGCCTTTACCGGAGGTCCCTCAAACGACGGTCAAGCCTGAGTCGGAACCCAAGATTGATGGCCCTCTTATCTCGACCGTCGGCAAGACTTATTTTCGCTGCCCGCTCCCGCCCGTCCCGACCGATAGGACGCGCGAACAGATACTGTCGGATATGAAAGAAAGGATTCAAGCTGCCCGGGACACCTTTGGAGTTTCGCTGCAAGTAAACGACCTACCCAATGGCCGCCAAATAATCATGGAGCCAATTACAGAGGAAGCAAAGTTCCTCATGTCGGGAGCAAGACGCTGGACTTTAGAAATGACAAAGTCTGGACCAGACCTACTAATAACCAGCATCCTTGATTTCGTTGAGCCGCTCAGCATGCTTGGGAAATTGCGTGTCGACCCTAAATCCGATCAAACGATGCTTGAGCATAGATATATCGAGGAGATGCTCCACATCCCAAGTGGCAAGTGCCAAATGCTCTAGATTTCGTCCAGCAGCTCACCCCACAATTCCATCGCCGCAAGACACGCCAGAAAGAACTCTGCCCTCAACCGCGCGGCGAAATGATCGATCATGAGTCATCCCTTTCTGCACTTCCTGCACTTCTTGCAGCTTCATCCTAGACATTCCTCGGTTAGAGGGTCGTCCATCATGTTTCCCTTCTTCATTCCTGTTCAAATTCGATCCTAATAGCCCCCCAGGCTATGCGTTTACTGCATCTCGAGACTGACATCCTCGCCTCCGAAAAAACAAAGCCTAGATGACGATGCACAAAGCGCATGAAGTGCAGAAAGGTGCCCCGCTTCATCGATGGTACTCTTGTCGGGATACCTTCCTGCACTTCCTACACTTCCTGCATTGCCATCTAGGCTAATATTTTTCAGTCCATGGGGGGTGTGGGTGGCTGCCGCGATATGCCTTAGTTTCATGGCTCGCCCTCCCCTTCCTCAGGTTCCTCAGGCGGAGCGAGAGCCAGTTTCGGGTTAACCTCCCATCTGTGCTTGGGACGGCCGGCGGTCTCCGTGGTGTGTTTCTTCAGCCAGCCGGACTTCACCAGCTCGTCTAGCAGCTTATGGGTCGCCTCGGCGTCCAGCCTCTGTGCCAGGGCGTGGCGCCGGACATCCTTGGCCGAGACCTCTCTTTTGCCGCGAACCTTGATCCACCGCAGGACGATGCGAGCATCCTTGTGGCGGTCGGTCAGGCCGATCTGCCGAAGGGATGCTCGGGCATGGGGCCAAAAGAAATCCCGCCAGAGCCGGATCGCCGCGGCCACAAATTGCTTGTCGATGACCTCGGGCTCCATGGCGGCGACGATGCTGTCGTAGCCGGATGCCGACGGCTTGCTCCGGGCCATCGCCCAGGCCATGTAGGCCAGCGTTCCGGCCAGTCGCAGAGCGGTGGTCTCGCCCTTCACGAACCAGTGGAGTTCATGGCCATCGAGGCCGCGCTTGGTCTGGTCAGACCAGATGCGAAATGCTTCAAACACCGCGACGGCATCTGGGGAAAGGCTGATGGTCTTCGAGTAGAACATCCCGTCAGCATCCTCCGATGGCAGCCGGATCAGGGCCGTCAATGCGTTCTGGAGATCGGGCTCGAATTCATCGGCATCGTTGCTCAGCGGCCGATACTCCGGCGTTGATGGCCACGCATAGAGGAAGCGGCCATACATACCGTCCTCGTCGCCTGCAAAGGCTTTGCGAGTTTGTCCGGCTGGAACGAGCCGATCACGCCAACCAGTAGATGGGGAATCGCTATAGAGCCGGATTGACGCTCGACAACGTGCCGCCGACCATTCCACGCTTCCAGCCAGAACGGTCGATCCGAGCCGCCACTGTACCGTCCCATATTTGCGAAAAGCCCGGCCAGCTCGTCCCGGATCAGCATCATGCCGCGCGGCCTTGCCTGAAGCAGAGCCGCCAATCGCTCAATGGTCGGATCGGTAGCGTAGAGGCGTGGTTCGATAAAATCGCCGGGATCGATGGCATCAGGCGGCATGATCGGCGGCTGTTTCGGCGGGACAGCATCAAGCGCGGCCTGCCGCTCGTCCTTCCATTTTTTCATGGCTTCCTTGGCCCTTTGGGCCAGCGTTTCATGGGCAAGTCGCTTCTTGCTGACATCAGCCGAGTGTGTTTGCTCGATTAGATCGAGCACGCGGATCGTGACGTTTAAGCCAGGTGTTTTACGATCGCCGGAGTTCGCCACGACACACGCCCACATCGTCATTGGCTCTGACCATGACCTCGATGGCGAGATGCGGCGCGCTGTTCCAATCAGGCTGGATGCAATCCCGAGCAGCGGAATCGCGACATGCTCCGGCCGAACACCAGCACCATGGGAAGAGCGCAACAACAGCTCCTGCCAAGCAGGAGTCAGGACATCGAGGGGGAAATCAGGTAGATCACCGCGGCGGTCATCGAAGATGGTCCAATCGGGGTCATCCCAACTATGGACAGAAGCATTCGGTGCTGACCGTTTCCCGGCGCCGGCGCCGGGGTCGGGCTTATTGAACTTCTTACGAGCGTCCTGGATCAGTTTATTCAGCTCTGGATCGCTGGCGCCGCCCTTGCAGTACGGTGCGCAAGACAACCTGATGGCAAGGTCCTGCCAGCCGCGACCGACCATCGAGGCGGAGACGGACAACAGCGCGTTGTGCCACTTGCTCGTCCCTTGGCTGACCCTCAGCAGCTCGATCAACTTATCGTCGGACCGAGGGCCGTTCTCGCTGTTGCTGCGACCATGCGACGTTTCTCCGCTCAATATCGAAGCGGTCTCGATCAAATGCTCAGGCTTCCAGGAGCACGCTCCCGGCTGGGTTTTCAGCGTCACCAGCTCTGCGACATATCCGCGATCCTGTTTCTTCGGCGGCGGGTAGTTGACGGTGCCCGCCAATCGCATCACGCGGCCGGGGTTCTGGACGGCATCACTACCGAGCAGGTCTCTCAGCGCGGTATTCGCAGCTCTTAGCTGTTCGGGCGTCACAATGCCGTCGAGCTTGAAGTAAAGGTGGCGGCGCGGATACGGCACAGTGCCGGTGGTGACGATCAGCCCCGGATGGAGGCTGAGTTCTCTTAAGGTCCTTTGGATGCGTTCATCGTCGTCTGCACCGTCATACTCGATCCAGGCGTAAGCCGATGTCACGACATGCTTGTCGCTGGCCCGGCCATCTGGCGGCCATTCTCCATGTCGCAGGGCCGGGCCGACATAGATGTTATAGCCCGCGATGTTCTGGGATTCCGCGAACTCGGCCGCCTCCTGAAGATCGAATACGGAAAAGTTGCGAGCCTCGTCGACGGCGCCGCCGGTGGCGGCGAGGCCGTAGGCGATCTCGATCCAGGCATCCTGATGTGGCTGCACGAACGCTGGATCGAACAGCGCGTAGAGATGTATGGAGATGTCCTCCTTGTTCGGCGCCAACGGCGGCTTGGAGGTAGAAGCGTCGGCGCCGAGATGCGGCTTGCCGTTTTGGCGGGCGGCCTTCTCGGCACGCGACCGAGGGTCATAAGCTGGCATGGAAATCCCCAGAAAAATTCAGCTTGCGATTTTGGGTCTGGGGATTAGAAAGAGAGTGCTTCTGATTTCTCTTTCGATACTCCATCAAAAACCCAATCGGCCCCGCGTCAGCGCGCGGCCTTTTGTCGTTTATGCGGCGCCAAGGCCAAGTCGTTTCCGAAGGGGCGCACTGACTGCTCTGATCGAGCGACCCACCCGGATCACCTCGATTTCACCGCGTGCCGCAGCGGTATAGACGCTGCCCCGGCTCAAATTCAGCAGCATCCCGACCTGAGGCCATAACGGCACCACCGGCTTGGTTCGGATTTCTTCCAAAACGTCGTTTATCTTCATGATCGTTGTCCCTTCCGGGCCTTACGGCGCGACACCAATTCACCTCGCTCGTGATTTCAGATAGGCCGTTGACACCAGATGCGCAACGCTGATACGACTACATGTCACTACAAATAAGGATGCGCTCATGGCGGCCAGGACCAAGCAACAGCGGGCTCCGGGCGGCGGTAGAAAACCAAAAGGGGAATTTGCCAAGCTCGGATCACCGTCCTCGATCCGGCTGCCTCCGGAAATGCGGGACCAGTTGGAGGCAGCCGCGCAGCGGAGCGGAAGATCGCTGAGCCAAGAAATGCTGGCCCGGCTGGATTCATCGTTGAACAGAGACCGCAACAAGGCAGTAGACCCGGCGATGCGGGCTCTCTGTTTTCTGTTTTCACAACTGGCTTATTCGATTCACTGGAACATGCCGAACTGGCGTTCGGATCGGTTCCTGTTCAAGGCGATCAAGATCGGCATCACCAAATTGCTCGACGCCTTGGAGCCGTCCGGCCAAATCAAGCTGCCAGATTTCTGGAAGGTTCATGCCGCTTGGGTGACTGATGAAAGCGCGTTTGAGGGAAATGAAAGCCTGATGAAGGCGTTGGCGGCAATGCGAGAAAGCGTTATCCCGGCAATACAATCGCCGGAGTCGATGGCTGACTACGCTGTTCGGGAAATCTTGAAAGACTACCACAGTCCGCAACCGCAAAAGAAATGGGAGGACATCCGAGATACTTGGAGCGCCATGGGGGGACTTGCTGCCGAGCTTGGTCCCGAAAATCACGGCAGGGTCCTGAAGCAACGGGAAGACCTCTACTATGGAATGAACAACGCGAGAAAAGACCTGAGAATTAAAGGAGAAAAATGATGAAGGGTCACATACGCGAACGTAGTCCGGGCCATTGGTCCATCGTCCTCGATGTTCCCGATCCAAAGCGCCGCCGCAAATGGCACAGCTTCCAAGGCACAAAGAAACAGGCGCAAGTCGAATGCGCCCGGCTGGTCACCGAAGCGAAGTCGGGTGAATACATCGATGCCTCGAAATTGACGGTCGGCCAGTGGTGCGAGCAATGGATCAATGCTGGTGCCCCAGGACGAAAAAAGAAAAAGGTCAGCCAGCGGACGTTGGAGCGATATGACCAGCTATTGCGCACCCACGTCAAACCGACGCTTGGTGCAAGGCCGCTGCAAAAGTTGCAGGCGATCGAGATTGATCGGCTTTACATCGACCTTGAGGCGCTCGTTGACGAGGATGGTGGCCGGAAGATCGCCCCGATCCGATGACGCTGCACCATGTGCACACTGTCTTGAACGCTTGCCTGTCCACAGCGGAACGCAAGGGACTGCTGAAAGTCAATCCGATGACGCGGGTTGAGCAGGTACCCTCCCCCGGCGAAAGCGACCACGGGCTGGCACTGGATGAAACCGACCTGGCGGCGCTGGTGACCGGCTTCAGGCCCTCTCCAATTATGTACGCGCCCGTGGTGGTGGACGCTGCCACCGGGGTCAGGCGCAATGAATTGTTGGCGCTGCGCTGGACTGATTTTGCCCCCGAGAAAAAAACCCTGAAGGTAGAACGCGCCCTCGAAGTCACAAAAAAATTCGGGGTAAGGTTCAAGCCCCCCAAGACTTGGCGCGGGAAGCGCACTATTGCTTTGGATGACCGTACGGTGGCGGTGCTGCTCAAAGAAAGGGAAAGGCACCAGCGGCTCTGCGCGGGCGTTCCAGACGGTATCGACGTTGACCTGTCGCTGGTCCGCCTGCCCGATGACGCCCTGATCTTCCCGGCCATGGGGCGCGGTAAGGACTTCTCATTCTCGACGCCGCGCAACACCCGCAACTTCACCAAAGAATTCACAAGGCAGGCCAAGCTGCTCGGTTTTGAGGGCTTCAAGTTCCATCATCTCAGAGGTACCCATGCGACCCTGCTGCTGGACCGTGGCGTCCCGGTGCACACCGTGGCCGAACGCCTTGGCGATGATCCAGCCGTGCTGCTGAAGAACTATGCCAAGCGGAAGCGCCAGCGCGGGGACAGCCCGACTGCCGACAAGCTGGTCTCGGCTGCCATCGACGCCTTGGCGGCAGGCTTCCACGGCCGGTCGTGAGCCAAATGGTAGCAAAATGGTAGCAGATCAAATTTTGGGCGGGTGGCTGGCTGGGCTAACTCATTGAAATCTTGGCAGGAGTGGCAGGGCTCGAACCTGCGACCCCCGGTTTTGGAGACCGGTGCTCTACCAATTGAGCTACACTCCTACGGGAACTGCGTTGCCGCTGCTCCGCGCCGTTTCAAGCATAGAGAGCGCCCGGATTGCAAGCGCGAAGGCCGTCGGCAGCCTGCTCTCAACCCGGATCATCTCCGCCAAACAGTGCCCACTCCGGCCTCCACGCTGCAAACCCGCCCTGGTCCAGCCCTGAGACCCCTCAACTGATCGTCGCGCCGCCGTCGATCACGATGGTCTGGCCGGTCATGAAGGTGCCGGCGCGGGAGGCGAGGAAGACCGCGGCGCCCGCGATTTCGTCGGGCTCGCCTATCCGGGACAGCGGCGAACGTGCGGTGGAAGCTTTCAGCGTTTCCGGATTCTCCCATAAAGCACGCGCAAAATCGGTCTTGACCAGTCCGGGAGCGATGCAGTTCACGCGGATGTTGTGCTTGCCGTATTCGCAGGCCAGGTTGCGCGCGAGCTGCATGTCGGCGGCCTTGGAAATCGCATAGGCGCCGAGCACCGTCGAGCCCTTGAGCCCGCCGATCGAGGAAATAATGGTGATCGATCCATCCTTGCGCTCGATCATCTGCGGCACCACCAGCGAGATCAGCCAGTGATTGGCGACGATGTTGTTGTCCAGAATCTTGCGGAACTGCTCGTCGGCGATTCCCGCCTGCGGCCCGTAATAGGGATTAGACGCGGCGTTGCAGACCAGCGTATCGATCTTGCCGAACACGCGATTGGTTTCTTCGACGAGATGCTTCAGATCATCCTTGGTCGAGATGTTCGCCGCGATTGCAAGCGCGACCTGCTTGCCGGCCCTGTCGTTGATCGCCTTTGCCACCTCATCGCAGACCGCCTGTTTGCGCGAGGAGATCACCACTTTGGCGCCATGCTCGGCCATCCGCTCGGCGATGGCGCGGCCGATACCGCGCGAGGAACCGGTGATGACGGCGACTTTTCCCGACATATCGAACAAGGTCATATTTCCCTCCCAATCGTTGACCCGGCGGCGGATGCGCCGGTTTTGCTTCAGGCCAGTTTGCTGGCGGTTGCGATCTCGGGCCCCGCCGGCTGGTGCATCGCGTTATGCGAGGCGTCGGCGATCCAAGGCTGCTGGTTGACCATCGGCACCCGCCAGCCGCTATGAGTAGGGCTTGCGAGGTGGTCGAGCCGCGTCACCGAACAATTGTCGATGGTGAAGGCGAGCCCTTTCTCCGGCTGATCGCCGAGCGCCAGCCCAATCGCCGCCTTGATCGTCCCGCCATGCGCCACCGCGATCACGTCCTTGCCGGCGTGCGCAACGTTGATCCGATCGATCGCGCCGCGAACGCGGTTGTACAGATCCAGAAAACTTTCGCCGCCCGGCGCCGGATCGTCGATCGGCGCGAACCAGTAGCTGCCGACCGCGATCGGCCTGGAGGCAAAGAACGCGGCACGGTTCATCCCCTGCCATTCGCCGAGATGCTGTTCGGCCAGTGCCGCCTCCTGGAGCAGGCTTGCGGGTCTCGGAAATCCCGCCCGCCAGATCGCATCGGCCGTCTGATGGGTCCGCTTCAGGTTGCTCGCATACCAGACGGCGCCGCGCGGCAGGATTTTGCCGACCGCCTCGAACACCACGCGGTCGCTGGTGTCGCAGCCGATGTCGGTCTGACCGTAGATGCAGCCATTGTCTTCGCGCACCGGCGCGTGACGCACCCACCACCACCGCGTCGCGACGACGCCATTGGGAACCGCATGCTGCGCGACGAATGGGGCGGCTTCATTGGACATCGCGGGGACCCTTCAATAGTGTTGTGTGTCCTACGTCAGGGCACGCGCCGCCTCAAGTGATTTGGCCTCAAGCAGCTTCACGTGTTTGAAACCTTGTTTGAAATGTCGCAAGGCCGCAAGCCAACTGTTCTTGACGCGTTTTCGTCGGGCTTTGCCGAAAAACGCCATGGATAAACACCAAGCAGGGAGAAACTCATGGGCCGCCTCGAAGGCAAATCCGTCATCATCACTGGCGCCGGCAGCGGCATCGGGCGCGCGGCTTCGCTTTTGTTCACCAAGGAAGGTGCAAAGCTGATCGCGGTCGATCGCGCCGAGGGCGTCAAGGAGACCGTCGAGCAGGTCCGCAAAGGCGGCGGCACGGCGGAAGCCGTCATTGCCGACGCCGGTTCCGAAAAAGACGTCATCGCCTTCATCGACAAGGCGGTTTCGAGTTACGGCCGGCTGGATGCGATCTGGGCCAATGCCGGCGTCAGCGGCGGGCTGGTGCCGCTCGCCGAGCAAACCGTCGAACACTGGCAGGAGATCCTGCGCATCAATTTGATCGGCCCGTTCCTCGCCATCAAATATGCGATGCCGCACATGATCAGACAGCGATACGGCTCGATCGTCTGCACCGCCTCGGTAGCCGGCCTGAAATCCGGCGCCAGCGGCCACCCCTATGCGGCGAGCAAGGCGGGCGTCATCAGCCTGGTGCAGACATCGGCCTATTCGCTGTCGGGTACCGGCGTGCGGATCAATGCAGTATGTCCCGGCCTGATCGAGACCGGCATGACAAAACCGATCTTCGACAACGCCAGGGAACGCGGCACCGACGGCAAGATCGGCCAGCTCAATCCACTCAAGCGCGCCGGTCAGCCGCATGAGCTCGCGGCGATGGGGCTGTTCCTTGCCAGCGATGAAGCGTCCTATGTCAACGGCCAGGCGATCCCCGTCGATGGCGGCCTCACCGCGTCGATGCCGTATACGGGCAAGCCGATTTGAGGGGGAGTTCGCGAGTAACACCAACTCGTCATGGCCGGGTATAGCCGTCCGAAGGACGGCGTCGCTTCCGGTCGCCTATGACCCGGCCATCCATCATCTTCGAAAGAACTTGTTACGAAGATGATGGATGCCCGGATCAAGTCCAGGCATGACGAGTATGTTTGTCAAACAACCCAACGTCGTCATTGCGAGCGAAGCGAAGCAATCCATAGCTCCGCAAAACAAGTGTGGATTGCTTCGTCGCGTTGCTCCTCGCAATGACGACAATCCACAGCTCCGCGATCTCGCCGCATGCTTTCGCGCGAGTTTCGCTGCAAACATCGCGCCCTCGAAAAACAGAGGGCGCAGGGAATGCCGGGCGCTCGATGCGCCCGCAGCCGCGTGTGGTGTGTAGAAAGCACACGCGTTAGTCACCACGGTCACACCGGAAACACCCGGCATTCCCCGCGCAATGGTTTTACGGCTTATAGCGCGCTCTCCCCGGTGACCGGGCTTTCTTGCCACCGTCGCTTACGGATTGCTCCGCCAACTTGACACCAGCGTCGGGGCGTCAGGACCACACGACTTCGCCGTCCGCGTCAGCGCCGCTCGTCTCGCGTCGCTACCGCGTCCACCGCATTCCATGCCCAACGTCCGTGACGATCGCGAAACGCCCCTCTGGCGGGCCGGAACGGCGCGGAAATAGCCATCGATGCGAGCGGATGGGAAACGAAATATTTTTTCTCGCGGGACTGGACCACCCAAATCAGATTGAATCGTTTCAGCAAATTCGAGTTTACGCGCAACGGTTTTCAATCTTCCAGAGCGGGCGAGCGAAGCGCCCACCGGGACAAATCATTCAAGATTTGCCTGACAGGCAAATCACCGGCGTGCGCCGTTGCTCGTTGAACCCAAGACGTCTGCAAAGCCAAAGGGCCATGGCTTCGTGCGGCTTGTCGATCGAGGCCGTCCGCTTCGGGGTCACTTGCGGACCTCGTGCCGCGGTCGAGCAAGGTCTGTTCAACCCTCCAACAACGGACATGAGGCGACTGTGGCGGCAAACCGTCGCGTCATCTGCTGGCTTTCCTGTCGGCGATTGCGTCTCACCTGATCGCATCGCTTGTCCACATTTCGTTCAGTCATCAGAGATCAGCCATGCGGTCTGGCCAGGAACTCCCTATCGCCGAGCCACGCTTGCTGCGGAGCCATCCAGGAGGTTTGGCAAGCGCCGGCCGCGTTACCGCAGGATCGGGCCGCCATATACTGATCGAGCAACGCCGCGAGCGTTGCGTACGGCGACGGTGCCGGACCGCCTGACGGCGCTTGATCGAGCAATCTGAAATCCGGCATCGCAATGTTCGGAATGGTCGGCGAAGCGGGTTGCGGCGGGCTTGACGCGATCGCTGGTGGGTCCGTGACCGAGAGGGTCCGAGAAGCGGAGGTCGCCGTCTCTCCGGACGTCGTATTGCTTGCCGTCACCGTCAGTGAGGCAACCGGATGACCCGTGCCCGTGTAGCTCGAGGACAGTGTGAGCCCGGTGAGAGGTTTCCCTGTTGTGGAAGCAGTCTCCGTAATGGTCCAGGTATAGGTGCCGTTCGATTGCAGCTGCCGACTGACATTGTCCCCACTGGGAGCCGTTATCCTTTCGTAACTCGGCAGGCCAGTGATCTTCACCGACACTCTGTCGTCGGGGTCGACGGGCGTTGCGGTAATTCCCAGCGATACCGAACCGCCGGCCAGCACCGTGAGCGAAGTGCTTGCGATCGCCAGCGTCGGCGGCTCAGCTACCTTCTCCTCATCGACCGTCAGGGCGTGGCTGGCCTGCGGAGCTGGATTACCGGCCTTATCCGCGACATTGGCGGTCACGGTGTAGCTGCCATCGGCCAGAGCCGTGGCCTGTGCGCTCGTCACCCTGACGGACCAGGCATTGTTCTGGTCTGTCGTGGCGTAGCTGTCCACAACGCTATTTGCGCTATTGAGGATATTGACCGTGACGGCCTGGCCGTTCTCGGTCCCGGTCGTAGTGCCGCTGACGGTGAAGCCCGTCGACGCTTTCGCGGCATTGATAATGTTGTTGCTGGCGATCGTGTTGATGGCGATCGTTGGCGGCGTGGTGTCGACCTGCAGGATGCCGGCCGGGTTATAGTTGGTGGCACCCGACAGATCGGCGTTGTTGGTCGCCGCGTCCTGGATCGTCGCGCCGCCCAGATTGAGCGAGGAGACGATGAGGTCGGCGGTGTTTTG
>Ga0210405_10005092_pt1 | contig 12120 bp, 3 predicted proteins | sample IncBWH11MmetaG_FD_155492 | JGI IMG/M metagenome (GOLD analysis project Ga0210405, IMG submission 155492) | Forest soil microbial communities from Barre Woods Harvard Forest LTER site, Petersham, Massachusetts, United States - Inc-BW-H-11-M | ecosystem: Environmental > Terrestrial > Soil >... | reverse complement strand
GGAAAGGTCGTGCTGATCAGGACACCACAGCCGTAAGGAATATCCTGGAACAGGCTGTCCTGGATCGAATTGCTGATTGCGCCATAAAGCCCGCCTCCATTGGCCAGAAATGGCAATTGCCCCGTGCAGTGCGTGAACACGTTGAAGCCGGGCGTATAGTTCTGCGCCATGTATGTCGCTGGCCACATGGCAAAACAATCGTCGCCGGTGCCCCGGGCTGTGCAGTTCGTGACGATCGTGCCCTGCATTCCAACATCGACATTTATGCCGTCGGCTATGGTGTCGCGAAATCGACAACTGTTCACGACCAGACCCTGCGAGTTGACAATCCACGCGCCGGTCTTGGTGTGCTCCACCCAAACGCGCGAAATGGTTGACCCGGTGCCGTACGATCCGCCCAAACCATCGTTCGGCTCATTGTCATTCCGGTAGGTTAAGCTGCCGACGATGGCGAAATCCGAAAGTTGGATGCCACTGCCAACGCCATTGAGTGAGACTCGGCGGGAAGCATTCGTGTACACTGCGGGGTCGCCAATCAACGTCGTGTGCCACATGCCAGCTCCTTGAACGGTAATGCCAGTGGGAAGATTTAATTGCTGCGTTATCCTGTAAGTCCCAGGCGGCAGCCAGACGCTGTTGCCGTGGCCGCTTGCCGCGGTAATGCAGTTGATGATCGCGGTGCTGTCGTCGGTTACACCCGTTCCGCTGGCGCCAAAAGATAACACTGAGAGCGAATTGCTCGGCTGCATAAGGGGAGCGGCCACGTACTCGAGATCCACCAGATCGATGATGTAATAAGAGGCAGTGTCGCCGTTCGCCACTTGCAGGCGCACCACATCGCCCGCGTTGATGGAAAGGCCATTCGTGCGAATTTCATCGTAGAAATTTCGCGGCGAACCGGCCGACGGGTTATTCGTCCAGGGATAACTGCCGTAGAGCCATGAATACCTCGACGTCAGCGGCAGCCTCGCTGCGAATACGCCGTTGGTGTAAAGGCTGAGCGTGTAATCGGCCCCAATCCCATCCGCGGTGTCCGGCACGCTGTAGCGCACAACGATTGAGTTAGCTGATGCCTGGGCGCTGAATTGAAGGTACTGGCCGTTGGTGGTGAGTCGGACGCATTGCCGTCCGGAAGATTCCGCTGCAATCGAATTAGGCGCATACCCGGGACCCACGATCGTGCCAGTAGTGGTCATGTTTTCGGCCTCGTAGGTAATCCAAGGCAAGCTGGCTCCACTATACCCGAACGCAGAAATTAGCGAGCCTGCAAACAACAAAATCGCGATAAGCGGACGCAACTTTTGACAGCTAGTCACCTTTCGAAACCGAAGTCAACATGCAAACAGCACCCAAATTCCGGCCAGGCACAGGCTTGCCGATGGCAGGACAAATGGTTACAATGCATCCATGCCCCAGCGCAAAGTTGATGGTCCCATTGGCAGGCGGCTTGCCTGTCTGTGGCCCATGCTGTGTTTGCTAATCGCGCCTGTTTTGGAATGCAGGGGGGCGGTCTTGTGGACCGATCTTGGGTCAACGCTGGCCTATCAGACGGGCGATGGCACGGACATTCTGGGGGGCGCCGTCAAGCGCGATGACTCGGCCACCGACACTCTCTACTTTAAATTTCATGTCGATCCGTTATCTGACCCCAGCACCGAAGAGTACTTTGCTGGCTTTGAATTGTACGAAGGCGGGGAAGAACGGCTCGGCATTGGCAATGCTTTGAAGGCGTGGGCTTACAGCGCGTTTAAGAATGTGGTCATCGGCGACACAGTCGTCTCGGATTACGTGGATCTGCATACTTACGAATTGCCGCACCGGGGATTGGAAAACACCGTCGTTTTTAAAGTGAAGTATGTCGCGGGCGGTGACGACCTTATCACCATCTGGCTGAATCCCGATCTCGGCCCCGGGGCAACGGAAGCCAGCCAACCGGAAAACCTGATCACTTCCATGAGTGCCAATGCGTCTTTCGACGAAATCCGTTTGTGCCACGGGGGCGGTGGCAACGGCTGGATTTTCAGCGAGATGGAAATCGCCACCTCGTTCAAAGATTTCGTGACGCCGAATAACGAGCCCGCGGAGACACCGCAGGAATGGTTTGGTTCCGGAGCGCTGCCATTTACGTTTCATTCCTGGCAGCGCGAGCAAGGATTGCCGCAAAACTATGTGCGCGCTCTGGCCCAGACCCGCGATGGCTATGTTTGGGTGGGCGGCGATGACGGAGTGGCTCGATTTGATGGTGTGCGTTTCGTCCCATTTGGCCTGCGAGAGGGTCTCAACAGCGGGCCGGTCAAGACCCTGTTCGGCGACAGCGCGGGGACCCTGTGGATCGGTGGCGCGGCTGGTGGAGTAACCCGCTGCCAGGGCGGCCATTTCGTTGCCATCACCAACGTGCCCTCCGGCGCAATCCTCGCCTTGGCCGAGGACAAGGACCATCGAATCTGGATCGGAACCGAAACCGGATTGGCCATCTGGCAAGCCGGGGAATTGCAGGCGCTTTCTTTCCTCGAACAATTCAAAAGCCAAACCGTAACTGCGCTATCAGGCGACGATCATGGCAATATGTGGGTCGGCGTAAAGGCGGCCGGTGTTTTCAAATTTAATGGCGCGAAAATGGAGAAGATTGCCGATCACTCGGTTGAAGCGCTGCTGGATGACCCCCATTGTTTGCTGGTTGATCATCAGGACCGGTTATGGGTCGGAGCGGCGGATGAATTTATATTGTATTTGGAAAAAGAACGCTGGCGCATTCTGCGCATTCACCCCCACCAAGGCAAGCCGTACATCGCCGCGCTAGCCGAAACTCCCGACGGAACGATCTGGGCTTCTTCCATTGGCGAGGGCTTGTTTCAATTCAAGAACGGCGCCGTGCAACCCGTCAACGCACGAAGCGGTCTGTCAGACAATGTGGCCGAGTCGTTATTAGTGGATCAGCAAGGCGTGCTGTGGGTCGGCACGCATGGCGGATTGAATCGGCTGCGCGCGCAAATCGTTTTGTCCCTGGGAGCCATGGAGGGGTTGGGCTACGGATCGGTGCAGGGCCTGGCGGAGCTCGGGCCGGGCATTATTTGGGCGGGCAAGGCAAATGATGGGGTCTATCGCTGGGAAGGGCGAAGCTTTCGCCACGTAGTCAACACGGGCTTGACTTTAGCCGGGCTGCAGGTGAATGCGCTGCTTTCCTCATCCAACGGCTGTTGGGTTGCCGCAGAGAGGCGTTTGCTCCATTTTACCGATCCACAATCGATTTCCAGTTCGGCGGAGATGGTCGAGTTTACAAATGGCGTCAATATCATCGCGCTCGCGGAGGATTCCCAGGGGGGACTGTGGGTTGGGACGCGCGACGGCCGCCTGTGGCGACGCTGGCGACAGGAATGGACGGCTCAGGCGACTCCATGGCAGGAACATGCCATCGCCGCAATTGTCCAGGACCACGACGGCTCAATGCTTGTGGGCACCTCTGGCGCTGGCCTGTTCCGAATTCGGGGCGGCGAAGTGATGCATTATGGCAAGGCCCAAGGATTAATGAGCGAATTGATTCGAACGCTCTATCTTGATCACGACGGGTCGCTCTGGATTGGGACCGCTGGGGGCGGTCTGAGCCGTTTGCGCGCCGAAAAAATAGCCACCTTTACCACTCGCGAACGATTACCAGACAATACGATTTCACAAATCCTAGAGGACGATTTCGGCTGCCTTTGGCTTGGCAGCAATCGTGGAATTGCGTGCGTGAGCAAAAAGGAACTGGACGATGTGCAGGCCGGCAAGGCGGCGGCGGTTTACGCCCAGGTCTATGGCCGCAATGAGGGCCTTCCTTCGGAAGAATGCACGTCCGGGTTTTATCCCGCGGCGTTGAAGACGCACGATGGGTTGCTTTGGTTTTCTATGCTGAAGGGAATCGTCGTGACTGCTCCGCATCGAAAACCCGTGGACACGGTGGCGCCGCGAGCGGTCCTCGAAGATGTGACCCTCGATGAACAACCGGTCGCCGTCAGCGCGCAATCGGACCTGCACGTCCCACCCGGCAAACACCGCCTGGAATTCACCTACACAGCGATGGCATTCGATGCGCCGGATCGCGTGCGTTTTCGGTATCGCCTCGATCCACTGGATCGCGATTGGTTTGACGCGGGCACTCGTCGGACGGCTTCTTACCCGTTCGTTCCCCCGGGCGACTATCGGTTCCTGGTTAGCGCTGGCACAGGCGACGACAATTGGGGCCCGGAAACCACAATGCTGGCGGTGAATGTGGCGCACCATTTCTGGCAGGCCCCGTGGTTCATCGGCCTGACGCTCGTTGGCGCCCTCGGTGGCGCGGCCGGCGCATCGCGGTTGGTGGAAAAACGCAAGATGCAGCACCGGCTGAGGCAATTGGAGCAGGAAAAAATCCTCGAACGCGAACGCACTCGAATAGCCCAGGATCTCCACGACGAAATGGGCGCCAAATTGTGCCGGATTTCCTTTCTGAGCGAGGACGCCCGGCGTGCGGCCGAATTGCCGTCGGATTTGCGCAATCAAATCATTTCGATCTCCGACACTTCGCGCGAGGTGCTGCATTCACTGGACGAGATAGTTTGGGCGGTAAATCCACGAAACGATTCACTTGAGCCGTTTGCCTCCTACATTGGCCAGTACGCGCAGGATTATTTCCATGAAACCGGAATTCAATGCGAACTGGACATTCCGGCCCAGTTTCCGTTCTATCCCCTGTCCTCGCAGTTGCGGCATCATCTCTTTCACGCAGTGCACGAGGCGTTGACCAATACCCTCAAACATTCCAAGGCGACGCATTTGCAGGTGTCGATCAAGTGCAAGGGCCATGAATTTGAAGTTTCCGCCTCGGACAACGGCGCAGGTTTTGATCCAGCCCGCATGGATTCTCCTTCCGGCGGCGGGTTTGTCGGTCGAAACGGCTTGCGCAACATGCGCGACCGCCTGGCCGAAGTCGGCGGATCCTGCCTGATTGAGTCACGCCCAGGGCACGGAACGACGGTGCGCTTTGTCATTCAGATGAATGGAAAAGATGGAAGGAACGGCAAATGATTACAGTTTCGATAGTCGACGACGAAAGCGGCTTGAGACGGTCGATTTCCGCGTTTATCAACGGCGCGCCCGGTTTTCGGTGCCTCAGCACTTATTCGAGCGCTCGGGACGCGTTGCGCGGTTTGCCCAACGACCGTCCAGATGTCGTGCTGATGGACATTAACATGGCGGGAATGAACGGCATCGAATGCGTTGAACGGCTCAAGGCGCTCGATCCAAAAATGCAGATCGTCATGCTTACCGTATATGAGGACGCGCAGCAAATCTTCAAGGCACTAAAGGCCGGCGCCTCTGGTTACATGCTCAAGCGATTGACCCCATCCAGCTTGCTGGAAGCCATTCGCGAGGTGCACGAAGGCGGTTCGCCGATGTCCAGTTCGATTGCCCGCAAGGTGGTGGCGTCGTTTCGAAAATCTTCAACCTCCGGCAGCGGCGTCGGTCCGCTTTCACCCCGCGAGCATATGGTCCTTGAGCGCATCGCCAAGGGTTCGCCGTACAAGGAAATTGCCGCTGAATTGGACATCACGATTCCCACGGTGCGAAATTACTTGCGCCGCATCTATGACAAGCTCCACGTCGAGACGCGCACCGAAGCCGTGGCCAAGTACTACGGTGGAAACTCGTAAGTGTGGTCGTTTCATCTGACTGCCGCTTTTAGCCCCGGACGCCAGAATCGTCGGCGCCGGATGCTCGGGCAGTTTGCGCCAAAATCCTCTAATCATTCAAATTTGAAGGATCGAGGCGTTCTGCACGTGTATTCGGGCGGTTCGTGAAAAGCTTCCTGAGCGGATTCAAGTCGAAGCGATGGCCAACGGCGCGGGTCGTTGGCGCGCTGATCACTCTGTTTAGCGCGCGAGTCGAGGCAGCATCCAAGCCGGTGATGGTTCATTTCATGCCCTGGTATGTCGCCGAGCCTTTCAGCAGCACTTGGGGCTGGCATTGGACCATGAACCATTTCGACCCAGGTACATTCAATTCCAGTGGGCAGCGGGAGATTGCCTCGTGGTATTGCCCCCAAATCGGGCCCTACGATTCGGACGATTCGGCCGTGCTGGAATACCAGGTCCTGCTGATGAAGTTGGCAGGAGTGGACGGGGTGATTGTGGACTGGTACGGGATGGACAATTATCTGGATTACGCCGTCAACAATCAGAGGACGTTGGATCTCTTGGGTTGGACACGCCGGGCAGGCCTGAAGTTCTCGATCTGCTACGAAGACGCAACCATCAAGAACGAAATCAACGGCGGCTTTATCGCGTCCAGCAATGCTCTGGCGCGCGCGCAGCAAACTATGCTTTACGCGGAAACGAATTTTTTCAACGACCCGAGCTTCCTTCGGCTCAATGGCCGTCCCCTGCTCTTGAATTTTGGGCCGCAGTATTTCACGGCTTCAGCGGATTGGGTCGCCATTTTTTCAATCCTTGCTCCGAGCAACTCTCCGCCCGCCCTTTTCACGGAAGACAACAAGCTCGCGGTCGGGCAGGGGGCGTTTGATTGGCCGCCGATGGGATTGAGCCAAACAAACAACGGTATTCTGACCACTAACCAGCTAAATTCCTACCTGAACCAGTTCGAACAAAAGGCAGCCGCATGGAACGCCTATATAAGCAGCGCGTTTCCTCGCTTCCACGACGTCTATCAACAAGCAGGAGTCCAACCCTCCTACGGTTACCTGGACGACAACAACGGACTAACCTTCAGGTCCACCCTGGAGCGGGCGATGACGAATTCCTCGATGATCGCCCAAATCGTAACGTGGAATGATTACGGGGAAGGGACCATCGTTGAGCCGACCGCAGAATACATGTACCGGGACATCGGCGCGCTCCAGGATTTACGGCGTCGCTACCTGTCGCCAGGCTATGCCGGAACGACGAACGATTTTTCCACGGCGATTCGCCTTTACAACGCCCGTCGCAAATTTGCCGGAAATGTGGTCGTCAACGCCGAGCTTGACCGGGTCTTTAGCGATGCCGTCGCTGGGAATCTGGTGGACGCGAACTTGAAGCTTGCCGGCTTGGAATCGCAATGTCCTGTCATCTATAATTTGAGCTTTGCCAACAACCAATTGGCCTTTTCTGTTGGCGGTTACCTCTCCACGAATGGAGCGCAAGTTCAATCCACATCCGATCCCACGTTCATCCATTGGCAAATCGTGTCCGCCTTGCGCTCGGGCACCAATGCTCCTTTCTTCAGGACGACCGTCAGCAATTTTACTGCGACGGTCTTTTTCCGGGTTGCAAACCATCCCTGATCCTTTCTCTGCTCAAGTCCAAAACCTTGACGCCGGGAAACCATCAGTCTCGATCCAATCGACTGACGGTTCCCGGCGTCCCCTTCGCGTCCAACCATACGCGTTCAGGCGCGTGCCGTTCAGGGCACGTTACTGAGATTCGATCCTGAAGAATTCGTACGGGTAGCTGGTTGGCAAGCTGATGTTGAAGTTGCCGCTTCCGTCGAAGGAATTGGTGGCCACCGGGACCCAGCGTGTGGCGAGCGGCGCGGCGAGGTTTGTCGAGCCCAGGACATAATAGACGGTCCCTGCCAATCCGTTCGTGCCTGCCAGCACGAGGCTTCCCGCCTGGAGCCTTGCGCTCGTGATGGTCACGCCCTTTGGCGGGAAGGTCGCGTTCGTAACCACGAGCTGCACAGCGGTCCCATCGGCACTCGGCTGGATATAGCCATTGTAGCCCGAAGGCAAAGGACTGCCGAGAACGAAGTCGTAACCGCTGATCGCGCCGTTGAGCGATTGAATCAGGGCGTTTGTGCTCGGAACGTGCGAGATCGGCGGCAGTTTGGTCAGATTGATCGTGTCGGTGCTGCCCGAACCGGTCACGTTGTTAGCGACAACGGTTGGGAAGCCACCCGCAGCCAGATTCAATGTCGTTCCGGTAAGAAGAGTAAAGCTGCCGAGGGGCGCTCCCGGCGTGCCAATCGCGCCAGGGGAAGTCAGACTCAGAGTGCCGCCGCTTAGTGTGATCGAGCTGTTGGAGCTTCCGCTGACGGCAATATTGGCGGCTTGCACAGTGCCATTGGTGACGTTCAAATCGCCCGCTGCCACCTGGGTCGTAGCCGCACCCGGAGAGACACCCAACGCAAGCTCGCTGTTGACGATAACGAGACCGTTGCTTGTAACGTTGAGGATTCCGGTGACTGGCGCTCCGTTTGCGGCGGTCGAAGAGACGACTCCGAGTTGAAGTGTGTTTACGTTCAACGTACCTGCGCCTAGGTTGAGCTGTCCGACCGCATAGCCGCCGCCGAAGGCAGTGTAGCCCTTGGCTAGGATGAGAGTGTCGATCATGATGTCCGACGTTCCCTCGCTCACATCCACAATGGCTGATTCGCCGTCATTCAAGCCTCCCGTGATTTGGGGAGTTACCACGATCCGCGGATCGGGGGATTCATATTGGCTGGCGGTGAAATTGAATGTGCCATCGGCGACGATGAATTCGGACACGCGAGAGGCGCTTTGGCCGCGAAGGTAAAGAGATTCAGGCGTGCCGGTGAAGTTGGGGTTGAACTGCAGCACCCCGGATTGGAGCGAGCAATCCCTGCCGATAGTGATCGTGTCCGCATAGATTGCGTTGGAGAGGCCCAAACTCAATATGCTTCCATTGTCCCCGAAATCGCCATTGTAGCAGTCGAGCACAACCAGTGCAGGTCCACCCGCCGCCGCCGATGCTGTCCCTTGAATGTTCCCTGTCTGGGTCAAGTGAATGACGTTCGTAGCTGCCAGAGACAGCCGTCCTGTCTGGCGGCTGGAGTGGACAAGCGCGACTTGGCCGGGTGTGGGTCCTTGAAATCCCTCAATGCCGACCAGGAGGCGGCCGAACGTGCCGTTGAAGTTGTTGAGTCCGGACATATCCATGGCAGCCCACAAACCGGCGGATGGGTAATGGTAGGAGCTGCTGCCCTGAGAGCAGATCATAACGGACTCGATGTTGGTATCGACGACGGTCAATGTGCCCCCGCCACTAATCGTATTGTAACAACCGGTAGTGCCAGCCGACGGGTCGGTCTGCGTTCCCGTGTCGTACACGATTGCAGCCGTCGTATTCGAAACGGTCAGCGTCACGCCCGGGTTGATGACAGTATTGTGGTAGCCGAAGTTGGGGGAAACGTTGGTGGCCGCATACCACAGCGCCGCTATCGTCGTATTCGTGTTTACGATGTTGTCCACGTTGGCAGCGCCCGCAGAGGCGGATACGCCGGCGTTATCAAAATAGGCGGTGTCTGGCGCGGCCGGAATGGGAGGCAGGTGCCAGTTCCGGGAATCGGTCCACAGGATGTTCGTGCCATCTGGCCCGACCCAATCGACAATACCGCGCCCGGTAACCGGGCCGCTTTGAATCGTGAGGAGAACTGCGGTGTGGTCCGCGCTTTCCGCGAGATGCAGGCCGGAATAACTCGGGGAGAGCACGACCTGCATGTTGAATGTGCCGGAGATTGCCGTGGCGGACTGGACTAACGTGATAGTCGTTGGATAAACCTCGATCGCCGGCAGCGACAGGATGTCGATTGTATTGCTCGAACCGCCCAGGCTGACGCTTCCAGCGTTAATGAACGGAATGGCGGAAGCGCCTTCAACAATCGTTGCATTGGTGAGGTTCAAACTGGTTACCGGAGCCAAGGGAGTTGCGATGCCGTTGGAAGCTGCCAGCGTCCCGCCAACAATATTGATCGTGCTCACGGTTCCATTGGCGCCAGCCGCAACGGTGTTAGCCAATACTGAACCGCCTTTGATGTTGAGCGTCGCACTGGGTGTGCCGCCAGCTTGCCCACCCGGTGTTAAACCCAGATTTAACGTGCCGCTGACCGCTAATGTTCCAGTCCCGTTTACGTTAATTGTTCCTGCGGCGGGACTGTAGTAGTTGCCTACGGGAGCCGGATTGTCGCTTACGTTTACGGTAGTAGCGGCGATTGTGCCCGCGTTGAAGGTCAATGTCCCGGTCTCAACGGTAGTCGCAGTCGTGCAATTCGGAGAAGACTCGGCCACATTCAGTGTATTCACGAGCGCATCAACCGAGCCGCCCGAGAGATCGACGCTGCCGGTGCCGCCCCCGCTCGAGAGCACATTGCCTGCGCCGTCGCCAATGCTCCATCTGACAACCGCGCTGGCGCTAGCGCCCCGAACGAAGACGGTCGGATTGGCGTTGGTGACGTTTGGATTGAAGGACACTGCACCACTCGCCCACTGACGGCCAACGTCGATATAATCTGCAAAGATCCCGTTGGTCTTGCCGAGGTAAAGACTGGAAGCCGTGTTGTTTCCGAAGCCGGCCGCCGTTTCCGCATCGCCCGCGTCGCCAACGTCCAACGCGACCAAAGAGGCGTCAGCGCTGCCATTGCCGGCCGTGACGGTGATGTGGTTGGTTTGAGCGAGATAGACCGTCCCGACAGGTTGAAGAACCGTGGTGAAGCCGACTGACCCGACGCCGATCAACAGGCTTGCGGCGTCGGCGTTGAACGTTCCGAGGCCGGACATATCCAACGTAGCCTGAGCGGTCGATGCGGCGTTGGAGTGGCCCAGGCCGACGTAAATCGCGGCGCTGCTGTTGTTGATGTTCAGTGTCCCGCCGGCGCCGCTGACCGTAGCGTTGGCCGTTGTGTTTCCTTCGTCAACCACCGCGCTGCCTACCGTAAGTCCGCCCTGGCCGACGGTTAACGTCACGCCGTTCGAGATAGACGTATTTTGATAGGTCCCATTCGTGTTGGCGTAGTCCAAGCCAAGGACTGTAACATTGCCGTCCACGATGTTGTTAATTCTGGCCGGGAGGATTGCACCGGGTCCGCCGCCAATTGCCGACAAGGCGGAAGAAGCCACCGATCCGGTCGTCACGAAGAATGCGGCGTTTGCAGAGTTTGGCTCGGTGGACGCTGACCAATTGACCGTGTCGGACCAATTGGTGTTGTGACTGGCGATGCCCGTGCCAGTCCACGCGTTGGGAACGACGGGGCTTTGCGTCAAAATGAGTTGGACTGAGGAGGGATTGACTTGAAGATGTCCCAGATAGCCCGCGGGCAATGTTCCCAGAACAAAATCGCTGCCGCCCGCGCCGCCGGTGAAGGTCCCGGAGTAGGTAATTGGGTTGTCCGCTTGAATAATCGTAATGGCGGCCTGCTCACCGACAAACCCGGAAATCGACGTGATATTTATCGTATTGCCGACCGAGCTGCTCGTCGTCGTGACATGATCCGCGACGACCGCACCCTGAAGGCCGTTCAGTGACAAATTCAGAGCCGAATCTCCCATGGTCACCGTCCCAATCGGACCGGATACAGTGCCGATATTGGCGGCCGTAACCGTGGCGTTGGACAGGGTCACTTCGCTTAGCGATAGTCCGTCGTCGATGATCCCATAAGCGCCGTTGGCCACGTTGATACTGCCGCCGTAGATATTCAAACTACCCGTGGCATACGTCGCAACGGAACTTCCCAGTGTCACGCCCAAGGCAACCGGCGCGGAGTTCACCACGACGGAACCCCCGATGATGTTAAGCGTTCCGGTGGCGGGCGCGTTTTCGTTGGCGGCCGACATGACGCCAAGTTCGAGCGTGTTGACGTTCAAAGTGCCGGCGCCCATGCTAAAGATTCCCGCCCCATAACCACCGCCAGGAGCGGCGTAGCCCTTGCCGATGATTAGCGTGTCAATCATCATGTCAGAAGATCCCGCGCTGACATCGAACAGACCGGCAGAGCCCACCTGGAATCCGCCCGGAGGAACAATAATACCCGCGCCGGGAGGCGCGTTGCAAAACCCGCCATTGACCGTATTGTCGCCCACAATCAACTCAGCCACGCGATTTGAACTTTGCCCTCGAAGCAAAAGTGAGTACGGCGCTGCGAGGTTTGGATTGAACTCCATGATCGCGGTGCGGCTGCATTGGATTCGTCCGACGGTTATCGTGTCCGCATAAAGTGCGTTGGATTGTCCGAGATACAAATCGCTGCCATAGTCGCCAAAGAACGGCGAGTCGTTGATCACCAGCGCGGGCCCGCCCGCGGCTGCGAACCCAGTTCCCTGAATATTCCCCACCTGCGTTAAATGAATGATGTTGGTCGCCGCCAATGAAAGCT
>Ga0210405_10005089_pt1 | contig 12127 bp, 8 predicted proteins | sample IncBWH11MmetaG_FD_155492 | JGI IMG/M metagenome (GOLD analysis project Ga0210405, IMG submission 155492) | Forest soil microbial communities from Barre Woods Harvard Forest LTER site, Petersham, Massachusetts, United States - Inc-BW-H-11-M | ecosystem: Environmental > Terrestrial > Soil >... | reverse complement strand
TTGCAGCGGGATGAGCCTGGGACGCGGCGCAAGCCTGAACGGCTTTATTCCCTTCCCCGCTGACAACGCGTGGAATCAGGACATCTCCGGCGCCTCGGTCGATCCCAACTCGGACGCGCTCATCAACTTCATCGGCGCCAGTACTCCCATGCATCCCGACTTCGGCGCAGGCCTGTACGCGGGATCGACCATCGGCATTCCTTATGTGGTCGTGAGCGGCTCTCCCTTCGTGAACATCCACTTCACCGCTTATGGCAGTGAGAGCGATCCCGGCCCCATGCCCGTTCCTCACAACGCTCCGATTGAAGGCTATCCGCACCCGGGCAACGGCGACCGCCACGTGCTGGTGCTCGACCGCGATAACTGCTGGCTGTACGAGCTCTATCATTCCTACGCGAACAAGGACGGAAGCTGGAACGCCGACTCAGCTGCGGTATGGGATCTGCTCAATGACGAACAGCGTCCCTACACCTGGACATCCGCCGACGCCGCCGGCTTGCCCGTCTTTGCCGGACTGGCCCGGTACGATGAAGTCGCCAGCGGCCAAATCCAGCATGCCCTGCGCTTCACTCTGCAATACAGCCGCCAGGCTTTCACGCCGCCCGCCTCGCATTGGGCGCCCACCTCCACCAATGCATTGGCCGCGCCCATGGGTATGCGCCTGCGGCTCAAAGCCAGCTACGACATCTCTTCGTTCCCGCCGCAATCCAAAGTGATCCTCGCGGCTCTGAAGCAATATGGGATGATCATGGCCGACAACGGCAGCTCCATGTACGTGAGCGGCGACCCGGACAATCGCTGGAGCAACGACGATCTCGGAAGCTTGAAGCAGGTTCCAGCCTCGGCGTTTGAAGTCATCCTGATGAGCCCCATCTACACCCCAGCCAATGTCCCTCAGGGAAAAGCACCCGCGATCACGAGCTTTACCGCAACTCCGCCCACAAGCCACGCCGGACAACCGGTAGTTCTGAACTGGACCGCGACGGGAGCCTCCTATTTCGTCGTCTCCCCGCAAGTAGGGGCAGTGCGCGGCAACACGGTGACCGTTTATCCCACCGTGACCACCACCTATACGCTGGACGCGACCAATCAGTACAACCGCTCCAAGAAGAAGGTGACGGTCACGATCCAATAACCGGCGGTTTTTGTTTCATGAGGTCCGCGTTGCACATATTCTGGTGCAGAATTTGCTTCAACAAAACTCTCTCTTCTGCGCAAAATCCAGAAAACAAAGGGGCGGATATTTTCTTGCCTCCTAGATCTATGGTTCTTAAGGTAGTTACAGGCAAAATATAGAACACATGCAAGTTACGGTGGCGCGGGACAGCACGCAGTTCCGTTCTGGCACTATGTGCAGTTGGATCGGAGTAAAGCCTTCGCCTCTTCCGCATTGGTCGAGGTCAGCCGCCGAACCCTCAGAACTCAGATTGTCAAAGATCGATGATTATCTTGGAGATAACCTACATCCACTAATATTATCTAAATGAACCAACAAGAGCAAGAAAAAAGGCAGGCGAGTTGTTGGCCACAGTTCCAATTTGGGCCATTGCGCTTGCGATCACAGTCAATGACGTAACACGGATTTTGCGACAGCTATTAGGCAGGACGCCCGGACAGCATCGGGGCCCCATTTTCAGCGGACGCGGGATCATGGCGTGAGCTTGAATACGCCGCCGCCGCCGTATGCCCCACCCCTGGAGGTCGTCCCATACAGGTTTGCGCTCCGGTCGAAGACAACCCCTGCGTAGGGATACGCCCCATCGATGCAGCCGTTCTGCGCACAGAACCTGTGGAGAACTGTATACTTGCCTTTGGCCGTGAGCTTAAATATGAGGCCGCCGTCATGGACCCCGCCGCTGGAGGTCGTCCCGTACAGATCTCCCTTCTGGTCCAAGACCACCCCTGCATGTGGTAGCCACCCGTCGGCGCAGCCGCTCTGCGTACAGAAGCTGTAGAGAACCGTCTCCTTGCCTTGCGGAGTGAGCTTGAATACGGTGCCGGATCCGTAGGCCCCGCCGTCGGGGGTCGTGCCATACAAGCTTCCGCTCTGATCCAAGACCAGCCCAGCATCGGGATACGCCCCATCGCTGCAGCCGTTCTGTGCGCAGAAGGTGTGGAGAACTGTATACTTGCCTTTGGGAGTGAGCTTGAATACAACGCCAAATCCGGCCCCGCCTTGGAAGGTCGTCCCGTACAAGTTGCCCTTCTGATCGAAGACCACCCCCGCCCGTGGACCCGCCCCGTTGCTGCAGTAGCGGCCACCCTGCGCGCAGAAGCTGTAGAGGACTGTTTCCTTGCCTTTGGGAGTGAGCTTGAATACCACGCCGACGCCGTAGGCCCCGCCGATGGAGGTTGTCCCGTACAAATTGCCCTTCTGATCGAAGACCACCCCTGCCCAGGGATTCGACCCGTCCGTGCAGTCGGTCTGCGCACAGAACCGGTAGAAGACTGTATACTTGCCTTCCGGGGTGAGCTTGAATACGACGCCGTTGTCGTCGGTCCCGCCGCCCGCCGTCCCATACAGATTCCCCTTTTGGTCGAAGGCCAGCCCCGCCAGAGGGCTTGCCCCATCGGTGCAGTAGTCGCCGCCCTGCGCACAAAAGCTGTAAAGAATTGTCTCCCTGCCACCTGGCGCGAGTTTGAAGACGACGCCACAGCCCTGGTCGTAGAATTTGCCGCAGTGGTCGTCGGCGCCGCCCAGTAGGGTCGTCCCATACAGGTTTCCCTTCTGGTCAAAGACCACGCCTCCAAGGGACTCGGCCCCATCGGCGCAGTTGGTCTGCGCACAGAAGCTGTAAAGCACATGCTCGGTCTGGGCCCACGCCGCACCCAGCAGTAGACCAAAAACTAAAAGCAGGAGAATGACGCATCGTTTCCTAAGGGAACTTTTCTCTAACATGTGTTCCTCCGGTGGCAGTGCTGAGGGCGGACTCCTGGATCACAGGATGGATCCCCTGTTGTCTTCAAGGGCGACAGAAGTATACACCTGCTCGGCAGGGCCTGAAAGCTGAGGATTCTCACCGTTTGTACGAACTTGCATTTATTTTCGTGCCAACTTCTGGAAACAGGCGATTACACGTTTGAGAATTGGCGGGGCGGGTCACTGAGGTGATTTATGGATCACGGTCCGCCAAAGGAGAAAGAGCATCGCGGCGAGCCTTGCTACTGGCTTCCTCGCGCCAGCCCGCCCAGGGTTTTCGGTTGCGGGTTAATCACGCTCGTCCCTTTCGTCCTACCAGCAACGATCGCTTTGTTCGCAATCGTCTCGTACGCGTAACCGGTCAACGTAGCGTTATAGCCGTGAGGGGTTCGCGGTGTGACCTTCACTCGCGCCCAGCCGTAGTGGGTATTCCCCTTGATCACAAATTTGAGGCCAAGGTAAGCCGTTCCACCTTTCCAGTAGCCGTAGATAATAGTGCCGGACGCGTTCTTGAAGGCTTGGGCCATGACTCCGGGGTAGGAGTATTCAACTTGAAACCCTGCCGAAGGCCCGATTTTTGCACCTCTCGTAAGAGCAAAGGCAGCGTACCCGGCGGCCGCGTGCCTTTTTGCTGCGAACTCATTTGACCGAACCAGCGGTACGACGTTCAGGGTTGCGGACCAAAACCGGGAGAATCTCCCGTACCGATTGATCAACCCGAAATCGGGGATTCCATCGTGATTCACATCAAGCCAAAACATGCCCCCATCCGTGGAGATCTTCTCATTCGCGGGAGTGTAGACAATCTTCCCTTCCGCTGGTTGCGCGAAACATAACGCTCCCACTCCGGCCGCAGCGGCTGCCAGAGCATACGCATTGAGATCTCGCTCTAATAATGAGGACAGGTTTTTGGCGGGATGTTTCATCGGATCCTCCCTTGGACGTAGCTCGACTTCCTTCTCGAGTCCTTTACCGTTTGGCAGCCCCTGCTGCTAGTTCGCCTAGGCTTTCTGCCGGTTCCTCGGAACCCTTGGTCGCGCCCGCGATAATTGGCTTGTTCGGGATGGTCTCGTAGGCGTAGCCGGTCAACGTAGCGTTATAGCCGTTGCGTGTTCCCGGTGTGACTTTCACTCGCGCCCATCCAAAGTGGACCTTTCCGTGGATGACAAACTTGAGACCGAGGTAAGCGGTTGCGTTTCGCCAGTAGCCGGAGCGATATCCGTCGATATCACTCGCCGCCATAACCCCGCCCAAGGGGTAATCCGGATGAAACTCAGCTTGCGGTCCGATTTTGTCACCTTTTGCGAGCGCGTAGGCAAACGGAAGCGGGTGGGCTTTGCCCGAGATTTCATTCGCCGACTTTAACGGTTTGACCCGTAGGCTTGTAAACCATTTGGACGACGAGGTCCAGTACCTGTTGCTCAATCCAAAATCCTGGACACCGTCGTGATTCAGATCGAATTTAATCAAGCCCGCGTTCAGCACAATCTTCACATCCGCGGGAGTGTAAACAACCTTCGCCTCAGCCGGCGATGCTGACACTAGCGCTCCTGCGCCGGCAGCGCCTGCGGCAAGCGCGTACATATTGAGTTGCCGGTGAAGTGAATCGGAAATACGAGCGGTCTTGCGGGGCAGGGGTGAAGCTTTCATGGGACAGTCCTCCGCGCGGATTACTATCCTGCATCGGTCCGAAGCGAAAGTCAATACCGTGAATTTAAAGTATTATCTCCCCAACGCGAGCCCCGGCCCGCGAGTGGAACAAGGAGCAGACGGTCCCGATCTCTGGAAACGTCCATGGAGTCAGTCTGAAGAGCTACGTCTCTACGGCTAACCCTTTGTCATTCCGAGGAGCGAGGAGGAACCTGGGTTTCCGGCCTGGCCACGCAAAACCCAGGTCCCTGGCTTCGCTCGGGATGACAAATAGTGCGCCTGACAATCCTGCTACAATCTCCCCGCGCCCCAAGCAATCCCAAAACTGCTGCTATGGACTTCGACCAGCTCGAAACTTTTCTCGAAGTTGCGCGGCTCAACTCCTTCTCCCGTGCCGCGGAAAGGCGCTTTCGCACCCAGCCCGCAATCTCGTCGCAGATTCGCTCTCTCGAAGAGGAAGTAGGCGCGAAGTTGTTAGACCGCTCCGGCGGCAAGGTCTCCGTCACCGCATCGGGCAAGCTCTTCCAGAAATTCGCCGAACAAACGGTGGGATCCCGCAAGGCCATGCTGACCGGCATCGCCGAAACTGAGCGCGTGCCTCGAGGCCAGATTGTAGTCGGCGCCAACGAAGGCACGTGCCTTCACATCCTGCCCGAGGTTTTCGCCGAGTTCAAAAAGCAGTACCCCGAAGTCAGCGTGAATATCAAACGTGCGGACTACGCCAAGATTCTGGAATCGGTGGTCGACAACTCCGTCGATTTCGGCGTCGTTTCCCTGCCGGTGACCGACGCCCGGCTGACCGTCGTGCTGATTCATCGCGACGAACTCGCGATTATCGCTCCGCCGCAGCATCCCTTAGCCAAGAAAAAATCAGCCACCATTGCCGAGGCTGCAAAGTTCCCGCTGGTCGTGCCCAAGATCGGCCATACCCGCGACGCGCTGGAAAATCTTTTCTACGAACGCAAACTCAAGCCGCACTACACCATGGAACTTGACTCCAGTGAACTGCTGAAACGCTTCGTAGCCGCGGACGCCGGAGTAGGCTTTATCGCCCGTTCCAATGTGCTCGAGGATATACGCGCCAACGCGCTGGCGGTCATCGCCATCTCCGACGCCACGATTCGCCGCGATCTCGCCCTGGTCTTCCGCAAAGACAAAGCCCTGAGCCGCGCCGCGCTGGCGTTCATCGACATTGCGGTAAAGATCAAAGGCGTCGATGCCATAGCTTCAGGAAAACGCTAATCAGAACTTAGGCCAACCCCGCTTTTGGGGGCTCGGGGGCTGGCCCATGCTTTCACCACACATAAAAACGGGTGCCCTGCCCTTGTCGCGTTCTATGCGAGAGGGCGGGGCTTTTAGCTGACATCGCGGCGGCGGACCGCAGGACATGCGACGAACTGTTCACTCCAAAATGGAGTGGTCAGGAACTCCGAACTCCTCGTTATTGGACTAAAACGCTATTCCCTGGGAAGATCGATCATGACGACCTGCGAGTTTTCGCGTAAGCGGTCGAAGACGATTTGTTTCCCGTCGCTGGTAACGTCGAAGGTCCGCATGGCGGCACGGTTTTGCAGCCTGGTGAGGGGGCGCGACTTCATCGAGGCGAGATCGAGTAGCCAGAAGTCCTGTGATGCGAGCAGTCCCTGCATGTAGATCAGACTCTTGCCATCAGGCAAGAAGCGCACGCGCTCGCCCAAGCGCCGCAAGATGATCTCGGGCAAGATGATCTCGGGCAATTTGACGCTGGTTCCGTCCGGGCGTACGGCCAGAAGTGGAGCGAAGGTGCGCACGTTTGTACCCGCATATACGATCAGGCTTCCATCCGGCGACCAGACTGGATTGAGTGCTTGCCCGGCGACCAAGCGGACTGGCGATCCGCCATCCAACGGGATCTTGAAAAGCCCGGGACCGGTGGCGTCGCTGCCGCCAGTGACAATCCATCTTGCATCTGGCGACCAGCAGCTCGTGCCCTGGACGTCAATTCCTTCTGCAATCGGCTGGAGTTCGGCGCCGTCTGAAGAGAGGACATGCAGTTGGCGCTTCCCGTTCCGCCGCAGCACAATGGCCACGCGACCTCCATCCGCCGAGACAGCGGGCGTTTCCCTTAGCGCACCATCGGCACCCTTCCAGATTTCAGTCGCCTGTCCGTCCCGAAGGCGCCACAGTCCGTCGCCCGTCCCCAGGGAAGACAGGTAAAACAGCGACGAACCACCAAACCGGGGCGCCAGCGCACGCTCGGTCGGCACCGTAAACGGTTTTACATCGTGATCTTCGGCGACGCGATCAAGGATCGGAACAGTCCAAAGTCGCGCGATGGGATTGCTGATGGTGGCCACCAGCTTACGGCCGTCAGCGCTGGCTTCGACGGACGTATATTGCTCGAGGCCGACGCTCACGCGCCGCGATTCCTTCTGTTTCAGATCAAACGCCCACAGCCAGGGTCCTGAGCCGTCCCCGTCCCGCGCCACGTAGAACACCGTGCGGTTGCCGACCGGCGTGGGATAGGCGACGTCTGTATTAATTTGCGTGAGGCGCTCCGGGTGCCTGCCATCAGGGTCGATGCGCCATAAATCCATCTCCTCCGTCGCCGGTGTCCCATGCGAGAAATAGATCCAACGGCCGTCAGGCGACCAAGCTGGAAAATGGTTGTGCAGTCCCGGCTGGTTCCCGAATATCTGCCGGGCGTTAGCGCCAGTGCGGTCCGCCACGAACATGGGGTCGCCATTTCCGAAGGTATGATAGACAATCCGTTCTCCGTCTGGTGACCAAGCCAGATTGACGGTCTCCTCGCCGAGGAAATTACGCGGCGTACCTCCCGTCAGGGGCATCAGCCGCAGCCGCATACCCACATCACCACCGCCGAGCCAAATTTCCGAGCCGTCGCCCGAAAAACCGACGCTTCGTAAAGGCCCTGGTAAAGGCCCCGCCTTCCCTTGTGTCAGATTAATCAGACGTCCGCTACCCACCTGGGTGAGCCATACATCGAAGGGGCCGTCATGATCGGAGACAAAAGCCACGAACCTGCCGTCCGGCGAGATCGCCGCTTCCACGCTCTCGAAGTCGGTCACGCGCGTGAAATGTGCTTTCTCGAGCGGGTTGGCCGGTGCAGCCCCCGGCCGAGCCATTTCCCAGACCGCAGTTCCCATCAGCAGTGCAGCGGCTATGACCCACGGGAGCCACGCTCGCCTTGACTTCGGCTGCGGCACATTCTTCGCGGTCGGTGTTCCGGCCGCTGTTCCGGACGATGTTCCGCTCAGCGATTCAATGGCAAACGCTAGATCACTGGCTGACTGGAATCGTCGCGCGACATTCTTTTCCAGGCATCGCGCAAGGATCCGTTGCAGTTCCAGCGGACCTCGCCCGCCGCCATCGTTCAGCGCCAGTGGCTCTTCGCGCAAAATTGCGGTCATCGTTTCCGCGGACGTCTCGCGTTTGAAAGCGCGTTTGCCGGTGAGCATCTCGTAAAGCACTGCACCGAAACTGAAAATGTCCGATCGCGGGTCGATCGGTTCGCCCCGCACCTGCTCCGGCGACATGTAGCCTACAGTACCCATCACCATACCCGGCAAAGTCGCCGGACTCGTTAGCGTCACTGTAGTTTCGTGGTTTTCCGCCGGCCTAACCAGCTTGGCCAGCCCGAAATCCAGCACTTTAATCCGTCCGTCACGAGTGACAAATACGTTCTCCGGTTTCAGATCCCGGTGAACGATTCCTTTCTCGTGTGCGGCCGCGAGTCCCTCCGCGATGCCGAGTGCGTATTCGACAGCGCGACGCACCGGCAGCGGCCCTGATATGAGCGTCTCCCGCAGTGTGTGTCCTTCAAGAAATTCGCTGACTAGGAACGGCGCACCGTCGTGGGCACCAATGTCATGGATTCCCAGGATGTTCGGATGGTTCAGCGCCGCAATCGTGCGCGCTTCCTGTTCGAAACGCCGCAGTCGGTCGGCATCATTAGCCAGCGCCTCCGGCAGCACTTTGATCGCGACATCACGATTGAGCCGCGTATCGCGCGCCCGATAAACCTCACCCATGCCGCCCGCGCCCAGCGGAGCAAGGATTTCATACGGACCGAGTTTGGTGCCCGAGGTAAGCGCCATCGATGCGCGCAATTATAGCCTGTGCAGCACGTTGCACTCGGAGGACGATTCTGGTGTGTTGTCGGCAAACCGGAAGTTATTCGAGCCGCCACTGGGTAGGCACCGTCTCAACTGGCGATAAATCGCGATTTCTCTCATTGAGGGGATGACCCGCCAAAACCGCAAAATCTGCAACTCTGCCGAAAAACTGTCAAGCCCCCTAAACCGTCCATTTTTCGCCAAGCTGCTGATTCCGATGGAAATATAAATCTCAAAATTTGGCGGGTTTACCCCCTCCAATTTGCTAGTCTGGAAATAGAAGCAAATTCAACAGGCGCGACCGGAAATCCGGCTCGCGCCTTTTTTATTGGAGTCCTAATGAAAAAGAAATCAGGCGAGGAGATTGACTTCTTCGCAGCCTATATCGTTCCCCTTGGTATTTAGTACATAATCCCGGTGAACCAGCTTGCATCCCTCTGCTTCCTGCGCTTGTATCCTTCAGGCTGCAAGTGGGGTGGTTGCTTCGAACCGTTTCGTGAGGCCTGGCATCTGATGGCCCCGGGAGCCGACTTGCCCCAACCCCGGACACCGCGCCGCACCCCTCCAAATCTCCATCACAAGCGTTTCGTCAAATAGGGATCGTCGGGGCAGGCACCCATACTTTGGGTTAGAATCTTTTCGCGTGCGAATCTCAGGATTTCAGTGGTCGGTGATCGCGGGTCTCTGTTTATCCTCGGCGCTCGCTCAGACTCCGCGCAAGGTCAAGCCCAAAGAACTCCCGCCCTCGGCCTTCAAACTTATTTCCGTCAAGACCACGGGTACCCGGCGTTACAAATCAGAAGAGATTGTCGCTGCGAGCGGTCTGCAGATTGGACAAACCGTGAGCGAAGACGACTTCAAAAAGGCTGCCCGGCTGCTTAACGACACCGGGGCCTTTAGCGACGTCCTCTACAGCTTTGTGTACTCCGCCGATGGCACCAAGCTTGAGCTGCAGGTCCACGATGCCGAGGCGTTCGTTCCAGTTCGCTTCGACAATCTGGTCTGGTTCTCGGATCAGGAACTGCTTGACCAGCTCCATGCTGCGGTTCCGCTGTTTCAAGGGCAACTCCCCGTCGGGGGCGAACTGGCAGATCAGGTTTCGAACGCCCTGCAAGGCTTGCTGATCGCGCACAACGTGCAGGGCGAGGCCAACTATCTGCGTGCCGGACCGGAAGATGGCCCGGTCGAAGCGTTTGTTTTCACGGTCGCTGGCCCTCAGATTCACATTCGCAATGTCGCATTCGCAGGAGCCGGTGAGGCTGAATTGCCCCTGCTTGAATCCGCCGCGAGAAAATTGCAGGGTGCTGATTTCTCGCGCTCAATCCTTCGCAAGCAGGAGGACAAGAATTTCCTCCCAATCTATCTGCAGCGCGGATATTTAAAAGCGACGTTTGGCGATGCTCAGGCCAAGGTGGTTGAAGGCAGTCCGCAAGAAACTGCCGTGGACGTGACCTTCCCCGTCGACCCAGGACGCCAATACAAACTGACCTCGATCGAGATAGCGGGAAACAAATCCTTCTCCGCCGAAGCTCTGCAAAAATTGACCCACGCGCAACCTGATCAACCGGCGAACGCTGTTCAGCTCGACATCGATATCGAAGCGATGAAGAAGTTTTACGGCACGCGTGGATATATGGCAGCGAGCATTCAACCAAGTCCGGAACTCGACGATACGAATTCCACTGTGAGATACGTGCTCCACATTCAGGAGGGCGAAGTCTACTCCATGGGAGACCTGGACATCCGTGGCCTCGACGCGCGTATGGCTGCCCGCCTGGAGGACGATTGGAGATTACGCGGCGGCGATCCCTATGACTCCAGCTATCCCAAACAATTTCTGGAGCGGGAGGACAAAGAGATCTCGATCATGTCCGACTGGGATGCCAGCGTGCGCGAATCGCTCAATCAGAAAGAGCACACGGTAGATGTGACCTTGCGCTTCAATCAAAAACCGCGATAACCTCGGCGAAAATCCTTGACGCGCACTGCTATCGCCTTTCAAATGGAACGATCTAACGAGCAGCGGCATACTGAATTCAAAAGGAGAAGATTTGATGCGATTTACTCGGAAGTTCGCAGTTTCTCTGACCAGCGTTCTGTTGGGCGCAGCTCTCATTCCAGCCTCATTTGCGGCTAAAGTCGAGACCTTGACGGGAACGGTGAGCGATGCCATGTGCGGGGCCAAACACATGATGGAGGGCGACGATGCTGCCTGCCTCCGCGCCTGCGTACAAAAGGGCTCGAAATACGCGCTGGTCGTGGGCGGAAAAGTTTACACCCTCGATACCAAGGACAAAGCTACACTGGACAAGCTCGACAAGCTGGCGGCGGGGAAGGCCACCGTAAAGGGCGAAGTCGATGGCGACACCATAGAAGTCAGTTCAGTCGCGGCTGCCAAGTAGAATCTGTTTACTGGATCCGAGCAGGCGGAAATCCAAGTCCGGGTTTCCGCCACACTTTTTTGTCCCGCGAACCAATTTTCATATTCCCTTTACAATTCGCTATGTTAGATTTGACCACTCATCTAACTCTCGGAGGAACAACGAATTGGCCAAAGATATGATCCCGAAGAAGATTTTCTTCACCAAGGGGGTCGGCAAGCATCGCGAACGTCTTACTTCGTTTGAGCTGGCGCTGCGGGACGCTGGCATTGCCGCGCAGAATCTGGTTCGCGTTTCATCTATTTTCCCGCCGCAATGCAAGCTGGTGCCGCGCTCCCAGGGGCTGAAGTATCTGAGTCCGGGCGAGGTGGTTTTCGCGGTCGTGGCCGAGAACTCTACTCGCGAGCCGCATCGGTTGCTCGCGGCCAGTATTGGCGTGGCCATTCCGGCTGACCGCAACACTTACGGTTACCTCAGCGAGCACCACTCTTTTGGCGAAACCGATGACTCCGCCGGGGAGTACGCCGAGGAGCTCGCGGCGGAGATGCTGGCCACGACGCTGAACGTTGAGTTCGATCCTGACCGCTCGTGGGATGAGAAGAAAGAGATTTACCGAATTTCGAACAAGATCGTTCGTACGGCGAACATCACTCAGTCTGCCGTCGGGGATAAGCGCGGGCTGTGGTCGACGGTGATTGCTTCGGCTGTATTGATTTTCGACTAGAACAGAAACGTCTTTCGCCCCGCTGGGGCTCCTCAGTTTCTCACTCTTAACCCACGGCTTAGGCCGTGGGCTGCATTCTTACGCCGCTTCGCGGCTGCTTTCTGCGCGGCACAGCACAGGCTTACTTCTTTGCTCCGACCTTCTTCTTCCCTGCCGTTTTTGCTTTGCCGAGGCGTTCCAGCACCGCCGCTACAACTAAGGGCAGTCCTACTGTGGCGTCCACGAACAGCTCGCCAAACTTCCCGCCTTCGCCTGGAGGCACAAACTTGCCCCAGGAAATAGCCTCGCTATACGGACTCCCTGAGAGTCCGCCCCAGTAAACCGGCTCGGGGCAGAT
>Ga0210405_10005088_pt1 | contig 12129 bp, 9 predicted proteins | sample IncBWH11MmetaG_FD_155492 | JGI IMG/M metagenome (GOLD analysis project Ga0210405, IMG submission 155492) | Forest soil microbial communities from Barre Woods Harvard Forest LTER site, Petersham, Massachusetts, United States - Inc-BW-H-11-M | ecosystem: Environmental > Terrestrial > Soil >... | reverse complement strand
CGTGGCCGGCGCATTTCGCTGATTTTCCAGGAGCCGTCCCTTGCGCTTCACCCCACCATGCGCGCGGGCGAACAAGTTCGCCAGGTGCTGGCCGCGCACAGCGCCACCGGGAAAAACGCGCTGAGAGAACGGACGCGGCAAGTCTTCGCGGAAGTTTTTCCGGAAGACGCGGACCGCATGGCGCGCTCCTATCCACATCAACTGAGCGGGGGACAACGCCAACGCGTGCTGATCGCGCAAGCCATCGCCTGCGGCCCTGCCGTGGTGATTGCCGATGAACCAACGTCATCGCTCGATCCCGCAACGCAAATGGAGATTCTCGGAGTGTTTCGCACGCTCCGGGAAAAGCTGGGACTGGCGATGATTTTCATCACGCACAACCCCGCTCTGCTCTCCGGCTTTGCCGATCGCGTGCTGGTCCTCTATGGCGGCCGCGTCGCCGAGTTAGGCCCCGCCGCAACGGTGCTGGCCTCGCCGCGCCATCCCTACACAAAAGCTCTCTTTGCGTCCCTTCCGGCAGTTTTCGAGGAGAGTGGAGGCGTTCGCGGTAAGTGGCTCCCCGCAATCCCCGGCGACTCGTCGCCCTCGTCTCTACCGCGGCAGGGTTGTTGCTTTGAACCGAGGTGTACGGAAAGAATGGACATTTGCAAAGAGCGTGGACCCAGCGTGGTGAACGTAAGCGCCTCTCACACGGTTTCTTGTTTCAAGTATGAAGGTTGAAGCATCCAGCAGCGGCCACAACATGCAGCCACTCTTGAAAGTAGAAAATCTCGTGAAGCGCTATGCAAAGCCGAGTCTCGCTGACGCGCGCGAAGAGTTGCTGGCCCTGAATGGCGTCTCGTTCTCCATTTTTCCGGGGACCACCCTGGCGGTGGTGGGGGAATCCGGATCGGGCAAGAGCACCCTGGCCGCGTGTCTCGCCTGCCTGGAATCTCCAACGATCGGAAGCATTTGGTATGAAGGACAAGACCTCGTCAAGCTCAGGGAGCCTGCGCGGCGCTTAGTGCGTCCCAAACTCCAGCTCATTTTTCAAGATCCCGCCAGCTCTTTAAATCCAAGATGGAGCGTACTCGAGATACTCCTTGAACCGATGGTGTTGCAGCGCAACTTCTCCCGTAAAGACAACTTCACCCGTCAAGAAATGAACGAGCGCGCGAATTCTTTGCTCGAACGAGTAGGTCTTTCTCCGGACATCGTGCGCCGGCCACCCACGGAGTTAAGCGGCGGCCAACGCCAGCGCCTGGCCATCGCTCGAGCATTGGCGCTCGAGCCCAAACTCCTGATTCTGGACGAGGCCCTTTCCGCTCTCGATTGCTCCGTGCAAGCCCAAATCGCCAATCTCCTGATGGAGCTCCAAAACTCTCAAGGGATGACCTATGTGTTCATCACCCATGACCTGGCAATGGCCGCTTACCTGGCTGATGAGATCGCGGTGATGGACGGCGGCCGCATTGTCGAGCAGGGCGCGCCAGAAAAGATCTTAAAACTCCCGCAACAGGAAACCACACGCCAACTTCTCGCGGCCGTGCCCAGAATCGCACGTTCCGCGCCGCCTTCGGTGGAGCAGTAATGCGTTACCTGCTGCGCCGCATCGGGCACGCTATATTTCTACTCGCCGGCGTGTCCCTTCTCACCTTCCTCTTCACCGCGCTGGCCCCGGGAACGTACCTCGACGAAATGCGATTGAATCCGCAAATTGCCCCGGAGACGGTGGCGGCGCTGCGCGCCCAATATGGTTTAGACAAGCCCCTGCCTGTCCGTTACGTAGACTGGCTAAATTCCGTTCTTCACGGCGAGATGGGATTCTCGTTCGCCTATAACAGCCCCGTTGCGCCGCTTCTGCTGGTGCGCGCCCGGAATACTCTGCTCCTCACTATTACCGCCACGCTTCTAGCCTGGGCCATCGCTCTGCCACTCGGTGTCTGGAGCGCGGAGCGCCTCGGCCGGCTGCCGGACCGCCTGCTTTCGTGGGGAACCGCGGCGCTCATGGTCATCCCCGATCTCGCATTGGCGCTGGGCCTCCTGCTGTTCGCGGTGAGAAGCGGCTGGTTTCCCTCGGGAGGCATGGCTTCCCTCGATATGGAAACTCTTTCAGCGCTCAGCACGTTGCGCGATCTCGCATGGCACATGGTTCTGCCCGTGACGGCGCTGGTGCTCACTGCCCTGCCGTTGCTCGTTCGTCATGTGCGTGCGGCCGTCGCGGAAGTGCTCCACACTCCGTTTCTTCTTGCCGCCGTGGGACATGGCATCCCCAGACACACACTTCTCTATCGTTATGCCCTTGCAGCAGCGGCAAATCCGCTGATCTCTCTTTTTGGTTTCAGTATCGGGGCGTTGCTGAGTGGATCGCTGCTCATCGAAGTGGTGATGAGTTGGCCGGGACTCGGGCCACTGCTATTGGAAGCCATTCTGTCCCGCGATCTGTACGTCGTGGTGGGAGGAATATTGTTCTCGACGATTTTCCTGGTGGGAGGAAATTTTCTGGCTGACCTGCTCCTTTACTGGGCCGACCCGCGAATCCGGACTCAGAGCGGTGTGCGATGAGCGCGCGGCGCGCATTTGCGAAATGGCTGGCCGCCCTTGCCGTACTGCATGGGATGGTGGTGTGTGCCGGTTTCTTCGCGCCTTACGATCCTGTCGACCAGGACCGCAAAAGCCCATACCTGCCGCCCATGCGGATTCATCTCGTCGATACGCAGGGACATCTCCACTTCCGGCCCTTTGTGTATTCGCCGAGATTGCGCGAAGGCTCGTTCGACCAATATGAGGAAGACACTGCGGAGCCCCACCCCGTCACGTTTTTCCAGAGCGGGACTCGCTACCGGTTGCTGGGATTTCTGCCGTGCCGAAGACATTTTTTCGGCGTCGAGCACACGCGAATCTATCTTCTTGGCACCGATGCCTATGGCCGCGACCAGTTTTCGAGATTCCTCTTCGGAGGGCAGGTATCGCTGCTCGCCGGCCTTCTAGGCGCGGGTCTTACTTTGCTGATGGGCTTAGGCATTGGTGCGGCGGCGGGCTACTACGGCGGTTGGACAGACGGCCTGCTCATGCGCCTCGCTGAGCTCTTTCTAGCGTTGCCATGGCTCTATCTTCTTTTCGCCCTCCGAGCTTTCCTGCCTCTTGCGGTCAGCCCTCTCAAAGCCTTTTTTCTGGTCATAGCGGTGATTGGAATGGTGGGCTGGGCGCGTCCGGCGCGGCTGGTTCGCGGCGTGGTACTGAGCGCCAAGGAACGCGATTACGTTCGCGCCGCGCGGGGCTTCGGCGCATCCCCCGGATACTTGCTTCGACACCACATCCTGCCGGAGACTTACAGTGTGCTCTTGACACAGGCCGCGATTCTCATCCCTCAGTACGTATTGGCGGAGATGGCCCTTTCGTTTCTTGGCTTGGGGGTCCCCGAGCCGGTGCCAACCTGGGGCAACCAGCTCTCCAGCCTGCAACATTACAGCGTGCTGGTTTCTTACTGGTGGATGTATTTGCCGGCTCTGTTCATGGTGCCGTTCTTTCTAGGATACTTGGGACTCGCGAGTTCGTTGCAGGAGCGCGAGGAGGCGTACAAGATAGAAGCTGGAGTCCTGGGAGCCTGACGTGAAGCACGGAAGAGTGCGCCTCTCTTGCTGCCGGATGCTCTTGTGTTCGCTTCTCGTCCAGGCTGCTCTTCTCGCTCTCCCGGCCCTGGCCCGTCCCCAACAGAGAGACACGAAAGAAGAACCCCTCGCCGTCCCGGGAGAAATAGGCCGCTCCGGAGGACGCCTCGTCGTGGCGCTTCGCGGCGAGCCAAAGACCCTGAATCCGCTGATTGCGGTCGATACGCGCTCTCGCGAAGTCATCGGCGCCATGCAGGCCGACCTGGTCCACATCAACCGCGCGACTCAATTGACGGAACCGGCGCTCGCCAAATCCTGGAAGGTTTCTCCAAGCGGGCTGGAGTACACCGTCGTGCTGCGGCAGGGAATCAAATTTTCAGACGGTCAGCCAATGGACGCGGATGATGTTCTCTTTACTTTCCGTGTTTACCTGGACGAAAGCGTCCATGCCCCGCAGCGGGATTTTCTGATTGTTGGCGGCAAACCGATTGTCGTGCGAAAAGTGAACGCGCAAACCGTGGTTTTTCAACTGGCGAAGACCTACGGCGCGGGCGAAAGGCTTTTCGATGGCTTGGCCATTCTGCCCAGGCACTTGCTTGAAAAACCCTACCAGGAGGGGAAGCTCGGGGAGATGGGAACCTTAGCCACGGCGGCGAATCAATGGGCCGGCCTGGGCCCGTTCCGGCTGAAAGAGTATGTAGCTGGGCAACGGCTAGTCCTGGAGCGCAATCCTTATTACTGGAAAACGGATGCGAAAGGGAATCGCCTGCCCTATCTCGACGAGCTCGTCTATCTCTTCGTGCAGAACGCGGACGCGCAAGTGCTCAAGTTCCAAGCGGGCGAGACGGACGTCATCAGCCAGACCGGAGCGGAAAACTTCGCGGCGCTTTCACGCCAGCCGCATGGCTACACTATGACGGATGCCGGGCCGGGACTCGAATACTATTTTCTCTTTTTCAATCTGAACGAGCCCGGGGAGAGGACCTCTACGGAAATGCTGCGGAAACAGAAATGGTTCCGCGAAGTCAGGTTCCGTCAGGCGGTTTCCGCGGCGGTGGATCGCGAAGCCATCGTGCGGCTCGTCTATCAAGGACATGGTACTCCTCTTTGGGGATTGGTCGCGCCCGGCAATCGACGATGGGGCAATGAAAAGCTCCCTCATCCGCCGCGTTCGCTCGACCGCGCCCGCGCGCTCCTGAAGGAAGGCGGATTCTCCTGGGGGAATGGGCCCGACGGGGAAGCCACGCTCCTGGATGCCGAAGGGAAGCCCGTCGAATTCTCCATTGTCACGAGTTCTTCCAACGCCAACTTCTCCAAAATAGCGGCGCTCATTCAGGACGACCTCAAGCAGCTCGGCATGCGTGTCCAGGTGGTGCCCCTCGAGTTTCGCTCCCTGATCGATCGCGTCACGCAGTCGAAAGAATACGAAGCCTGCGTGATGGGATTGGCCAGCTATGACGCCGACCCGAATACCGACATGAACGTCTGGTTATCAAGTGGCGGAGCGCACTTCTGGAACCCCTCGCAAGCGCACCCGGCCTTCCCCTGGGAGGCGGAAATCGATCGCCTCATGGAAGAACAGATGTGGGCGAGCGCCTTCGAGCAGCGCAAGAGACTCTATGACCGCGCGCAGGAGATTCTCGCCGAGGAGCAGCCGATCATTTTTCTCGCCAGTCCTGACATCCTGGTGGGCGCAAAGAACGTCGTCGGCAATTTCCATCCTGCCGTTCTGGAACCGTACGTACTCTGGAATGTGGAACAACTCTATTTCAAGGTTGGTACGGAAAATGCCGCCCGATGAACCCCGTTTTGAGTAAGGCCGGGAAGAAGCCACCAGCCGCTTGGGACGACAAGCGGCTCGTCAAAGCTTGTCTCTTAGGCGATGAAGAAGCCTGGTCGCTGCTCATCGATAAGTACAAGGCGCTGATCTACTCCATTCCCGTGAAATATGGTCTGTCGCGGCAGGAAGCCTCGGATGTCTTTCAAGCCACCTGTACGGAACTTCTCCTGCGTTTGCCGCAACTGCGCGAACCTCGCGCCCTGCCCAAATGGCTGATGCAAGTGGCGCACCACGAATGTTACCGCTGGAAGCGGCAAAATCAGCGCATGGTCAGCCGTGATGGAGAGACGGATTTGCCGGAACCGGCAACGCCGGCCATCGCCGAAGGCCTCGTTCAGCAGACGCAGGAAGAGCAGATGTTGCGAGAAGCCCTGGCCAGGCTGACCCCGCAATGCCGCCGCCTGGTGCAGCTGCTGTTCTTTGAAACGCCTTCGCGGGCGTACACGGAAGTCGCCGCGGAACTGGGCCTTGCTGTGGGATCCATCGGATTCACCCGCCAGAAATGCCTCGAGCGGCTGCGCGGGCAACTCGAGGAGCTGGGTTTCCACTGATGCCCGCGACACTTAAGAAAGGCTCGCAGGACAAGCTGATTGCCAAGCTCGGGCAGCTTTCCGGTGACGCCGCGCGCCGCAAATTCCTTGTCCAACACAAGACCTTGCTTCGCAAGGAGGTTGTGGAGTCGCTGGCGCAGTCGGTTGTCGAAAAGGTACGTGTAACCACGCGAGAAGCGCTGAACCTTGCCGAGGCGGCCGTGCTAATCGCCAAAAAGCTAAAGCACAAACAGTTCTTGGCGCTGGCCCTGCGTCAGAAGGCCAACGCGCTCTATTTCTCCGGGGACAATCGTGCCGCCATCGATTATCACCAGCAGGCCTTCCGGCTTTACGAATCGCAAGGAGACTGGAAAGAGGCTGCGCGGACGTTAAGCAGTTCTCTCCAGCCCATGATCCTCCTTGGTGAATACGACAAGGCGTTTCAGGCGGCGGAGCGCGCTCGGGGGATTTTTGTGCGTCTGAACGATCCATGGCGCCTGGCCCGGTTGGAAATCAACGTCGGCAACATCTATCACCGCCAGGACCGCTTCGAGGAATCGATCGCGCACTACGAAAGCGCTTACGCGGGACTCCTGCCATACAAGGATGCTGAAGGTATCGCTGCCCTTCTCAGCAACATGGCTGTCTGCCTGATCAGTCTGAATGATTTTCCCCGTGCACTCACCAGCTACCAGAAAGCCCGCGCTTTTTGCCTCCAGAACAACATGCCTCTTCTTGTGTCTCAGGCGGATTACAACATTGCTTATCTCTATTACCTCCGTGGCGAGTACAGCCGGGCCATCGAGGCGCTCTACGCCGCGCGCCGCGCTTGCCAAGTCAGCGGCGATGCTTATCATTTCGCGCTATGTCATTTGGACCTTTCCGACATCTATCTCGAACTAAATCTCAGCGAAGAAGCCCGCGAAATGGCGCACGAAGGGTTCCTCCGGTTTGAAAAGCTCGGTATGGGCTATGAGGCGGCCAAGACGCTTGCGAACGAAGCCACGGCTTATGCCCAGCAGGGGAAGACTGTTCAGGCCCTGGAGCGTTTTGCGAAAGCGCGAGGAATGTTTGAGTGTGAAAAAAATCTCGTTTGGCCCTGGCTCATCGATTTGTACCAAAGCCTGTTGCTCTTCCATGAAGGCCGCTACTTTGAAGCGCGGCGGCTCTGCCTTGCCGCTGCTGCTTTTTTCGACCAATCGGCGCTCTCCGGGAAAGCCGTGCTCGCGCACCTGCTGCTCGCGCGCATCGCTCTGCAAGTGGGAGACTCTGCGGAAGCGCGGAAGGAAACGGAAGAATCTCTCGCGCGACTGACAGGCCTTCAGACGCCGGTGCTTGCTTATCAGGCCCACTTGCTCGCCGGACAGCTCGCCCACGCTCGCAACGACCGCCCTGCCGCGCTCCAGGCCTACCTCGAAGCCAGGAAGTCGCTGGAAGCTCTGCGCAGCCGGTTGAAAGGCGAGGAGCTGAAAATTTCTTTTGTCAAAAACAGAATGCAGGTCTACGAAGCTCTCGTCGATTTGTATATTGCCGGCGAAAAGACACAAACCTCCGACGAAGAAGCGCTCTCCTGCATGGAAGCGGCGAAATCCCGCAGCATGATCGAAATGATTTTTCAAAGCGGCCAAAGCCTTCCTCTGGGTGAAGCCGGTCAAAGCGATCTGGTGCGCCGAATCAGGGACTTGCGCGAGGAACTGAACTGGTATTACCACCGCATCGAGCTTGAACAGCTTCGTCCTGAAGAGAAATCCACCGAAAGGCTCGGCAGTTTACAGGAAAAAGTTCAGTCGCAGGAGAAAGAGCTGATGCGCACCCTGCGTGAGCTCCCGGCGCACGAGCGGGAAAACGCCACGCTGGAAGCCTCCGCTGATTTTTCCCTCGCTGCTCTACAAGCCCATATTCCGGCGGATGCGACTCTGGTGGAATACTTTTCAGCGGGCGACCGCCTCATCGCCGCCGTCATCACCTGCAAGGACATCCATATTCTTCCCGTGACTCTGCTCTCTCGGGTCGCCCACATTCTCCAATTGCTGCGATTTCAACTCTCCAAGTTTCGCATGGGCAGCGAATACGTCCGCCGGTTTGAAGAACCGCTTCTCCGCGCCACGCAAAGTCATCTGGAATCCCTTTACGCCGAACTCATCGCGCCCCTCCGCCCATTCTTCCGGGCTAGCCACCTCATTGTCGTGCCCCACGGTCCGCTCCATTTCTTGCCATTCCACGCCCTGCGCAATGGAGAAGAATACCTCTGCGATGCCTTCATCGTTTCCTACGCTCCCAGCGCCACGGTGTTCTCCTGGTGCCAGGAGCGGCCGGCGAGCACCAGCGCGAGCTCTCTCGTCTTTGGCATCGCCGACGAGCGCGCGCCTCAAATCCTGCACGAAGCTCAATCCGTAGCCGCGCTCCTGCCGCAGTCTTCGCTCCACCTCGGTGACCGCGCTACCTCCTCCGTGCTTCGCGAAAATGGTCCGCGCAGCGGCCTTCTTCATCTCGCCACTCACGGTGTCTACCGCCAGGACAACCCCATGTTTTCCGGCATCCGCCTCGGCGATGGCTACTTGAATCTCTACGACCTCTACCAGATGCGCTTCGACGCCCGGCTGGTGACCCTCAGCGGCTGTGCCACCGGAATGAATTTTGTTGCCGCCGGCGATGAATTGCTTGGCCTCCAGCGGGGCCTATTTTGCGCCGGGGCCACCACCTTGCTCCTCTCTTTGTGGGATGTGCACGATCAGAGTACCGCGCAGTTGATGCAGCACTTTTATCGAGACTACCTTCAAACCGGTAAGATGGCTGGCGCCCTCCAGGGCGCAATGCAAGAAGTTCGCCGCCAGAATCCCCACCCCTACTTCTGGGCACCTTTCGTCCTCGTTGGCAAACTTACTGATTTTGCAAGACTTACCTAATTTTCTGCCCCTTATATTTATTGGAGCTCAACCTCCCCTTATCCCACGAGGGTCATGAATCGTCCCATCCACTGGGGAGTGCGTGGGACGCGAAAGGAATCTGGGGGGAATAAATGGATCACTTTACGACGGAGCATTGGATTGATTTCGTGAATCAGGCGGTGGTGGATGCCAACGAGCAACAGTTGATGGAGCGCCACCTGAAACAAGGCTGCAAACGTTGTACGAAAACAGTTTCTATATGGAAGAAGGTTCAGCAATCGGTGGCTTCGGAAGCAAATTACCAGCCTCCCGAGCACGCCGTCAGGATCGCCAAGGCCACGTTTGCAGGAGCCGCTTTGGCGGGCCAAGGACAAGGAGCAGGCGGCCGCATCAAAGTTCTCTTCGACAGCTTTCTGCACCCGGTTTTCGAAGGAGCTCGATCGGCAAGCGCTGGCACAAGACAGATGCTCTATCGCGCGGACCCATTTCAGATCGACATTCAGGTCGAGCCCAAGCCCGGCGCCAACCGCATCGTGGTCACCGGCCAGCTCCTGGACTTGAGCAATCCTGGCGTCATCGGGAGCGATGCCCGCATCATTCTCTCCAACATGCGGGGACAGGTCGTGCACGCCGTCACCAATCAGTTTGGCGAGTTCAGCGGAGAGATCGACAACAGCGGAGACCTGCAGATGACTTTCGCAACCCCCGGCGGCCAGCCCATCGTGATTTCGCTCCGGGATGCGCTCGGTACTCTGCCCGAGGGCGAGCAATGAGCGCCGCCCCATTCGCGCCGTTCCGTTTTATGGCCGCCCTAGTACGAAGGTACCAAGACCGCTGGCAATTTTGTTTAGACCGGAAGACACGCTCGTACTATTGGCTCAGCGGATTTGCCCCGTAACACTAGGGGGGCGATGAACTGCGCCCATTGCGAGTAATTCAATTGTAGGAGACCCCGAAAGGGACAGAACCCATGAAACGTTTAGCACTCACAGTCGCGATGATTGTCCTCATGCTCGGCGCTCCCAAACCCGCGGAAGCGCAAAACCGTTACATCGTGCGCAGCACAGGCGGCCTGTCCTCCGTCCTAAATCTTTGCAATCTCCTCGGATGTCAAGTCCAGGGCGGCCTGGATGGTCCCCTTGGCCAGAACTTTCTCGTCACCTCATCCAACAACCTCCTTGCCAACCTGTTGAATGGCACCCTCACGTTCGTGGAATCCTTGCTCGGGATCGTCAGCGTTGAAGCGGACCAGCTTCTGCCCATGCCGCATGCAGGGCCGGGTAGCATTCCCTCGGGTCTCTACGACACGGCCCCGATGAACTACTACGGCACCGCTGTTTGGCACGGTTATGCAGCTCAGCCCGCGGCCCAGATTATCCGGCTCCAGGATGCGCAAAACGGTTTTCGCATCGCCGGTTCAGGTATTGTGGCTGTCATTGATACCGGCGTGGACGTCAACCATCCCGTCCTCGCCCCAGTGCTGCTGCCCGGCTATGACTTCACCAGGAACCAGCCTGGTGCTTCAGAATGGCTCGATGCACCGCAACTGCAAGATTCCATCGCGGACTCCCAAAATAACCAAGCTCCTGCTTACGTCCAGCAGTCCACCGTTGCAGTTGTCGACCAGTCCACTGTCGCTGTCGTTGACGGCGGGCCTTACGCCGCTTTCGGCCACGGCACCATGACTTCTGGAGTCGTTCACTTGGTGGCTCCGAAGGCCAGCATCCTCCCTCTCAAGGCATTCACTTCCGATGGCACTGGCTATCTTTCCAACATCGTTGCCGCTCTCTACTATGCCGTCCAGCATAAGGCCAACGTCGTGAACATGAGCTTCGATCTAACCTCCCCTTCGCCGGCGCTCACTGACGCAGTGGCTCGCGCCAATAAAGCCGGCGTCGTACTCGTCGCAGCCGCAGGAAATGAAAACACCAGCGCTTCCGTTTATCCCGCAGCTCTCAACAGCTACGTCATCGGTGTCGCTTCGACGACCGATTGGGACAGCCGCTCTTCTTTCTCCAACTACGGCTCCAAGGATGTCTGGATTGCCGCCCCGGGTGAGAATATCATCACCACTTTCCCCGGCGGAACTTACGCCAGTGCTTCTGGCACATCGTTCAGTTCCCCGATCGTCGCTGGCACAGCGTCTCTGATGCTCAGCGCCAAGACCCAGGCCCTCAACCAATCCCAGGCCGCCAGCGCCCTGTCTCACGCGCGGCAACTTACTTCCGATCTCAACCACGGTCGTCTCGACGTCTACCAGGCGGTTTCCGCCTGGGTGAATAGCTCCGGTTCAACTTCCGGCTCCGGGTCTGGCACCTGCTTCTTGCTCTGCTTGTAGGTGGCGGCCATGCCCAACGGCCAGATTCCAGCGTCCATGGAAGGCTCCCCGATTTTCGCGGCGCTGGACTCTCTCCGCGTCAAGCAGCTTGAGGAACAAGCCGCCGCCCTTCGCACTTCCGTCATCTGCGCCTTCAACCAACTCCTCGATCTGAAGGATCTGAATACCGGTGTCCACAGCACCCGGCTGGCGGAATGGGGCATGCGCGTCGGCCAGGAACTGGGCCTCGAAGAAGACGAGCTTCAAAATCTCGAAGTTGCCGCGCTCCTGCACGACATCGGTAAAGTAGGTGTCCCGGATTCCATCCTCCGAAAACCCGGCCGTCTCGATCCGGATGAATATGCGCTCATGAAAAAACACTCCGAGTACGGCTGGGCGGTGCTGCGCATGCTCCCTGGTTTCGAGCGCGCGGCCCTCGATATTCTTCATCACCACGAATCTTTCGATGGCAAGGGGTATCCCGCGGGCCTGAAGGGCGCCGAAATTCCCGTGGTTTCCCGCATCGTCTGCGTCATCGACGCCTTCGATGCCATGGTTTCGTCCCGCCCCTATCGCAAAGGCTTGCCTTACGAAGAAGCCGTCCGCCGCCTCAACGAAGCCAGCGGCACCCAGTTTGACCCCACGGTCGTCAAGTCCTTCCTCTCCTTCGCCCAAGCAGAAATGTCCCCCGTCTTCGCCGCCGCCGGCACCTCCGTCTCCTCAGCCCTCTAGACGCATCGTTCTTCCCGATAACCCTCGCCAGGAATTCCGAACAGGCAAATATCGATTCTGCTCATACTTAAAACTGCGAACTGAGAGCTAACGACTTATAGCCGCCGTCCGCCCCCTCTGATTTGAATTGAGCCCTTCCCCCGCCCATGCTACTTTTTCTTATCTGCCCTGCCCGGGTGGCGGAATGGCAGACGCTGAGGACTTAAAATCCCCCGGGGCTTTTTCCTCATGT
>Ga0210405_10005086_pt1 | contig 12130 bp, 9 predicted proteins | sample IncBWH11MmetaG_FD_155492 | JGI IMG/M metagenome (GOLD analysis project Ga0210405, IMG submission 155492) | Forest soil microbial communities from Barre Woods Harvard Forest LTER site, Petersham, Massachusetts, United States - Inc-BW-H-11-M | ecosystem: Environmental > Terrestrial > Soil >... | reverse complement strand
GCAGGCCGAGGGTCTCTTGGCGGATGTGGCTTTGCAAGGCCAGAATGTAATGCTAAAAGCTCTCTCCGAAAGTGAATCCGCGCGGCGCAACGTCGTCGACCGCTACAACAAGCTGGTCGATAGCGTCAACTCCTACAATAAGGCCGTGAACGATCTCGTCGTCACCGTGAATACCGCCATGAATGAGCCGAAGGGCTCCAAGCTGGCGCCAACGCTGAGTTTCAACTTCGTGCGCCTGCCAATCATCACCTGCACGGCGAGCCTATTCGCGTTCACCAATTCGATGGCCTACATGGCCAACGTGCGCACCATGTCCAACGCGGTCCCCACGATGAACTGCGAGTAAGCGCTGAACGGTCGAATCTACGTGACGTCCCTGCTTTTACTCGTGCCTAAGCGCTGCCATCGGATCAATCCGGCTAGCTCTGCGCGCCGGAATCCAGCAGGCCAGCGTCGCGACACCCAACAGAATCGCCGGCACTCCGAGGAAAACCGGAAGGTTGACCCCGCCCTTGGTCATCACGCGAACGGAAATCACGAGTGCAAGCACCCAACCAATCGCCGACCCTAAGGTGATTGCGCCTAAGCTTTCGCGAATTATTTGCAGGACGATTCGCCCGCTGGTGGCCCCGAACGTCAGCCGCACGCCAATCTCCTTTGTTCGCCTCGCCACGGCGTACGAAACCACGGCGTAGATTCCGATCGCCGCGAGGCCGAGCAGGAGCGGCCCGAGCACGGCGAACATTCGCGCCGGAATCCGGCGAAGATAGAGGTTTCGTTCGATGTGCTGGGAGAACGTTCGCACGTCGTAAAGAGGAAGCATCGGATCGAGATCGCGCAGAACCGCACGCGCTTCCGAGGTGAGTGCCGTTTCGTTGCCGCTGCGCGTCCTCAGGTGAATCTCGCCTTGCTCCTCTGGAAGATCCCGGTACGAGAAATACATCGCCGGTTGAGCCAGCTCGCCGACTGCGTCGTAGACCGAATTGCGGGCCACGCCGATGATCGCGAAGCTTCCCGAGCGTCTCTGTATGCGGCGGCCGATCGCATCCTCGCCATTCAGGTAATGGCGGACAAACTCCTCATTGACGATGGCCTGTGCGGGCGCCGTCTTATCGCGCATCTCGGCAAAGTCATTTCCCTCAAGCAGCGGGATGCCCATCACCTTGAAGTATCCCGACGTGACCGTGTTGGTAATGGCTCGATCCTGTCCGGCCTCCGTGCGCACGCGGCCCTGCACGGTAAAGGACCGCCTCGGCATTCCATGCAAGTCCACCGGAACATTCGTGGCGATGGCGGCGGAATCGATGTCCGGCAAGGAGCGCAGCCGTTCCAGCAGGCGCGCGGCAAATTCGCGCTCGGAAGCCTCGTCGGGATTCCGTCCGCTCAAGTCGTACGCGGCCAGCAAAACGCCCTCGGGACGGAATCTCGGATCCGTCTGGCGCGCCGAGCGGAAACTCTCCAAGAAGAGCGCCGCCGCGATCAGCACGACCATCGCTAACCCCACTTCCACTCCCATCAGAACTTTGCGCGCACGGCTGCGGGGCGGCGTGTTGGAACTGGAGCGAAGCCCGTCCTGTGGATCCAGCCGCGCCAGATGCACCGCCGGCGGCGCGCTGAAAATCAAACCGCACGCCGCACCGAGCAACATCGCAAAGGCAAGCGTGAATTCATCCACTCTTGTCGGAAACAGGATCGGAAATGCACCAATCATCGGCGCCACGCGCAATGCGGTTGTGCCCCAAACGGCGATGGTTGCTCCGAGCCCGGCCCCTAGGAATGCGAGCAGCATATTTTCCGATAGCACCAGGCTGACAATGCGCCAGCGTCCCGCGCCCAGCGCGACGCGCACGGCCATCTCGCGCTGCCGCGTGCTTCCGCGAGCCAGCATGAGGTTTGCCGTGTTCCCGCACACCGCCAATAGCAGGAGCAGCATAACGCCTTGCAGAATGGCTAGCCCGCTGATCAGAAAGCGCTGCGGACCGCGCGGCGCATCCCAGAAGGAAAGAATCTCACCGCCAATTCCGGCGCTGGCCTCAGGATAGTCGCGCGCAAGCTGCGCCATGGCTGTACTGAACTCCGCCTGCGCTTCCTCGCGTGTCGCGCCAGGCCGTAACATTCCGATCAACGAAAAAGCGCGGGTGCTGCGATCTTCGAGGTCGCGTGTTCCGCCGAGCAACGCAGGCGCCATCGTGGCCGGCGCCCACAGTTCGAACTTCAAAGGCACCATTGTCCCTTGGAAATCCTTGGGCGCCACGCCCACAACGATAAGTTCGCGCTCGTTAACGCGCAGTTTTTGTCCTACGGCCCCCGGCGCGCCGCGAAACCGCGTTTGCCAGTAATCATACGAAATCACAACGACCGGCTCGGTTCCGGGCCGCTCCGCCTCCTCCGGCCGAATAAATCGTCCGATCGCAGGCTTCAGCCCCAGCGCGGAAAAATAATTTCCGGAGACGAGTTGCCCGTGCGTCCGCTCCGTCCGGCCCGTCTCTCCCACGTTGAACGCCACCATCTGAGATGCCACGATGTCCCGCAGCGCCGGCACTTGCGACTGCAAATCGCGATATTCCAGCCACGAAGCGCCTGAATATCCGCCGGTCTCCGCGCGAGGCTCGACCATCAGAAAGTTCGCTGCGCCCCTCACAGCGGGCATAGGTTCAAACAGGACCATCTGAATCCAGGAAAAGATCGTTGTATTCACGCCAATTCCGATCGCCAGCGAAACGATGATCACGGCCGCAAGCCCTGGCATGCGGCGAATCGTTCGCCCTGCGTTTCGCAAGTCCCCCACCAGATTCTCGATAAATACCAGTCCCCGCTCGGCTCGATAGTCTTGTTTCATCGCCTCGACCCCGCCAAACTTCAGCATGGCTTGGCGTCGTGCCTCAATGGGTGACAGACCGGCACGAAGATTTTCGGCGGTTTGCAAAGCGATGTGTTCGTCAATCTCTTCCCTCAATCGCTCTTCTTGTGTCCGCTTTGTCACCAGGTTCACCACACGGTGGAGAAACCGTCTCAGAGCTCTCATGGCAAATCCTCCGCTTTCGCATCGAAGAACCGAGCGATGATCGCTGCAGTTTGCTCCCAATCCTTTGTTTCGGCTTGCAACTGCTTGCGCCCTTCCCGAGTCAGTCGATAGAACCGCGCCCTGCGATTGTTCTCCGACGCGCCCCACTCGGACGCGATCGCGCCTTCTTGCTCTAGCTTCAGCAGCACCGGATACAGAGTCCCTTGATTCACGGCCAGCAGATCGCCGCTGATCTGCTCGATACGCCGCGCGATGCCGTAGCCGTGCTGCGGGCCCAGCACATCGAGAGTCTTGAGGACCATCAACGCCAGCGTGCCCTGGAGAACGTCCGTTTTTTGTTTCATAGGAGTATTAACGCTGCACCGCCATTTTGGTTTCCAACAGGAAGGATGCCACGCTTCCTTTTGGAAAGCAACAGGTAAATCGTGAGTTCGCTGGAAACTATCTGACTTTTTATCGGATTCGCTACTTCACAACCGCTGCTGTTCCGCCAGACCATTGCAGCACGGTTCCCGGAGCGTTGGCCTCTTTGCGGACGTAGCCCATGCCAAGAATGCGCGGGGGATCCGAGTCCCAGGTCCTTGCTGCTCGCGTGACGTACCCGACTTCTTTGCCTTCCACTGTGAGCGGCGCGTCCGGTTCCGGAACGACGTCGCCGGCAAAAGCGAGGCGGACGCGCTGGCGGTTGACCTGCCCGCGCGAGCGCACGCGCTCCACAATCTCCTGCCCCGTGTAACAACCTTTGATGTAGCTGATGTGGCTGTCCTGCAATCCAGCTTCGTGGGGAATCTGTTTTTCGCCGAAGTCATAGCCAAACCACGGCACACCTTGCGAGAGCCGCAACCCGCTCAGCGCCGTGTATCCTATCGGCCCGCCGCCGTGTTTCCGCGCCGCCTCGGAAAGAAATTGCCAAAGGGTTGGGAGGTTTGTAGTTTCTGTGATGAACTCCGCCCCGGGAACTCCCCCTGGGGAGCGTCTTACAATCCGGCAGGGAAGCGAACCAACAGAGCGGTCGTGAGAGGAAAGGTCCTCAAATTTCGTGACGTCGACGCCGGAAAGCTCTTGCACAATCGCAGCGGCCTTCGGCCCTTCCAGCGCAAGCATGCCGTAGCGCTCGGTCTCATCCGTCAGTGTCACGTCATCCATGATGATGTATTTGTCCAGCCCTTCGATCAGCCGCTCGCGAATCATCGCGTACGACACGCAAAGGAGCCGGTCCGCGAACGCGTACGTTTCGATCTCCGCCAGAATGTGTCCCTGTGGATTCAGCAGTAGCGAAACGTTGCCGTGGTTTGTAAGAAGGTCCTTGATGTTGTTCGTCAGGATAGCGTTCAGGTAGCGGACGCGGTCGGGCCCGGTGAAGGAGAGGTAAGCGCGGTAGTTCTTGTCGATCAGCGCCACCCTCTCACGGGCGCACCGATACTCGGCGGCCGCATCGCCGAAGTCATTGGGCATCGTGCACCCGAGCCACACGCCCATCTTCGCACCTGCCGCAACGTGCATCGCCGCAAGCGGAGTGTTCAGGACCGTACCACCAGCTTTACCGTCAGCTGTACCCTGCGTAGCCATTTCCGCGCCCTGCGCATCCTCCTATCCTTAGTCTAGCAAAGGGCAGTCTATCCATGCGCTCCGCAGCCATGCGCCGCCTGCCGCAAATCCCTTCCTCTCCGATGCTATACTGCTGTTCATGAGCGACGGCCGAACAGCCCTCAATGCGGCCACCGACGGATTGATTCACATCACCATTCCAGTGGGGATGTTGCAGTGCAATTGCACCATCATCGGCGATCCCGCCACGCGCGAAGCGCTGGTGGTGGATCCGGGCGACGAAGTCACCCGCATCCTGGAGTTGATCGGGCGCCACCGCCTCATCGTCAAAGCCATCGTCAGCACTCACGCGCACATCGATCATGTCGGCGGCTTGAGCAAACTTCACAAATACACCGGCGCCCCCGTGCTCATGCACCGTGACGACCTCCCGCTCTATCAAGCAATGGACATGCAGGCGTCGTTCCTCGGCGTGATGCCGCCCGAGCTCACCGACATCGATCAGTTGCTAAAGGAAGGCGACGTTCTTCGCTGGGGATCGTTCGAGGCCCAGGTGATTCACACGCCCGGCCATACCCCCGGCAGCGTTTCGCTCTATCTTCCGCATAACGCCGGCAGGGTCACCGTCGCTCCGGGAATGCTTACCGTATTTGACGAGGCCGGCGAGAAAATCGCCCTGTCGGATTCGTTGAAAAAATCAGCCCACGGGGATGACGGCGCGCCGGACCTGTCTCTCGATGAATCAGAGAAAATCCTGCCTCCCGCTCCGCAGCTTTTTTCCGGAGACACTTTGTTTGCCGGCAGCATCGGCCGCACCGACCTGTGGGGCGGCTCCATGGAACAGATCATGGATTCGCTGCGCTCAAAATTGATGCGCCTGCCGGACGACACCGTCGTCCACCCGGGCCACGGGCCCGTCACCACCATCGGCAACGAGCGCCACATGAATCCTTTCTTGCAGCCGGAATAGGAAACAGAGGAGAACGGAAAGTCTCAAAGCACGTTCACAAAATGCTGAAAGGAAGATTCGCCTGTCAGCCCTGTGATTTTTGTCTTGCGAGGCGCAACTCTTCCATCACCGATTGCACCAATTCCTTCGCGTGCACCAGTTCCTGATTGATGATGCGCAGGTCCATTGCCGGAACCGCGGCATTGCGCTGGCTGGTGCAGTAAACGCTATGCTGGCCGACCAGCACCAGCGCGTTCGTTAAGCGGTCCAGCGACACGGCAAGCCGCCCACGGTGGCGTCCAAACATTTGTTCATAATGCTCCAGCTCTTCCCGGTGCTCCTCGAATGCGGACATCATGTGGCTCCCTCTTGCGGTACAGCCCAAGACGTTGCGACCAAACGGTCCCGTGTGGGAATCTCCGTGGAGTCCGCCAGATTCCCGAATTCGCCTATCCCGGGTGGCCTTGCCGCACCGGAGTTGCACATCGGGCACACGCGGCTCGCACCAAACTTTACCGCATCGCGCACGCGGAACATAATTTGCTCAAGCCACAAAGACGCGGTTCCTGCAATTCGTGTGGCTGGCGATTCACATGGCGTACTGAGCCCCCACTCCTTCAGGGAGTCCGCGAAGGGATGGGGCTGGAGCAACCAAACAATGCGACGTTCCGACCTGGTTCAGCACAAAGAGAAGGAGAAGGGCGCATCGACGCGCACTTCGCAGATCGTTTTCGGCGAGCGGCAGCACCTTCTCCGGGTGCTCGATTCGCTCGAGGGTACGGATCTGCCGATCGCGCGCATGCAGCAGGAACGCCGCATCCTGGAAGAATTGATTCACGCGCGGACCCGCGATTTGAACCAAATCAATACGGCGTGGGATGAAAAAATCGGGCTGGTGCTGAGCTCGGATGCCAAGCCGGAGATGCTGGAAAAATTAGTGAAGCAAGCGCCGGAAGAGGATTTTTATTTGCTGCGGCTGATCAGCGAGCACCCGCGAGCCAACGCCAAGACGCTCAACAAGCTGGCGAAGCATCCCTACGGAGCGATTCGCGAAAATGTCGCGCGCCATCCCAACGCGGACGCCAATACGCTGACCTGGCTGAGCCGGGATCGCAGCCAGCCGCTCTGGTATCTCGTGGCTTTCAATCCCAATACCCCCACGCCGCTCCAGCGGCGCCTCCGTGATCGGCTGAAGCGTCTAGGGGAAAACCAAGCCTCCAAGTAAGATTCGAATCGTATCGATAGTTGAGGAATTCCGCTCCGTGGCGCGTCCGCGGCGCCGTGCGCTTCAGTTTGCAGGAACGCCCAACTGCCAGAACAGAAAGCTGAGGATGTCGGTATTTTCCTCGATCAGCTTGCCGACGGGTCTTCCGCCGGAGTGGCCGGACTTCGTATCATAGAGCAGCAAAATCGGGCGATTCGAACCGCTGGCGGCTTGCAGCCGCGCCGCCATTTTTCGCGCATGTAACGGAGCGACGCGAGTGTCGCCGTCACCGGTGACGAAAAGGGTTGCGGGATATTTCGTGCCCGCCGTAACGTGATGGTAAGGCGAATACTCGTAGAGATATTTGAATTGCTCGAGATTCTCAGCGCTTCCGTACTCCGGAACCCAGTATGATCCCTTCAAGAATTTTTGATAACGCAGCATGTCGAGCAGAGGATAGCCGCAAACAACGGCCTGGAACAGATCGGGGCGTTGCGTCATTGCCGCGCCGACCAGCAATCCGCCATTGCTGGTGCCATCAATCGCGAGTTTGGAGGCGGACGTATATTTGTTGACGATCAGGAATTCCGCGGCCGCGATAAAATCATCAAACACCGTCTGCTTTTTCCCGAGCATTCCTGCGCGATGCCACTCCTCGCCAAACTCTCCCCCACCGCGAAGATTCACATCGGCAAGAATTCCGCCGTGCTCGGCCCAAACGAGAGCGAGAGGCCAGTAGAACGGCGTTTCACTGACATCGAACCCGCCGTAGCCGGTCAACAAAACAGGATTCGAACCGTCCATCTTCAAGCCTTTCTTGTGGAACAGAAACATGGGCACGCGCGTTTTGTCCTTGGATTCGTACCACACTTGCTGAATCTCAAAGGCCGTGAAATCAAATGGCGGTTTGACACTGGCCCATACATCGGATTTCGCCTGTTTCACGTCGTACCGCAAAATGGACGGCGCAAAGTTATAGGAGTCGAAGGAGTAGAAGAATTCGGAGCTTTCCCATCGCCCCGAGGTGGCGCCAACGGAACCTAGCGCCGGCAGAGCGATTGATGATTGAACTTTTCCGTCGCCATCGAAGACCTTCAGCTCGGACGTGGCATTGTGCGTGTACTGACCAATCAGCATCCCGCCGGAAGCGGCGATGGCTTCCAAGTGGATTTCGCCGGCCGGAACAACTTCACGCCAGTGTTCGCGCTGCGGCGTCGCGAGGTCAGCGGATAAAACGCGCCACTGGGGAGCTTTCCAATTCGTCAGTATGAAAAGACGGTCACCAGCAAATGTGGGATAAAAGAGCGACTTCTCGTCATTGACCGCGGCCACTACCGGGCCGGCCTCTTTCACGTTCTGAATATAAATTTCGGTTTTTTCCGATCCGGAACCATAGATGATCAAATACACAAGATAGGCGCCGTCCTCCGACAATTGCAGCGCAAGAATTTTGTCCTTGCCCAGGCTGTTCCCATAAATAAGTTTGTCGTTCACAGCATCGCCGCCCATCAGATGGTAGAAAGCGCGTGGCCCATCGGGAGTAACTCGCACATAGTAGACGCCCTTGTTGCCGGGAGTGGGTTCGAAGCCGAAATATTGCCCCTTTGGAAAGGCATCCGGGAGAATTGTTTTTGTTTCAACGTCCAGCACCCTGGGAGTGATTTCGTCTTGGCCGCCGTCGCGGCGGCCATAGAAGACGAATTTGCCGTCCCGGCTGACGTTCTCCAGAGCAACGCTGGCGGAATGATCGGGGCTCCACGGAAGCGGATCGATCAAAACTTCATCGGGAGCGTTCAAGGCGCGGCGAAAATAGAGCTGCATCAGATCCTGTCCCGCAGGGCGTTTACGGAAAAAATAGCGGCCGCCGCGCTCGACAGGCGCTTCAAAGGAATCCGTGTGAAGGAGCTCACCGAGACGCTTGGTCAGTTGAGCGCGGCCCGGGAGATTCGAAAGCGCTGCTTCGGTGCACTTTTGTTCGGCGTCGATCCATACGCGCGTCTCGGAACTGTTTTGATCTTCCAGCCAGCGATAGGGGTCAGCCACAACGGTACTGCCGTAAGTGTCCTTGGCCGAATCGATTCTCGACGCCGGCGGACATTTTGTCGCCGGCGCGGGCTCTTGAGCGCACGAGGGCCGTGCAATGTGCGTGCTCACGGCGAGGAGCAGCGCTGCCCGCAGCGCCGTTCTCCATGGTCCGATTGATACTCGGCGCGTGCGAAAAGCGGTAATCAAGCGGGTTTGCACGGTTCCTCCTGCGCCAATCTGAAGACGGATAATATCACTGAATCTGCGGAGGAACCGAAGCTCTTCAATAGTAGAATCGTCCAGAGCGAACCTAAGAGAACAACATGGCGATCTTCAGGTGAGAATGACGGCACGTGGCACGCAATCCGCGGATGCGCTTGCTTTCCTTTGGCAGTCCAAGCTGCGCATGCTGATTCTGTCCGCTGTGCTCGTTATCCCGTGTGTGTGGCACCTGCGCGTCGAGGCAGGGGATCTGGCGAGCCACATTTACAACGCGTGGCTCGCACAATTGATTGAAAAGGGGCAGGCGCCGGGGCTGTACATCGCCAAGCAGTGGAGCAATGTCTTGTTTGATGTGCTGTTGCTGCGGACGGCGAATCTTGTGGGCATTGCGGCTGCTGAGAAAATCATCGTTTCGATTTGCGTCCTGGTTTTTTTCTGGGGAGTTCTCGCGTTTATTCAAAAGGTCACGGAACGGCCGCCGTGGTTTCTGGCGCCCTGCATCGCCATGCTGGCGTATGGCTATTCCTTCAGCATGGGCTTCATGAACTATTATCTGTCGCTGGGCCTGGCTTGCTTTGGACTGGCGATCTTGTGGCGAGGGCCGGGAATCGATTGGATTGCCGGAGGGCTAATCGCGGCGCTGGTATGGCTGGCGCATCCGATCGGGTTTCTGTGGCTTCTCGGGACGCTCGCTTATGTGAAGGTTCGAGCGAAGTTGCCGGGCTGGTGGAAGCTCGCCTTGCCGTTGTTGGCCGTGAGCGTGTTTGCGGCGGTCCGCTGGTACGCGGCGCGTCGGCCAACTCTGATGGCGGATTGGGATCGCGGGCCGTTTTATTTTTACAATGGCGCGGATCAGCTGGGGCTTTATGGAAAGCGCTATTTCTTTCTCGCGGCGGCCGCGTTTTTGTTCGGAGTCGTTTGCGTGGCGGTGGATCTCTACGGGCGGCGGCGCGAGGGCTCTTCCGTGAAGCCATTCGAATTGCCGCTCGAGTTGTACCTGGTGGCGTTTTGCGCGACGGCGCTGCTCCCCGAAAATCTTCGGCCTTCCATTTACGGCGGCTGGATTGGCCTGCTCGGTTCAAGACTTACGAGCATTACGGCGATTCTCGGTCTTTGGCTTCTCGGGTGCCTGAAGCCGCGAAGATGGCACCTCTCGGGGTTTAGCGTTTGCGCCGTCGTTTTCTTTGCGTTTCTGTATCAGGATACGGGCTGGCTGAACCGGCTGGAAGCTAATGCGGAAAAGTTGGTGAGCGATCTGCCCCCGGGGACACGCGTCATCGCTACCATCTGGGCCCCGCCAGGGTCACGGATCAATTTTATCGGCCATGCAGTCGAGCGGGCTTGCATAGGACACTGCTTCAATTATGCAAATTACGAGCCGGCGTCCGGGGAATTCCGCGTGCGGGTTCGAAAGGGTAGTCCGGTAGCGACCTTTTCTTCGGATGATGTGCAAGACATGGCTTGGGGGGAATACGAAGTTGACGAAACGGATCTTCCAATGAAGCAGATGTACCAGTGTGATGCAAGCGACCTGGCGAAACTGTGCATCCGCGAGCTGAAAGCGGGCGAGGCAAACGGACGGATTGGATACAAGCCGGCGAGCGCACGCTGGTTCCGCTTCGAATGGCGGGTCTTGGCTTGTGGGAGAGCGTGGGATAGCATGGCGAGCAGTGAGAGCACGCTTCAAGAAGTTGATTGGGAATCCCGTATTTCTGCTGGGCGTCGTGGCCTTCCTGACGGCCTTGCTCTTGCAGTCTGGCGAACTCGGCTCGATTGATACCACGCGGCGGCTGCAGACCACGCATTCTTTCTGGACTTCGGAGCCGCCGGTCGTGCCGGAAGATTACCCGGAGTTCGGAGTTGTAGGACGCAACGGGAAGATTTATGCGTGGTATGGAATGGGGCAGAGCTTGCTGATGCTGCCCGCGGACATCATCGGCACATATTTGCAGCGCTTGCCGGTGTTCGCCAACTTTGCGGACCACGATCCGGACATCCGCGCGATTGTCGTGAGCTATAGCACCAGCATCCTGGTGTGCGTGCTCACGGTGCTGGTTTGCTTCCGCTTTCTGTTGCTCCTCGATTTCACCCCAAATCAAGGCGTTGCAGGGGCGCTCACGCTGCTCTTCGGCACGACCTTTCTCCATTACACCCAGAACATGATGGAGAACGACCTACTCTTGCTTCTGACGTTGACCGGCCTGTGCTTTCAGTACGAGTGGCTGCGGACTGGCAGCAGGCGCGCGCTGCTGACTGGCTCGCTCGCCCTCGGTGCGAATGTTTTGACGCGGCTGACAACTGCTCTGGACATTGCCGCCGCCGGCCTTTTCATTCTTCTGATTCTATCGATGGAGAATGTGCGCGGCCTGAAGCTTCTCGCGCGGCTGTGGGAATACATCCGCGTTGTGGCGCCTTGCTATGCGGTGTTCTTTCTGATTGACCGGCTCTACCAGTATGTGCGTTTTGGTTCGTTATGGAACACGTATCTCTCGGTGGCGGCCGAGCAGCAACGAAAGCTCGATCCCTGTCTCTCGGCGAATTTTCCCTGGAGTACGCCGTTGCACACGGGCGTTCTGGGTCCCTTAATCACTCGGGAGAAATCCTTATTCTTGTATGACCCGCTCGTGCTACTCACGATTCTGCTGGCCATCTTCCTCTGGAAGCGCGTTCGCCCCGAGATCCAGGCTTACCTTATCTCAGGGTTTTGTTTGCTGGCGGCTTACATCCTTTTTTATGCGAGGTATTACGATTGGAATGGTGACTACGCTTGGGGCGACCGCTTCATTACCACGCCCGTGCAGTTGCTCGCGATGATCTCGATCCCGTTGCTGCTGCGCCATCGAGAGAGCTTGCGAAAGACCGTTTGTCGAGCGGGGGTAGCTCTCGCCGCCGTCAGCGTGATTGTTCAGCTCGCCTCCATTGCCTTCTGGCACCCGCTCGAGTTGGACCAGATGGATACGCTGGGGCACCCAACGTTTGTCGTGGGTTTGCGCTTCAAGAACATCGCCGCCGTAAGTCTCGGTAAATTGGATCAATGGGGCTTGAGCAACCAGCTCACTCAGGAGGCTGGCATTCATTCCACTACGCCCTATTTTCTCCCTTTCCTGTTGAAGAAAGATGGGAGCGTTTCAGGCGCCACGGCTGGAGCGCTGGTGGC
>Ga0210405_10005084_pt1 | contig 12133 bp, 8 predicted proteins | sample IncBWH11MmetaG_FD_155492 | JGI IMG/M metagenome (GOLD analysis project Ga0210405, IMG submission 155492) | Forest soil microbial communities from Barre Woods Harvard Forest LTER site, Petersham, Massachusetts, United States - Inc-BW-H-11-M | ecosystem: Environmental > Terrestrial > Soil >... | reverse complement strand
AAAGCAGGTGGAACACCTACGATCACTTGGATGCCAGATCTTTTGTCGGCCCCATCCGTCATTGCCGGAGCGCATCAGGCGCAGGGTTCTTTTGCCGAAAGGATATGAGTGGCACCACTTGGGGCGAATCGCGGACGCGGCCGACCTTGTTGTCATCTCGCAAGGCGGCAACGCCGACGGCCTGGTGTGGATGGAAGCGGCGCGAAAGCAGGGGCTCAAGTACGCGGTGATCTCGCAATCGGCGAATGAACAGTGGTGGCCCAGCGACTCTGCAGCAGAAACATTGGCGGCTTGCTACGAAGCGGCCTGCGCGGCATTTTTCGTTTCGGGCGCGAATCTGGCGCTCAGTCGGCGTGAGTTCGTCACGCCCCTCACCCGTGGCCGCGTGATTCGTAACCCGTTCAATGTACGCTATGACGCTCGTCCGGCGTGGCCTAGTGACCTGTCGGAGAGTCTCTCCTTAGCATGCGTGGCGCGGCTTGACCCGTTCCAAAAAGGCCAGGATCTCTTGATGGAGGTCCTAGATCAGCCGCGATGGCGTGGGAGGAAAGTGCATGTGACCTTCGTCGGAACGGGGCAGAACGAGCGTGTGCTCCGCAAAACGGCGATGGAGTTGAAACTCTCAAATATCGAATTCGCAGGTTTTGTCGAGGACATCGAGCAACTTTGGACGCGGCTTCACGCTCTCGTGCTTCCCTCACGATTCGAGGGGATGCCTCTCTCATTGGTGGAAGCAATGCTCTGCGGCCGTCCTGGCATTGTGACGGACGTAGCCGGAAATCGAGAGCTCGTTCGAGATAACGTAAACGGCTTCTTAGCCAAGGCCCCCACGGTTGAATTGTTTGACGAAGCGATGAACCGCGCGTGGGAAAACCGGCATCGCCTCCAGGAAATAGGTGAGGCCGCCGCTCGAGACGTTCGGCAATGGGTCTCCGCAGATCCGACTGGCGATTTCGTCCGCGAGCTAGATACCCTCGTTAATGGCGCGTCTGGCTAGATTGCACTCTCACCACTGCAGGCCGGGATACAAGCTCGGCATACGGAATCCCCGGTAAACGTTTTGCCCCGGGATGTGCATTTGCCAGACGGTCTGCGGCGGAGTTGTCTTCGTGACCTCAGAAATCGCGGCGGAGGTTGCCGTAGGTGCCCCCGCGCACTGGTCGAATTCAACATTTCCATTGGTCAACAGGCCTGCGTTACCGCCAAAAAACGAAAAAGCGGGCGACAAATCGTCCACCCATTCTATGGTTGCCGTTTTCGCCGATTCATCGAGCTGCATGAGCGGGACACGGCTAATGCACGGCGTACTCGTTCCGCAAACATTTCCGCTCGTATCCAGGATGCGGTTGTTTCCGTTGTCAAACAGTATCAGCTGAAACTTCCCGCTGCTGTTCATGCTAGCGACGTTGGCATCGTGTTGCGCGTAAAACCAGTCGATTGGATCCGTGCCGTTCTGAAGGGTGAAGTCTCCTTGAAAGCCAAGTTTCCACAGTATGTTTCCGGTGCCCTGGCCATTGTTGTAATCAATCTTGACCACCCAAAACTGGTGCCGCATCGAAATGATCAAGGCTTTGTCGTCCGGCGAATATACGACAGAGTTGGTGTGTGTCCAGTCCGGGAACGAAAAAGGATGACGGTTCACGTCCAGATGATCGAACTCGGACCAGACCCATACCGGGTTGTGATTCTGGTCGAGGTCGATGAGCACGTCTCCCGTAACCGTCACGGGGTCCGGGAAGCCCGTCAATCCGGTTTCCGTTTTCAGCTGCGCCGCGATCAAAATCAGGTGACCGTTGGGCAGGATTGCAAAATCGTGATGGGTACCAACAACCGTAATGTTGCAGCCGGTGCAGGTCGCAGTTGCGAGCGCCTGATTCAGTTGCGCCGCGGTCAGCTGCCAAACCACATTCCCGCCGAGATCAACTTCCTGGATGATGGAGTTGGTTCCGTCTGCAATGGCTGAGGTGTTGAAGTTTATGAGAAAATGACCATTTGGCATCAGCTTGGCGCCGTTCGAAAACACACCAGGCGGCGCATTGTATCCCCAAAGCATATTCCCGGCTAAGTCGGTCACGCCCACGCTGACTTGGCCCCCTGTGCTGATCAAATTCAGAAATTCGACGCCGCTCTGAGGCGTCATCCCGGGAGTGGTCGTGGCGGTGACCTTCGGAATCTGAACCGGGGTTAGAGTTTGCGTCGTGAATGTATGATCCATGTCGGTGAACGTGGGCCCGCTGGTAAACTTTACTGTTGCTTGCATGTGGTAGGTCGTGTTGGCGAGCATACCTGCGACGAATGTTCCAACTGCGCCGCCCCCTGTCGGAGTGGGTTGCGTCCACGTGGTAAGGCCGTAGCTTGTGGTCTGTCCAAACTGAACGGTGACGCTTGCATCATCCGGAGGTGCAATCGTGTACAGCGCTACCTGCGGGTTCGCGGTGGGAGTAACGGTTCCCGGAGCGACAATCATCACTTGCGCGGAAGCGGCATCCTTGCCGACCGCTGCTGTGATCATTACTTTGGTGCTGGTGTTAGCCGATGGAGCTGTGTAGTTCCCGTTGGCGTCAATTGTTCCCGTCGTGGCATTGCCACCGGCGACTCCCCCGGCTGACCATGTGACTTTCTTATTGGGGTCAGAGAGCTGAAATTGAACCGTCTGGCCTGGCGCAAGGGCCACGGAACTGGGCGAAATCGAAATTGGTTTATTCGAGCTCGAGCATCCGGCCAGGACGGCAACGAAAAAAAAGGCGACGGCTAGAGTCAAAGAGGCACGCATGATTGGTATCACTGGGTTGTCCTTTGAGACGAATGATTTTCTCGGCAAGTCCCCGAAGCCAAAGAGTTTAGAGCAAACCAACGTTAGAGGCTTTTCGACAATACAGTAAACTATTGATATGGCCAGGAATTTCTTCGGGGACACAAAAATGGACTTTGTGGCAGTAAAATTAGCGTTCGATAAACATGTTAAGCTCCGTGCATGAATGCAGACGCAGTATGGGCAATAGATTCGGTTACGACGGCCCGATGAAACTTGATCAATGACGAAACCGCACATCTCGGTTCTCATCGATACCTACAATCAAGAACGCTACATCGAGCAGGCGATCGTGAGTGTTTTGCAACAGGATTTTCCTGCTGAGGACATCGAAATCGTTGTGGTCGACGATGGTTCTACGGACGGCACTGCAGCCATCATTCAGAAGTTCGTCCCACGCGTCCGTTACATCCGACTGAAGAATGGCGGCCAAGCGTCTGCTTATAATGCAACTTTCCCCGAATTGCGAGGTCGTATCGTTTCCTTTCTCGACGGCGATGATTGGTGGGCACGGGAGAAACTGACCGCTGTAGCTGACGCCTTCGAGACAAATCCAGAAATAGCCGAAGTGGGTCACGGATTCTTCGAGGTGCGCGGGACCGAGCCTCCCCGGGAGATGTTTGTGCCCGCAGCGACTTGCCGCTTCGATCTGAGCAGCATCGCGTCTGCTCGGCTCGCCAATGCGGGACTCACCCTACTTGGCACAAGCCGTCTCTCGGTACGGCGGGAAGTGCTGGATCGAATCGGACCCGTCCCCAACGAAGTCGTTTTTTTTGATGCCCCCATCTTCACCCTCGCACTGGCTTTGGGGGGCGCCATCATCCTTGATCGACCCCTCTGTTACTACCGGCAGCATTCACAGAATTTGTATGCGCCTATGGCGATGAACGAGGCTACCCTGCGGCGACGATTTGAGCGGCTTGGATTCCTGCTCAGCTACGTCCCGCCACGGCTCGAAGAGTTTGGAGTTGCCCCGGACGTAATCGATGCACTTGTCGAATCTCCACGACTCGAGTTCGAACGGGCCAAGCTGCAGTTCGGCGAAGGAAAAAGATGGCAAGTGTTTCGTACCGAGCTCAAAAGGTTTCGCGCGCATTACGAACGTCCAGATCTGGGATACAAGTTGTTTACATGGATTGTCCTTTCCTGTGCTCTGCTGCTGCCGCCACGCCGCTTTTATCAGATGCTCGACTGGTATAGTCGCAACAACCTTAAACGCATCCGAAATATGATTGGCAGAGCACAGCCAAAAGTGCCTCCCGCTTCTTTTCAACGGGTGCCAGTCTCACCGCGCGATTTGTAGTCCGATAGAAGCTGACGAGACCAACCAGCGGACGCGCTCCAGGCTTATTGGCTAACTTGTGCACAGGATTGGTCCGCCGCGTGGAAGCGATTAAACCTGTTGCGTGATGTGGGGGAAAGGATTTAGTCGCGTGAGAACAGATTCACTTTCAAAGCAAAAACCAACGCGAGAATTGCTCAATCACGGTTGCTGTGTTCATGAGATACCGGTGCCCCTAGGCGAAATTTCCGCCGCTAGATTGCCACCGACAAAAAAAGGATTGATTTAGACCCTCATCAGCGCCTACTAGTGTGAGAATTGGGTATGATCTCGACACTCGAAGAAATTCTAAAGACGCGTACAGTCTGTGCGCCGGATGGAACCAGGATTGTGTTGGACTACGCGATCGATGCTACGGAAGGGGAGAAGCTCCAACAATTGATCCTGGACAAGCAGCCGATCGTGAGTCTTGAGGTCGGCCTGTGCTATGGAATTTCGGCGATGTTCATCTGCGAGGCGATGGCCAAAGTTGGTGGCAAACGTCACATTTTGATCGATCCCACGCAATCTTCCGGCTGGCAGGGAATAGGTCTTCGCAATCTTTTTGAAGCTGGTTTTGGACCCTTGATTGACTTTCGCGAACAGGAATCCCAGGTTGCGCTCCCTCAACTCGTAGCCGAAGGAACTAAAATTGATTTTGCATTCATCGATGGGTGGCATACCTTCGATCACGTTTTGGTGGACTTTTTCTACATCGATCGGCTGCTTAGCGTGGGTGGTATTGTTGCATTTGACGATGCTAATCAGAGCGCAGTCCACGAAGTCTGCCGTTTCATTGCAACGAATCGAGCCTATCGGGTCTGCGCGGTTGTTGGGGGCACCACTTCCCAAACGTTCGGTGCTCGAATGGCGAGATGGGGGGCAAGACACTTCCAATTATTTCGCCGTTTGGTGCACAGCAAGATCAGCGAGACGGACGAACACCTAGGATTCTGCTGGGATTCTCGCCTTATTGCGTTTGAAAAACTGGCCGATGACACGCGGAGGTGGGATTTTCATCGGGAATTCTAATCACAATTCAATCGCGACGGCCGACTCGCACCCTTGCGGCCGCGATGCACCTGCCGAGCACAATGGACGACCGTCGGTTCCGTATTTGAGGTTGTCGTCGCCGCTGTATTCTTAGCCAATGCATGTAAATAGAGATCATATGGATGCAGCGGGCTGTGATCGCGACGGGGTTCAAGCCGGGAATGCGTTTTTCCAGCCGAGATTGCTCTATGCCTGCACGGGCGTATTCGTAGCTTTTTTCGTTCTGTTTGCCTTGCTCCGGACGAAGAATATTCTTGCGGTCGATGGCGGAATCCGCTGCCTCGAGGTCTATCGCCGCCAATCGCTTTACTTCGACATCAACAATCATCTGCTTCAGCCAGCGCATGTATGGGCCTGGACCCGGACCGCTGGTCTGCTGGGCTATAACGCAGATAGCCCATTTCAGTTCTACTCGCTCGTTCAACTGATGAACTGTTTCGCGGGAGCGGCGTGCTTAGCGATCCTCTTTGCCCTGATGTACTCCGTGGTCTCATCGTGGAGGCTGGCTCTTACGGTAACGATTGGGTATGGTTTTACGAAGGCCTTCCTCGAGCAAGCCACGAATGCCAATGAAGCTCCCATGGGTTTATTCTGGAGCTTGCTGGCCCTATTTTTTGCCGCACTTTGCTTCCGGGTAAAATCGAACTGGCCAGTATTTGTGTCGGCGTTGCTTTTTGCCATCGCTATGGCCGCATACCAAACGATGATTCTCCTCTTTCCAGCCGCAATTGTTCTTATTTGGGCGAGCCGCTCGGCAAAGGCTGGCGGTTTCCACAACAACCAGAAGCGTACGAGAGCTGCTTTAGCTCCCCAGCTGCGGGCGTTTGCAATCTTCGCCTTAGTAGGCGTGGCGACGACTGCTTGCATCTTCGGCTACGCGTACTGGACCATGCAGATCCGGAGCCCTCTGGCCATGGTCAAAGCCTTTTTCACACATGAAGAAGCAAACGTCTATTTCGGCATCACCGGCGGGAAAGTGTTGAATTTACCGGTGGGCCTCACTCGCAATATCTTGCCGCTGGCCAAAGACTACAGCGGCATTCGCAACCTCCTGGCGGGCCCGCCATTGACGGTCGCTCTTTTCTTTCTGACGATGGTCCTTTTGGCCGCATTTTTTGTGGCATGCGTGTTGTATCTATGGAATCAGCGGTCGAGGTTGACGCTGTGTGTACGTTCAGCCTTTGTGGGGGCGACGGTCGGGCTTCTCTTTACGGCCGTACCTCTCGCGATATGGGACTCAAACTATGACAAGTTCTGGCTTCAGCCCCTTGCATGTCTCGCATTCTTGATCATGCTGGCACTTCATGTCATGCGCACGGAAAGTGGTTACGTCGTGCTCACATCGCGGATCGCTGGAGGAATCCTGCTGATCGGCATACTTTCCAACTCCGTTTGGGCGGTACAGGATCACGAGCGTGAGAATTTGGAGTTGCGCCAGGCGCAGCATGTGGCAGAGATTGTTGGCAAGGAATCGTTCGTTGTCGGCGGCTGGGACGGTCCATCACTTCTGTACGGGGCATTTTGGGCTCCCGATGGAGGGTACCTCGATTACACCCAAGACGCTTCTTTCCACAGTCGTCGCGCCAGTGATGATCTTCGTGCAGCGATTTCCAAGACTCAAGCTCGAGGTGGCAAGGTATACTTTATTGGTCTCCTCGATCTGACGCCACATCAGTGGGACGATTTCCTGGGACGAAGATGTGGTGTTCCCTATTCCGACCTAGATACCTACCGGATCCATTCTTCGGTAATCGCGAAACTTCCGAGGGGGACGACGGACATTTCTTTGCATCAATTGAACCCTCTTACGACTCCGTGAGTCACTTACAAAAGAAAGATATGGCAGATCCCTGACATCGCTTGGCTTTACTAATCGAAAACCACGAATGCGGGTTTTTTCCCTGGCTTGACCCGCAGACATGAAAGCGAATCCGCGACTTGTCCTGTGCTGATGGGATCGATCGGGAGAACCGCTTCTAGGGGGAAGGTTTCGGCGACGCCTGTGAGCTGTACAAGAACTCGATCCCAGCGCCGCTGAAATAAAGGATAGCGGAATCGATTCAGATGTGAACTTCGTGAACTTGAAAAGGATGTGGGACGTTCTGCCTGCCTGCTGGCATCGAGTGTGCGTATATCGGCGCCGAAATTGTCACCGGCCAGGGCGGGGCGATGGCCGACCGATCAATTCGGCCTCACATGCGTTCTCCGAATCCCTTATGCTGGTTGCTTTATACTGTCTGGCACGGAAGAGAGATGGAATCTCGTGGGTGAGAAGTTGAAATGGGGATACCCGCAGTTACAATTTTAATCGACACATACAATCACGAGCGTTTTATCGAAGAAGCCATCGTGAGCGTTCTGGAACAAGATTTTCCACGGGCAGAAACTGAGATTCTTGTTGTGGACGATGGTTCGACCGACCGAACGCCCGAAATCGTCCGCAGGTTTCAGCCACATGTACGTCTGATTCGAAAAACAAACGGCGGCCAAGCATCCGCGTTTAATGCGGGCATTCCAGAGACACGCGGAGAGATCATTGCGTTTCTTGACGGAGACGACTGGTGGGCGAAAGAAAAACTCAAAGTCGTTACGAATTATTTAGGCGCCCGGCCACACGTCGGACTCGTCGGACATGGCATTTACGAAGTTGACTCCGATACCGGGGTTATGAAGGCTACGATTCCACAACGAACGTGCGAAGTGCGCTTCGATAGCGTTAATGGCGGTCGATTTTTTAGGCAGATGATGTGTTTTTTTGGTACGAGCCGAGTAGCCATACGGCGAAATATCTTATTACGCGTGCTTCCCGTTCCTGAGCAGATTGTGGTTGAAGCCGACGAGTTTGTATCCTTCATGAGCGCCGCTTATTCAGCAGCTGGTCTGATACAGGAACCACTCACATTTTACCGGCTGCATTCCGAAAATTTATTTCAGGTCAGGACAAAAGATGAAGTCAAGCAACGGAGAATTCAAAAGGCCCTTGTGGCACTAGCCGGCGCGCTCCGTACCAGGCTCGCTTCCGCCGCTATAGCTCCAGACATCATCGATGCGATCGTCAAACCGCTTGATGTGGGCAGCAACCGTCTTCGCTTGATCTTGGATGGCGGAAGTCCCTGGGAGACTTTTCAAACCGAGCGAGACGATTTTCAAATTGCATATAAATCAGGGAGCGCTGCATACTGGATTTTTAAGGGATTCGTCCTTGGATGCACGCTCGCTCTGCCTCCAAAGAGGTTTTACCAGCTTCGGGATTGGTACGGTCGGAGCAATTGGCGGAGAGTCCGGGGGTTGCTGGGTGAGCCGGTCCCCAACGCCGAGATTGGAAATGTCGGTGTGCAAATTCCCCCGAATTCTGAATGAAAAGCTAGCAAACATTGGCGCTGTGAGGACCTTCGCACGCGCCTCTTGAGTCGAGTAGCCCGGACTCGGTGGGAACCCGGAACCAACTGCCGGAACCGACGGTAGGGAATTGCACCGAGCTCGTGTCATCTAGCGAACGAAAGCGGACATAACCAAGCAGCAACCCGCAGGAACAATCTAAATGCTACCGAGTCATTCTCAGTTCATGCGCATCCGGTTCTTCGAGTCACTCGACGGACTCCGAGCCTTGAGCATACTTGGCGTGATTTGGTCTCACGTGTGGTATGTCAGTGGTCCGGGTTACTACAACACGCTGCTCAAGGTACCGGTCCTGCGAAATGGGGCGTTCGGGGTTTCTGTTTTCTTTGGAATTAGCGGATTCCTAATCACTACTCTCCTGTTGCGCGAGCAGCTAAAGCATGGGCGCATTTCCCTCCGCGACTTCTACATTCGACGGACGCTCAGGATTTGGCCGCTTTATTACGCAACGCTAGCTTTGTATATAGTTCTGGTGCTGGTGCTGCAACGCGGCACAGGGCGAGATCATGTCTTCTTTCACTATCTTCCCGGATATTTGACGTTTACATACACGTGGTTCGCAGGATGGGAAGCATCTGGCGCCATATTCAATTTTGCGTGGTCACTCTCCGTCGAGGAGCAATTTTATCTGATTTGGGCAGGAGTGTTGCGCGTTCTCCGGGGAGCGCTGCCGGTGATTTTGATGTGTTTGCTGATTGGAATTCGCGCGGCAACGGACATCGGCGCTGTAAGACGAGTCGTTTCGACGGATTCGCTAGCGTGGAGAATGGCTGCGGGAATTGCGGTGCCCATTTGTCTCGGAGCCATCCTCGCCCAAATGCTGCACTCAGAGAGATGGTTTCTACGAATTAGGCCTCTGCTGGGGCATCGCTGGGCCGCACCGCTTTTCCTTCTCGCACTTGTCGCCAGTCTTGCACCAGCAGGGAAAACTTGGGAGTGGGTTTGCTGGCCAGCCGCTTGCTTGTTGGTAGGGGCTTGTGTAATTCGAGAAGACAACGGGATCGCATGGTTTCTCCGTTGGAAATTCATGACATACGTCGGAGTTGTAAGTTATGGGATGTATATGCTCAATACGCTGGTGCTCGACTGCCTAGAGCCGTTGTTTAATAGGATCGGGCCGCACCATCCGCTGCTCCAATTTCCGATCGCGGTAGCCAGTACAGTCCTCGTTGCGGGGTTGAGTTATCGATTCCTGGAGACGCCGTTCCTTCGGCTGAAGGAACGGTTTTCGCAACTTCGCTCAGCAAAATCTCCGAAGGTGAATCCTGTTGCGTCTGTGCCGGTCCAACAATCGTGATGCGTTTACCTCTCATTATTGCGAACTTCTGCGACCAACTGATTCAACCACTTCGCGAATTGACTCAATCACAAGATCGGGCGCGTCAAGCTGGATCCAATGACCACCCTTGGAAGCAACTACGTGTTTCCCGCGGGAAGACAGGTGCGCCAAGGACTCATGTTCCTTCATCTGCGAAGGAGATGCGCTATTCGCCGAAAGCACGACCAACGGAATGTCACCGTAATCTCCCGTGGCAGCAACCTGAGCTGCGCTTTGAGGAAGTGACTCGGCCTGGCCTACAATCGCATCAAAAAACTTCGGCTGCGACCACAAGGCCGCAACAATTGGCCGCAGCTGTATGGGCAACTTTGCCAACGGGGCGATCATACGCTCTGCCTCCGCGATCGTCCCACCCGTCAGCAGGGAAACGCTAGTGCGTGCCAACCCGGGTGTACCAAGACGCACGAGAGCGGAGATGAGACGAGCGACGCCCAGCCGCGCAAGTAACGCTCCATATCGAGAGAGCCTTATTGCACCCGCAAGTTTTCTTGTTCCCGCCTCGGTCATCTCAAGCCATTCACTTGGGTGGATAGGATCAACGAGCACCAGGCCCACAACGTCGCCGGGATAGGTGCTCGCATAGAGGCGAACCGTGAAGGTACCGAAGGAATGGCCCACGAGCACAAATGGTCCTTCGACTCCAGCATTGAGCAGGAGCGAACGGAGTTCCTCAACAATCTGCCGGCTCGAGCGCGGCTTGGGGCCCGCATCGCTCCAACCAAGTCCCGCTCGATCATAACTGCATGCGTGGGTGAACCTTGCCACTGCGGGCTGCACGAACGTCCAACTTAGCGAAGAGGCGGGAAACCCGGAGTCCATCACTACAGCTGGAGTGCCCTCACCCATACAGTAAATGTGCAGCCGATGGCCGCCGACGTCGACCAGTCGACCGAGAGGCGGAAACCTTCGCGCATCTCGTGCACTGCCAATCGCCTGGAAGATCAGGCCAGCAAGCACGAGAAGCGTGACAAGCACCGCAAGCCCAATGAGCAATTCCAAAGCGTCCTGTCTCAGGACGTCTGTAACACCTTGTGTCAGCACTTAAATTACAAAAGAGCCTCTCGTCCCTCGCGTCCGCAATTGGGGAACTCGATCGGCGCAGAGAGACCCGGAGCCCACATCAATCATGAGTATTGCTGGAGGCTAGAACCCCCAGGGCCGTGCGGGCGATTTCGCTAACGCCGCAAAATTAGCCGATGGTACGGTCGGGCTTATAGAAAGGTACCCATGGGTTTCCGAGATGCCGGGCATCAAGCCCGGGCAGCCTTTTGCGCGGCTTTCATCACCGTTTTCTTCATACGGTTCTCGCCTGCCCAATACAAGCTAATCTCGTGGCCATCTGGGTCGTTGAGATAGGCATGCCGCCAACCCCAGGGCATCATGCGTGGCAGTTGGGTCATGTGAAACCCTTTTTGCTGGAGATTGCGGCAGAAGTTGTCGAGTTCACGGACTTCGAAATACAGACGCACACCGTCGCTCAAAACGGAAACTTCCGGACCCGCCTGGTGTAATGCAATCGTACCGTCGCCGCCCGGTGCGCGCAGGCGCGCATACACCGGTTTATTCTCATAGCGGAAGTCTTCGATGAGCTTGAATCCTAACAAATCTCGGTAAAAGCCGAGTCCGCGCTCCACGTCTTTCACGTAGACCATAGCATGATTGAAAGTAAGTTTCCCGTCAGCATCTAGCGTGGCGGAAGCCCTGTTCTGTTGTGACCTAGGGTGTTTGGCACCCGCTTGCTTCGCGGGGCGTGGAGGCGGAGTCCTCTTCGCAGAGGCTTTCTTTCGGATTAGCTTTTTCATTGGGGTGGTTTCGGCCCAACAGCGCCAGTATCGTCGGGGAATACAGAAGCTGTCAAGGTCGCAGCTTCGCTCAGCAAAGTCTCCGAAGTTGACTAGTGTTGCGTCCATGCCTGTCCAGCAATCGTGACGTGTTTTGCCCTTTGCAGGAGAGCGGGATCACTTGGGAGCGCATGGGAAGAACGCCGGTTTCAATTACGGCGGATATCAGCTTGAATGCTCCTACACAATCGCATCGAGGTGAGGTAGAAGCAAAGGGCCGCAATAAGGCGAACCGCGTCGCGACGTCGTCCGAGGTCAAATGGCGTACGAAAACACGCCCGAACATGCTAAAGTATGTTTGCCCCGTTACCGGTTCCCGAGATAACGTTCAACTGAAAATCGGGGTGCTCATGAATCTCGTTTGGTCG
>Ga0210405_10005081_pt1 | contig 12134 bp, 16 predicted proteins | sample IncBWH11MmetaG_FD_155492 | JGI IMG/M metagenome (GOLD analysis project Ga0210405, IMG submission 155492) | Forest soil microbial communities from Barre Woods Harvard Forest LTER site, Petersham, Massachusetts, United States - Inc-BW-H-11-M | ecosystem: Environmental > Terrestrial > Soil >... | reverse complement strand
CACCTGGAAGCCCATACCAGCGGCGGTGACCCAAACACCGTCCTCAATGCCTTCGGGGTTTTTAATTCGGTGGGTACCGTGAACCGTCATTCCTGACTCCCAAATAGTACTCTTTCGCGGTGGGGCGCTCGACGTGCCGGTTCAACGCCCGCATGACGCCGATACGACCGACATCGTTGGGCCCGCCGAGTGGCGCCGCGGCGCCACTCTGCCGTCGCGTGACCAGCCCACACGACCTCTTCAACAGCCTCGGCAAATCGACGACATCATCTTGTTGACCTTCGCTTCTTCACGGTCGACGGCGGGATCGGTGCCAAGCAGCGGCCCTTTCATCGGGAGGCCGCGACCCGATGACGAAAGCGCCGTGCCCAAGGAGTTGGTGCCGGGCGCAGCAGGGCTGGTGCCAAAGGCGCCGCCAGTTACGGACATGCCGCCAGACATATGGGATCCCATTCCGCCGCCCCGGGCAAACGCGGCGGTGGTCGAAAGACAAACGCAAAGGGCGACGCAAAGAACAGAAAGCTCTTTCATGCCGAGACTCCCTCGAAAACGCGATCAACGTGGCGGTTGATCGCCGATGCGCATGCGTCTGATGTAGGTTCGCATTTGCCTACACCCATTAAATTGAATTTTATTCGGTGCGGCCGTCTCGGCCTACTTTGGCGAATCCTTCACTTGGCGATCTGAACCGCGATGGCGGTCGACGAAGCCGCCCCAAGACGGCTTCGCAATTTTCCATCCCCTATTTAAACGGAGGCCCCATATTTTGGTCGATACTGCCCGGATAGTCACCGTCGCCAGCAGTGGCTCGTCAACAGTTTCTCCTTCTTCACTATCTAATGACGGAGGCCGCCTTTGGTGGCGCCTCCCCGAGAGATGCCTTCAACGGCCTTTAGAAGGCGCTTCCTCCTGAAAACATTGGGTTACGGGCGCAAGCATCGTCGCCGCGACTATCCCAACCACCCCTGCCTCGCCAGCCGCTCCAGGCTTCGTAATCGTACACCGGGGAATAGGGATTTCCCGGTTCAATTGTCGCGCAATAGATGCTCCGGGCGTAGTGGCTCGGGTGGGCTGTCACGTGCTGAGCCATCGCGGGTCCTGCGAGCAAAGAAGAAAGGACTGCCGCAGCGCCAATCGTGCTGAAATTTGACATGCGTTCCTCCTTTTGGTTCCGGTAACGCAAATGACCAAGTGCGTCAGCGTTCGCAGGTTCCGACCTTGGTGCCTAAAAGATATTTGAGTTTCAACGCACATTTCGGCCTTCATATAGGCCGTCTCGCTAGGTTGATGCGGACTGAGTCCGCGGGCGATGCGATGCAGCCTATCGGCCCGACGTATGGTTGCCCTCAGGCGAATGAGGCGAATGCTATGTCCACTGCCGAGTCTCCGCGCGAGGTGCCAGCGCTAAGATGCGAGATTGCGCTGCCCCGATGGAGTCGATGCTGCTCTCGATCCGTCCTGGCTCGTCGATCGATCCGGAGGCGCGGTTGCTGTGAGCAGCACTTCGTCCACGCGCGCGATCTGAGGGCGGTGTTACTGGGTCTTTGCGGTAGCCGGCATAGCGCCATCGACTTGCAGGACTCCTTGGGCACTCTCGCGCCGCTGGAGGAGCCGTCCAGAGGATCGAAAGCCGACATCGGGCGTCCGCCCAGAAGGGTCAGCATCAGGCGCAGGCCTTGCTGGGTCAGATGCTGTTCGATGGCGACTGTCTGCCGCGTCAGGCGGCGCGCGGCTTGATGTGGCTGACGCTGGCGCGCGACAGCGCGACAGCGGACGAGACCTGGATCCGGGACAGCTACAACAAGGCGATCGCGAGGGCCTCCGACGACGACCGCGCGATGGCGCTGCAGATGCTGCGCGAGTATCTGCGCCGCTGACCGAAAGTTGCTGACTGCCAGCCTCCGCGATGATGCGGTCATCATAGTCGCCGAGCGCAACGGCTCTTGCGATAACGGTGCGGAACTGCTCGCCGCTGCCACCTGCCGCAAAAAAGGTATTCAGCCGCTCGATGTAGATGCGCCCGTCCTGCACGGCTTCCACGCCGTTCGCGATCTCGACGTGCTTGCGCGCGGTGGCATCAGGATCAGCGAAGGGGTTGGCCTCGACGAATTTCATGCTGCCGCTCGATATACCATATCAATAATTTATTAACCTTAGGCACGTCTCCTCGTCACGACAATTGCGTGGATGGTGATGCAATGACCAGACAGGATTGGCTGTTGAAGGACGTTCATCGTGGTGCCTTTGAGTTTTTCATCACGGTAAGCAAGACAATCTTCTCGCGTGCGTTACATTTACCGGAACGCTTCCGCCACCCGATCTATTGCCGGGTGCTTCCTGTGATCCAGTTATTGATCGGCCAGCCTTCAGGATAATACTGACGGCTCGCTCGACAGACGACCTGTCAAGAAAAATTCGTTTTAGCTTTTGATCCATTCCAGCGCTTTGCTTTCTTCGTCTTTGTCATAGGCTCGCACTTCGGGATGCACGAACAGCCGAATTGTGCCTATGACCCAGTGCTGCCAGTCATGGCCAGTGATGACGGATATGCGCTCCACTTTCTGCTGGTGCTTTTTTACGAAGCCGATGTGCCTTTCGAAAGCCGCGATGTTTTCCCAACCAGAAAAATTCGAGGCGTCAATCAGCAATCTGATTCTGCCTTGCTGCTGGATGAGAGAACCGACTTGCCGCGCGAGCTGATCAAAATCGCCAGCCCTTAGTTTTTCAGGCACCGTGATTTTCAGCGCACGGGCAGAGATAGGTTCTGTGATCATTTGCAGGCTCCCTTAGGGATCATGCGAACAGCGGCCATCGCGTTCCAGCCGTAGCGTGTTGTCGTCGTACTTGACCTCGTGAAGCCAGTCCGGGCCGTCAGGAACGGTGGTCGCTCTGGTGGGGAGACAGAACTCAAAAGACTTAAACATGGGCCGAAGATAGGTGGATCTGGGCAAATTGCGAACTTATTGCGACGACCACGTCAAAATGCCGGCGTATATTTCTGCTGGCCTACCACATCGCAAGTAGACTTCCCCGCCAGCAGCGCCAAAGCGGGGTCCGTTCCTGTGGGTCGCTCACATGACTCGAAGCGGGGGCGCTTGCGCCAGGGCCAGTCGAAGCGGGCCGGTCTACTTGCGTTTTAGTGCAGCACTAGGGACGGCGTCGGCTAACGGCGCCGTTTCTAATTTGACGCAATGATTTTGTCAGCGGTCACCCAGCAGGCCGGCTATCCATTCCGCACGCCCGGAAATAGTCCCGCGGCCTGCTGCCAGCGACGATTGCCGTGCAAAAAAGCCCGCCACTTGCGACGGGCCAAGTTTCGGGAGAAAGCCGCTTCTTACGACATTTCCGACCCGGCAGGTTGTAGCTATTCACACACAGCACCGCAGCAACCGACTAACTTGATGGGAAGGGGTGGGCCGCCAAGGGGGTGGCAAAAATAATGGCGCCCGCGCCAATCACTTGAAATTGCCCTGCCCAAAAACAGAAGCTGTGACCGACGTCAGACTGTAACCCGCCAGGATGACAATAATTCCACTAGCGGCAGGGGGCGGATCGATAAACCGGGCGACGAGGCTCAGGCGCTGTCCACAAGCAAGTGGCAGACATTAAATCCGGTAAGTCGTCAAGGGGCGATTTAGCCTGGTGACGATGGCCGGCGGTGAAGCGCGAAACAAGAAAGGCCCGGCGCAATCACCGGGCCAGTACGTAGTGTCATCGCGAAGGCAGGACGAGTTGGCACTGGGAGTGTCACAGCCAGGTCCCGCCGATCACATAACCCTGACAGGGAAAAAAGTTCCAATCCGGTGATCTACATCAACCGCCGGGGACATCCGACGAACGCCGCGCAGCCAAAACGAGGACGACGGGACGCCGAGGCCGCCGGGCCTGGTCTCGCCGGATCGTTGGCTTGCGGAACGTTGACACCGGCGCCGGGCCCCCAGGGGACGGGCTGGAACGGGCTGAGGGTTGCCAGCCCGCATGGCGAGCGCGGGAAGTTCCTATCGCCGTCCTCGATGCGGCGAATGCGGCCCATCGTGGGGCAGGCCGCCGGCGCCGGACGGGCGCATGGTTATAGGGGTAGGTGCCGTTCGAAGCCGAGGCCCGCCCCGACAGATAACGGGGCCGGCAAACAGACGTTCCGGGACGCTCCCTGCGCCTGCTGTGCTGGGCAGTGATCGTGCGCCCGGCTACAGGAATGCCGCGAGCGGCTATTAAATTCGTGCCGTGTTTATTTGATTTCACGTCGTGTTTATCAATGACATCAGATTCAGATGATGAGTCCGTGAGGCGGCTTTGGGAGGAGCTATTAGCGCTCCGTAAGATCGTAAAAGACGCCGAGGCAAACCTGCCGAATGCTCCGTGTCGATACCGGATCCATCCAACGAACGGGACCGCGCAGCAATTAGGCGACCAAACGGGGCAAGGTGTCGCTTTTGCTCCGCGGCGGTGGCGGACTGTCGGCATCAATTCACAACTCGCCGCGCCAGGATCGGCCTTCCAGATTGATCAGAATCAGCGCCGAAAAAAGAATGACCCCTGAATCAAACCACACCAGGCGGACGCCCTCGGTTTAAGAGCCCTCGTATTTGAACGACAATTTGACCTTCGCGCGATATGCCTCGACCTTTCCCTTCCCGTCGAGCTGCATATCGAGTTCGGCGATTTCTGCGACACGAAGGTCGCGGAGAGATTTGGACGCTCGTTCGACCGCGTTAGCAGCAGCCTTTTCCCAGGACTCGCTGCTGCTGCCGATTAATTCAATAACGTCGTAAACAGGCATGTCGGGCCTCCCGTTCGGTCATGAGAAAACAGGAAACTGGGTTCCGTGGCCTCGGAGGCTAACACTTGGCCGTTTGTGCTGAAAGGATGCTGCGACGCTTCGGCCGCAGAACTTTGGCTTTGATGCCGCCGCTATATTGCCACCGACGCGCCACCGAACCGCCCCGCGACTCGCGCCCTTGCGGTGACTCTGGGGAAGGGACCACGGGGGGAGCGACGTTGGGCAAAGGGTCAAAACATTATCTGACTGCGACTGTTACCGGGCTGATCGTCGCCATTCTATTTTCGCTGACCGCTATCATCGTACGCAGCATCGCGGCGCCTGAGATGGACGGCAAAATTTCCGCGGACGCCGTGCATTTGAAGATGCTTCCTTAAACGCGAAACCCCCGCCTGATCACGTAACCCGGCGGGGGACCGTTGGATGAGATCGCCATGCTTGAATCAAAAGAGCTGATCATCATCTCGAGCTATTTTGTCGGATTCATTTCGGGCATCTTCTGCGCGGCATTCTATCGGTACCTACGGCACAACCCACCCGAGGCACGGCATGCGCGGCTTGCAGCCGCTGAAGGAGAACCCAGACAGGACGGAAAGAAGAGAAGCACGAACTTACTAGCTGTTCTCTTTGCTCTCGTCGTTGTTGGCGGCGTCATTGTAGCCGATCACGTCAAGGGACCACTGTTCCACGACGTCGCCTATTGCCTCAACGATGGCGGCGCTCAGACGACGCGGATGTGTACTGGGCGGCCTCCATGAACGGAGGGAATCGCCCATCGAAATCCTACCACCAGAAGTCCTTGAACCGATCCGGCGCCAATGCGCTCGGTGTGCCGGATGTTCTTGTGGCCGAGATATGCCTGAATTGTTCTCAAAAGCACGGGCCCCGCGCACGCAGCCGCCGCGCAAGGCAGGGCCCATGCCGACCCGATGGCGAAGCCTTGCGGCGCCAGGGGTCTGGCGAAAACCTACGTTGCGAAAGCGTCGAGATGGTGTTCGTCGACCAAGCCGCGCCAGGGCGGTCCAGAAAAGGGCACGGTGGGCAATGAAAAAGAGCCCCGTCACTGTGGGACGTGACGGGGCGGCATGGGTCTAAATTCTCCGGGCCCTGGGCGCGACGATTGAATAATGATGTGGGGCACCACGTCATGCGCCAAATTCACAGGCGATTTTCGTAGTGGGTTTGAGGCTCAGCCGATCAAAACGCCCCGTCGCCGTTACCCCCAGGCCTGACCGCGTGGTCTTCTTTCGCCCCCTTAAGCGTGCGGGACGCAGCCGGCAGACCGGCGCAGCAGATCTCAGGTCGCGCCCCCCGGCTCCAGCCCCTCGCCAATTTCCAGGGGATGCGCCATCGTCTCGTGTAGCGCGTCCTTGTCGAGTTCGCCTTCGGAGAGGCTGATCACGACGCAAGCGACACCATTACCAATCAGATTGGTCAGCGCGCGGCACTCGCTCATGAACTTGTCGATGCCAACCAGTATCGCGATCGACTGGATCGGAATGTCCGGTACGATAGACAGCGTCGCAGCGAGAGTGATGAAGCCGGCGCCGGTCACACCAGAGGCGCCCTTTGAAGTAATCATGGCGATACCAAGGATGCCCAGCTCCTGCCAGATCGTGAGGGGCGTGTTGGTCGCTTGAGCCAGGAACAGTGTTGACAGCGTCATGTAAATGTTGGTGCCGTCGAGATTGAAGCTGTAGCCGGTCGGTATGACCAGGCCGACCACCGAGCGCGAGGCGCCGAGATGCTCCATCTTCTGGATCATCTGCGGCAGCACGGTCTCCGACGACGAGGTGCCGAGCACAATCAGGAGTTCGTCCTTAATGTAGGCGATGAAGCGGATGATCGAGAAGCCGGACAGCCGCGCGATCGTACCCAACACGATCAGCACGAAAAGGATGCTGGTTAGATAGAATGAGCCGATCAGCGCCGCGAGATTGAGCAGCGAGCTAAGACCGTAGGCGCCGACCGTAAACGCCATTGCACCGAACGCGCCGAGCGGAGCGACGCGCACGATGATTCGGATAATGCCGAAGAACATTTTCGCTGCCTTGTCGACGGCTTCGGCAATTGGTTCGCCGGCCTTGCCGAGGAAGGAGATGGCAAAGCCCGACAGGATTGAGATCAGCAACACCTGCAGCAGATCACCGCGTGCGATCGCGTCGAAATAGCTGTCAGGGATGATCGCCATCAGATGGGCGACTACCCCCTCTTCCTTTGCCTTGGTGACGTAGGTAGCAACGGACTTCGGATCGATCGTGGTGGGATCGATGTTGAAACCGTGCCCAGGCTGCAGCACCCTCCCGACGAGAAGGCCGACCGCGAGGGCGACCGTGGAGACTGTCTCGAAATAAATCAGTGCCTTCAGCCCGACCCGACCGACGCGCTTGAGGTCACCCATTGAGGAAATGCCGTGCACCACGGTGCAAAAGATCACCGGCGCGATCATCATCTTGATCAGAGCGATGAAGCCGTCACCGAGCGGCTTCAGTTCTTTGCCGAGATCGGGATAGAAATAGCCGATGAGGACCCCGAGCGCGATCGCAATCAGGACCTGGACATAGAGGATCCGGTACCAGGGCTGATGGGGATGATGGACAGCCGGCCGGACCGCGACTGATGTCATGTGTGGTGTCCTGGATTGCATTCGATCATTTGCCGTCCCCATCATGGGGCGGTGTGCCAAGGCCGGCAATTACAATTAGCCCAGATGCAAGAGATTAATGAGGAAAATCAAACTTCTTCCGTGCAACCAGGGGAGGCAGTTCGAACAGGACGGCAACGGCGGATTAGTTGATCGAGCGCAGACTAGCGATTTCGCGATATAAATCGGCGTAACGCGCTGCGCGATCCCGCCAAGAGACGTCTCTCGACATCCCGCTTTTTTGAACTCGGCACCATGCAGCTTTGTCACGAAATGCCGCATAGGCCCATTGCAGCGCACCCGCGAGATTTTGGATCGGCGCGACCAGAGGAAGTGGTGCGTCGGAATCGGTACGGATGGACGGTCGTCCAAGTCGCCGCAATGTTGGCCCCTGCGCTTGTGGCCATCTGGATCATCCTGACCGTGACGGCCCTTCACAAGCGGGAGGTTTACTTTTGGAGTCTCGGTTCGACTTGGGCCAGTATCATCATCTGTCCCATCGGTGCCTAAGCGTCTGGAGCCGGCTGCACGATCCGAATGTCCGTCGAGGTGGGCGCGAGGGCGAAACGAAGCCTGCATTTGGGGGTAGAGACGGAACGCGCGGCGGCTATGCTCGGCTTCGATCCGGTACGTTGGCGGATTGGAGGGGCTCGCAGGTTTCTTTTTCGGCTTACGTGGGCTGTGGCCTCGTCAAACGCGGCTACCGAGACTCGCCATTCAATCGGGCGCCCGGCGCCACGTCCGAAATTCAAAGTTAGGGCCCCGTCTTTTCAATTTGCATCGCGCGTCGGGCCCTAGGCCAAGATCGGCTTCGAGAAAAGGTCCCGGCAATGCCGGAGCCTTTCTTCGATATATCAAAGGTTAGTGACCAGCCATTCCCGACGCCATCGCGCCTTCGTCTAAGCTCGACCAGTACGACGGCACTGCAATATCATGGGGTGCGGCATAGGCATTGCTGTTCCGCAATTGCTCGGTTGCCACCGCACGACTCTTCGCTCGCGCGCGGTGATGTTCGGAGGCAACCGCGGTCTGCGCGGTTAATGCAGCAATTAGCGAAGCAGCTAGTACGGTGATAATTGTCTTTCGCATTGTTGTCTCCTATCGTTCTTTTACGGAAACTCGCGGTTTTGCGTCTCCCGTTTTTCACACATGGTGATGGTTGGGCGATCCGATTATGCCTCGAATTTTAGATGGACTTACTCGGTAGAGGAGAGCGCTACCAGCTGGTAGCCTCCGCTCGCACTGTTGGTTTGCGCGATTTCCGCGTGATACATTTCAGTCACGCCGCAAGGCACCAACCAAGCGACACATGGAACACATCCTTAGATGTGTTCGATGTCGTGTTTATTGTAGTTAGTTTCCGGAGGGGTGGAGCGACGGATCTTCACCGCCCACCCATGACCGGTCACTTCCACTAAAGCCGAAGTTCTCGATGCTCCGGCGTTCTCGCGTTTCTGGGATGGCATGGGAGGGCCCGCTCAACTGATTGTAAGCTCCGCGATACCGATCCAAACCGTGGCCGTGTTCTTTAGCGAACACCGGCGTGGCAACGGCGGCTGAAAGAACTATGACAGCACTAAGTGTTTTCACGTTGGTCATTTGTCTCTCCGTTCCTTGATGCAAGCGCGCGAAAGCGCCTACAGGTGACGTCGCAAAGGCGCCGCGGGGCTCGGTGAATGCTTAGGCGCTTATGCGATGAGCCGTACGTACGCCTCTTGCCTCGGCGAGATAAGCGCGCTTTGCTTTGAATGATCTTTGACTTTTTTTGGGGAAATCGATGGACCTTGTGGGTACGCTCGAAGTCCTGGTACGGGTGGTGGAGACGGGCTCCTTTTCTGCCATTGCCCGTGAACGCAGTCTGACCCAAGCTGCTGTGGCCCGGCAGATTGCGCAGCTGGAGGAACATTTTGGGGTCCGCCTCTTTCATCGCACAACGCGAAAACTCAGCCTGACCGACGATGGGCAGATGCTGCTGGGCCTAGCCCGACCGGTACTGGACGGCGTCGATGGAATGGAAGCAGCTCTCGGCCGGCAGCGCGCCTCGCCGGTCGGGCTGGTGCGCGTAGGTGTTACGGTGACGGGCAGCCGTTTCCTCGCCCAACGACTGCCGACCTTGCTCGCCGATCATCCAGGGCTAAAGGTCGAACTCCTGGTCAGCGATCGGTTCGGCGACATGATCGAAGACCGGGTTGACCTTGCCGTACGTCTGGGCGAGGTCACGGATGCTTCCCTGGTGGTGCGACGATCGGGGACGGCTTCGTTTGTTGTGGTGGCAGCGCCAAGCTACATTGAGCGAAAAGGCAGAGCCTCTACACCCGCAGACCTTGCGAGCCACACCTGCATCGTGCACGACGTCGGACCCGGTTCCAACGTTTGGACTTTTGTCACGCCCGCGGGATCCCGGCAGTTCCACGTGTCTGGGGGATTTCTCGCCAATGACGTCAGCGCGGTGCGCGTCGCCGCGCGCAGCGGATACGGCATCGCAATGCTCCCGTTGTTAGAGGTGCTCGATGATCTGCACAGTGGCGCGCTGGTTTGCATACTAAGCGAATTTCCGGCGCCGAGCATTCCGGTGAGCCTGGTCTATCCATCGCGACGGCTTCTGGCGCCACGCACACGCGTCGTCTTCGAATTTATCCTGGAGCAGGTGCGACAAGTCCAGGCCATGCTTGCGACCGTGACGGACAAGAGGCACAGTGCCTAAGCGTCCGCGAGGTCTCCTGCCAGTCCAAACACCAAATCGGTTGCCGAAGTCATCTTACGCAATCTTTTGCCAAACGAAGACCATGCAATGGTCGCCGCCCGCGTGGATGGCGAGTGGCTGATCCTGAATGACAACAGACTTGCGCTCGGACGCGGCTCAGACATGGTTAGGGTGATTGCAGTCGGTTCAGTTGGCAACCACTGGACTCGCGTCGGGACGCCTTCTGTTCCGGCTGCTAGCACAGAGCTGGGATTCCGAATTGCGGCAGCTGCGCCTTTTCCACCTGTTCCGTCGAACCAAACTACCAGCGCCTGATGTTGGATGGACTGTGTTGATCAACCCGAGGCAACAATCCCGTCCGCGCAAGACGGGTTCGGGCAATCCAGAAGCAGTTTCGCGAGATGTATGCTTTGAAGCGTTGATGGAGAAACCCCTTTGGGTTGGGGGCCCGCGATGACCTGATTCTAGCCAAAGACGACGTCCGCTTTTTGCTCGGACAACGGACTCAGGTCGACCGTGGCGCGATGTCCGAGAATGGGATGGACCGGCCGTGCTCCCGCCCCGAACCGCTCAGAGAGTGAGCGGGGGCTTATAAGCCGAATCCGGTCAGGTCCTTCCTCACGATGCTAAAAGAACCTCTTTTCGCATATTCGGCTGACATGTATCGTGTGCTACTAAGCCGGCTTTCGACTTTCAGCGGTGCATCAGGTCGCAGATATGTCGTTTTATCGAGATGATATAAGTTATGTCGCGAGCATCGATGTAGTGCGCGCGCAACATCCAGCCGCCATGACACGCGCGACCGGCAAGGTCCTCGATCGTCTCGACAAGCATTGCCAGGCTATCCTCGCCAAATCGACTTTCTGCGTTGTCGGCACGCATGGCCCGAATGGAGCCGACGTCTCGCCTCGCGGTGACCCGCCGGGTTTCGTACGTGTGCTTGATGAGCGTCACGTCCTACTGCCGGACAGGATCGGCAACAATCGCTTCGACTCGATGGCCAACCTCTTTGTGAATCCGGCCATTGGCCTCCTCTTCCTGGTGCCCGGAATGAGCGAGACGCTGCGGATCAACGGGCTCGGCCGCGTGACCGACGATGCCAATCTACTGACGCCTTCAGCGGTTCAGGGCCGCCCTCCGAAAATCGGCATTGTAGTCGAGGTGCGCGAAGCGTTTTTGCATTGCGCGAAGGCGCTGAACCGCGCCGGCCTTTGGGATCCCAGGCGCCATATCAATCGGCAGGATTTGCCAAGCTATACTCAGATGCTGGCCGATCAGGTCGATGGACTGACGCGCGAGGAGAGTGAGCGGCAAGGTGCCGAGATGGCGCGGCGAGGCATGTACTAGCTAAACTAGGCGCCGCGCACCACGACAGGCGGAAAATCGACAGAGTTCGCGCGGCGAGCGCGGGTGTATTCGAGAATGCGCGCCGCCTCATTGGCCACATCCTCGCCGGCGACCCGAGCAAGGATATGCAGCGTCGTATCAATGCAAAGGCTGACCCCGCCGCCCGTGACCACAGGCCCCGCGTCGATCAGACTGGCTTCTGCCACTCTGATATCAGGGTAGGATTCCCGCAAAACGTCGATCGGCGGCCGCTCGGGCGGCACTACTTCGCGCTTAGTTGTAGCGAGCATCCCTGAGAGCCTGCCACTGGCGGCGAGGATCATCGCGCCCGTGCACACCGAGGCCATGAGCGTGTCGGCTGACAACTGACGCAAATAGTCACAGGTCGCCTGCGCCGATGCCTGCTGCACCCAGCCAGGTCCACCGGTCACAATGACAACATCGCAAGCCGGCGCATTGTCGATCCCGTATTCGGCGAACACCCGCAAGCCGTTCGACAGCGCCACGAGACCTGATTGGGGAGCTATCGTGACGATTTCGATCTGCGGCTCGATGCGCTGCGCCATCGACAGCACGCCGAAGGCCGCCAGATCAATCGGTTCGACACCGTCATAAATGAAAATGCCGAAACGCATCTGCCACCTTCAGTCGTCTATCGG
>Ga0210405_10005080_pt1 | contig 12135 bp, 9 predicted proteins | sample IncBWH11MmetaG_FD_155492 | JGI IMG/M metagenome (GOLD analysis project Ga0210405, IMG submission 155492) | Forest soil microbial communities from Barre Woods Harvard Forest LTER site, Petersham, Massachusetts, United States - Inc-BW-H-11-M | ecosystem: Environmental > Terrestrial > Soil >... | reverse complement strand
GGCACGAATCGCATTCCGGGCCGCGTGGCCGCGTTTGCTTGGACCTTCTTTGTGGCGCTTTGGCTTTTCTGCTCTTGCATCGAATACACCTTGCGATTCCAATGGATGGACGGTGTTCGTTATATGATTCCAGTTGTGCCGTTCCTGTTTTTCCTGGTTGCTGATGCGCTGGACAGTCTTCCACCAGTCGTAACTTACCTGGCGGCGTTAGGCGCCATCGTCGAAACAGCGTGCCTGGCAATGGTTCGAGAAAATCCGTGGGGTTCGATTACTCAGGTTTTTTCTCATGGGCCTTCGCTCCCGTGGCTTAGCGCTTTAATTCAAGCGGCTCCCCAATACTCGCGGGTGATGAGCGGCGAGACCTTGCCGGTTGCGCTGTACCTTGTTTGTGGGCTGTTCGTTTGGGGAATCTGGCGCCGCGGGCGCCCGAAGGCCGACGCCGGTTAGCTAACGACCGAGCTAGCCACAATTGTCCACCGGGTTATCCCAATCGAGTCTGACCTGAGTAATCCATTACCCTCGTGTCGTGTGGCTCCTAGATGACGCATAGTCCGAGAAGAGTTGCTCAAGTCTGGGGTGTCTGCTGGATGTAAGTGCGCCAATTAAAGCTGCCGAAGAGTGCCATGGCCACGGCATAGGCGATGAGGCTCAGGACCGCTCTTCCCGGCCAGAAGATGGGCCTTGCCAGCCAGAGCACAAAGGCCATCGCGGCGCCGGCAAGTAAGGGTCCACGGAGGGAAGGAAATGATTCGCCCGGGACTAACGACTTCCGAAAATAATAAAAGGAGAGCACAAACCACACGATATCGGCCGACACCGTAGCGGAGGCCGCCCCGACCATCCCGTACCGCGGAATCAATATGAAATTCAAAGTGACATTGATGCCGGCAGAAGCCATTGCACAGCCAAGATCGAGACGTTGAAAACCCGTGGCCCGCAGTGAATTCGAATAGACCATACGAAGGGTAACGAGAGCGGCCGACCAAACTAAAATCTTCAATGGCGTCGAGGCCTGGGCGTATTCGGGACCATACAGAAATTGAATCACGGGATCAGCCAGAAAAAAGCCTCCCACGATGAGCGGCACGATAAAGACGAGCCAAAGTTCGATGGAGCGACGGACCAAGAGACGGAATTCTTCGCGGCTTTCAGCAAAAGAGCGCGAAAGAGAAGGAAACAACCCCACCACGTAGGTTATCGGGAAGGTCAAACCAATGAGGATCAGTTTGTAGGCGGCGTTGTACCAACCCACAAGAATGGGTCCTCGCATAAAGCCCAGGAGAACCGAATCAAAATTGTAGTTGAGCAGGCCCATTGCTTGTGAGAGCCCGAGCGTCAAAGCGGGGGTGAGCGCCATGCCACCAAGACTCATCTTGAGCGGAAATCGGCCATAAACACGGCGAAACCAACGGGCGAAATAGACCGCGGTCGCCAGATCGCCGCCCAAGCGAAGCACCGGAATCCACAACAAGCCAGCAGAGCTGTGGATGGATAACAGTATCGCCGCAGCGAACAGGAGCTGCCCAATTACCAAGCCGCGAGCCACGCGATCCATGGCTTGCTGCCCCATGAATACCCATTTCAGGCTGATCGCTTGCGCGAACACGCTCAACCCATAAAGCAAGATCACACCGCGCAAATTCGGATAATGGGGAAAGAAAGGCAGCAGGAGCAGAAGTATCGCGAAGGCTACGAAAGCAAGCAGCAGACGAAAAGGAAGGATGCGCTCCACAAGGGCTGGCAAGTCGGTTGTTTTGGACGCCTCGCGCGTTCCCCACATTTCAAGTCCGCCATCGCCGAGCAGAAGCAGATAGGTGAGCACGGAGCTGGCGAATTCGAGTATGCCGAAGTCCGAAACCCCGAGAATCCGCGCCAGATAGACGAAGGCGAGAAAGCTGAGCGCCTTCGCAACGAGGTCACCTGAGGCGAGCCGAATAATGTTGTGGAACGGGCTCGATGTTTTGGTGGCGAAACCGGGTTGGTCGCTAATCAATGCGGTGCTCTCGGCATGCGCAGGCAAATCTACCACGACTGCTCTCGCAAGTTTTCTGGACCAGGTGATAGCAAAATCGTCGCGACTCTACTATGTCATAGTCCAGCAGAATCGCAGCTTGGCCTAGTGTCAGCTAGGCCAGCAAATTATCCTTTATAGGAAGATTCTTACCCTTGAAAAGCTGGATTGCGATTATTTGCCATCATTTCAAGGACATAGAAGCCCGCTCATTGGCATCTGGGATGCAAGATTAAGAGCGGCGACCAGCGAGACGGATCAGGCGCCGAGGCGAGCCTCGCCAGTTAAACAGAATGAATATCCCGGAACGCATAATTCGGCACGGCAGATTGTCGTGGAAAAGTTTGGGGATACCACGGGTCTCCCCGCCGCCATTCCTGATCTTATTCATCAATTCGATTTGCAATCTGACCTGCGAGCATTGCTTCTACTGGCGCAATCTGAACCGGCGCGACGACTTGAGCTACGATGAAATCGCCGCGCTCAGCAGAGATCTAGGCCGGATAGAAAACCTGAACTTGTCCGGCGGCGAGCCCTTCATTCGCGCCGATTTCGCCGAAATCTGTCGGCTCTTTATTCAGAATAACGGCGTCGAACAGATTTACGTCCCGACCAACGGATACTTCACAGATCGCACGCTACATGCCCTCAAGAGCGTTTTTGAAGAGAAGAGTCTTAAGCTATTCGTATGCGAGCTCTCGATTGACGGGATGCCCGAATACCACAATCGATTCCGGGGAAATCCGAAGTCATTCGAGAAACTGATCGAAACGTATCAGGCTCTCGCGGAACTGCAGGCGACTGAACCTCGGCTGCGCATCCACTCGATCTCCACGGTGACCTCCGAAAATCTCGAGGAAGTCAAAAAGCTCACGACGTATCTGTACGATCTGTTCCCCAAAATGGAACACCACAACCTGGCTCTGATTCGCGGGGATCGAAAGAATCCGTCGCTGCTGCTTCCGAGCCTGACGGCCTACCAAGAGCTCGTTCAATACGCACGGCGGCTCTGGGCGCCGCGTGAAGAGAAACGGTATGGATCCCTAGTGGAGCCGATGCTGCATTGGGCCAAGGTAAAGACGGCCGAGCAGCAGGCCCAAGTGGTGCCGTGCCGTGCCGGGGTTCTGACGGGCGTCGTATATGCGAATGGCGACGTAAGTTTCTGCGAAACTCATCCGCCACTCGGAAACTTGCGGCAAAAAAGCTTTCGGGAGATCTGGTACTCGCCCGAAGCAGAAGCCCTTCGCAAGTGCGTTCACAATAAGGAATGCTGGTGCACAAACGAAATCTTTATGTGGTCGAGCATCAACTATCAACCCGTGCAGCTTGCGAAGGCGCTCGTTGGCTCACGCGCCTGGGAGAAAGCCGAGCCGCTCCGCGATGGAGAAAAGCTCAAGGTAATGCCATTGGCGCAGGAGCCACATGGGGAATTGAAAATCCTCGGTAACCCTCAGGAAACGCTCTAAAGTTATTTCCTCACGAGTGCCGAGGATCTTGCAATAACCCGCCCCTTCGCCACGAGTTGATTGGCCGGCTCGAATACGTGTTGGGGCCTCAAATCAAAATGAACGACGGCATTAGGGCGCTAGATCCTCAAGATCCGCGGGATCTCGAGGCTGTGGCTAAAATGCACACAGCTTTACTCCCGGGGAGCCCAGTGTGCCAGCTCGGCGCGGAATTCATGCAGAGATTCTATTATCGCAAGCTCGTCGAGGACGGACTGATCCACTGTGATCTCTACATAAATGAAGGGACGCCAGTCGGATTCATCGCCTATACGGAGATCCCTTCGCGATTTATGTCTGAAGGGCTCCGCCGCCACGGGTTGTACCTTGCGGGAATCATGATTCTGTCTCTTCTGCGCCATCCCTCTCGCATAGTTGCCGTACTGCGGACCCTCAGGATCATGAGCCGCCGCACTCGGAAGACAGAGGGGGCTCAGGAAGGAGAGATGCTTTCACTAGGCGTGCTGCCACAGTTCCGGAGTCCTGACTTCACGCGGCGTACAGGCACAAGAATCTCATCGGCACTCTTCGAAAATGCTCGAGGATATTTCCGTAATCGCGGTGTTGCGGAGATCTATCTGCTGGTTGAAGCGGAGAACAAGCCCGCAATGATGCTATACAAGGCCATGGGCGGACGATTCGAACAGGACGCCGCAAGCAAAGGCAAGTCGCTTCGCGTCACCTATTCCTCTGCAGACCGGAGGGATTATGCGGCAGCTCCCGAGAAGAGGCATGCGGACGCTCTTTCCTCCACAAGTCTGAACAAGTGAGGATCGAAACGTTTGAGGTATTTGGATGCTTTATATCCTTTCGGATCTTCTGACCAGGCGGCCGCCTGGCACAGATGCCAAGACTGCGATTGTAGATGGTACCCGCCGAATCTCCTATTTTGAGTTGACCGACCGCGCGCAGCGATACGCACTTTTGCTGCGCGAGGCAGGCATCCGCCGCGGCGATCGCGTGGGGATCTTTATGCGGCGCTCCATCGAATCGGTGATCGCGCTTTTCGCTGTTGCTTTTGCGGAAGGCGTTGCCGTGTTTCTGAACGACGTGCTCAAGAGCATGCAGGCGAACTATATTCTTCAGCATTGCGGTGCTTCCCTGTTGCTCACGGAGAGCCGCCTGCTTCTTTCTGTTCCAGACCTCGCGATGGCTGCAGACCGAATAATCGAGATCGATAAGACACCGGCTCCGGAGGATAGTTATGCGCCCACGTCCACGATAGGGGAGGACGTGGCCATGATTATCTATACGTCGGGATCCACGGGGCGGCCCAAAGGCATCACGCTGAGCCACACTAACCTGCTGGGCGGCGCTCACATCATTTCCGATTATCTTCGAATTAGCGGAGATGACATCCTCATCAGCTTGCTCCCTTTTAGTTTCGACTATGGGCTAAATCAGCTCCTGATCGCGCTGCTGAAGGGAGGGACGCTGGTTATTCAGCGATCCTTATTTCCGGCGGATATCTGCAAGACCTTGCTTATGGAAAACGTTTCAGGCATGGCTGCCGTTCCCATGTTATGGCTACAGTTGACGCAGGAATATTCGCCATTTCTGAAAACAGGCTTTCCGAAATTGCGCTACATGACCAATACGGGAGGGCGTCTGCCGGAAGGCACTGTCAGGCTGCTGCGCAAGGCTCATCCCGGGGCCGACCTATACTTAATGTACGGCCTGACCGAAGCTTTTCGTTCAACGTTTTTGCCGCCGGACCAGGCGGACCGGCGCCCTACGTCAATTGGCAAGGCGATCCCAAACGTGGAAATCCTGGTGCTCAACGAGCAGGGTAAACCGTGCGCACCCGGTGAGGTTGGCGAACTCGTCCATCGAGGCGCCAACATTTCGCTGGGTTATTGGCGTGATCCAGAAAGCTCAGCCAAAGTCTTCCGTCAAAATCCGTTGCAGAATCGCGAGCAACTCGTGCGGCCCGAAACAGTCGTTTATTCCGGCGATTGGGTCAAACAAGATGAAGAAGGATACCTCTATTACGTTGGCAGAAAAGATCAGACCCTCAAATCGCATGGCATCCGCGTTAGCTCGGAAGAAGTTGAGGAATACATCTTCGCTTCGCAACTGGTGTCTGGAGCGGTGGTTTTCGGAGTGCCGAGGGAAGATGCAGAACCAGAACTGGTCGCGGTGATTGTTCCGAAGGATCCGGCGACGTTCAGACTGGAAAACCTTCTGCAGTTCTGTAAGAAGGAAATGCCCGAGTATTTGCGGCCCCACAAGTTCTCGTGCATGAAGAGTTTCCCACAAACCAGCAGCGGCAAGCCTGATCGTGTTCGGATCAAGGAAGATTATGCCGAAAACCGTTGAAGAGTTGAGGCCTTATTTCGAGGCTCAGGATCGTTTCGATGTGATTCACGCCGGTGCTCGGCGGCGTTTTGGACCGCGCCTAATTGATCTTTCGTACGCCAATGCCTACGAAGGCCCTGACCCCGCCGTTGTGGATGCTATCCGCCACGCACTCGATGATGTTCGGGAACTATCGTTTCAATACACACCTTACGGCGGACGCACGGTAACACGGAGGCTCATCTCCGCACGCCTTCAGCAGGAGTACGAGCTACCGTTCGTGTACCGGGACGTGATCCTGACGCCTGGAGCCATGGCCGCGCTGAACATCTCCTTCCGCACGCTGCTTCAACCGGGCGAAGAGTTGCTTGTGCTCACGCCTTGCTGGATCGATTACCCGTTGTATCTCGCCAACTTGGGGCTAACTGCCCGCTTTGTGGGATTGGACGAGAACAAGCATCTCGATCTTAAGAAAATTCGCCAAGCAATCGGACCACAAACCAAAGGGATCATCTTCAGCCAGCCCGGGTGTCCTTCTGGCGTTCTATTTTCCCGCGAGGAGATACAGGCACTAGCCGAACTGCTTCTCGATGCGGAGAAAGAGTTTGGTCACCCGATCTATTGGATCAGCGATGAGGTGCACCGTCACCTGGTTTGGTCAAACGAGCCTTTCTACAGCCCAATGCGTTGCTACCCCAGGTGCGTAACGATCTATTCATTTGGCAAGGCTCTTTTTCTTCAGGGTCAGAGAATCGGCTATGTGGCGGTTTCACCTTCCATGCCGGAGCGCGATGTAATTCGCGAGCAACTGGAACGGTGCGTTCGCATGATGGGATTCTGCACTCCGACGAACCTGATGCAGCGTGCGGTATGTGACTTGCTGGATTACAAGCCGCCTCTCGCGAAGGTCGCGGAATTGCAGCGCGAGATCCGTTCGGGTCTTTCGGCCAGCGGGTATCAGGTCTGCCCAGCTACGGCCACGTTCTTCGTATACGTCAAGTCACCAGGGCCGGATGAGTATCCATTCGTCGAACTTCTGGCTGGGCTTGGCGTACTCGTGCTGCCATCGTCGATCTTTTATGAATCTGGCTACTTCCGAATCTCAGTGACCGCGCGTCCCGAGGCTGTCCTTTCGTCGATTCCAGCGTTTGCTCGGGCCCTGCACGAGGCGAAGAGTCTTCAGCATGTTTGAGTTCATCAAGAAGATTCCCGATTTCTATTGGGCTGGGGAGGTTTACCAGCCGGCTTTCGAGCCATCTGGGTCGTCCGCATGTCTCGAGTTGGCTCATGAGTTCCAGGGACAATTCTCTCTTGCGCATGCTTGCCTCGATGGAAAACTGTTCCTTTTGCGCGACCGCCTGGGCATCAACAAACTTTTCTTCGCGATTCACGACTCCGGGAATGTTATCGCCGGCAACTACCTGATCGATCTGGTGCGTCGCGGAATCCCGTTCGAAGCTATTCATTCGGTGCCTTCGGGTCATGTGGTGGAGATCGACTCCGCTCAGCATCGATTGACTTTGCACAAGTTTCGCGAATTGCGAAACGGAAACACGAATGGTCACGGTTTCGATGAAGACGTCTCGGCTGGATTGATCCGCGCACAACTCGAGCAATGTTTTTCGAAGCTTGCCAAGCACTTCGCTCCGCGAACCATCTGCGTAAATGTCTCCGGGGGCCTGGATAGCGGAGTGATCTCCGCACTGGCACGCCGCCATTTCAGTAACGTGATCGGCTTCACTTACGGTTTTACCGACGAGAAGAAGATCGAAAGCGAGGACGTTCGGTATGCTCGGCGGTTGACAGATTACCTTGGTATCCCGCTCCGAGTTGTCTCAGCCGGCTCTCAGGACATTTTCGCAGTACTCGAGGACGCCCTTTGCTACGGGCAGGACTGGCGCGACTTCAATGTCCACTGCGCGGTTGTGAACGAAATCCTTTCACCAGTAATCAAGGCCGAAGCCGACAGTCGGACTCCAGCACCTCCCTTGCTCCTATCTGGCGATCTCATGAACGAGTACCTCGCGGACTACACCCCTGTCGAATACCGCGGGCGGCAGTTTTACTCCCTCCCTCAGGTGGGCATAGCCGAGCTGCGGCTGACCTTGGTGCGAGGACTCGACACGGGTGACCGGGAGATCGGTGTCTTCAACCAGCACGGTCTTCAGCTCATCCAGCCTTATGGTCTGATACTCGATCACTACCTCGATCTCCCACCAGATCTTCTGATCGAGCCAGGCTTCAAGCAAAGATTCGTTAAGAAAGTCGCAGGGGATCTCTTGCCGCCATTCATTTTCGAACGCGGGAAGGTCCGCGCACAGATTGGGACGTCAGGTGAACCCGACGGCATCCTGCCGATTCTCGTGGATTCAGGCCACGACGCCAAATGGATGCGCAGCACATTCTGCCGTATCTTCGGCCTCCAAGAGGAAGGTTTCTTGAACCGTTTCATTCGTGCAGGACTGTATCGGTTTCTCTGGGAATACCCAAAGGGGAGAATTGGAACAAATGGCTATTACATGTGAGAGCATTGCGGACACGATCGAAGAGTTCATCCGCACCGAATTTCGGGTTTCTTCCCAAGACCCTGCCTTCGGCAGGGACGTGAACCTGTACGATTTGGGCTTCGTGGACTCGACGGGCCTCGTATCTTTAATCTCCTTTGCCGAGTCGCACTTCAAGATCAAGATCGACGAAAGACATCTGTTCAGCGAGGACTTCACTACGATAAACGGTATTAGTCGAGCGATCCAAGCGTGTGCTGAGCAAACCTGATGCCCGATGGCGTTCAGATGTCACACGTGAGCAGATGACAGGCCGCCGAGAAGATTCCGCGTAGTGGTAATTTTAAATCGCATCCGCACGAAATCGAGCATCCGCTGGCACTTCTCTCGCTTTTGCTCCGCGGTCATGTTGGAAAGAGTGTAGACCCGGGCAGCCCAGCTTGGCAGCCATTTCCTCGGAAGAGGATCGGCTAAATCCGTGAGATGAAACAGCAACACCATTGGCCCGCGATGGCGAAAATGATTCACGCCCCAACGGAAATAAGCTGTGCCAAATAGCAGTGCATATGATGGGCTGAAAGGAAATGGAAACGGCTGATGGTCCGGCAACGGCACTTCCCAAAGCGGGCTCCCCGGTACGGGATGGTGCGGGACGCTCAGCGCCGCGACGGAGCTCTCCAGGCGGCGAGCAAAAGTTCTCGTCGGAAATACTGAAGAGTCATACTCATAACCAGATTCTGCCAACAGTTCCAGGCACTCGCGATCAATCTGATAGCCCGGGGCGCGAAAACCGCGAACGGCCGTCCCCAATAGCGATTCCAGTTTTTCACGACTTCCGACCATTTCCAGCCGTTTCTGCTCCTTTGTGAGGCGTAAAAGGTTTGGATGCGTCTCCGTGTGCGAAGCTACCTCGTGCCCTCTCCGTAAGGCCTCGATTACAAGCTCCCGCTTGAGGGGATTGTCCAAGCTACTGGAAACGACAAACATCGTGGCGTGAATGGAGTTACGTTCGAACAAGGTGAGAGCATTCTTGAGGCCGGATTCAAACAGGGGATCGTCACTGTGCGGATACTTCCAGCCGTGCGCATGATAAATATCCTGAGCACCATCCAAATCCAAATGAACGATCGCCGATCGAGAAATTCCCATATCAGTGCTTGTTGGTCCGATTACATTCGGCGCCCGGCTATGCACGACTAACTCCGGGCCGTTGTTCTAATGTAGCCGCGGTGGGCCTGGTAAATAGCAGAAGCAGGTTATCTCGAATAGAAATGATTTTATCGAGAGCAAACCCCCGTTGTTGGATCGACCGGACGAAGGAATCGTGTTGGACCCCTTTGTCTGCGAAGAGCCAAATCCTGCCAACTGTTTGTGAATCAATGGCATCGAGGTCGGCTTGCCGAACAACCGAAAGGCGATCGAGCACCGGCTGGGGCGCCAGGAATTCCACATCGCCGCCGCGGCCGAAATGGTGGGTAAGCTCCCAATAGATTTCGTTGCAGGAATTTTGGCAGAGAATCACGTCCGACGGCTGCTGCTCGCGCGCCAACAGAACGGCGGCCTGACGGGGCGCGGAGGGGATATCCATTCTGGCGAACGCGGCTCCCACATTGAGCACAGCCCACGCAAGGGTCACGTTGAGCAATAAGGCTCGCGCCAGGCGGCCGCTTGCTTCGCAGACCAAAACGACGAATAACCAATAAGCCGGCAAAATACCCAACACAAATCGCCAGTGCAGAGCGGGGGTAACGCCGATCGAAAAGAAGACAATTAGCGCCAAAGGAATATAGGCAAGCAGCCCGGCTGCCCAGAACCAGCGGGTCGCGGGTTGCAGGTCGCTGCTTGGGGGCCACAATCGCCAAGCCATCCGGCATGCCAGCATTAGCAACACGAATTGCAACAACCCTGCCAGGAGAGCAATTACAACCTGGGCCGGAAGATATCGAACCGGAAACTCGCCCAACAAGCCGTAGGCTAGGATTCCCAAGGAAACGGAAAACTGCTTGGGAACCCAGGCTACGTTGTCTGCCAGCCCGCGCGATTGGTAGACGGGAAGTACGTAAAGGAACCAGGGCAAGAACGCGAAGGCCGGTATCAATGCTGCGAGTGTGAAGGCCCACCGGCGGGGCCCACACAGCCAATTTGTGACAGCGAAGGAGACAAGTAAGAGGGTCCCGAACAGGTGCGTATAAATCAGAAGCAAAGCGACAAAGGACCAAGCGATCAGGGTTCCGTTGCTGGGCTTCTCATTCCACTTCTCCCAAAGTACCATTGCCCCGACGGCCAGCAGGAGGCCGAGGCCATACATGCGCACCAGATCCGGCGTGCTGCCTATCTTCAGATAAACCGATAGGAAAAGAAATGATGCCAATCGCCAATGCGGTGTTATGCGATGTGCCAGCCATGTAAACAAGAAGAATGTAGGAAGATTCACCAGCAACGCGAGCGCCTTGGCCGCACCGTCGCTTTGCCCAAAGGCCCGAAACCAGAGTCGTTCCAGCAAGTACATAAGCGGAGGATGGACGAGGTCAGCGCGAATGGCCTGCAATTGCTCGCTGAGGGGCTGGCCGGCATGGTAAAGAGCCCAAATCTCGGTGCCGATCAACGTCCGGCGCCAACCCACGAGACTAATAATCAGGTAGGCTGCAACGAAGAACAGGGACCAATTCAACCATACCCGGCCGTGAGGCCGGAGTTCGGCCGTACTCTGGACACTCAACCCTTTTGGTTTCATGGACGTGGCAATAGCCCGCAATTCCAAGGCCCCTCTGGGTCTCCCAAAAGTCCGCTCACGTGAACAAAACATGGTTTGAAGAAAGGGCATAAGGGTGAAAAGGTTTTCCCATTGGAGGTAATCCTCTAGAAAGCACCGCCCTAACTTCTATCTAATGAATTGATAAATAAGGCTTTATCACTAGAACCACTGGCATGGCAGTTGCTGTCTTTCAAGGCTGCGCCAAGCGCTTTCTGGACAGGTGTGAATTGTCTTCTCCCCGACACGTCCGAGTGGGGCTTCATCCGTGCCTTAGGCCATTCAGTGCGGAGGTCAAATACGCCCTGCGCACGCTGCTGCGCCTCGCCGGATTAGGGTATCAATTCTCGTGGACAACCGGGAGCACGGATGCTACTGGGCTGGATATTTACTATGGCCCGCCGTGTGGGGATCTACATGCCCCCGTCACCATCGCCAACCATGGCGCGGACTTCACGTCGCCCACTAAAGCCTGCCCGCGAGGGCTTTACCAGCAACGGGGGATTACTTTCATCGATTTCGGCGAGCCGACACGGGGCGTCTGCGGCGGTGGGGGAAACGCGCTCAGATTTTCGAGCGATATCGTCTTCGCTTCGTACTGGCTATTGACGGGTGCACAGGAAGGACAATATCCGCGAGATCGTTGGGACAACCTTGACCTCACCGGTTCTTTTCTCCTGAACCAAGGATTGCTGTCCAACCCTCTAGTCTCGGTCTACGGATCGTATTTGCGGAAGTTCTTCAAAGAATCGGGATACGTCCCCTTGGAATTTCCCTGGGCTAGTTCTCCATCCGGCGCGGCATTTGTCTTCTCACACGATGTGGATTATCCCGAGATGATCCGATGGCTCGAGTGTATTCGTCTGGTCGCCACGCGCGGAATGAAGGGTCTGCGGTCAGCGCGGGAAGTGATTCGCGGAACCAGTCATTTTTGGAAGTTCGCCGATTGGGTGGAATTTCAAAAGAGTCTCGCCACGCGGCCGACCTTTTATTTCATGGCGCGGATGGGATCCTTATTCGAATATGCGACGGGCACACCCGATGCCTTCTACGATATTCGTAGTC
>Ga0210405_10005077_pt1 | contig 12140 bp, 7 predicted proteins | sample IncBWH11MmetaG_FD_155492 | JGI IMG/M metagenome (GOLD analysis project Ga0210405, IMG submission 155492) | Forest soil microbial communities from Barre Woods Harvard Forest LTER site, Petersham, Massachusetts, United States - Inc-BW-H-11-M | ecosystem: Environmental > Terrestrial > Soil >... | reverse complement strand
TGCTCGGGGGACACATTCTCGAGATCGGCTAGCGGCGTTTTGCGAAAAGGTCCGCCGCTCGCTGTCAAAACCAGTTTCCGCACCTCGCCGTGGGTTCCGCCGCGCAGACATTGGTGGACAGCATTGTGTTCGCTGTCCACGGGCAACAACTCGCGCCCAGCGCGTTTCGCGGCGGCCATCACCAATTCGCCCGCGGCCACTAAGACTTCTTTATTGGAGAGCGCTACGGTTTTTCCGAGCTTGACCGCTTCGTAGGTAGCTTCGAGGCCGACAACGCCAACGGCCGCGGAAACAACGATGTCTGCTTTGGAATGGGTTCCAACCGCCAGCATGCCCTCGCGTCCATGATGAATCGCAGGGAGCGGAGAAATCCCTTTGGCGCGCAGCTCGTCGGCCAGTTCATCAGCTTTCTTTTCGTTCGCAACGGAAACCAACTCTGGTCGGTGCCGTTCAATCTGGCCGACCAATTCTTCGAGGTTGCTGCCCGCAGCAAGCGCAGCGATACCGAAACGCTCTGGCAGCGCTTCGACAACGGAGAGGCACTGCCGTCCAATCGAACCGGTGGAACCCAAAATGGATAGCTGCTTCAAGGACGAATCTCTTCTCCGTTTGGCGACTGGTGGGACAGACACTCTTGTCTGTCTCCCGCCCCATGAATGGAAGGACCTGTGGACCTACCGGCTAGGCGAGTAAATCCAAATCCAATAGTACCAGACAACCGGGATTGCCAGAATCAATGCATCGATCCGGTCAAGAACGCCGCCATGGCCCGGGAGCAGGGAGCCGGAATCTTTGACCCCAGCGCTTCTCTTGTACGCGGATTCAAGCAGATCGCCGGCTTGCCCCGCGATGTTGCCGACCGCGGCCATCGCAAGCAGATGCGGCAGAGGCACACTGAGCCACTTTGAAAACACAACCGCAACGAGCAACGCTCCAAGAATGCTGGCAATCGTCCCCTCCCAGGATTTTTTGGGGCTGAGCACGGGCGCCAGTGGACGTTTTCCAATAGCGCGGCCCACAAAATACGCCGCTGAGTCTCCGACCCAAGTGATCACCAGCACAAACATCAGCAGCTTTGGTCCTTCTGTGCCGCTCGCGTGCAGGCGGATCGTGTACGTTAAGGGGAGGGCCACGAGAAGCAGTCCGCTCGCGCTGATTCCCGCGGCCGGCAAAGCTTCCACCATCGGCCGCTTCGTCCAAAGCGTCAGCACGGCAACACCGAGAAGAAAAATAAAGAAAACATCTCCGACCGTCGGCAAAGAAAGGAACGCTTTGCCGATCAAGACAAAATATTGAATCTCCCGAGGGGTTCCTACTGAGCTGGCGGCGGATGCCATCCACTGAACAAAAACAAGCCCGAGCGCGCATGTCGCCGTCCAGAAACGATAAGCACGGTGGCCAATCGCGTCGCCCAGCGCAAAATATTCAAACAGAGCAAGGAGAATGACGAACGCAAGCGCGACGGCCATGACGGCCGTCGAACCCCACAACACCAGGCCAACCACACAAGGAATCAGAACGGCGGCTGTCGCGACGCGCATCCAGGTCATTAAGAAGGAATCCCCTGACGAAGTACCTGTTCCATCTCACCACATCAAGGGAAATAAATCACGGGGGAGACTCACAAAATTAAAACTTTTTTATTCCGAGTATGGACATCGGTGCAATGGTAGGGGCACGATTTATCGTGCCCTGAGCTTGCCGCGGCTCGACCGCGTTCAATGCATTACTCGCCGACCACGCGAGCGGATTTTTCAGGAGCGGGCTGACCTTCACGAATTCCGCCGTAACGGCGCTCGCGTTTTTGGAATTCCACAAGCGCTTCAAGAAGCCGGGCGCGGTTGAAATCAGGCCACAGAGTTTCCGTCACAAAAATCTCTGCATAGGCAATCTGCCAGAGCAGGAAATTGCTCACCCGCATCTCGCCGCTCGTGCGAATCAGCAAATCGGGATCGGGCAATCCGTTGGTGTACATGTGCCGCGCGAGCGACTCTTCGGTTATCGCGGCGCGGCCCGCATGGCCGTTTTGCTCGGCCAGGATCGCGTTCATGGCATCGACGATTTCCGCTCGGCCGCCGTAGTTCAGCGCCACGCAGAGGACCATGCCCTTGTTTTCGGCGGTGCGTTCCATGGCGTCGCGCACGTCGTCCTGCACGCCCTTGGGGAGCTCGTCCGTACGGCCCAGAAAGCGCATGCGGATATTGTTTTTCTGCAGCAACGGCATTTCCCTGCGCAAATATTCGCGCAGCAATTGCATCAGGAAATCTATTTCGGTTTTTGGACGCCGCCAGTTCTCGACCGAGAAAGCGTACAGAGTGAGCGCTTCGATTTTCAGGCGCGCGCAAGTCTCAATCGTGGAGCGCGCCGTATTGGTGCCGGAGCGGTGACCAGCTACACGCGGCAGGTGCCGCTGCTGGGCCCAGCGCCCGTTGCCATCCATGATGACGGCCACATGCCGTGGCAAGCGGTCCAGGTCAAGCTTTTCAAAGAGCAGCGCTTCCTCCGGAGTCAAAGGCCCCAGCGAGCCGGAGGCGGAAACTTGCAGCGTCGTGTGTGATTTAGTGAGCGGCACGGGATTCCTGAGGCTTTCTCCTTTACGCCGCAAAGTTAACATACGCTTAGGTAGCGGCGCAATGGCGGGGTGCCGTGTCGAGCATCCCCATTTCGAGAGGCAACGTCCCGAGGCTCAGCCCGGCGGTGGAGCGGATTGGAAGAGCGAAGTGTAAACCAGGACGAGCGTCAGGATAATCATCGCAATGGCGGTCACCCAGGCGACGATGTTGAAGGCCAGCGTGTTCACGTGCTCGCCCATCAGATCCCGCCGGTTCACGAGAAGCAAAATGAAAATGATCACCACGGGCAGCCAAATACCGTTGCCGACCTGCGAAAAAATGAAGATCTTCCAGATGGGAACGTGCGGGATCAAAATGATGCCCGCGCCAACGGCAATTAAAACCGTGTAGAGGCCATAAAAAATTCTCGCATCCTTGAATTTGTGGTCGATCCCGGCTTCAAATCCCAGCCCTTCGCAGATGACGTGCGCCGTCGAGAGCGGCAAAATCGAGGCCGCGAAGAGGGAGGCATTCAACAAGCCGAAAGCAAAAGTAAATCCCGCCCATTTGCCTGCCAGAGGGATCAATGCTTTGGCCGCCTGGACCGCGTCGGTAATGTTACGCTGACCGGAAACATACAAAGTCGCCGCCGTGGCCACGATGATAAAAAAGACGATGACCATGCAACTGATGCTGCCTACCAAAACATCGGCGCGCGCTTGCGGATACTGCCTCGGCCCGACTTTCTTCTCGACGAATCCCGCCTGCAGATAGAAAAACTGCCACGGCGCAATCGTGGTGCCCACCAACGCCGTTAGCGTCAGTAAGTAGCCAGAATTAAATTGAAGGTTTGGAATGACGACGTGCTTGGCGGCCTCCAACCAATCCGGCTTGGCCAGAAACGCGGAAATGATGTAGGTGACGTAAAAGCCGCACGCAATCAGGAAAATGACTTCGACCTGGCGATAGGTTCCTCGAAGGACCAGAATCCAAACCAATAGCGCAGCGATAGGAACAGCGATATAGCGGCTAACGTGAAACATCTCCATGGACGCGGCCACGCCCGCGAATTCCGCGACGACGTTGGCCAGATCAACGAAGAAGCCGGTAATCATCACGAAAAAGGTGGGGCGGAACCCGAACTCCTCGCGGATCAGGTCGGAAAGCCCTTTGCCGGTGATAACCCCCATGCGCGCGCACATCTCTTCGGTTACGTACAGAGCGATGGTCATGGGAATCAGCGACCAAAGGAGAGCGTACCCATACTGTGCGCCGGCCTGCGAATACGTCGCAATGCCGCCGGCGTCGTTGTCGACGTTGGAGGTGATCAGCCCCGGTCCCACAACGGCAAGCAGCAAGGTCAGACGGCGGCGCAGCCCGCGAATCTTCTGCTGCAAATTCTCGCCGCGCGTTTGCAGGCCCTCGAGGCTCGATTTAAGAGTGTCCCAGTTCATCCGCCGCTTCCGATTCCCTTTTTATTTCTTCACCAGCCGCGAAACCACATCGTCTACAGTAACCGTCCCGATGGGACGGTTTTCTTCATCCACCACCGTGAGCATCCGCAGATTGTATTTGTCGAACAGCTCAAAAACATCTGATTCATCCGCGTCGCCGGCAATACTTAGCAGCGGCTCGCTTCGAAGCTCCTTCATCTTCTGTTCCGGAGCGGCGAGCAGCAAGCGCGCCACGGAAACCGTGCCGGAGTACTCGGCTTTACTGTCGAGCAGCACGATAGTGTCGAGCTGATCGAGATTTAATTCCTGAGCGCGAATCCACGCGAGCACCTCCTCCCGCATGGACCCCTCGCCCACGAACACGTATTCCGTATTCATCATCCCGCCGGCGGTCGCAGGGTCGAACGCCAGCAACTCGCGCACTTCGTCGGCTTCCTGTCCGGGCATTTCTTCCAGCAATTCCTCCGAGGTCTCCTTCGGAAGGTCGGCGAGAAGGTCGGCGGCGGCATCGGGGGCCATCTCTTCGAGAATGTCGGCAGCCTTTTCGGGGTCCAGCTTCTCGACGATTTGCGTGGTCAGGCGTTCGTCGAGCTCGGCGAGGACCGCTGCGGCCGTCTCCTCATCAAGCGAAGCGATAATTCCCTGCCGTTCCGCCGCCGAGAGGTCTTCCATGATTTCGGCCAAGTCCGCGGGGTGCAGGTCTTCGAGCTTTTCGTGAGTAATGCGCAGTTTTACGCGCCGTAAGGGGTCGGACTCGATCAGGTTCACAAATTCCCAGCGAATAGCGCTTTGCGGCAGCTTACGCTGCAATTTGCGGATCATGCCCGGCGAAACCACGCCTTGCAGAAGCCTGCGCACCGCGCCGGGCAGCCCCACATCGACTTGCGTGACCCGGAGTTCGACATTGCCGTTGCTCTTCATTTCCGTCAGGTCCACGTCGTTTACGCGAACGACTTTGCGGCCGTGTGTGTCGATGATCTGCTGGTCCATCAAATCCTTGCGCACGGCGAGAAGCGATTCGTTCGGTTCGTAGAGTTGCAGAGCGCGCTCACTTACGTTCAGGCGCAGCGTGCCGGGAGCGAAGGTAGCGACCTGATCGTGCCGCGCGATAAGCGGCTGGAAGCGGCCGCGCGAAAGCAGGAAATGCGACAGGCGATTGGTGGCTTGCGAGGGCTCGATAAAGAATTCGCGCACTCGGCCTACGAAATTGCCCTGCGCGTCGTAAGCTTCAGCGCCCATCAGTTCCGTTGCGTAAAGTTCCATAATGTTGCCTCTTTGCTGCCGGCCAGCTGACCAAACTCACCGAAGGGCATCCCGTACACAAGGCCTAATTTATCAGCGGCCACAAAAAAAGCCCGCAAACCGAAATGACCTCGGCTGCGGGCAAGTGCCTGAGAAAAATGGACTTACCGTTAGCCCGGTGCGAACCCTCCCCACCCAACCGCCTGCGAGAGGCCTTGCGGCTCGCGCGACGTTGCCCAATCGCCCTTCCCAAACCTCACCCCGACGGATCGCTTCGCGAGGAAGCGACTAGGGCCAGGTTCGAGTTCGTTGGACGCACTCATCGGGAGAGAATCCACTCCTGGTGTCCGTCGAGCTGCGACTACACCTGTGACGACTGCCAAGGAGAGCAATTGAAGCGCCATTTCGCAGTCGCATGTGCAGTGATAAGCCCGCGGCGTTTCAATGTCAAGAAAAGAATGACTTTGCGAGCAATTATTTTTGATTTTTTCTTTTTAGGCGGCTATTTCTTGGCGGCGAAGAGCATGTCTCCGGGTTCTTGGCCAAGGCGGCGGCATTCTTCCACATAAAGACCGAGATAATTCTGCAGGATGTAATCGCGCGGGACGAACCCAAGTTCTTGCGCAGCGCGGTCAATCGCGGCTGGCGGCCCTTCCAGTTCGACAAAAGTTCCTATAGGGGTTTCATCCAGTTCGATCAGGAGCCCCTTGGCCCAGCCGAACTCGACGGGCAAGCGGAATGTCGTGCGGCGCTTTTCATAGCGGAACCAGCCCCTCATGCCCAGGCCCTCAAATATCCTGGTGAGGACGGTGGAATCGGACACTTCAATTTCAAACTCTTCCCGCACTTTATGGCGATGATTCTCTTGCGAAGTGCCGGCGGCGGACGTTGCCTCAACGACGGGCCGCTTGAAGGTAAGCAAGATGCGCTGTCTTGACTCTTGCTGGCCCTTTTTCGCTGAGGGTTCGGGCGTTTCGGTCCGAATGCGGAGGAGTTGACCGCGGTTGGCGAGATTGCCTTGCGGCGTATCAAAAAGGACGTTCCATTCATGAACGCGGCCGGGACCGCCGCCGACGGGGCGCGCCCCGAGCCGCTTCAGCGCGTTTTTCAAGGTCTTTTGGTCAGTGATTCTCAGCTTGATTTCAATTTCCTGCGCCATCTCTACCTTTTTTCCACGCTGCCGTTCGTCCCGGCTTTCCGACGCCGCTGACTTCCGTTAGTATAGCGGACGAACGTATTTTGCCTTTGCGCAGCGCGACCGCGGCTAAATCGGGCGCAACGCCCGGCGCCCAGCCCGCCGCGCGCACCGGAACACGAGACGTATGAACCCAGACGCAAAAACAGCAGCCGCTTTTTCCAACGAGACGACGGATACTCCGTCTCTTACGGCGCCGCTCGCTCGCCGCGAGCCCGTTGAGACCGTTGTGCATGGCGACCGGCGGGTGGACCATTACGCCTGGCTGCGTCAAAAAGAGAACCCTGAGGTCATCGCGTATCTGGAGGCGGAGAACGCTTACACCGATGCGATCTTGCGGCCGACGGAGGCGTTTCAGGAAACGCTCTACCAGGAAATGCTCGGACGGATTCTGCAGACGGACTTGTCGGTTCCCTACCGGCTGCGCGGTTATCTGTATTTCACGTGCACGGAGCAAGGCAAGCAGTATCCGATTCATTGCCGCCGAGTCGACGCGGGCGGATCGCTGGACGAGATGCTTTTGGACCTGAACCGGCTAGCGGAGGGGCACTCTTTTCTGGGGCTGGGCGCTTTCGACGTTAGCAATGACAACCAGCTTCTGGCTTATGCGCTCGATACCACTGGATTCCGGCAATACACGCTGCACATCAAGAACTTGTGGAACGGGGCGAACTTCCCGGAGGCGATTGAGCGCGCTACAAGCGCGGTTTGGGCGGCGGACAATCGCACGCTCTTTTATACCGTTGAAGACGCGACTACAAAACGCTCTCACCGCCTTTATCGCCACGCAACCGGCTCTGGTGAACCAGACGTATTAATTTACGAAGAGACCGACGAGCGCTTTCGCATCGAGCTCGAACGCACGCGCAGCGGCGCGTTTCTTTTGCTCACGATTGCAAGCCACACGACGAGCGAGGTGCGATTCCTGCCTGCGACACAGCCGAATGGCGAGTTTCGCGTCATTGCTCCGCGCGAGGCGGACCATGAGTATCACGTGGACCACCATCCGAATCCGCTTACGCGAGAGCAGCGCGGCGCGAACCCGGAGGACGCCGGCGGCTACTTTTTCATTCGCACAAATTCGGGGGGGCGGACGTTTCGGCTGGTGTGCGCACCGGTGGCGGACCCGGGGCGCGCCAAGTGGCGGCAAATTATCGCCAATCGTCCGGAAGTGATGATCGCTGGATTGGACGTGTTCCGATCGCACATCGTTTTGTCGGAGCGCGAAGGCGGACTGCCCTATCTCCGCATTGTGGACCTCGGGCTCGAGGCTCCCGATGCGCTCTCGGCATCTCACCGAATTGAGTTCGCCGAACCTGCTTACAACACGTCACTTGAAAGCAATCCCGAATTCGATGCGTCTTTTGTGCGCTACCAGTACGAGTCGTTCGTCACCCCGCGTTCTGTATTTGACTACGAGGTGCGTACACACGAGCGTTCGCTTTGCAAGCAGCAGCCTGTGCTGGGCGGATACGATGCGTCGCAATATGTCGGCGAGCGGCTGCACGCCGCCACCGCGGACGGCGCGCGCGTCCCCATTTCACTGGTTCACCGGAGAGACACACCGCTTGACGGAACTGCTCCGTTGCTGCTTTACGGCTACGGCAGCTACGGTTACTCGATCGCGGTGAATTTCAGTTCAAACCGCGTGAGCTTGCTTGATCGCGGCGTGATTTTTGCTGTGGCGCACGTTCGAGGCGGCGGAGAACTCGGCAAGCCGTGGCACGATGCGGGGCGTTTGCGTCAGAAGCGCAACACGTTTACGGATTTTATCGCTGCGGCAGAGCACCTGATCGCTCGCCGTTACACTGCGGCGGAGAGCCTGGTGATCGAAGGCGGGAGCGCTGGCGGTCTCCTGATGGGCGCGGTTGCGAATATGCGGCCGGAACTTTTCCGCATCGTGATCAATCATGTTCCGTTCGTCGATGTGCTGAATACCATGCTGGACGCTTCGCTGCCGCTGACCGTTGGAGAATATGAGGAGTGGGGAGATCCGCGCATCGCGGAAGATTATTTCTACATGAAGAGTTATTGCCCGTATACGAATCTCGGAGCGAAATCTTACCCTACGATGCTGGTGAAAACAGGTTTGCACGACAGCCAAGTCATGTATTGGGAGCCGGCGAAATATGTCGCGAAGCTGCGAACGTTGAAGACCGATGCGCATGCGTTGCTCTTGAAAACGAATATGGGCGCGGGACACGGCGGAGCGTCGGGACGTTACGATTATCTGCGGGAGATTGCGCTGGATTACGCTTTTCTTCTGACTGAGCTTGGAATTCATGAATGAGCAGCGCACACAATGCGCAACGGGCGGCGTCCATGGTTGTGGTGGCGCAGCATGCTGCGCCACTACAGGCGAAGCTCGGGCTGGCGTGCGTCGTTGTGTTTCCCCCGCGCCGAGCAGCATTGGCTGAGCAATGAGCGAGCCGACCTCACCTTTGATGCAGCAGTATCACGCGATTAAGACGCGTTACCCGCAGGCGTTGCTGCTTTTTCGCCTTGGCGATTTTTACGAGCTGTTCTACGAAGATGCGATTCTGGCTTCGCGAGAACTGCAAATCACTTTGACTTCGCGGAACCGGGAAAAGGGCCAGCCCATTCCCATGTGCGGCGTGCCGTATCACGCGGCGGATGGCTACATCGCGCGGCTCATTCGTGGCGGTTTCAAGGTTGCGATTTGCGATCAGATGGAACTGCCGGGGCCTGGGAAAAAACTGGTGCGACGCGAGGTTGTCCGTGTCATCACGCCTGGGACCGCTACCGATGTCTCCGTTCTTGACGCACGCGAAAACAATTATCTGGCTGCCGTCGCGAAACATTCCTCCGGCTCGCCCGTTGGCCTTGCGTTCGTGGACCTCTCAACCGGTGAATTCCAGTGCACGGAATTTTCGGGAGCCGATGTGGACGAGACGCTGCGCGACGAGTTGCAGCTTCTCCATCCACGCGAAACGCTTCTTCCGCGGCCACAACAACTTTTTGAAACCGCAAAAACCTCTCTGCTCGAAGGCGCTGGCGGCGTCGAAAGCCGTCTGGAAGACTGGATTTTTCAGCGCGACTATGCCGAGCGGATTTTGCGCGAGCAGTTCGGCGTCGCGGAGCTCACGGGATTTGGCCTCGACGAGCATTCCCAAGCGCTCTCTGCTGCTGGCGCAATCGTTCACTACTTGCGGGAAAACGCGGCTCGCGGGCCGGACACGGGCGCAGGTTCCACGAGTACCCAGCCGCCGAGCGGAGAAGCACTGCAGCATCTGGACCGCGTGCGATATTACGAACAGCACGAGACGCTTGTGCTCGATCCGGTTTCCGTTCGTAACCTCGAACTCATCACACCCATCTTTACCGAGGAGTCTTCGCGTAACGGCCCCGTCACTCTAATCGCCGCTCTCGACGCGACCGTCACGGGCATGGGCGCGCGCCTGTTGCGCTCCTGGATCCTGAGGCCGCTGATCGATCGCGACGCCATGGAAGCGCGACTGGAATCCGTCGCCCAGCTCTTGCAGCAAACCGTGGTTCGCGGCGAGATTCGCAAGGAGCTGCGCGGCATTCAGGATCTCGAGCGGCTCACGAGCCGTATTACTTTGGGACTTGCCGCACCGCGCGAGCTTGTCGCGTTGCGTAAATCGCTCGCCCAGCTTCCGGTGCTCAAGAATTTCTTGACGCCGCCGCCGGTGGGTGGCAGCGCGCTGCTCCGGCAGCTTCACAGCGACGTCGACGAACTTACCGATGTACGCGAGCGCCTCGAGCGCGCCATCGCGGATGAGCCCCCCGCGCTGGCCACCGATCCCGGCATGATCCGCACCGGCTATGATGGCGAGCTCGACGAGCTTCGCAGCTTCAGCCAGCACAGCAAGCAGATTATCGCCGCGATGGAAGACCGCGAGCGCAAACGCACCGGCATCGCTTCGCTGAAAATTCGCTTCAATCAGATTTTTGGGTACTACATGGAGATTTCGAAGCCCAATCTCCATCTCGCGCCCGCTGACTACGAACGCAAACAGACGCTCGTGAATGCCGAACGATTTACTTCGCCCGAGCTTAAAGAGTATGAGCGCAAGATTCTGGCTGCGGACGAGCGCATTCTCGAGATTGAGCGCCAGCTTTTCGTCGAAATTCGTTCTAGCATTGCCGCGCAGGCAACGCGTCTGCGCCGCACCGCTGGAGCCGTCGCGCAACTGGACGTGCTTACTTCCTTCGCAAAGCTGGCCGCCGATCGCGGCTACGTGCGCCCTGAATTCAACTCCACAGGAGAGCTGCTCATCGTCGGTGGGCGTCATCCCGTCATCGAAGAACTTCTGCGCCAGCGTGGCGAGCGCTTCGTTCCCAACGATCTTTGCTTCGATCCCGGCCGCCAGACGCTTCTGCTCATCACCGGCCCTAACATGGGCGGCAAATCCACGTATCTTCGGCAAGCTGCGCTGATCGTGTTGATGGCGCAAATGGGCTCGTTTGTTCCGGCGCGCCAGGCCAAGCTTCCCCTAACCGACCGCATCTTCACCCGCATTGGCGCCAGCGACAATCTCGCGCGCGGCCGCTCGACGTTTCTTGTTGAGATGAGCGAGGTTGCCGCCATCTTGCATCACGCCACGCCCTCGAGCCTTGTTCTACTCGATGAAGTCGGCCGCGGCACCGCGACCTTTGACGGCCTTTCCATCGCGTGGGCCGTCGTTGAACATCTGCAGAAGCACACTCGCGCGCGCACGCTCTTCGCCACGCACTATCATGAGCTAACCGAGCTGGCCGATCTCCTCACCGGCGTGCAAAACGTTCATGTTTCGGTCAAGGAAACGCCCAATGAGATTATTTTCCTGCGCCGCGTCGAGCCCGGAAGCGCTGATAAAAGTTATGGCATCGAAGTCGCCCGTCTCGCCGGCCTTCCTCGCAGCGTCATCGAGCGCGCTCGCGAAGTCCTGAAGAAACACGAGCAGAGCGAGCATGCGCTCAGCGAAACTCTTTCTCCGGGAGCTCTCGATGATCCGTCGGGAAACACGGTCGATACCTCTACGAGTAACACACCTTCTTCCCCGCACCGCCGCAATGGCCACCAGGAAGTTCTCTTTACGGCCCTGGATCGCGCGGTGCTTAACAAGCTTCGCGGCGCTGACCTCGACCAGCTCAACCCGCTCGATGCGCTGAATCTGCTCGCCGAACTCAAGAAGCAGATTTCATAAGGTGTTGCATATTCGGGCGGGGCAAGCCCCGCCCCTATAGGGTCTGATTGCATGCGCGGGCCTGCATTCACTCTTTATCTCCGTGCTGCCGTGTCCGCTCTGTGTTCTCTGTGCTCTCTGTGCTTAAATCCATTCACGGACGATGGCAACCAAATCCATGCTCGTTCTCGGCCTCATGTCCGGCACCTCCGCTGACGGCATCGACGTTGCACTCGCGCGCATCGCCGGTGCGCCGCCGCATCTGCATGCAAAACTTCTCGGAGATACTTCGAGCAAATTCCCTGGCGCGTTGCGCAACGAAATTCTCCGCGTTGCCGAGCAACATCCCATCACGGCGGGCGAACTCAGTCAGTTGAATTTTCGCTTAGGAGAAGTTTTCGCCGAAGCCGCACTTGCCGCGTGCCGCAAGTTTCGCGTTTCCCCAAAACGTGTCGCGCTCATTGGGAGCCACGGCCAAACCATTTTTCATCAGGGAAAACCCGCGCCCTATCTCGGTAGCCGCACGGCTTCGACGCTGCAAATCGCC
>Ga0210405_10005075_pt1 | contig 12151 bp, 10 predicted proteins | sample IncBWH11MmetaG_FD_155492 | JGI IMG/M metagenome (GOLD analysis project Ga0210405, IMG submission 155492) | Forest soil microbial communities from Barre Woods Harvard Forest LTER site, Petersham, Massachusetts, United States - Inc-BW-H-11-M | ecosystem: Environmental > Terrestrial > Soil >... | reverse complement strand
CACCTTCGCAACGCGATTGAAGGCAGTCTCAAGAGGCTGCGTCTCGATCGCATCGAGGTTTATCAATTGCACGCACCCGATCCCGTCGTGTCTTTCGAGACGTCGGTCGAAACGCTAGCTGAGTTGCAAAAAGAAGGAAAGATTCATTTCGTCGGTTTATCGAACGTCACGCGGGAACACATTGAGCGAGCACGCAAGATTGTTCCCATCGTCTCGGTGCAGAACCGTTATAGTTTCGCTGACCGCGAATGGGATTACGTGGTCGATCACTGTGAGCGAAATGGAATCGCCTTCATTCCGTGGTTTCCGCTCGGCGCAGGCAAGGTGGCCGGCGAGATCCTCAATCGGGTCGCGAAAGCACACCAGAGCACTCCCTTGCAGGTTGCGCTGGCATGGCTCCTCCAGCGCTCGCCAATCATGCTGCCCATTCCGGGGACTTCTTCGGTTGAGCACCTGGAGGAGAACATTCGGGCGGCTTCTCTGCCGCTAACGCCGGAGGAATACCAGGAACTTGCAGCTGTCGTCGAGCTTGCTAAAGCCGGGTGATTCCGGAAACCGGGGTCGCCTCAAGAGCTGCCGCGTAGCCACCGCTCTGAGGTGGGTTGTGCCGGACACGCGCTGCATCCGAATCGGCCACAATAGCTTCGTTGACTTGGTTCGCGGCGCGACCTAAGATGTCCGCGACATGCCGGATTCCAATCCATCCGTCGGCAACAACCCGTCCCAGAGCATCATCGAGAAGATGGATGGTGGCAATGGGCGCACCACACCGCTGGTCGCAGGACTCCAGAACGAAACTCCTGCTGCAGTAACGGCGTCATCTGTACCCCAGGTACGCGAACTTGTACTGACCTTCTTTCCTCCGGGAAGACGACCGCCGCGCGCGGCAGACTCGTTGGCTTTCATCCTCGAGAATTTCATCCGTGCCACGGATCTGGCCACCCGTCTGGACGCTTTTGCGGAACTGAAAGACTGGATCAGTCAACCCCCGCTCACCAGCGATGGTATGACGCGGTTGGAAGCGCTCCTGACGCTCATGGAGTCGCACAGCGACCTGCGTTTCTGGTTCCAGCGACGAGTGCGGGAGATCCTCGCCGAGATTCGGTCGGTCGACCTGTTCGCGGAGGCGGGCCTGCACCCGCGGGAGGGCCTATTATCGGAAGCGTGGCGAAGGTTGATCGAGCGAGTTCTGCCTTCGGCACGAGAGGATACCGACCTGTCCAAGTTGGTGCTCCGGCTTTATCCCACCAGCGAATCCATTGACCACCTGATAGGTCTTCCCGACGAAGACTTCGAGCGCATGGCCCGTTTGCTATCGCCTGTGAGTGACTCAAACGCGTGGGCGCAGCAGCGTGAGGACCTGACCCAAGCCTTCTATCTTCTTGGCGTGCACGTGGCGGGGATCGGCCTGTCACCTGAATTGCGCCACCGCAGTCATGAGGGGAGCATCGAAGACTCTCCTTTCTACCAACTTCAGCAAACCGCGGTGGAGCTCGTGCGACAGGGTGGCGCCGCGGTCGCGCTCGAAAACTGGCGCGGGCATGTTGAGCGCTGCCGCGTGGAAATGCAGTACGTCCACCTCCGCCTGGAAGACACCGGAGTTAGTACTTCCCTGGTGTTTGACATGGGAACAATTGAGATGGCCATCTCCCGGATGGAGAGCATCGCCAAGGTTTTGTTTGTCGCGGAGAAGCGTGAGTCGGTCGAGGCCGTGAAGCGCCTGCTTGACGATGTTATGAGGGCCCTGCGCAGGGACATGAGCCTGCGCGCGCTGTTTCGTGAGAATTCCGCGCTCATGGCTCGTAAAGTGGTCGAGCGCACGGGCAAGGCCGGAGAGCCTTACATCGCCGACTCGCGCAGTGAATACCGGGCGATCTGGAAGGCGTCGTTGGGCGGTGGATTGCTCACGGTGCTGACCGCAGCCATAAAAATGCGGGTCGTGGAAGCGCACCTGCCGTTGTTCCTCGAAGGGATGGCATCGGGAACGAACTACGCTGTCAGCTTCCTGGTGCTGCAGCACTTTCATCTCGCACTCGCAACCAAGCAGCCCTCGGTCACTGCCGCTACTTTTGCGGGGATCGTGCGCGTCACCCGCGGGCGAACCAGGCTGGAGAAACTGGCAGAGTTCATCAGCCGGATCACGCGCAGCCAACTCGCATCTGCGGCCGGAAATCTTCTGGCGGTCGGGTTGGGATGCGTGCTCTTTGCCCGATTGTGGGTCTGGGCTTTTTCGCGGCCTTTTCTGGAAGCTCCGAGTGCGGAATACGTTTATCACACCTTGAACCCCCTGGCTTCTGGGACCATGATTTATGCCGCGCTCACCGGCGTGATCCTGTGGGTTTCAGCGCTGGCCGGCGGCTGGTTCGAGAACTTCGCCACCTACAATCACCTTCCTGCAGCCATCGCCCAACATCCCTTAGGCCGGAAACTGGGGCATGAACGAATGAAGCGGTTGGCAGACACCGTGGACGCCAATCTGTCAGGCTGGACCACCAGCATTGTGCTCGGATACTTGCTGGGATTCACTCCGGTCGTGGGAGCGTTTTTCGGCATACCGCTTGACGTCCGCCACGTGACGCTTTCAACTGGCACCCTGGCACTCGCGGCCGCCAGTTTCGGAAGAGAGTGGATGTACAAAGGCTGGTTCATCCACACACTATTCGGAATCGCGGTGACATTTGTCCTAAATCTGGGCGTCAGTTTTTCGATTGGGGCTGCGGTCGCCATGAAGGCCTACGGTGTGCCGCGGCGTGACCAACTCAGGTTAATGAAATATACAGCGATGAGTTTCCTGAAATCTCCGCGGCGGTTTATTTTCCCTTCACCGAACGCGCCACCGGAAGCAGACAGCAAGGCGGCCGCCTAGCTTCCGCGAGTCGCGCCTGTAGGGTAGCCCAACCGAGCAGGCGGGGATAATCTCGCTGTTGCGCCACAATCCCTTGGATAGTTCCTATCAAAAACCTCGCCCCACCCCCACCGAAGAGCTCGGCAAAGGTGGGGCGAACGCGAAAGGACGAACAGAAACAAACTTAACTGCGCCACCGGCTCAATTCAACTGCCAAAACTACCAGCCGACGCTTGTATTCTGTACCGTTCTGCTAGCTTCGTTGTTCGATTCGCAACTGCACGAGGTCGAAACTTGCTTACTGTCCAGCCAGACCCTTATTGACTAGGACCTTGACTTCGACGCGCCGGTTTTCGGCTCGGCCCGATGAAGTCTCGTTACTCGCTGCAGGATCAGCCGTGCCCATCGCGCCTGGGGCTACGATATGCCGTACGGGCACTTTGCAGTCCTGGATCAAGTAGGCAATCACCGCCTGGGCGCGATCCATGCTCAACTGCTGGTTCATGGCGGCGGCGCCGGAGGAGTCAGCAAAACCCTTCACCGAAATGATGTAGCCAGTCGTACCAACGGCATCTTTCGCCAACTTCTGGAGAGCAGCTTTGTCGTCCGCCGAGATTACTGATTTCCCGACTGCGAAGTTGACCTTAACGTCGGCCTTAGTGTCGTACTCGCTGAGCTCGGAGAAGCGCTTGGTAGTCGCCTCGATCTGCTGCTGATTGGCTGAAATCGCTTGCGAATTGGCCGAGGTGGCAGCTTGATTCGCTGCAATGTCTTGCGAGTTGGTTTGAATGTTTTGCGCATTAGCCTGAGTAGCTTTTTTGTTCGCCGCGATGTTTTGCTGGTTGGTCGCTACCGCCTGCTTGGTCGGCGTCAAGCCAGCTTGAATGGCTTCGGCCATTTGCAGATCGTCCGAGTCGAAGGTAATTGACTTGGCCACGACCCTGCTCTGCGCATCGCCGACACCGTCTGCTGTGATTCTGAGACCCTGGACCAGAACCGTGACTGACATCTGCTTCTTGCGCAGACCAAGACCTTTTGGCTGCTGCACCTTGGTGTCATCGTTAAGAACAACGGTGACGTTTCCGGAATCAGTGGCCAAGACCAGAGTCTCGCCAGTTCGAGTAGCAATCACGCCCTTAACCTTAGCCTTCTCGCCGTTCGATACGCCGTACGCCAACCCCACCAACAAACCGCATAGCACCGCACTGCATACCATCATCGACTTCGATGTTCGCATCATATAAGTTGTTCATCCTTTCCATCAGTTGTGCGCGACTCGCCGGAGCAAAGCGAGCCTGCGCGTTTGTGCCCTTGTAACGGGCCAAGCACTCCTACTGCCAATATTTAGGCGTCAGGTTCGAGAACCTGTTCTTACCCTCTATTGTCTGGTCGAAATGTAGAGGGGGCACAACTAGGAGAATTAGCAGTCCGACGGCCCAGACAACGAGTCACTTCAAGCCTTCCACCAGGAAGAGATCCGAAAGGGTGCGGATATAGCTATAGACATAAGCGCCACCCAACTTCTCAATGATGCGGTAATGCGAGATAGTTTTACCGATCATAAAATCGGACGCTCCGTGCGCGACCACCTTAGCAGCCAAGCAGCAGCAAGTCAACGAATTGCGGGGGTTAGAACATGACGGGAAAAAGGTGCACTTAACTAGATAGGTGACGGTGTGCCAAGTATATAGATGCCCTAGATAGTAAACAGCTGGGTTTTGGGGCGAAATCTGGACCGAGGAAGCGCGTGAACACGTGCGTCAGAGCGCGACCGGAAGACAGTCCCCAGCCGACACCAGAGCGAAAACTGTCGAAAGCTAAAAGAAGTTCTGGGAAGCCCGCACTTGTCGTCCTCCCTGCATTCTTAGAGCCACGAAAATGTTGGGCTCTTCCGGCTTGATATGCGTTATGGCGTTATTTCGAACACAACGCCATCCATGTGAGTGCCACCCCCTCCGGTCGTCCCGTATAGATGCCCGGCCGTGTCCAGGATCAGGCCGGCCCAGGGTTCGGCCCCGTCCTTGCCGTTGAAAGCGTGCAGCACTTTCTCCGTCCACTTGCCGTTGCCAGGCGTCAACTCGTAGACAGTTCCCATACCGTAGTCCCCGCCGGCCAGAGTCGTGCCGTACAGGTTCCCGTTTTTATCGAAAATCAGCCCACTCCAAGGATCCACGCCGTCGACGCCGTCCTGGTTGAAGTTGTGCAGGATTTTCGTTGTCCATGCACCGTTCTTGCCCGGCGTTAACTCAAAGACAATGCCGCAACCCTGGTAACAGTAACTGCCGGTACCCGTGCCCCCCTCCTCTGTAGTCCCGTACAGGTTTCCAGCCGAGTCCAAAATCAGGCCGGCGGCAGGATGGGCTCCGTCTTTGCCGTTATAGTTGAAGCTATGCAACACCTTCTCCGTCCACTTGCCGTGGTTGGGGATCAACTCGAAAACGGTACCGTAGCCGTAAATGCCGCCATGGTAGGTGGTGCCGTAAAGGTTTCCGGCCGAGTCGAAAATCACAGGAGCGTAAAGAAAATACCCATCGTGCTTGCCGGTGAAGGAGTACAGCACTTTTTGAGTCCACTTGCCGTGGTTGGGGATCAATTCAAAAACGGCGGAGTCGAGGGATGTGCCATACAAGTTCCCTGAGAGGTCGAAAATCAGGGGGGCGGCGGAATCGCCTGGTGTGTCCAACACCTTCTCCGTCCACTTGCCGTCACCACGTATCAACTCGAAAACGACGCCCGGAGCGGAATTGCCACTAAAGGAGGTCGTCCCGTAAAGGTTTCCGGCCGAGTCCGAAATCAGGCCGGCGAAGGGATTGTACCCGCCTCCGTTCATGTGGAAACTGTGCAGCACCTTCTCGGTCCACTTGCCATTGCTCGGGATCAACTCGAAAACGGTGCCACAGCCAGATTCACAGCCTTGCCTGCCTCCGTAGGTCGTTCCGTATAGGTTTCCGTCTTTGTCGAAGGTTAGCCCTGACAGAGGGCCATTGCCGTCGGTACAGTTATTGGCTGAGCAGAAGTTGTATAACACCTTCTCTGAACTGGCTGCGAACAGGGGAGTTGCTATAGCGAGAGATCCTAAAATCAGGCTGAACGCTGCTACGAATACCGCGAGAGGTTTCTTGCTTGGCATGGTTCTACGCTCCTTTTGCAGAGGAATCCCATTGGCTGCCCCAAGCGCCCACCATTACACCCAATCCCCTCCATTGCTCCTTTGGTCCTTCGAGGTGAGGACCGGTCAACTTCCGAAAACACCTTAGCACTCATTGAGAATTTGCTCGCGAACGTGGATCGCAGTCGCAAGGCCGTTGCGTTCTCGTTGAAATTTGCCGCTCAAACCCAGCTGTTTACTATCTAGGCAAGTGCACCTTTTTCCCGTCATGTTCTAACCCCGTCAACGAATTGCGGGGATGGTGTATAGAGACGGCAAGAGTGCTGCACTCTGCCTCAGGCGAAACGATCCATCGGAGCGGGGATTTAGTGTAAATGGCCTGATTGCGGCGGTTATGAGGCTCGGAAACGAGCGGACTGGCGAGCGCCGAAAACTGAACATCGACGCTCCCAGTCCTTCTCGTACTCACGCAGAAATCCTAATTGCCTATTTGGTGATGTGCGCGATCCAGTTGCCAAACGTCTGGCCCTTGAAGTACTGGCCGGCCATGGTAGAACCGTCGGCGGAGATGCTGACGGCAGTGGTCAGGGTCGTGCCCGCCGGGATCTTGGCACCCAGCTTGTTTAGTACGCTGGCGAGCTTCTTCATGTGGGAAGTCGAGGTCCAGGTAAAAGCTTCGATTCCGGCGCCGAAGGGATCGCCGCTCCAGCCCACTACTCGTCCATTGTCGGAGATGCCATTGGCGAAGCTTTGATCTGTGGTTCCGTGCGTGAGTGTGCCCAACTTGATCAATCCGCCCTTGTCGGAATAAAAGAACGCAACGCCGTACCCGTTGGCGCCCGGGGCCTGTCCTGCGATCTGGGTACCATCGCTGTTCACAGCCGAGGCCTCGCCGATGGTCTTAGTCCCGAGAAACAACTCGTGCTTTCCACCTACCCAACGCACGGGGCGGCGGGGACCGGTGGGATCCTCCCAAAAGCCGACAATCGTCTTTCCATTGGCCGAGATGGCGCTGGCCCGGCTGCTATGGTTGCCGACCGGATGCCCCAGAGAGAGGTTGCCGGTCTTTGCTGTCCATTCAAAGCCTTCCGCGTCTTTGCAAGTCCAGGCGAGCCCTACGGCTATTGTGCCATCGCCGCTTACTCCGTAGCCGCTGCCCCAGCTGTTGCCAATCTTCGTGCAGCCGTTGTGGGGATGCCCCAAGTCAACCAGGCCGCTCGCGTTCCATAGAGCCGGCCGGCTGAAACCGTCGGAACCGATGTAACCGCTGATGATGGTCGAGCCGTCGCGCGAGATTCCGATCGAGCTCGAATAGGGATCGCCCGGGCCGAGATCTTCAAATCCACCTGCAGCGGTCCAGCGATAGATCTCGCCGCCATAGTTTGCAGCCATGACGCTGCCATCGCCGGAAAGTGCGTAATTCGCCCACGTGCCAGTGACGGGATCGGAGATTGTCTGGAAGGTTGCGGTCGCCGCCATCGCCGTTAGGCAGAGGCTTGAGAACAGGCACACGAGGCCTGCGTTAATTAACCATTTCTTCATTGTTTGGGGATCCTTTTTAGCGAACTTGGAGTGATACCAGAGTACTAACATTAAGTATACACCGTAAACGTTATTATTGCAAGCCTACAGGGAAGATAAATCGCCTCGTCAACCGGACGCGGAGCTAGAAGGACAGGCGCGCTGGATTGGCAAAGAGTGATGCAAGAGCTTCCAAGCCTGAAGGCCATGGAAGCTCTTGTTCTGAAAGACTGCCCGCGACCAAGGCCGCTTAACAGCCAGGCGCCGGCGTTTTGAACGTACCAAACATCGAGTACCAGCCATTGACGGACGTGGATGTTTTGGCCTTCGCGAACCAGGTCTCGAAAGCTAAGTCCTGCACGTAGTATTGGTGTTTCACACCTTTCACGGTGTACGGCCCGACCGGCAGGCCGGCGACTGGATCGCCGACTTCAAGGCTATTGTTGCAGCCATACTGCGGCGCGAATGGCGACTTCCAGTTTGGCACGGCGTTGTTGAGGAAGGGATCGTCAACCGCTTCGCCGATTTCATGGCTGATGGTTACGACGTCGGAGAAATTGTGCTGCGGAGGGGCGAAAATTTCCTGCTCGGTGTATGCTCCCGTACCGTATGGCCCGCCGTTGGGCCCGATGCCGTGGAAGCCCAGAACACAGCACTGCTGCGGATTGCCCTGATACTCAAATGTATCGTAGGTCAGAATGTAGGGAAACTCATTCACCCCGATTTTCATCTGGCTGAGCACCTTCGAGACCTCGGTTGAATACCAGCCGATGTCCACGTTCCCCCACTTGCCACAACTGCCCGTCATCGTGGTTCCGTAATTCGCGGGCACCGAGACCATCACGGTCTTGGTGACGGTGGGTTTGCCAAGCAGAAGGTGGTAGTTTGGAGCCTTGTTCTTCACGGTTTTCCAGAACGTAGCGCGCTGGAAGGCATCCATGTACTGGGTTGTCCCCACGTCCGAAGTACCCGACTTCCAATTGATGTCTTGGAACAGGGGCGAATTTTCGGTGAGTGCGAGGGCCGTCGATTTCCCGCCGCACGCCGCCTGGATGGGCTTAGTGGGATCGAGCAAGGTGCCATCGGAGAACCTAAGGGCGAGCGGAATTATCACAAACGGAACAGTAGTGGTCGCCGAACCCTTAGCAGGATCCGTGCCGATCATGGTGAATGGATACTTTATGCCGTTATAAGTGAAACTGCCATTCCACGTTGGTATCGCCTTGCCTTCTGCAGCTAGTGCCTGGTAGGCCACGACATCGGTGCCTGCGTAGTTGATGACGGTATATGTCGGGATTATTTTGTTTGGTTGATCTTGGGCCGCAAGGATTCCTGCGAGGCATAATGCCATGATGGCTAACGTCGCAAATGCGAGAACTGCTTTCAGGGGAAACTTCATTTTCTTTTCTGCTCCATTCGTAAATCTTTCATAGGTTGTTTTGTAAGGTCATCTCAAATCCGAGTGCTCACGCCGACAGCGTCACAGCACCGGCGCCGAGGACGCGCACCCGCACCCGCATGACATGAGAGAAACTGCTCGTCGTCCGTTTGCGACGTGGAAGTTCACGACCTCGCTCACTGCTTGCTTGCTCAGGTGTGCACTGACTGGCGAGACTTGCTGACTCGGCGAGACCGTCGTTATGGACCGGAGAGAACCTGTTCCTTAGAGATCATTACATGCGCCAGGGAAACAGTCGTTGCTCAAGAGCAACTAAGTTCTTACCGTGAAAAAGTCCTTGAAAACACCCAGTTAATTCAAGCACGTCTCTCATACATCAACGTGCTGCTCTTTGAAGTTCGGCAAGGGCACCGTGGGTCGGAGAATGACGATGTTCTTGTTGACCGCAAGCCTCAAAGCAGATAACATTAATCCATATTGCATTATCTCGAAGATAATAAGTGATCTTGGAAAATCTAACGTACCAAAACTGGCTCGCTCGCCCTAGGGCTCTCCAATAGCAGTCCCAAAACGGGATCGTCCAGCCGCCCGCCGCCAGCCGTAAGTCCCATGTTCTCTAGATTTTGCGTGTAAGTCCTTTAAACTCAAAGATCTAGCACGGTAATTATCCCTTGACAGTAGGTACGCAATTTCGCGAATATGTTGATGGTCGCTTGGCGGGAGACCCAAAGTATTATCTCTCGCGACCGCGAGACATCAATATGCGCATCTCTGAAGATACCTTGAAGTGTGTTGGCTTTATTTCCCATGATCACCCCCAACTCGATTTCCTTGGAACTGTTTTTATTGTAGCCATCGAGAATGACAATGGGCTTGGCGATTGGTGCCATCTAGTAACTGCGAAGCATGTTGCGGAGGTGATCGACCCCGGACCGTTTGTGGTAGCCATGAATGCCCGGGACGGAGCCCCACGCTTCCTGAAAAGCGGGGATGATGTGCGATGGTTCTACCATCCAACAGAGGCAAATTCCGTCGATGTGGCCGTTTGTCCTCTTGCCACCCCAAATATGGCCGCTTACGACATTCGATCTATAAGGGAGACAGTTTTCGCGACTGATGCACGCATAGCTGAATACGGCATCGGACTGGGAGATGAGCTTATTATTGTCGGTCTGTTTACGCGTTTTTTTGGCACATCGAAGCTCATTCCAATTGTGCGAACTGGAAACATCGCAATGATGCCCACGGATAAGATTCCAGTCAAAAACTTCGGAGAGATTGAAGCTTACCTGGCAGAAGGTCGTTCAATTGGTGGATTGAGCGGTTCCCCGGTCTTTGTTCGGAATACGGTGAACATGCAGACCGTAACCGATAAGGGCGTACCGGCGGTCCTGTCCGGTCTCGGACCTTTTCATTTCTTGGGGCTAATGCATGGCCATTGGGATTTACCACTGACTTTCTCCTCGACCGAGCAAGCTGAAGCGGTTAACATGGGCGTTTCAATTATTATTCCAGCGAAAAAGGTTCTTGAAGTCCTATACCACCCGGAGCTAGTTCAAATGAGGAAAGAACTGGACGAAAAAGCGCGAGCCAAAAACTACCCTGTAGCTGATAGTGCACAACAAGCGAAGCCCTTTACCAAGGAAGATTTCGAGGCTGCGCTAAAAAAGGCCAGCCGAAAGATCTCACTTCAGGACGGCAAGAAAAAAGTTTAAGCCAGACGACAGACGTACTCTCAAGACATCTGAGATCGCCTCGGTTGGCTTATTGCTTGCCTTCTCAAAATCCCTATCGTTGCTGTAGGCGAAGGTTGCATTTGCAAGATCGACCACCATTCCCGAAGCCTCTCCATCATTCACCGTTAACCGAGTACCATCCATGGACACAATAAATCCGGTTACGACGCATCGTGTTTCTTCGTCTAACGAAATACATGCCCGCACCTTATCCGTTCGGTCAAACCATCCACGTATCAACAGGAAAGCATTCTCGGGTGAAACCATAGCGATGATCCTTCCTAAAGAATGTTCGCCAGAAGAGCGAGCCTATTGGATTGAACGGTTACACCTAAACGACATCGACTACATGAGCGACGAGATGCCAGTCAAAACGGATCGACGTCAACGGTCACCGGAGCACGACGCACCACGACGTCTCGCTTCTCAACTTGCTTCAAAAAACTCAGAAACATTGGTTGTTCATCGAAGCGACGATTGTACCGAAAGCTGTACTCGTTGAGATAAGACTGCAAATAGCCCTTGCCAACTGAATGATAAACGCCACGCAGGCCATTTTTTATGAGCGCCCAGAAGCCATCAATAGTCTGGGTGTGCGTTGTACCAGAAACGTAGATTTTCTCACTGTGCCGGATCCGACGATGCTGATACCCGCGAACACCAAGACCATCGTAAGGAGCGTAGTCATCTGTGAAAACCAGACTGCGCGGGACGATGTGTTCACGCACAAGACCGATGAGTGTATCTGCTTTGGTGTCCTGCGCGACGAATGCGCGAACTCGACCCTTGCGCTCAACCATTCCGACCACCGGCGTCTTGGCGAATTTATCAGTGGCAGATGCGCGACCTGGATAGCTCTTGCCACGTCCTCCGTAGTACGTCTCGTCAATCTCTACGCCGCCCTTGCCGCCGCCACCAAGCTGGCCGGACTCTCGCTCATCCAGCATCGTGCGAATCTGCTTAAACATGCGCCATGCGCATTTGTAAGTTACGCCCGTCTCACGCTGAATCTGTTTGGCCGAAATTCCGCAACGGGTCTGGGCCATCAAGTAGATCGCGTAAAACCACGTGGTCAACGGAGTGGGCGACTTGTGGAAGATTGTGCCAGCAGTCGGGTGAACGTGATGACCGCAATGATCACAAGAGTAGGACGGGCGACTCTTGACGCGATGGTGCTTTGTGGTCACTTCGCACTTGATGCAGTAGATACCATCCGGGTAGAGGTAATTGCGAAGCCACTCAAGGCAGGTCGCATCGTCCGGGTACTGGCGCTGAAAATCTTTCAGTGTGTACGGCTTCATTGGAGATTTGCGATTGTTGTGCATGGCGATTACCTACTCTCAGGTAAAAGCCTATCACTAGCCGTACCTACTGTCAAGGGATAATTACCTCTAGCACATAGTCCAAACTTAAATCTCTTGTTTTCTAGATCTTGCACCGAACAGGGGGAGTGGGGTACCCGGTACTAAATAGTAATCTTCCGTCCCATTTTGGTCCAAATCCTCGCAGACGAAAGCCCGACGCGCCGGAGTAAATTTCGG
>Ga0210405_10005072_pt1 | contig 12152 bp, 10 predicted proteins | sample IncBWH11MmetaG_FD_155492 | JGI IMG/M metagenome (GOLD analysis project Ga0210405, IMG submission 155492) | Forest soil microbial communities from Barre Woods Harvard Forest LTER site, Petersham, Massachusetts, United States - Inc-BW-H-11-M | ecosystem: Environmental > Terrestrial > Soil >... | reverse complement strand
GATGTACCAGGTATCAATCGGAATCAGATAAATCGCAAAAAAGTCCACCACCCCACTCGGATACCGCTCCCGATGCGCCCCCATCACATTCAAGCTGTAACACTCCCCGCGCCGCTTATACACGGTCGACTTCACCTGCACCCGCAGAATCCGCCCCTCCCGCTTCGGAGCCACGCATTCCACCCCCACATCGTAACTAGCCGAGTCCCCGTAAGGCTTGGACACCCGCAACCCCTGCCCCGCAGCCCGCGCCATGAAACAAAGCTCCGCCCACTCGCCCCGCTCCTTGCAACCCTTGATCCGCATTCCCCGATTCTTAACCATAGTTCCCCTTAACGAGCCCAACCAGATTTGTTCAAAATAAAAAACGCGGCCAAAAGGGCCGCGCGGTGAAACGTAGTCATCCTCAAAAAACGCCGTCATCCTGAGCCCGGCGCTTTTTGCCGGGCGAAGGATCTAGGCGTGCTGCGCGCTGCGCCGCCGAGGCGCAACAAACGCGCGTTTAGCACGCTTCCAAATTGCTCTTTGTCCTTTGTGAAATTGCTAACAGGTTGGCAAACTACCCACTACTTCTATGGTAGCTACTTGAATAGGGTAAACCCGCCAATTTTGCAAAATTATATTCGCTGTCTACGCAACAACTTGCGGGGAATCGGGCTCCTCAGGGGGCTTGACAACTTTTCGGCAAAACCAAGTTTTTGCACCAATTCAGGTGCAATTAACATTTCCCGTGGCGCGGACCTGCCCTGAGCGTAGTCGAAGGGGCCCTCGCCCGTGAAGGTTCGTGGGAAGGGCACGACTTCAGTCGTGCCGCGAGCACAAGAAAAAAGATTCAGGCACCGCAGACCCGCCAGCCCAGCCAAAACATTATTCCGCCCGCTCACTTCTCCTTCGACAATCGCTCCGCCGCCCGGTCAATCCTGTCCCCCAAGGGATGGAATCATTCTCGATCTTGACGTTGCCGTAGGCAAAGCTGCGCCGCGGCCGTTCAGCCTGCTCCGGCGTCATCCGTATCGTTCTCGCCATTTCGGTCAATTCGTCCAATTCTTCCGACACGGGCGTCCCTCGCTGAAACGACCTACTACAGCCAAGTCCAAAGTTTGAAGATCATCACATCGGGAGGGCACGACTTCAGTCGTGCTGTAAGCGAGAGAAAAACTCTTGGGTCCCTCTCCGTCCCCGCTCCTCAAGGTCATTCCTTGTTTCCGGAGTCGAATATGGTAGCGATGTCGGCCAGTGACTTGGGGATGAGGTTCTCCCGCAGGTCGTTGTTTTCGAGCGTTAGAACATCAATCTTCTGTGCACGAACCCCGACACTCTTGTTCTTGATGATCCTATTGCCGCGAATCACGATGAGGGCAGGGCCGTTAACGTCGACTCCGAAATGTTGATTCCGCGCCACGCGATTGCCTTCAATCGTGGCAGAGGCCTTTTCTCCTACGTGTATTCCCGAAGAGGAGCAAGAGTGTATCTGATTCTGCCGAATGTTCGCGCTAGACTCGGAGTAGACGTGAATGCCAAAATACGAGTGTTCCGAAATTTTATTGCGTTCGATCACCGCATGCGAGCCCGCACTGAGCTGGATTCCGCTTCCTGAGGATCCGCGAATGCGATTTTCTCTGATCGTGCACCGGCTCTCAAGTGCCACCGCGACCCCCTGCTTGTTTCCGTCTATCTTGTTTAATTCGACGACGCCCTCAGCCTGGCCACCAACTCGAACGCCCGCATCCGCGTTATCGCGAATGGTGTTGCGGAGAATAGTGAGCTTGCTGCTTACTTTGACAGAAACGCCATCCTCATTCCCGAAGATATCATTGCCGTCCAGGACTCCAGTTCCTTGATCGTGGACAAGCACTCCAGGACCGCGGTTGTCGCGGATGACATTACCCCGGATAGTCGGACTCCCCCCGGTCATGACCTCTATACCTGCCTCGCCGTTGTGGAATAGAGTGTTTTCCTCAACTGTGCCCACCCCGTCCGAGGAGATCACAATCCCAGCCTTCTTGCTGTCATGAATGTTGCAGTAGCGGATTCGCGGATCAGCACCGTTACGAATCGCGATTCCTGCGGCTGTTTGACTGCTTACGCCGCAGGTTTCCAATTCTAGACGACCTTGGCCTATGTCGATGCATGGCTCGTCGGTCGCCCCCATCTGGCGGAAGGTTATGTTGCTGACTCGGCCCAACGTTGTACGGAACGACATGCACGAGGTTTTTGTGCACTGCACTACAATGTCGTCTGGCCTACCGTCCCCTACCAGTTCCAAGACCTTAGTGAGAACAATCGGCTCTTCATACAATCCGGGCCTGACAAAGATCTGTTCTCCTGGTGTCGCAGCCTCAATTGCTTCCCCGATAGTTCGGTGATGGCCCTTTCCAGCAACGTCAACTATCCTGACATCAGCTTTGGCTTGCGGAGGCGGATAGTCGGGAAGTTCGCGCAACGACGGCGCCTCTGTGGTCGGCGGGAGAGGTTGCAGCGTGGCGGGTTCAATATTGGCAAGGAGCTCGAATGCGAACGCCGAGGCGTGCGCCGCTGCGAGCTCCTGCGAGCCAAGAGCATCCGACTCAGCCTTCTTATCCAGCAAGTCTGAGATGCCCCGTATAACCAGTGCGTCGACCCTCTCATTGATCGATGCCGCCTCAAGTAAACCATGCCCTTCCATCTCGATCGCAAGGGAATCGCCGTAGCTCTCCTGAATCAGTTTGGAGGTGTCTGAACCGCGCGAGGCCACTACTTTTTCTCCGGCGGCAATGGCTCCGAGGCGCGCGAGAGGCTTGGACTTGGGCTCGGTAACTGGGAGTTTTATGCGCTTGAGCCAGTCATCTTTTCTGGCCTCCGCTCTGGCTCTCTGCTCAAGGCGATAGCTGGGAGTAAAGACTTGCGGCTCTGGGCTGAAATTCAGATTCAGCCTTCCCCGACTCGTACCCATAGACTTTTGTCGCAATTACTACATCGCCGATACGCACGTCCTTGATGCCGCCCGCAACGCCCACAAAAAGCAAGACCCTCGGGTGAAAATGTTGCATCGCCCTTTCCGCTTCAGCCGCTGTCTTTACGTTTCCCGCTCCGATTTCAACCAGCGCGACATCCCACGACTGTTCGCCCTGAAAAGTCCCCTCCTCGTAGACAGTTCCCTGCTCGTGGGTCTGCTCTCGCAAGTTAGAAAGATGAGCGCGAACAGCCGAATACTCCACCGGCAGAGCCGTTAGGATCACGGCTCTCGTCCTGGCGGAGGCAGCAGCGCTCCTCGCCTGATCTCCCGCAGGCCGTCGTGCGCGTTTACCGGTGGCCGGCTTCTTTTTGGAGAGTGCCATTCGCGTTCCCTCTTACGGGCATTCCGGAAGCGACAGCAGGTTGTCGGGCTGAACGCTATCCGAGACCGTCTTTAAGTATTCTGTGCCCCACTGGCTGGTAGCTACCTCAAGTTTCACGCGGTAATTCCCCACGTGCACATAAAAAGACCAACGGCCCTGTTTCATACCGAGGATCGCTTGGTCCTCCGTTAACTTCCAGCGCGTTCCGTCAGGATTGAGTCCCCCAATCGCCCGAATTCTCTGGTGGGGGTCATACCTCACCGTCTTATTTATGCACTGCACTCTAACCTCAACCGGCATACGCTCCCTTGTCCTTTTCGGTTATCAATGACAAAAGGGCACAGCATTCGCCGTGCCCCCCTCACAGCTCACGTCCGGAACCTCTAACGACTTATTTCGCCTCAGCGGCTAAAGCCGTCGAGGTTGGCTGCTAGCTCGGCATGGCTGAAGCCATGACCTTACCAAAACTTGCGCTTACTAAATCACTGCGGAGCTTGCTCCGCTTGGCGAGCGAGGGCGCCCGCCCCACACTTTTCAATCGCTCGCTCGCGGACGAGGGTGTCCGCGCTTCACTTTATGAACAGCCGCTCGTACTCCCACAGCTTCCGCATCTGTAGCAGCTTCCGTTGCGGGTCATGATGGAGCCGCAGAAGGAGCAGGTTGGGGCGTCGCCGAGGTCGATGATTCCGGCGAGGGCGTCGGCGGCGTGAATAGAACCGGTCGTTGGTCTTTGGTCGTTCGTCGTTGGCCCAGAACCCGCCGAACCGTTGAGCGCTCCGGGTTCTGACGGCTGAGAGCTGACAGCTGACGGCCTGAGTCTCAGATTCTCGAACAGCATTTGCTGCTGGCCGGTGGAGAAGCGCAGGTCGAGCCAGCGGAAGATGTAATCCATGATCGACTTGGCGAAGCCGATGTCGGGATTGCCGCTCCAGCCGCTGGGCTCGAAGCGGGTGTGGGCAAACTTTTCGCACAACAGTTTCAGCGGCACGCCGTGTTGCAGCGCGATGGAGACGGCGCAGGAGAAGCTGTCCATGAGGCCGCTGACCGTCGATCCCTCTTTGGCCATGGTGATGAAGATTTCGCCCACGCTGTCGTCGGGATAAAGTCCGACAGTGATGTAGCCCTCGTGTCCGCCCACGTTGAATTTGTGGGTGATCGATCGCCGCTCCGCCTGCAGCTTGTGCCGCACCGCCCGCGGAGGCCCGTTAAGATTCTCCTCTTCACGTGGCGCAGCGGCCGCTGCCGCATCGCCCTTCTTCGAGAGCGCAGTCGAGGTTCCGGCGGCGCTGAGAGGCTGCGACTTCTTGCATCCGTCGCGATAGACAGCGACCGCTTTGAGCCCCAGCTTCCAGGCCTGCAGATAAGCTTCCATGATGTCTTCAACAGAAGCATTCTCCGGCAAGTTCACAGTCTTTGAAATCGCTCCGGAAATAAACGGCTGAGTAGCCGCCATCATCCGCAGATGCCCCATGTAAGCAATCGACCGAGTTCCCTTGGCCGGCTTGAAGGAGCAATCGAAGACTGCCAGATGCTCATCCTTGATGTGAGGCGCGCCTTCGATCGTCCCCGTGGCGTCGATGTAGCTGACAATTTTGTCCGCCTCATCATGCGAGTATCCCAGCTTGAACAACGCGGTGGGGACAGTGTTGTTCACAATCTTGATCATGCCTCCGCCGACGAGCTTCTTGTACTTCACTAATGCGAGGTCCGGTTCCACACCTGTGGTGTCGCAGTCCATCATGAAGCCGATTGTTCCAGTGGGCGCTAACACTGTTACCTGGGAATTTCTGTAGCCGTGTTTTTCTCCGTGGGCCAGGGCTTCGTCCCAGGTTTGTTTGCTGGCTTCGTAGAGTAAGGGTGGGACATTGTTTTTGTTTATGTTGTTGACCGAGGCGCGGTGCATGCGGATTACGTCCAGGAATGGCTCGCGGTTTATGTACCAGCCGGGGCAGGCTCCTCCGGGCATGACGTTCGAGCCTAGATTGGTTTCGGCCAGGCCCTTTTTTGTTGGCTCCGTGGCTGGAACTAACGCCGGGCATTGTTCTGCGATCCTTGAGGACTGCAGGTAGGCTTGGCCGCACATGATCGCGGTCACGCAGGCGGCGTAGTCGCGGCCGGCGTCGGAGTCGTAGGGGAGGCCAGCGGCCATCAGCAGGGCTCCCAGGTTTGCATAGCCCAGGCCCAACGGGCGATAGTCGTGGGAATTCTTGCCGATCATTTCTGTGGGGTAGCCGGCATTGTCTACCAGAATTTCCTGGGCTGTGATCAGCACATCTACCGCGTGGCGATAGGCTTCGACGTCGAAGGCGCCGTTGGGTGCGAACTTCAGCAGGTTCAGGCTGGCGAGGTTGCAGGCCGAGTCATCTAAGAACATGTACTCGCTGCACGGATTGCTGGCGTTGATCCGACTTGTGTTCTTCGAGGTGTGCCAGCGGTTGACCGTGGTATCGAATTGCATGCCGGGGTCGCCGCAGCGCCAAGTTGCATCGGAGATTTTGAAGAGCAGGTCTTTGGCTTTGAAAGTGTGCATCGGCCGGCCGTCTTTTACCGCTTTGGTGCTGAAGTCGGTGTCGCGGAGGACGGCGTACATGAAATCGTCCGTCACGCGGACGGAGTTGTTGGCGTTCTGGAAAAAGATGGATGAGTAGGCTTCGGAGTCGGGTGAGGAGCCATCGTAGCCGGCGGCCACCAGGGTGTGCGCCTTGGCTTCTTCTTTCGACTTGCACTCGATGAAGTCGATGATGTCGGGATGGTCGATGTTGAGGATGACCATCTTAGCGGCACGGCGGGTCTTGCCTCCGGACTTGATTACGCCGGCGAAGGCGTCGAAGCCTTTCATGAAGCTGAGCGGGCCGCTGGCGATGCCGCCGCCGCTTAGACCCTCGGTCGAAGAACGCAACGGGGAGAGATTCGTACCTGTGCCTGATCCCCACTTGAAGAGCATGCCTTCGGTCTTGGCCAGGGTAAGAATGGAATCGAGGGAGTCATGCACCGAATTGATGAAGCAGGCGGAGCACTGCGGAGTGCTGTAGCCGGTGACTCCGAACTCTACGCGGCCGGCAACGGGATTCCAGTGCCAGTTGCGGGCGTCGGAGTTGGGCTCGATGCGATCGCACCCTACGTTGAACCACACTGGCGAATTGAAGGCGGCGTATTGGCGCAGCAGGATGTGGCTGAGTTCATCATGAAATGTGGCGCCATCTTCTGGGGTTTTGAAATAGCCTTGGGCCAATCCCCAATCGCGGATGGTTTCGGCGACGCGAGTTACCAGGGCGCGGACTCCGGACTCGCGCTCGGGCGTACCGATGGTGCCGTGGAGATACTTGCTGGCCACGATGTTGGTCGCGGTCATCGACCAGTCTTTGGGGACTTCGACATCTTTCTGCTCGAAGATCGTGTTGCCTTGGGCATCGGTGATCTGAGCGGTGCGGCGCTCCCATTCGATCTCGTCGTAGGGTGAGACGCCGGGTTTCGTGAAGAAGCGGCGGAAGGTCAGGCCCGGGGCTTTCTTTGTGGCGGCGACCTGAGTTTCAGTACTGATGTGGGCTCCTTTTACAGTTGCTTCCGACATTTCTTTTTCTCCTGCGGAGTCTTTGCTCCGCTGTTATTTAAGATCCTTGCTTGCCTCGGCTTGCTGGCCTGAATCGCAGCGCTGCGGCACCCAAGAGCTTGCAGCGGTGAAATCTAATCACTCTTTCGCCCCGCTGGGGCTTGTCCGTTTCCTGTCTTTACCCCACGGCTTGCGCCGTGGGCTGCATTATTTCGCCGCTACGCGGCTTGGTTTTCTTACCTGCGCCCCGGTTCGCCGTGGGCCTTAGCTTTCGCCGCTTCGCGGCTTTGACGGGCGAGACGCCCGTCCTCCATCGAAATTCTTCTTCCTGCAAACACTTCTACTCCTGTGTTGCGTCCCGGGTGCTTAAAAACCGGATGGAATCGGCGATGGTGGCCCGATTTGGGCCTGCTCATTTGATGATTCTGAGTGCGGCGAAGCATCTGCCGGGGCGGCGGCTAAAGCCGCGGTTGATGTCGTTGGGTTTGCGGCACGACTGAAGTCGTGCCCTGATACGAATCTTGTGTCTTCCGAGCCGTGGGTTGACGTTGAACCGGCCGAGCTTCGCTCGGCTCCCCGGACGGGGGCGTCCGGGGCTACGTGGGCGTCGCGAAGTCCGTCATTGTCTTGGGCTACGTGGTTATCGTCTGAGATTGCTTGCTGGACTCCCGTTGCGGCCTCCGACGAGGAGGCCATCCAGCGCTGTAGCGCGGTTAGCGCGGTCCGGCGTTGATTTGCGTCTTCTATTACCACGTAGCGGGCGAAGCAGCGGCCGCTGGCAAAGCGCTCGCGGGCGGGGTTGCCGGACAAAAACAGGCGGCCTAGCGCCATACCGACGTCGTCAGCTTCCGAGATCTGGAACAGGGCCAGCATTCTTTTTCCCTCGCCCACTGCCAGCTCGCCGGGAGCAATCACTTCCTCACCTAGGGCAAAAAGCCCTGGCTTGCAAGGAGCCAGCACGAGGCTGAAACTGTCCTGGCAGCGAAACCAGTTCGACCACTGCAGACGACGGTGATCGAAGCTGGGCTCAAAGCCGTGGCGAACCAGGGATTCTGCGACCAGATGTGCCAGACCTTCCATTTGGGCTCCTCAATATCACCTCGAAAGAAGAGGGCTGCGAGCCCTCTTTGCGAGGCATTTTCCACAACCTGGTTGTCAAACTGTTGTCGTTCCCCGTGGGGATGTCCGGGCAAACCGGACCGGGAAACGGCCACCGCACTTTTTTCAGGCTTCAGGCGTCTGGCTTCAGGAATTCCTGACGCTTTGACCCCTGGTTGAGTTGGCGGGGCGGCGCTGGTCACCTCGGCCACGACGTCCGCCCCTGTTTTCTTACACTTACTTGCTCTTACCTTTGCATCGCTCCGTCTCCGTTTCCGGAGGCGTTTATTGCCCTATGGGATGGCAACAGTACTCCCGCCCGTTGTGGCTGTCAAGAGGTAATCACTATATATTGTATCTCAAAGCAATGACTGTGCAGATGCGGGTTTGGCGGACCAGTTTTCCACAAGGACGGTTTCTCGCAGCATTGTGCATTGGTTGATGAGTATCTTTGCGTGGCCTGAGTTTCCTTTCCGCTTTACCCAGGACTTCCGTGCTGGGCTGTCGTCGGTCGCCCCTGCGGGGCTGGTGCTCGGTGGTGCTGTGTTTGTTCGTCTACGCGATAAGTTCGATTGACGGGTCACTTCGCGTCGAGCGACTGGAAACGATGGTTCTTGACTTACTTTTTGAGAACTTGCGCCTCGAACGGTTTCGGCCTCGCTTTGCTCGGTGCCCGGACGAGGCGTCCGGGGCTCCATGTGCCTCGCGATTGCGTGCGGAGCTTCGCTCTTTTGACGGGCGCGGACGCCCGTCCTCCATTGGGTGACCGGTTGAACTTTTCCTAACTTATCCCTTGCCCTTTCCTGGCTAGGCTGTGGCTGCGTGTCTCGTGGGCATGCGACGTTTTGGAGCCGGGAGTGCTGCGGGTGGCTCCAGGCGAGGGGGCCAACGCTCGTCGGCTGGACCCATGGCCACGTAGACATCTTCAAAAATCAGCCGGGGCGCGATGCGGCGGGCGCCGTCGGAGGACTCGACCAGATAGTCGCCGGGCTGGCCACAATGTTCCCGCCCAAGTGCATCGACGAACAGCAGGGGCTGGGTGAGTTGGCGGGCTTTGATCAAGAAGCGCGTGCGATAGATTTTCCATGCGGCGGATGTTTTTCTCACGTTCATCACCCTTCGGGGGGAGGGAGAATGAAAAGGCGCTTTCGCTTTGCGACTGCCGATTTCGATTTCTGCTCTCTCCAGCTCAGCCTCTTTGCCGGAGGCATAGTTAATTTTGTTGGCTGAAAATGTGATTGAGGACGAGGACGAATCTACGCGCGAGATGGGTCGAGGTCAATTACCAAAGTTTGGTGCAGTCGAGGAAAATGCACAGCCGATTTTGTGCGGTGCGTGGAGATCAAGAAAATCCGCCTAGAGAACTGATTCAGCTATGTGGCATTGCGGTTTTTTTGGAGAAATCAAAATTGGGAGAAGAAATTTTCTGTTCTCGACCAATTTTATTTCCACAGACGGTGCACAGGAAATGCAGAAAAGCAGTTCTCGATTCCCAGTTCGCAGTTGTCAGTTGGATTCTGAAAACCAGCCACGGATCTTCACGGATTCTCACCGATCAAAACAGGGCCGGGTCCTGAACCCGGCCCGCTGTTTTCTTAGCGTCCCGCCAGTGCTGGTTCGTGATGGCTCTGGAATGTTTTCAGGCGGTTGTTGACTTCATCCCAGTTGACCACATTCCACCAGGCCGCCAAATATTCGGGGCGGCGATTGTTGTACTTGAGGTAATAGGCGTGCTCCCAGACGTCGTTGCCGAAAATGGGGAACAGGCCTTGTGAGATCGGGTTGTCCTGGTTGGGAGTACTGATGATTTGCACTTCGCCGCCGGGTTTACCGGCCAGCCAAACCCAGCCGCTGCCAAATTGCTTGACGCCGGCATCGTTGAACTTGGTTTGGAAATCCTTGAAGTTGCCGAAGGTTTTCTTGATGACTTCCGCGATTGGGCCGCTGGGGTCGCCGCCCTTGGGCTTCATGATCTTCCAGAACATGGTGTGGTTCACGTGTCCGCCAGCATTGTTGCGAACGGCGCCACGGATATCCTCAGGGACTGCGTTGAGATCGCGGATCAAGTCCTCGGCACTCTTGGATTGCAGGTTGGGATATTTTTCCAGAGCAGCATTTAGATTTTTCACGTAGGCCCCGTGATGCATGTCGTGGTGCAGTTTCATGGTCTGAGTATCGATCACGGGTTCCAGAGCAGAATAGTCATACGGTAGATCGGGTAGCTGATGCGCCATTTGTATTCTCCTTCGGTTACTAAGGATGATCAGGCTGGGCCAGACGATGCACGGAGTACATATTTTACCGCAGCCTGGAGCGCGCCAGGAAACGGTGGCGCGACGCCACGCCCTTGTTGTCTCCGGTGGTACCTATTCGTTCTGTGATTGAGCGGTTCCACGACTTCGACGAGAATCGGAGACAGTCAACCTCAAAGGCGCAGTGGATTGGAGGGGACGTGCATTCGCGACGCTTGCTGTCGGCGGCACTGGTCATGCTGGGCTGGGTTATGCTGGGCTGGACAGCGCTGGCGCAGGGCAAGGATCTGGCCCTGATTTCCAACAAATCGAACGAGATGGTGGCCATCACATTGCCTGAACTGGTGAAAGTATGCAAAGGGCAAGTGAGCCGGTGGTCGGATGGCAAGCCGGTCAGCTTCATCACGCGTGACCCAGCGGCGCCAGAAATGAAGCTGTTGCTGGAGAAGGTCTACGGCATGTCGAAGGACGAAGTGAAGGCGACCATCGCGAGCGCCAACCATGGCAGGGCCGACCATCCGGCGATTGTCGTGGTCGAGTCGGATGAGGCGGTGGTGAAGAAGGTGGAATCGATTCCCGGGGCCGTGGGCTTGGTGGATGTGTATTCGATTAGCGGAGGAGTGACAGTGTTGAAAGTTGGCGGAAAGCTGCCGCTGGAGCCCGGATACCCTTTGCACGGAAATTAGAGTTAGTGGCGTCGCAGTAGAACTTCGCAGTAAAACAAAGCGGAGGCTTTTATCCCCGATCCGAAACCTGCTAAACATAGCGCGCGTCGTTTTCCACGCTATCAAGTCGACATGCGGCTCTCGGTGCAGATCTTTCGCTCGGGCGAAACCACATCCTTGTGGGGACGTTCGAATGAGTTGGGCGAGGATGGAGTCGGCGGAACCATGACCGGAGAGCTGGAAGTTGGCGAAGTGGTTTCCATGGAACTGGCGTTGCCTTTAGCGGCCTATCCGCTGAAGCTTCGCGCGCTGGTGCGCTACCGCATTGGCTTGCTTCATGGATTTGAATTTCTCGCGGTCAATGAACAACAGCGCGACGTGCTTCGCCGGGTTTGCGAAATGCTGGCGACCGGGCAGTAGCGGAGGTTTCATCCATCCTGTGCCGCTCTTTCCTTCCAGAATTACCTCCGTAACTTTCGAGTAACTGGCCGGCCATCTACCATCCAGAAATTAGCTCTGGTTTTGCAGCGAGGGGGAATCAATGGGTGACAACATCACCCAGCCAGCGACGTCGGCTGAGCTTTCACGCGCGCAGTTTCTCCGGGAGGCACTTCAGCGCCGCACGCTGGCACTCTCGGACGCCGCCGCGACTGAAGCGATCACTCCCAGCTTTGCCACCGACAGCCCTGAGTTGCAACGAGCCTACCTCGAGCAGTTGGTGGAGTGCGCGCCGGAAGCGATCAGCATTCTGGATCCGGAGTACCGGATTACCCGCCTCAATGGTGAGTTCACCCGCATTTTCGGGTTTAGTCCAGCGGAGGCGCTGGGGGAACGGATCGATTCGCTGATCGTCCCGCCGGACCGGAGCGCGGAGACGCGTTGGATTGCGGAACTGTTGGTGAAGGGGCAGAAGGTCGTCCTCGAAACCAAGCGTCAGCGCAAGGACGGTTCGCTGCTGGACGTTTTCATCTCCGCCGCTCCGATTATGATCGATGAGCGGCAGGTCGCGATGTGCGTGCTTTATCGCGATATCTCGGAACAAAAAAGAGCGGAGGCCCTGCATTCGGCGCTGTATCGCATCACACAAAAAACCAGCTCGGCCGACGATCTGCAGCAGTTCTACGCCGCGGTTCACGGCATTGTTGGCGAGTTGATGTATGCGCGCAATTTCTACATAGCGGTTTACGATCCGCTGACGCAGCTGCTCACCTTTCCTTATTTTGAGGATGAGCTGGATTCCAGGCCCGCAGCTAAGAAGCCGGGCAAAGGT
>Ga0210405_10005071_pt1 | contig 12153 bp, 9 predicted proteins | sample IncBWH11MmetaG_FD_155492 | JGI IMG/M metagenome (GOLD analysis project Ga0210405, IMG submission 155492) | Forest soil microbial communities from Barre Woods Harvard Forest LTER site, Petersham, Massachusetts, United States - Inc-BW-H-11-M | ecosystem: Environmental > Terrestrial > Soil >... | reverse complement strand
CGGCTCGCGGGAATCCTGCACCACGTGATGAATGATATGACCGAGGAGCTGCGGGCCGCCGAGCTTCCAGCGGCGGCGTGCTCGGTCAGAGCGCAGCGAGAACAACCCCTTGCGTGTCCCGATCCAGAGAGTGTCCGCCATGCACGGAAGCTTCCACGCCCCTGCTCGCCGCTGTCAACGGCGGCTGGGCGCGTGTGCGGCCGCTCAGGCGGTGATGGGCTGACAGATGAACAGGTGCGCCGGCAGCACGTTGAGCGGCTCGAAGCGACGCGCGACGTAACCGAACGTGCGCTTGAGGTCGCGCAGCACGCGGGTGGAGAACTGATAGACCAGAAACGCCCCACCAGGCTCGAGCATGTCGCGCGTCTTGTTGAGGATGCGCTCGCGCAAGGGGGCGGGGATGGTGCTGAAGGGGATCCCGGAGATGATGTAATCGGCGCGCGTGTAACCGAAGCGCCGCAGGATGTCATCGACTGAGACCGCAGAAGCCTCGATCACATGCAGACGCTTATCGGTGAAGGCGCTGCGCAGGTAGCTGACGAAGTCGGGATTCATCTCGATGGCGATCAGCACCGCATCGCTGCGCATGCGCCGCAGAAGCTCGGCGGTGATGACCCCGACGCCCGGTCCGTACTCGACGATCACGCGCGCGCGGCCGAAATTGATCGGCTCGAGCAGCTGCTTGATGAGGAAACGTGAGCTCGGCACGATCGAGCCGAGCATGCGCGGATGGCGGAAGAAATTACGCGCGAACAGCAGCACGTTGCCGCCCCGTCCCCGGGGCGAGTCTCCAGGCTTATTGTTCATCTTGTGTCCCCAGGTCGCTGCCACCGTCACTCTATAGCAATATTCGCGTCCCGAAGCCAACTCGGTGCGCCGATGGCGGTAGCGGGGCAGGGGGGCGAGGAGGGGCGCGCGGCGCGGCTTCAGCCACCTGCGCGCTTGGCCTCGAGACCCAGCCGGCAGAGCTCCGCGACCAGCCGGTCACGGTGATCGCCCTGGATCTCGATGCGGCCGTTCTTCACGGCGCCGCCCGCTCCGCAGAGCCTCTTCAGCCGTGCGGCGAGCTCATCGAGCTGCGCCGCATCCATTGTCAGTCCGGTGATCACGGTTACGCCCTTGCCGCCGCGGCCGGCCACCTCCCGCCCGACGCGCACGCGCGCAGTAGCGGGCTGCGCCGCCGGTGGCTGCGCGCGGGCTTGCGTCGCTCTCGCGGCGTTACGCAGCACGACACCTCGGTGCGTGTGTCTGGGCTTCATCGTAGTGTTACGAGGGTGAGGCGACTACAATCCTGCGAAGCCGCACCGGCTCCTCCAACCGTAACACACAAGACGGAACTCACCTCATGACCCCTCGGTCACGCCTGCATGTTCCCGCGCCCCCGGCACGGCCCGGGCAGGAACCCGACTTCAGTTACCTGCAGCTTTCGCTGCCCGGAGCGGTCTACCGGCCCGATGTCACCGCCGCGGCACGCGACATCGAGAACCTCTCCCTCGAGCTGGTGCGCGTGCTCGACGACGAGCACCACGCGGTCGGCCCGTGGAATCCGCATCTCGAGCCGCAGGAGCTGCAGGTGGCGCTGCGCCACATGCTGCTCACCCGGCTCCTCGACGATCGCATGCAGAGGATCCAGCGCCAGGGCCGGATCTCCTTCTACATCAAATCGACCGGCGAGGAGGCGGTGGCGGTCGCCGCCGGCATGGCGCTGCAGCCCGGTGACATGCTGTTTCCCTCCTACCGCCAGCAGGGGCTGCACGTGGTGCGCGGACGCAACCTGGTCGATCTCATGTGCCAGTGCCTCTCCAACACCCGCGACATGTGCAAGGGCCGGCAGATGCCGATCATGTATCACTTTGCGGAGGGCAACATCTTCTCGATCTCCGGGAATCTCGCCACGCAGTTTCCGCAGGCGGTGGGCTGGGCGATGGCGGCGGCGATCAAGGGGGAGGATCACATCGCGGCGAGCTGGATCGGCGAGGGCTCGAGTGCGGAAGCGGATTTTCACTATGCGATGACCTTCGCTGCCGTGTACCAGGCGCCGGTGATCCTGAACCTCGTCAACAACCAGTGGGCCATTTCGACCTTCCAGGGGTTCGCTGGGGGTGAGCACCGCACCTTCGCGCAGCGCGGGCCGGGGTACGGTATTCCGGGCATCCGCGTCGATGGCAACGACTTCCTGGCGGTATATGCAGTGACGCAGTGGGCGGCGCAGCGGGCGCGACAGAGCGGGGGTCCCACGCTCATCGAGCACGTCACCTATCGCGCCGCCGCGCACTCGACGAGCGATGATCCTTCCCGCTATCGCCCGAAGGAGGAATGGCGGGCGTGGCCGCTCGGGGATCCGATCACGCGCCTCAAGCAGCACCTGATCGCACTCGGGGAATGGTCCGAGGAGCGCCACGCACAGCTGCACAAGGAGCTCGAGGCACACGTCACGGCCTGCTGGAAGGATGCCGAATCCTACGGAACGCTGACGCACGGTCCGTTCCTCGACCCGCTCACCATGTTCGAGGATGTGTTCCGCGACATGCCGCCGAATCTGCAGCGCGAGCGCGAGGAGATGCGGGTGCTGCTCGAGAGGCAGCGCGCCCAGGCAGGCGCAGCGCCGGCGGAGGACGCACACGGCGCGCCGCCGCGGGCGCACGAGGGCTGACTCATGGCACGCATGAACATGGTGCAGGCGCTCAATTCCGCCATGGACGTGATGCTCGGCCGCGATCCGCGCGTGGTGATCCTCGGCGAGGACGTCGGCTACTTCGGCGGAGTGTTCCGCGTAACCGACGGGCTGCAGCGCAAGTACGGCGAGCATCGGGTGCTCGATACACCGATCGCCGAGGGCGGCATCATCGCCGCCGCCATCGGCATGGGTGTCAACGGACTCAAGCCCGTCGCCGAAATCCAGTTCGCCGACTACATCTACCCGGGCTTCGACCAGGTGGTGAGCGAGCTGGCCCGCATCCGCTACCGCACCGCAGGCGAGTTTCACGTGCCGGTCACCATCCGCACGCCGAGCGGCGGTGGCATTCGCGGCGGTCAGACGCACTCGCAGAGCCCGGAAGCCATCTTCGCGCACGTCTGCGGCATCAAGGTGGTCATGCCCTCCAATCCCTACGACGCCAAGGGTCTGCTCATCAGTGCAATCGAGGACGAAGATCCGGTCGTGTTTTTCGAGCCCAAGCGCATCTACAACGGGCCTTTCGACGGCGATCCGCACAAACCGGCCGTGCCCTGGAGTGCGCACCCGCGCGGAGAGGTGCCCGACGGTCACTACTCCGTGCCGATCGGCCGTGCGGAGGTGGTGCGCGAGGGCTCCGATCTCACGATCATCACCTACGGCACGATGGTGCACGTGGCCGAGGCCGCAGTGCGCGCCACCGGCATCGATGCGGAGATCGTCGATGTGCGCACCATGTCGCCGCTCGACACGGACACGCTGTGCACCTCGGTCTGCAAGACCGGCCGCTGTGTGGTCGTGCACGAGGCCACGCGTTTCGGCGGCTACGGCGCGGAGATCGTCGCGAGCGTGCAGGAGCAGTGCTTCTGGAACCTCGAAGCGCCGGTGAAGCGCGTCGCGGGCTGGGACACCCCCTATCCGCACGCGTTCGAGTGGGAGTATTTCCCCGGGCAAACGCGCATCGCCGCGGCGCTCAAAGAGGTGATGGAGGCGCAATGAGCCGCTACGTCTTCAAGCTCCCGGATCTGGGCGAGGGAACGGTCGAAGCCGAAATCGTCGGCTGGCGCGTGAAGCCCGGCGATACCGTCGCTGAGGATGAGGTGGTCGTCGAGGTGATGACCGAGAAGGCGGCCGTGGAGGTGCCCGCACCGGTGAGCGGCCGTGTCATTTCGACTACGGGTGGGCCTGGGGACATGGTACCGGTGGGCGCCGAGCTCATCGTGCTGGAGACCGATGAGGGAGGAGCGGCGGTGAGCGCCCCCGCGAAAACCGCTTCAGTCACCACGGTCTCTGCGCCAGCGGCTGCGGTGGCTGGTGCCGCGGCCCCGGCAGCCGCGCCGGCCCGCGGGGGTGCAGCAGGCGCCAATGGCGGTACCGCACCCACAGCGGCCGCAACGACCGCTGGCAGCATGCGCGTCGCGACCTCGCCCGCCATCCGTCGCCGCGCGCACGAGGCGGGGATCGACCTGCACCAGATCGCTGGCTCCGGGCCGAACGGCCGCATCGTGTCGAAGGACCTCGAAGCCTACGTGGCGCGGCGCACGCAGCCGACGCCATTGCGCAGCGGACCCAAGCCGGTGCCCGCCGCGCCGGTGCCCGCCACGCGTCCTGCGGCCCCCACGGCTGCCACTGAAGAGATCAAGGTCATTGGCCTGCGGCGGGTAATCGCCCAGCGCATGAGCGAGGCGAAGCGCACGATTCCGCACTTTGCGTACGTCGAGGAGCTCGACATCACCGAGCTCGAGTCACTCCGCCGTCAACTGAACAGAAAGCTGCCAGAGGGTGCCGCACCGCTCACCTACCTGCCGTTCCTCGCACTCGCCCTCATCCGCGTGCTGCGCGATTACCCACAGTGCAACGCCCACTACGACGCCGAGCGCGGCGTGATCGTGCGTTACGCCGCGGTGCACCTCGGAGTCGCCACGCAGACTCCGGAGGGCCTGAAGGTGCCGGTGGTGCACGACGCCCAGGCGCTCACGCTGTGGGAGCTCGCCGCGGCCATGCGCCGGGTGAGCGAAGCGGCGCGCACCAACAAGGCGAAGCGCGAGGAGTTGACCGGCTCGAGCATCACCATCACGAGCCTCGGCAAGCTCGGCGGCATCGCCAGTACCCCGATCATCAACGCGCCGGAAGTCGCCATCATCGGCGTAAACCGTGCCATCGAGCGGGCGGTGGTGATCGATGCCGCCATCGCGATCCGTCTCACCATGAATCTCTCGTCTTCCTTCGACCACCGCTTCGTTGACGGTTACGACGCGGCATCCATGATCCAGGCGCTGAAGGAGTGCCTGGAGCACCCTGCGACGATCTTCATACCCTGACGCTGACACAGATGACATAACGCGGGCGCTCCGGTGATCGATCGCCGACGTGCTACGCTCTGTGCGGGAAGGCGGGAAGCAAATCGCATGAATGCACAGCGCGGCGTAGGGGTCGTTGCGCTCCTGACACTGGTTGCAGCCTGCGGCGGCAGCAGCAACTCCTCCACAGTCGTACCCGTCACCCCGCCGCCGCCTTTCACCTCGGTGCAGCAGGTGCAGGTATCGCAGCCCTCGGCGTTCGCCGCCGGATGCGATGGCGTCATGGCGTCGAGCGGCACGCTTTATCCCAACACGGCGGTCGAGCCGTCGCTCGTCACCAATCCCTTCAACACGACGAACCTGATCGCCGCCTGGCAGCAGGATCGCTGGTCCAACGGCGGCTCGCAGGGACTGATACTCGCTGCCTCCTTCGATGGCGGCAGCAGCTGGACGCGCACCACCGCGACGTTCTCGCGCTGCACGGGAGGTAACGCCGGCAACTTCGGCGACTACGCGCGCGCGAGCGACCCGTGGCTCACCGTGTCGCCGAACGGATACGCGTATGCGCTGTCTCTCTCGTTCAACGGCACGACGCTCGGCCCCGGCTCATCGAGTGCCATGCTGGTGGCACGCTCGGCGGATTTCGGGGTGACCTGGCAATTGCCGCATGCGCTCATCCAGGACGGGGAGCAGGTCTTCAACGACAAGGGCTCGATCACCGCGGACCCGATCAATGCAAGCTACGTGTACGCCGTGTGGGACCGCATGACCTCGCAAATCGCAGGTCCGACCTACTTGGCGCTCACCGCCGATGGCGGCTCGACCTGGCAGAGCGCCCGCAGCATCTACGATCCTGGGCCCTCCGCGCAGACCATCGGCAACCAGATCGTGGTGCTGCCCGGGGACGTGCTGCTCGATGTCTTCACCGAGATCGACACCCAGGCCGGCAAGCCCTCCGTTGCGGTGCGCGTCATTCGCTCGCTCGACAACGGCGCTACCTGGTCCTTGCCGCCCGTCACCATCTCGGATCTGCAGGCGGTCGGCACCATCAACCCCGCCAACAATGCGCCGGTGCGCGATGGATCGGAGCTCGTCTCGGTGAGCGCGGGGTCGAGCGCAGTGTTCGTCGCCTGGCAAGACTCGCGTTTCGCCATGGGCAAGCACGATGGGATTGCGCTCGTGCGCTCGACCGATGGCGGCCGGAGCTGGTCGGCACCCGTGCAGGTCAATGCGGATACGACGGTGCAGGCTTTCACACCGACGGTCAACGTGCGCGCCGACGGTGTCCTCGCAGTCACCTACTTCGATCTGCGTAACAACACCGCGCCTGCTGCGGACGCGTTGTACGCCGACTGCTGGATGGTCACCTCGGCCGATGGCGGTGCAACCTTCACCGAGCAGCACCTCTCGGGCTCGTTCAACCTCGCGAATGCGCCCGACTCCGAGGGGCTGTTCCTCGGCGATTACCAGGCGCTGGTGAACACCGGCAGTGGGGGCGCCTTCCTGCCGTTCTACGCGCAGCCGCAGCTCGGCAGCGCGATTGCCACCGACACCTTCATCTCCTACCCACCGGCCGTCGCCGCAGCGGCGGCGCTGCCCTTCGCCGCGCTCCCGGGGGCGGCTCCCGGCGAGGTCACTTCCGAGACACGCCAGCGCGTCACGGCGCGTATCCGCCTGGTCCAGTCGCAGCGCCTGCGCGGGAGGTAGCGGGGTCCACACGAAATTCCGCGGAATTTCGTGGGGTGCCCGTAGCGCGTGTCAGCGGCGCGGTGGCGTGCGCGCCGGCGTAGGTCTTCTCGCCCGCTTCGACCCTGAGCTGCAGGTGATTCTGCTGCGGCGGCAGCGGACAAGTCGCGAAGTCATTCAGTGCGCAGGGCGGGTTGTAGGCCTTGTTGAAATCCAGCCGCGTGCGGCTTGCGCTCGGCAGTGGCACGTAGAGGAAACGCCCGCCGCCGTAGGTCTCGTGTCCGCTCGTGCCGTCGGCGAACATGATGAACAGCTCCTTGTCGCCCGGCTCCTCGAGCACGGCGTCGAGCCGCCACTCGCGGCCGTCCTTCTGGAACACCACCGCGCCGGGAGACGCGTACTCCTGCTCCATGCCGAGGATGTTGATGATCCTGATGTGACGCGCAGGCTGGTACGGCTCGAAGCGCGCCTCGAACACCCAGTCGGTGCTCACCGGGAAGTAGCTGAGGCCGCGAAAAGCGCTGCGGTGCGGGTTGTTCAGGTCGCGCACGCGCACGCCGAGATTGCCGGCCCGCTCGATCACGAAAAAGCGCAGCGTGCCGCTCGCGAGCACCGTCGGATTCCCGGCGCTGTCGGGGCTGAGCTCGAGCGAGCTCACCGGCCGGCCCTGGTACGTCACTCCGCTGCCCTCCGCGGCGATGAAGCGCACCGTACGCCCCTCGAGCGTGAAGGTGCCGCAACGTGCGGCGATCGAGGGGCTGTCGAGAACGAGGGCATTGCCCTTGTCGCGGCCGAAGCTGTTCGCGCCCTGCTGCAACCAGAAAAGCCCCGCGAGCGTCAGCCATCCGCCGTCACTCGTGAGCGCTTCGACGCGCCGCGTACGCCACTCGCCGATCTCCGCCTGCTCGGCCTGCGGATCGATGCTGGTACCCGAGGCCGCCCCGGCTCGCGGGAGATCCAGGGCCAGCGCAACCAACAGGGCGGCGGTGCAGGCGCGGCTCGCTGAGAACATGAGGTCTCACCTTTCCGGTGACGATCGGGCAATGATGCCATCAGCCCTCGCGGCCGAGGATCTCCTCGCGCACATCCGCGATCTCGCGCGCCCGCGAGGGGCGGGCGCCCTCGCAACGCTCGGGACGTGGGCAGCGGTTGCTGCGTGGACAGATGATGCGTGCGGGTGCGGCCAGCGCATCGCCGATCCAGGCGATGTTCAGCACGTTGGCCACCGCGCCGAGCGCAGAGCTCGCGGCTTTCGGGATGCGCGCCTCGCCGCGGCGATGTGAGCATTCCCGGAAGATCGACTCGATCACCGTGTCGCTCGCCGCTCCGTTGGAGGCGAGCGCCGGCGCCAGGTCCACCCCGACCGAGAGCACGTGCGGGTTGCCCGCCATGTCGTGCACGCGAATCGAGTGACAGCAGTAGAGGAGCGACCGCTCGCCATCGCGCAGCACCGAGATCTGCGAGCCGTTCGCCCCGTGGGCACCATCGATCATGCGGAACACCGCCCAGTTGGGACACGGGTCGCTCACCTGCGCGAGATTTCCCCACGGGAGCGGGATGCCGTTGCCGCGATAGACCGCGCGCAGGTAGCCCGGGGGGTAAGCATCGAAGAAATGCCAGTGTGGGTAGGGTGAGACCTTGGTCATGCGGCGCATCACCACCGCGGGAGTGAGCTCGAGCCGCGCCCCCGCCTCGACGCGGTAGCGCTCGCGCGCGAGAAAGCGGCGAAACGGGACCCGCGGGGCGAGCAGCGCGCCGGCGAAGAAGCTGCACTCGAAATCCCGCCAGGCGTGCAGCACATCCTGTGCATTCATGCCGGCGGCGCCCGATCCGCCCTCGGGACTGCCGCCCATCTCACCGCCGGTGGCGTGCGCGGACTTGAGGCCGTCGCCGCCGTGCAGCACCTTGTGGCCGATGTGTGCGGCGAGATCGAACTTCAGACGCGCCGGATCCGACTGCAGTGCGCGATTGGCGTACACGACGCGCGGGGGCTCGAAGAACGAGCGCACCATGCTGCGCACCTCGCGATCCTTGTCACGCGCCAGCACCGGCTTGCGATCGAACCAGCGGATCTCGAGCCCGTGCCGCCGGGCGAGCCGCATGAGATCCTCGACCGAGAGCGGAAGGCGCCGCTCGCCGATGCGGTCGGCCGCGCGCTCGAGGTCGGGGAAATCGTTGCGCGACATCTCCTGGTGCGAGCGGATGAGCAGGTGCGCGAACTGCCGCCCCGTGGTCCCTGTTTGTGCGAGCAGCTCGGGGATGGCGATCTGCAGCAGACTCTTGGAGAAAAGAAATGCCGGCTCGAGCGGAATGCTCATCGTCCCGCCCCCGGCCGCCGGCGGGGGCAGATCGAGCGCGGCGTTCTCATCGAGAAACCAGGCGGAGGGGCGCTGGAATATCCCGGCGAGCAGCTCGAGCAGTTGCGCCGACGGCGTGCGCTTGCCGCTCTCGATCATGCTGAGATAGGAGACGGACGGTGCGATATCGGGCTGGTGCTGGATGCAGCGCACCGACAGCTCCTCCAGCGTCAGCCCGTTGCGCCTGCGTATCGAGCGCAGCCTGGCTCCGAGAAGGTGACCCCTGCGCAGCAGCTCCGCCATAGGTTCAGCCCGCGCCTGTGCTGTTCTGCTGTTAAATTAACAGTGTGAAGTTTTCACAGTCAAATTCGCGGGTAAATAGCGCTATGCTGCGGCGGGATGAATGTCGAGACACACGGACGGGTGCACCTGCGCGAGCAACCGGGGCCCAAGGTCGAGATTCTCGGCCCCCGGATCGAGCGCGCCGATGAGGTGCTGACACCGCTTGCGCTGCAGCTGCTCGGCAGTCTCCACCGCCGCTTCAACGGCCGCCGGCTCGAGCTGCTCGAGGCACGCGCGCGAAGGCAGGCCGAATTCGATGACGGCGCGCTGCCGGATTTCCCCGCCGCCTCCGCCGAGCTGCGCGCCGCCGAGTGGCGCGTCGCGCCCGTGCCGGCAGACCTCGCCGACCGGCACGTCGAGATCACCGGTCCCGTCGACCGCAAGATGATCATCAACGCGCTCAATGCGCCGGTGCAGACGTTCATGGCCGACTTCGAGGACGCCTGTTCGCCGACCTGGGGCAACATCGTTCACGGCCAGGTGAATCTCCTCGATGCGGTGCGGCGCACCATCAGCTACGAGGATCCGGCGACCTCCAAGGTCTACCGGCTCGCGGAGCGCACGGCCACACTCATCGTGCGGCCGCGCGGCTGGCATCTGCCCGAGAAGCACGTGCGCATCAACGGTGAGACCGTCTCGGGCGCGCTGTTTGACTTCGCGCTCTATCTCGCCAACAACCACGAGGCGCTCGCGCGGCGCGGCACCGGCCCGTATTTCTACCTGCCGAAACTCGAAAGCCATCTCGAGGCACGGCTGTGGAACGAGGTGTTCGTCGTCGCTCAGGATGCGCTCGGCATCCCGCGCGGCACCATCAAGGCGACCGTGCTGATCGAGACCATTCTCGCCGCCTTCGAGATGGATGAGATCCTCTACGAGCTACGCGAGCACTCCGCGGGGCTCAATTGCGGGCGCTGGGACTACATCTTCAGTTTCATCAAGAAGTTCCGCAATCGCGCGGACTTCCTGCTGCCGGACCGCGCTGCGGTCACGATGGAACGGCACTTCCTGAAATCGTACGTCGACCTGCTCATTCAAATCTGTCATCGCCGCGGCGCGCACGCGATCGGCGGCATGGCCGCGCAGATCCCGATCCGCGATGATCCGCAGGCGAATGCGATCGCGATGGCCCGCGTGCGCGCCGACAAGCTGCGCGAGGCACGCGCGGGGCACGATGGCACCTGGATTGCGCATCCGGGGCTCGCCAGGATTGCACGCGAGTCCTTCGATGAGGTCATGACCGGCCCGAACCAGCTCGCCGTGCGGCGCGAGGACGTGAAGGTGACCGCGCGCGATCTGCTGACCGTGCCCGACGGGTCGATCACGGAGGAGGGCGTGCGCGGGTGCATCCGCGTCGGGGTCCAGTACCTCGAATCGTGGCTCCGGGGCAGCGGCTGCGTGCCCCTCTATCACCTCATGGAGGATGCAGCGACCGCCGAGATCTGCCGGGCGCAGCTGTGGCAGTGGCTGCACCACGGCGCGCGCACGAGCGATGGCGAGCCGGTGACGGTGGCGCGCTTCGATCGACTCCTCACCGAGGAGCTCAGTCGCATCCACGAGGAGGTTGGCGTCGAGCGGCTCACGGGTGGGGTATTCCCGACCGCGGCGCGCCTGTTCGAGCAGATGACCAAGAGCGAGAGCTTCGACGAGTTCCTGACACTCCCCGCGTACGAGCTCCTCAGCTGACTCGTGCTGTTTTCAATCTTCTTGCAAGGTGCAGGCGACCCATGAACCCGACCCCGACAGCTCCTTCGGCGGATGAGCTTGGGCGCGCCTGGAGTGAGAGCCCGCGCTGGCGCGGCATCTCCCGCGGTTACGAGCCGCGCGATGTGGTGCGGCTGCGCGGCACCATCCTGATCGAGCACTCGATCGCGCGGCTCACTGCCGAGAAGCTGTGGCGCTACCTGAATGACATGCCGTTGGTGAATGCCCTCGGCGCGCTCACTGGCAACCAGGCGATGCAGCAGGTGAAGGCCGGTCTCGATGCCATCTATCTCTCGGGCTGGCAGGTGGCCGCCGATGCCAACCTCGCCGGCGAGATGTACCCGGACCAGTCGCTGTACCCGGCCGACTCCGTGCCCTCGGTGGTGCGGCGAATCAACAACACGCTGCGCCGGGCGGATGAGATCTGCCATGCCGAGGGTGATGACAGCATCGACTGGTTCAAGCCCATCGTGGCCGATGCCGAAGCGGGCTTCGGCGGCGTGCTGAACGCGTTCGAGCTGATGAAGCAGCTGATCGATGCGGGGGCCGCGGGGGTGCACTTCGAAGACCAGTTGTCCTCGGCCAAGAAGTGCGGCCACATGGGCGGCAAGGTGCTGGTGCCCACGCGGGACGCGATCGCGAAGCTCATCGCGGCGCGTCTCGCGGCCGATGTCTGCAACGTGCCGACGGTGCTCATCGCGCGCACCGACGCGGAGGGCGCGACGCTCCTCACCTCGGACGTCGATGAGGGCGACCGGCCCTTCATCGACAGCTCCCGGGGACGGACCGGCGAAGGCTTCTTCACGGTGAAGGCCGGCATGGCCGCGGCGATCGCGCGCGGCCGCGCCTATGCGCCGTATGCGGATCTGCTCTGGTGCGAGACCGCCAAGCCCGATCTCGAGGAAGCGCGCGAGTTCGCCGAGGGGATCCATGCGCAGTTTCCCGGCAAGCTGCTCGCCTACAACTGCTCGCCATCCTTCAACTGGAAGAGGAAGCTCGACGATTCGACCATCGCGAAGTTCCAGCCCGAGCTCGCGGCGATGGGTTACCGCTTCCAGTTCATCACTCTCGCGGGCTTCCACGCGCTCAATTACTCCATGTTCGAGCTGGCGCGCGGCTACAAGTCGCAGCAGATGAGTGCGTACGTGAAGCT
>Ga0210405_10005070_pt1 | contig 12155 bp, 9 predicted proteins | sample IncBWH11MmetaG_FD_155492 | JGI IMG/M metagenome (GOLD analysis project Ga0210405, IMG submission 155492) | Forest soil microbial communities from Barre Woods Harvard Forest LTER site, Petersham, Massachusetts, United States - Inc-BW-H-11-M | ecosystem: Environmental > Terrestrial > Soil >... | reverse complement strand
AAACTTCAGGTGCATGAAGTAGGCGATGATCAACGCCGATTTGATGATGGAGAGAATCATCAGAACTTCAAGCATCTGCTTCGGATCTTTGAACACCTGGTTATATCCGAGCCAGACCTCAATCCCAGTCAGGACCAGCAACGCGCCCCACACCCAGAAATATTGCCCTTTGCTATCGTCGTGCTTCGCCACATCGTGCATTCGCGTGTCCCCTTAAAACGCTTTGTCATCCTGAGCGCGTTCTTTGCGCGAAGGACCTCCCGCGCCTCACTGCCGCCCCTTAAATCTTCGTCGACATCAAATACACCAGAGGGAAGATGAACATCCACACTAGGTCGACAAAGTGCCAATACAGACCGGACACCTCAACATCATGCGCGTCGTAATCTTTCGGCTTCAGGAAAAGAATAATCGCGCAGACAACCAACGCTATCCCCAGCACATGAACCGGGTAGTGAAAGACGTTGCCGGCTGAAATCAGAAATGCTGCCGCGATCCAGATCACGCCTAGGATCGGCAGAAACCATTTCCGAAACGCGACCACGCCGAGATAAATCACGCCGATGGTCACGTGCAGCATGTGCATCGCCGTGAGTCCGAAAAAGGCCTGCGTGAACTGCGGCACGTTCTTCGAGATATCTGCATACTCGCCCGCGGCGGTCGGCGGCGTCACGCCCAAAGCACTCATAAAGCCGGGCAGAGAAAGCCCCTCATTGATTAGCTTGGTCCATTCCATCCCGTGCAGAACGATGAACGCCGTCCCGAACGCCATAGTAGCCAGCAGCCAAAGGCGCGTCTTGGCTCGGTCGCCCGCCTGTGCCGCGAACACGCCCAGCACCATCGTCAGCGAACTCGAGAGCAGGCAAGCCGTCATCACCGTCGCATTGATAATGCTGTCCTTGCCAAACGGCGTCGGCCACGCGGTATAAATGCGGTTGTAGCTAAAGGCAAACAGTAGGGCGCCAAAGGTTAGCGAGTCCGAGGCCAGGAACAGCCACATCCCGACTTTTTTCGAATAAGCTCCAAACAGCGGAGCTTCAAACTCGCCCCCGTGTCCGTGGGCTACCGCTACATCGTGTGGAAGCGTGGCGTCAGCCATTCTTCAAATTCCCCTTTCGCCGGTTAGGTCTCAGGTGTTGGGTCTTAGGTCTTAGGCAAATCCAACTGCACGAGACCTGACACCTTACGCCTGAGACCCAAAACTTGAAACCTATGACCTATGACCCAAGACCTACCTTGCAAATGCTAAAAGAGCAAAAATGTAAATCCACAGAACAGCCATAAAGTGCCAGTACCAGGCGGCGACGTCAACCACAATTCGCCGTCCCTCGACAGGCTTATGCTGTAGGGAAGTCACTCCTGCCCAAAGCAGCGCAACCACGCCGCCCAGCAGATGCACCGCATGCGCCGCCGTCAGCAAATAAACGAACGAACTGTTCGGATTCGTATTCACAAAAAATCCGCGGCCCTTCAATTCGCCCCAGGCGATCCATTGTCCCGCGAGAAATCCCAACCCGAGAAGAACCGTTATCCCCAGCCACGGAAAGCTGTTTTCGTTTCCCAGCGAAATCCCTGGAATCGATTTCAGCGGCGCCAGCGCGGCCTGTCGCGTAATGCCGCGCCTCGCGAACTCCATGGTTACACTGCTGATCAGCAACAGCGCCGTGTTGATCGCCAGCAGTTGCCACGGCAGCTCCACCATGCCCCAGTCGCGCACGTAAGAATTCGTGGCTCCATCGAAAGTCGGCAAACCCTGCCGCACCACGTACGCGCTAGTCAGCGAGATGAAAACCATGCTGACGGTCGCGATCCCGCAGATCAGCCCCAGCCGCGCCCGGCGCAAGCGCGCGCCGTAATCCGGCGGTCCATTTGGCCGGCCTTGGAAGCCGCCATCATCTCCGCCGCCATTCGGAGGTGCAGGCCCATCGCCGCCGCGGCCAACCTGGTTCACCGGAGTGCTTGGTGTATACGTCGCCATAAGAAATTTTTCCAGCCACGCCCGTTAGGATTTTCGGTGCGGCCTTAGGGCCTCGGGTGCATGCCAAGGGTTTTGGGTGGCGCAGCGCTTCAGCGCTGCGGTAAAGCTCACCTCTTACCTTGGGCTTTAGCCCCCGAGCTACAAACAACCTCAGTGTCCTCCTTCCGTTGCTGCATCTGTCTGCATCACATAATCCTTGGGCGCGCCCGGAACTCCATACTCATACGGCCCATGATGCACCACCGGAGTAACGCCATTGAAGTTGTCATGGGGCGGCGGTGTGGCCGTCGTCCACTCCAGCGTGGTCGCTTCCCACGGATTGTCGCTGGCCTTCGGACCCTTGAATATGCTCCAGAAAAGATTGATCACGAAAATAAACTGCGCCGCGATCGTGATGATCGCCGCGTAAGTCATGAACCCGTGAATCGGCATCAGCTTTTGCAGGTACGCCACTTCCGTATATTGCGAGTATCGCCGCGTCCCTCCGGCGATGCCCAGATAATGCATCGGCATGAAGATGGCATAGGTCCCGGCGAGCGTGAGGAAGAAATGCACGCGTCCCCACGTCTCATTCATCATGCGCCCAAACATTTTCGGAACCCAGTAATAGGTCGCCGCAAACATTCCGAAGATCGCAGCCACCCCCATGATCAGGTGAAAGTGCCCGACCACAAAATATGTGTCGTGCAACTGAATATCGAGCACCGGCTGCGCCAGGAACGGTCCACTCAATCCGCCGGAGACGAAAAGGGAAACAAAGCCGATGGCATACAGCATCGGAGTTTGAAAGCGAATGTGCCCTTTCCACATCGTGCCCAGCCAGTTAAATGTCTTGATAGCCGAAGGCACGCCGATGCACATGGTCAGCAAAGAGAACGCAAAAGCCGAATAGGGGCTCATTCCGCTCATGAACATGTGATGGCCCCACACCATGAATCCGAAAAATCCGATCGCGAGCATGGCATAGACCATGGCACGATAACCAAAAATCGGCTTGCGCGAGAACGTCGACAGAATCTGCGAGGTTACGCCCATGCCCGGCAGAATCGCAATGTAAACCTCAGGATGCCCAAAGAACCAAAACAAATGTTGCCACAGCAAGGGCGAACCGCCCTTGTGACCCATGATCTGTCCGTTTACCACCACCAGCGGCACGTAGAAACTCGTTCCCAGGTTGCGGTCCATCAGCAGCAGAATGCCCGCCGAGAGCAATACGCCGAAAGCTAGCAGGCCGAGGATCGCCGTAATGAACCACGACCACACGGTCAGGGGCATGCGCATCATCGTCATGCCCTTGGCGCGCATATCAAGAGTCGTCGTCAGGAAGTTCAAAGCGCCCATCAGAGATGCTAAACAGAAGATCGCGATGCTCGTGATCCACAGATCGGCTCCCAATCCTTCGCCGGGACCAGCCTGTGGCACGGCGCTCAGCGGCGGATAGCCCGTCCAACCGTGCAGCGGCGCTCCACCCTGAACGAAGAACGCCGCTATGATCACCACAAATCCCACAAAAGTTGTCCAGAACGAAAGCATGTTCAGGACAGGGAAGGCCATATCCGGCGCGCCAATCTGAATCGGCAGAAAATAATTTCCGAAGCCGCCCTGCGGCGCCGTGGTCAGCACGAAGAACACCATGATCGTGCCATGCATGGTGAGCAGGCTGAGATACATTTCTGGCTTGATCTCGCCCACCAGCGGCAGAACCGCGTTCGGCCAGTACAAGTGAATGCGCATCAGCAGCGACAGAAACATCCCAACCCACACCGCCGTCATCGCCAGAAAGAAATATTGAATGCCAATGACTTTGTGATCGAGGCTGAAAATATATTTGCGAATGAAACCCTGAGGAGCGTGTGCGTGAACGGTAGCCGAGGTTGCCATTTATTGTTTCTCCGCCTCCCGTGCCGCCAGCCACTTGTCGAAATCCTCCTGGCTGACGACTTTGACCATGCCGTGCATTTTGTAGTGGCCCAGGCCGCAGAGTTCGGCGCAGGCAATTTCGTAGTCGCCAATCTCCGTCGGCGTCAGGTGCATGTGGATATTCAAGCCGGGCACCGCGTCCTGCTTGAAGCGCAGGTTCGGCACAAAGAAGCTGTGAATCACGTCCACAGAGCGCAGGCTCAGATCGACTTCCCGGTTCACCGGCAAAAACATTGTGCCCGTAACCACGTCGTCTTTCGCAGCGAGATCGGAAGTGTTCAGTCCAACCGCTGCCTCGCCCCCCGCCGAAGGATCCATCAGCTTCGGGCTGGTCGCACCAAACTTTCCATCCGGCCCCGGATAGCGGAAGTACCAGGCAAACTGCATTCCCGTAACTTCCACCTGCACCGCTCCCGGCCCGGCCTGATCAAAGCGTTGGCTCGCCCATACGCTGCTGCCCATCAGATTCAATCCGACGAACAAAACCGTGGTCAGCACCGTCCATACGATTTCGAGTGTGGTATTGCCATGCGAATACTGCACCGGAGGCGAGTTCGGCTGCTCCCGGTATTTCCACGAAATGTAGCCCAGCGTCAACTGCGCTGCTAGGAAGACGATTCCCATCAAAACGAAAGTGAGTGCGAGTTGACGGTCAATAAAGCCCGTGGCGGCGGAGGCGCCAACCGGTAGCCACCAGGTCTTGGCGACAAAAAAGTACGTGCTGATCAAAGTGATCAGCCAGATTACGACCATTAACGCGAGGCCCATTCCCCAGTCCTCCCGACCTAACACGGTGACGCGAAACGATTTTCCCCACGGCGGTTGCCGCGCCGCACAGGCGAAAGCAACAGTCGGCGGCGAGTGTAACACAACCCGATCAGGATTTTGCAACCGCGCGTTTCAAAAAATTGATTTACGAATCTCCACGCGTGTATCCAACCTTCAAGTTCGCTGATTCTGGGATTAAATCCGCAAACACAAACTGGTCTCGCACCACCGTCTCGCCGATTGTTACCGGCATCGCGGCATGAAACATGGGTCCTGCATACACGAAAGAGTGAAATTCTCCACGCTCACCGCACGGGTCTACTTTATTCGGAAGATCTGCAAGCAGCGCTTCATTAAACTCTCGTCCGGCAAATGATCGATTGAGCTTGTCCGTGTCCACGCAAGTTAGCTTCGCTCGAATGCCAGCCCCAATCATCTCCCGCGCCAAAGCCGCAGTCGGCATTCCCCATACCGGAAATATCGGCTCCAGCCCAGTATCTTTCAACTGTCTCTCGCGGTATGCGCGAACATCCTCAAGAAAGAGATCGCCAAATGCAATCCCATCGACCCCTTCGGCAATTGCCTTGGCGCAGGCTTGCTCCATCAGCGATTCATACTGCTCATTCGAGCAAGGCCAGGGCAACGGCACGGACCAAAGCGGAAGCCCAACCGCCGCCGCTTGCCGCTCCACCAACTCACGCCGCACCGCATGCATCGCAACCCGATCAGCCTCTTCATTAAAGGTAGTCAGCAACCCAACCACCTCATATTCCGCACGCTGCCGCAGCACATGCAGGCTCCATGCACTGTCCTTCCCGCTGCTCCACGATAAAAGAATGCGCTTCATGCGCTTTGCCTTACCCTGTGCTCCTCTGTGGCCTCTGTGTTAAAGAATTGGTCTTAAAATTCCATGAATATTGGTGAAATCCACCTATTTTTCCGACCACCCCGGAACCCGTCCCGGAGTCCAAGGCGCTCCAGCAATCTCCATATCTTTCTCAAGCTTAGCTAAATCAACCTCAACTAACAAACGAAGCATTGATAGCTGCTCAGTGAATTCAGCGGCGGCAATTGTGTAATCGTCGATATGGGTCGGCGTCGGTTTGGTGAATGAGAAGCGCTCGCCTTCCAGGATGGCCTCCACCCGGTCATTGATCGACGTGGGTACCGGTTCGCTGCGCTTCTGCAATATCTTGTCCCCGCGCAGCGCTCGCAGAATTCCTCGGTCCTTCTGCTCGATCGCATCTGCCTCGGCTTCGAGCGATTTTTCCGCAGCCGGCGTTTCTCGCAACGCTGCGCGAATCGATTTCAGCCGCTCCTCCACGTTTTCAGCCATGTGAACCGCGCCCGAAACCGCTCGATACAGCGACGCTGTCTTGCGTTGAAATTGTTCCTGAGCCTGGCGATCAGCCTCGCTCAACGACGACGTTCCATCGGCAACCGCTTTGAAGCTCTGCGCCCCAGCCAATTCCGTCACAACGCCGTTCACCTTTTCGAACATGCGCACAGAGTAAGTTCCGGAGATCACCAGCGGCCCTTGCTGTCCAGCCGGCGGAAAATCCTCGTCGCCTTCCGGTTCGCCGGGTTCCCGCACCGACGGCGCCGCATACCTCAGGTCCCATGCGGCCCGCTGAAAGCCCGCATCGATGCTGCCTTCGACGCGTCGAATTGCCGCACCCGATTCGTCGTAAACCATGAAGTACACCTCAGGCTTCGCCTCCTGCGCCTCCGCTCGCAATTCGTCGTTCGTCGGATAAGGCAGCGTCTGGTTTTTCTTTGCCGCTTCCTTTTCTGTGTCTTGACGCTTCTCCTTCTTCGTCTTCAGTTTCTCTTTAAGATAAGCCGTAAAAACAGCTCCGAAAGGAGGGTTATCCGCGGTATAAAAAGCGTCTCCCTCAAATCCTTTCCCCGGAGCCCCCAGAGGATGCCGCTCGATGTACAGTAGTGAATCTTTCACCGGAAACAGTGATGTCGCTTGCTCCAAAGATTCAGCCTTGATCTGCCGCAGCGGAGTGACATCGTCCAGCACATAGAAGCCGCGTCCGAACGTTGCAATCACCAGATCGCCTTCGCGCGCCTGCATCACCATGTCGCGAACCGCAATCGTCGGCAATCCGCCCTTGAGCTGAACCCAGCGCTGCCCGCCATCGATCGTAAAGAACGCGCCAAATTCCGTCCCCGCAAACAGCAGCTTCGCATTCACCGTATCTTCCGCAAACGCCAGCACTGGGCCATTCTCCGGTAGGTTCCCGGCAATCGACGTCCACGTCTTCCCCGCGTCCGTCGATCGCAGCAAATACGGTTTGAAATCTTCATTCTTGTGATTGTCAAACGCCGCATAGACCGTACTGGCATCATGCAGTGAAGCCGCCAGACGGCTCACGTAGGTCGCATCGGGTATACCTGGAAATTTTTCGTCCTTTGTCCAACTCTTCCCGCCATTGTCGGTGATCTGAATCAGCCCATCATCGGTGCCTACATAAATCAGATCTTCTTTTTTCGGCGACTCCGACAGCGAAACAATATTTCCATAGAACGACGTCGCCGCATTCTTCGCGACCGCATCCGGCTCCCACACTCTTCCCATCACCGGCAGCTTGTTGCGATCAGTCTGCCGCGTAAGATCGCCGCTGATCGCTCTCCACGTGTCGCCCCGGTCGTCGCTGCGAAAAAGCTTGTTCGCGGCGAAATACAACCGCGTGTGCGAGTGCGGCGAGATGATCACCGGAGAATCCCAATTCCAGCGCAACGGAGGCTCGCTTTTGCCTTCCTGTGGCTGCAGGACAAGCTCCTGCCCCGTTGGCTTGTCGTACCTCACCAGCACCCCGTATTGCGACTCAGCATAAACCGTGTTCGCGTCTACCGGATCAACTTGCGAGCGGAAGCCATCGCCGCCGGTCGTGACGTACCAATCGGAGTTCATAATTCCGTTGATATTGCGCGTGCGCGAGGGCCCGCACCACGAGAAATTGTCCTGTGTGCCTCCGCATACGTTGTAGAAGGGAAGCGCATTGTCCACCGCCACATCGTAAAACTGCACGGTTGGCAGGTTCGATTTGAACTCCCAGCTCTTGGCATTGTCCCAGGTTTCATACATCCCTCCATCCGAGCCCACCAGCCAGTGCTTCGTATCGTCCGGATCGATCCAGATTTCGTGATTGTCGCCGTGATGATTATTTTCCTGCACCTTATGAATCGTCTTGCCGCCATCGAGCGATTCGCGCAGGTTCACACTCATCACAAAAATGCGGTCGACATTTTTCGGGTCGGCGACAACGTGCGCGTAATACATGGCGATAGCATCGAATTCATTGCGGCGCTCCCAAGTTGCTCCCTTGTCATTCGACCGGAAGATCCCTCCTTTTCCATCCGCCGCCTCAATCGCGGCATACACTACGTTCGGATCCACCGGCGAAACCGCCAGCCCAATCCGCCCCATATCCACCGTGGGCAGGCCCGATTTCAACTTGTTCCAGGTCGCTCCAGCGTCAGTCGATTTATAAATCGCACTCTCCGGCCCGCCATCGATCAGCGTCCAAACATGCCTCCGCCTCTGGTAAGCCGTCGCATAAACAATGTCCGGGTTCGAGGGATCGATCGCCACATCCGCCACTCCCGTGTTTTCGCTGATCGTCAGCACCGCCTTCCATGTCTTTCCCCCGTCCGCCGACTTATATAAGCCGCGGTCGCCGCCCGGTCCCCACAGCGGACCCTCCGCCGCCACATACACCACCTTCGAATCCCGCGGATCGACCACCACCCGCCCAATGTGTTCCGACTTTTTCAATCCCAGGTTCTGCCAGTTTTTGCCGCCATCGTCCGACCGGTAAATCCCGTCGCCATAATCCACGCTGCGCTGGCTGTTGTTCTCACCCGTTCCCACCCACACTACTGCCGGATCATTCGGATCAAGCGTCACCCATCCGATCGAAAACGATCCCTCGCCATCGAACACCGGAGTCCACGTCGTCCCATCGTTCACCGTCTTCCACACGCCGCCTGAAGCCACTCCCACGTAGTACTCAAACTTATTTTTCGGATTTACCGCAATCGACGTCACCCGCCCTGAAGCCACCGCCGGCCCAATCGAGCGAAACTTCAGCCCAGAAAAAGTGTCGGCCGTCATCCCGCCCTTCTTTTCGTCCTTGTCTTTTGCCTCTTTTTTGCTCTCGTCCTTCTGCCCCTTCTTCACATCTTTCTTGCCACCCGCAGGCACCGCGGCCTTGTCCGCATCTTTATCCGGTGTTGTCTGCGCGGCTGCAACGAAACCGAAGCACAGAAACCCGATCAACAGAGCCAAGGAACCTGCCCAGAAACGCAAAGCTGTGCTCAGCGCGAAACGATTTTGAGGCGCAAAACGATCTAGGATCGCAAAACGATTTTGGCTGGCGCAGTCGTGGGTGGCGCAGCGCTTCAGCGCTGCGATAATCGCTTTCGCGTGAACCGGGGCTTTAGCCCCCGAGGTAACTAAGGCGGTCCGTTCAAAAGTAGATCGATGCAATTTCACGAGTTTCTCCAATCCAAAATGACAGGGAAGCCAATACTCTTTCGATTTCTGCCGGGCAATATTTCCGAAACCGATATGTATACAGGATTTGAGGTCAAGTTAGAAGTGATTCCCCCAACTCTGTCATCTTGAGCGGAGGTTGTGCTTCGCGAACGTGAAGCACAACCGCAGTCGAAAGATCCCTACACCCGTTAGCAATGCCGCTGGCTAGGCAAGGCGTTTCCATAACCGCACACAAAGCAAAAACCGGTGCTCTGCTTCTCGCTTGCGAAACCAAAACTAGGAAAACCAGGGCTGAAAACAAAACCGATGTCATTCCGAATCGGGCGGAACGCCCGGTGAGGAACCTGCTTTCCTATCATAGCCACGCTGTCTTTGAGGAAAAATTCAAAACTAGGAAAACAAAGTCATCTCATGAATAGCAGATGTCCACTTCTCGCTTCTTTTGCGAGAAATGGGATCTTCCACGTTTGCGATCAACCCCGAACCCGGCATCCTTGTAAAATCCCACCATGCCCAAACCGAAGCCCCAGGGTCACGACACCCGCTACATGAAGATGCAGAAGAACAACTGCTTCGTCTGCGGCATGAACAATCCCGATGGCATGCGCCTCAAGTTCATCCTTGACGAAGAGCGCCAAACCTTCGTCTGCAAATTCCGCCTCAGCAGCCGTTACACCGGACCACCCGGCCACTGCCACGGCGGCATCATCGCCAGCATCCTCGACGACGCCATGGGCAAGGTCAACAAGTTGCATCATGTCGTCGCCCTCACCCGTGAAATGACCGTCGAATATCTCAAGCCCGTCCCGCTGCACAAACCGCTGCGCGTCGAAGGCCGCGAGATAAAAAAGAAAGGACGAACCCACGTCAACGCCGCCGAAATCCTGAACGAAAAAGGCGAAGTCCTGGCCCGCAGCCGCGGCATCTTCATCGCCATCGACCCCGAAAAAATGTTCGCCAAATACGTAGAACGTTAACGTTAAAGTTTGTCATCCTGAGCAAAGCATTCCGGACCGCGTCGCGGTCCGGAATGCGACGTCGAAGGATCCCTTTACCCCCAACAGAAAATTAGCTGAATAGGGATTTCTCGCCGCGGAGCAATCCTCTTGCTCACACAAACTCCCAGGGGTACCGCGAATTATGAATGCCCTGTAAAATAAATAAAGGCTGGCTTTCATAGCGCGGCCCATCCTTCGCGATCGCGAAAAGGTACCCACGGTATCCACAACATGTCGCAAAACAACGGTAGCTCCACCACCAGTCTCCGCCTGAAAACCGGCCTCGCCGAAATGCTAAAGGGCGGAGTAATTATGGATGTGACGAATGCTGAGCAGGCTTCAATTGCCGAAAAGGCTGGGGCCGTTGCGGTGATGGCGCTCGAGCGCGTGCCGGCGCAGATCCGTGCGGAGGGCGGGGTTGCGCGCATGGCGTCGCCGAAAAAGATTCGCGAGATCATGGCGACTGTGTCGATTCCGGTGATGGCGAAATGCCGCATCGGACATTTTGCGGAGGCGCAAATCTTGCAGGAGCTCGGCGTCGATTACATTGACGAATCCGAAGTGCTCACGCCCGCCGACGAAGCTCACCACGTCGACAAGCACGCCTTCAAAGTTCCGTTCGTCTGCGGGGCGCGCAATCTCGGAGAAGCGCTGCGGCGCATCGCGGAAGGTGCGGCCATGATTCGCACCAAAGGAGAGGCCGGCACTGGCGACGTAGTCCACGCCGTCAAGCACATTCGGCAGATCGTGCAGGAGATGAGAATCCTCACCGTGCTCGGCGAAGAAGAACTCTACGCCAAAGCCAAAGAGCACGGCGCGCCCTATGAGCTGGTAAAAATGGTTGCGAAGATCGGCAAGCTCCCCGTGCCAAATTTCTCCGCCGGAGGAATCGCGACACCCGCCGACGCTTCACTCGTGATGCAGCTCGGCGCCGAAGCCGTCTTCGTCGGCAGCGGCATCTTCATGAAAGATTCCACCACCTTCGCCGACCCCGTCGAAGCCGAAAAGCGCGCCCGCGCCATCGTCAAAGCCGCCACGCACTTTAACGACCCTAAAGTATTACTTGAAGTCAGCGAAGATTTGCAGGGGGCGATGAAAGGGCTGGCTGTGGCGGGGATGGATGAGGCACAAATGCTGCAGACCAGAGGATGGTAAGCCGCGATGGGCGATGATGGCAAACCGACGTCGCCAACAGAACCGAGCTATGTTCTCGTGGCGCGCGATTATGCAGACATTGCGCATCTGGAAAGCCCTAGCGTAATTGAGCGAATCCTTTCAAGGTCTCGAACCGAGCAGCTAGCCTACGTGTCGGCGCTGCTTACTTCTGGGGTATCGAAATACGCACTGGCAGGCCCGAGGGTAGCCTTTGCCGCGATGGCGGTAGAGGCTCTGACCGATTTCGGAAAGGAAGTTTCCGCATGGATCAGGGACGACAAAATTCCTGCGGACTTTTCGGGCAGACCATCTGGTTATCAGGCTTGGGTGGAGTTGCTGCAGGAAATCGACTCCAACCCTATCGACGCGGAGCGTCTCAAGGCGATGAAGGCAATGTTTCTCGCCGCGAACAAAGTGGGTGCAACCGACGTCCAGAGTATTGTTGCATACCAACTTTTCCAGATCGCGAAGAAGCTAGATTCAGGCGATCTACTGCTGCTGAAGGCGATCTTCGAAGCGTACGCGGCAGGCGACACCGGGGGCGGGACGGACAGGACCCTCGGAGAATGGGCCAGGAGTATTTCCCGAAGACTTGGGCACCAAGTCTTGTCGCTAATCCTACGCCATGAGAGGGTGCTGGTCGAACAGGAACTACTTCACCCAAGGCCGAAGGTTGTGGCTGGCATGGACGTTTTCCCTCCCCGGTCAGCACGGGAGCTAGAGACGGTCGTGTTCGAGTGCCACACTGGGCGGCTCACCGACCTTGGCATAGAGTTCTGCCGGAATCTGCAGAACTACCAAATCGAGACGCACGGCGACGAGTGAG
>Ga0210405_10005067_pt1 | contig 12157 bp, 15 predicted proteins | sample IncBWH11MmetaG_FD_155492 | JGI IMG/M metagenome (GOLD analysis project Ga0210405, IMG submission 155492) | Forest soil microbial communities from Barre Woods Harvard Forest LTER site, Petersham, Massachusetts, United States - Inc-BW-H-11-M | ecosystem: Environmental > Terrestrial > Soil >... | reverse complement strand
TCGTGACTACTGTCGCCAGGAGCAACACTCGCTACCAAGCGGACGCTACCCCTTACTTGGGCCGGACTTCCACCGGCTGATCGCACCAGCTTGCGGCTGGCGCACTTATTCAATCACCTCGTCGGCGGTGGCTAGGAACGCCGCGGGGATGGTCAAATCCATCGCCTTTGCCGTCTTCAGGTTCAGGATCAACTCGAACTTCGTGACTTGCTCGACCGGTAGATCAGCCGGCTTTGCGCCTTTCAGAACCTTGTCCACGAAGTACGCGCCACGGCGATACATATCGGCAAGGTTCTCGCCGTAGGACATCAGACCGCCGGCCACCACCCATTCCTTCGCGACAAACATGCCCGGCAGCCGCTTCTGAACGGTGAAGTCGATAATCTCCTTGCGGTGCTGCAGCGTCAGGGCATCCTGTAAAACGATAAGCGCATCCGGACCGTCCGCGGCCATTACGGCAAACGCGGACTCGATGTCCTTTGGCTCTCGAACCTCGAGGGATTGAAGCGCCACGCCGAGTTCGCCAGCCGCACTTTGCGTCTGTCTCCAGGGGTAAGCGAGCGCCGGGTTGGCCGCGTTCCAGAGAACGGCCCCTCTGGATAGCCCGGGTATCACTTCCTTGAGTATCGCCAGGCGTTTTGTGCTCAGCGCCGCGGTCTGAGCGGCGCCCCCCGTCACATTGCCGCCCGGATGCGCAAGGCTTTCGACCACCCCACTCTCGACAGGGCTGATGGCATTCGGGAACACCACCGGGATCGTCGCAGTCGCCGTCTTGACGGCAAGCGCAGCGGGCGTCGTGGTGACAACGATGACGTCGACCTTCAGCCTGACCATCTCCGCCGCGAATTCCTGAAATCGCTCCGCGTGGCCCTCTGCGTAGCGGCGCTCAACGACGAGGTTTTTCCCTTCCGCGTAGCCGAGTTCTCGAAGGCCCTCGAACAACGCGTCGTAAAATCTCTCGTATCCCTGCGCGATAAACCCCATCCGCCAAATCTTGCCGGACTGTTGCGCGAGTGCGCGGAGCGGCAGGGCGACTACTCCGCCGCTTAACAATGCAACAAAATCGCGCCGTCTCATGGATTTGCCCCCGCGGCCAGCGAATTCGCATTTACTGATAGCATCAGTCGAGGACCCTCGACTAGGTCGCGGGTTGCGGCCGAGAAGCGGCCGTGGCGTGATACCGGCGGACTTGGCGACGAAAGGCCGAAGCCGGTGCTCGACAAGGCGAGGTGCGGCTGCAAGACTGCGCCCATACCGGAGCGGCAAAATTCCGGAAACAACGGAGGAAACGATGAACATCAATCGTCGCGAACTGGCCTTGCCGGCGCTTGCCATTGGATCACTGGGCTTGGGACTTTTGGGCGTGGTCCCGGCCTTTGCGGCCTCAGCGGACGAAGAGGCAGTCGCCAGGAATATCGAGGCGTTCCGCGCAGCGCAAATCAAGGCCGACCCCGAAGCGCTCGCCGGGCTGTGCGCGGCCGAACTCAGCTACAGCCACTCCGACGGTCACATCGAGGACAAGGCGACCTTCATCGCCAACGCCACCAACGGAAAATCCAAGTTTCTGTCACTGGAATACAAGGATCCCAGCATTCGTGTCGTCGGCCCCGCGGCGATCGTGCGCTTCCACTGGGTGGGCGAACAGGAGGCTGTGGCCGACGGCAAGAAGAGCTCGACCAATCTCCACATCCTGATGAACTGGCAAAAACAGGGCGCGGACTGGAAGCTGTTGTCCCGGGCCTCAACCAAGCTCTGACCGCACACGCGGTCTGGTTCGATGGGGAACAAGCGCGTTTTGCTCTAACCGCGCTTGAATGCCTGTTACTTGGCGTTTGCGTGCGGCAATTTGATCGGGACGTGAGGCGAGGTGCTCACCACCCGTGGGCTGCCGTCGGGATAGGCGCGGCTCCTGATGAGCGTCTCAATCAGCAAAATGAACTTTTCGGCGAGCATCGCGGTATACTCCCTCTGATCGAACTCCATCGTTGATCAGGGTGGCAATTCTGCCGACTGATTCTTTCCCGCCGTCTTCGCGGGATGACCAAAATGGTTTCGTCACACGGCTGTCTTGTTTCTTTGCAGGCGGCCCACGAAACCACTTCACGCGGCTGTGAGGCCCAAGGCGAGGCAGAGCCGACAGTTTCCCCGAACATCCCAAGGCATGGTTAGCCCCGCGCCCGGCACATTTCTTGCTCCTTTCATTGAAATTTCGAGAGGATTTGGCATGAAATCAATGACCAGCGCGGTTGCGGCATTTGTCCTGGCGGGCCTCGTTGCCCTGCCTGCACCATCCCAGGCCCAAGAAAAAGCTCCAGACAAAGTCGCGGTCGGCCTGTTTCCGGTGAGCTCGTCGCTGCCCTATTTCGTCGCGCTGGAGCGCGGGTTCTTCAAGGAGCAGAGCATCGAGCCCGAGATGACCAAGCTGATGGGCGGGCCGCCCAACGTCGCCGCCATGATGACCAACCAGATCGAAGTGTCCGCAGTGCTGGTGACGCTCGAAGGGCTCAACGCCAACGTCAAGAAACCGGGCGTTGCCATGTATATCGCGCTGAACAGCCAGACCAAGGTCTGGAAGATGGAGCAGTTCGTGGTCCGCAACGGCTTCCCTGCCAACTCGATCGCCGATCTCAAGGGCGCAAAACTGCTGTCGGCGCCGGGACCCGCCAATCTCAACACCGCGAAAGCCATTCTGGCCAAGAACGGGCTGAAGGAGGGCGACTACACCATTGATCAATTGGACATGGGCCAGCACGTCAATGCGATGACGGCCGGCACGTTCGACGGCGGCTATACGCTCGAGCCCAACGCCTCGATGATGATCAAGGCCGGCGTCGCGCGCTCGCTCGAGGCCGGCGTGATCTCGAAATATATCCTGGGCAGCGACACCGCGGACGCTTATGCCGCGGGCTGCGCGATGACGTCCGACTTTATCGAGAAGCGGCCGGAGGTTGCGAAACGCTTTGCGACGGCATGGGCAAAGGCCATCGCCTTCATCAATGCCAACCCTGACGAAGCGCGAAAATACCTTGCCAAGAATACGTTCACGCCGGACAACGTGGTCGATATGGTCTCGATGCTCGGCTATGTGATGGTCGGCGACATGAAAAAGGAACAGCTCGCCGACCTTCAGGCGTTCGCGGATTTCGGCGCCTCGATCGGCGTCGTCCCCGAAAAGGTCGACGTCAGCAAATTCCTCAAGAAGTTTTGAGGGCCGCGCGATGAGCCCAGCCCCAAGGGTCGCGGTAACGCCGATCAGTGCGTTCGACGAGTCGCATCGCACCGCGCCGCATGTCACGATCCGGGGCTTGAGCAAGCGCTACACCGACGCGACCATCTACGACAATTTCGATTTCGACATTCCCCGCGGCAAGCTGATCTCGGTATTCGGCCCGAACGGTTGCGGCAAGAGCACGCTGATCAACATGATCGCGGGCCTGGTGCCGCCAGATGCGGGCGAAGTGCTGTTCGACGGCCGCACTCTAAGTCGCGTCAAATTCGGCTATGTGTTCCAGAATTATCGCGAAGCGTTGTTTCCATGGCTGGCGGCGTTCGACAACATCGCCTATCCGCTGAAGCTCATGGGCGTGCCGAAGGCCGAGCGCGAGGCGCGCGTCGAACGGCTGATCGCGCGGCTCGGCGTCAAGATCGACCTCGCGCTTTACCCCTATTATCTCTCCGGCGGCCAGCAGCAACTGGTCTCGATCATGCGGGCGCTGATCGTCGAGCCGGAAATCCTGTTCCTCGACGAACCGTTCTCGGCGCTGGACTACGAGATGACGCTGTTCATGCGCGATCAGTTGCAGCGCGTCTTCGTCGAGACCGCGACCACGACGGTGTTGGTGTCGCACGACCTTGAAGAGGCCGTGTACCTGTCGGACTATGTGCTGCTGCTCTCCCGCCACCCGGCGCGCGTTGTCGAATTCGTGCCCTACGACGCGCCGCGGCCGCGCACCGACAAGACCATGTCGGAGCCGGGCTTCATCGCCACCAAGGCGCATTGCCTGAAGCTTTTCCAGCGCGAGGTGAACCGCGCATGACCAAATCCAAAGCGCTGTTGCCGCTGGTCGGGGTCGCCATTCTGCTTGCGGTATGGGAAATGGTGAATTGGCTGAGGCTGGTCGATCCGGTGTTGCTGCCTTCGCCGGCTGCAACTTTTCACACCCTTTGGGAGGGCATGGTCGCCGGCAAGCTCGGCGCCGACTTCCTCAAAACCGTGCTGCGGACAATCTACTCGACGGCGATTGCAGCGGTGATCGCGATCCCACTCGGAATCCTGCTTGGCTCATCGGAAAAGGTCTACCGCTCGGTGGAATTCTTGATCGACTTCTTCCGTTCGACGCCGGCATCCGCGATGTTTCCGCTGTTCCTGGTGTTGTTCGGGGTCGGCGATCGCACCAAGATTTCGGTTGCCGCTTTCGGCGCCGCGCTGGTGATCCTGTTCAACGTCGCCTACGGCGTTATGAACGCGCGCAAGACCCGCCTGCTCGCCGCCAAGGTGATGGGCGCTTCGCGCTCGCGCGTGTTGTTCGACGTGATGCTGAAGGAATCGCTGCCGCAGACCTTCGTCGGCCTTCGCAACGGCGTCTCCTTGGCACTTGTGATCATCGTGGTGGCAGAGATGTTCATCGGCTCGACCGACGGCCTCGGCCAGCGCGTGTTCGAGGCCCAGCAATTGTTCGACATGCCGGGCATGTATGCGGCGATCTTTGCAGCCGGCGCGCTCGGCTACACGCTCAATCTCCTGTTCCTCGTGATAGAGCGCCGCTTCGTGCACTGGGCCGGGCGCTGATCGGTCATCCCCTCACTTCCCGGCGCTGGACGCTGCAAGAAGTGTGGTCCACTTCTCGATATCGGCGCGGATGAAGTCGGCGAATTCCTTCGGCGTTCCCCCGACTGGATCGGTGCCCTGCCGCTTCAGCGCGGTGCGGACCATCTCGACGTTCAACGCCTCGTTTGCGGCGGCGGATAATTTCTCAATGATCGCGGGCGGCGTTGCGGGTGGCGCCAGCAGTCCGATCCAGATTCCGGCGTCATAGCCCGTCATTCCTGCCTCGGAGAGTGTCGGGACGTCCGGCATGATCGAAGCGCGCTTGCCTTGCGCGACGGCGAAGGCTTTCAGCTTGCCGGCCTCGACATGAGGCGCGAGCGTCGCGGCCACATTGAACATCAGCGTTATGCGGCCCGACAGCAGGTCAGAGACGGCCTGATTGCTCCCGCCCTGATAGGGGACCATAACAATTTTGGTGCCGGCGTTGGCGTTGAACAGCTCGGCCGCCATGTAGCTTGCCGTTGCATAGCCGGAGGAGCCGAACGTCAATGTTTCGGGCTTGCTCTTCGCCAGCGCAATCAGCTCCTGCAAATTGTTGGCCGGAACCGAGGGATGCGCGACCAGCACGTTCGGGACGATGCCGAGCAGTGTGATCGGCGCCAGATCCTTCGCCAGATTGAAATTCGACTTTGTCTCGGCCGGATTGAGCGTGTTGGCAATCGTCGCTATGAACAGCGTGTAACCGTCGGCGGACGCGCGAGCCACGCTTTCCGCCGCGATCATGCTGGAGTTGCCGGGGCGGTTTTCGACCACGATCGGTTGCCCGAGACGGACCTCCATCTCCTTGCCGACAAGCCGGGCCAGGATATCGGCGGCCGAGCCGGGACCAAATCCAACCAGGATCTTGATCGGCTGCGCGGGATAGGTTTGCGCCATGGCGGAGTAGCTAGCTGCGAGCGAAGCCACATCGCAACGCCTGCAAAACGCAAATATCCTAGACGCGCCGCTGAACATGTTTCCCCCGATGCGCAATCGTTTTCTACTTGCGTACGGCCGACCCGGCTGCAAGCTTACTCTAGCGCGACGCAGGAGAGAAGGAAGCCACGATGCCGTCAGACCCGGAGCGCCGTACCCGCGGCGCACAAAAACTCGGCGAGATTCTTGGGCAGACGCCGGACCGGGTCGATAAGTCGCTGGGCGATATCGCGCGCGACAAGAAATAGCAGGTCCACACACACAAGCGGCGACAGGGGGAAACATGGTTTGGCATAAAACGATCGGCAATGGCCCGACCAAGGTCATGGTGATTCACGGCTGGTTCTGGGATCACCGCGTGTTCACGCCGATGTTCGACAGCCTCGATGCGGCGGCCTTCACTTACGCCTTCATCGATATCCGCGGTTACGGCAATTCCCGCCACGTTTCCGGCACCTACACGATCGGCGAAGTCGCGGCGGATGCAATTGCACTCGCGGACGAGCTCGGATGGCGCGAGTTTCATGTCGTCGGTCATTCCATGGGAGGCAAGGCGGCGCAGAAAGTCGCGATGGATGCGCCAGCGCGGGTGCGCTCGGTGGTGGCGGTTACGCCTGTGCCGGCGTCGGCTTTACCGTTCGATGATCAGATATTCGCCTTCTTTGCATCGGCCTGCGAACAGGACGAAACGGCAATGGCGCTGATGGGCGATTCCTGCGGCAACCGCCTTTCCAAGACGTGGCTCGAGGTGATGTTGCGGCGGGCGCGCGAAACGGCAAAGCCGGAGGCCTTCAAAAGCTATATGCGCTCCTTTATCAGGGATGATTTTGCGGCCGATGCCGGCAAGGTCAAGGCACCGATGCTGTTGCTGTACGGTGAATTCGACAACGGCGTCAGCGAAGATCTGGTGCGCGGAGTCTATCCCGGGCTCTATCCGCATGCTGTGATCGAGAAGATCGGCAATTCCGGGCACTATCCGATGCATGAGACCCCGGTCTATTTTGCGACACGGCTGGAGGGCTTTATCTCGCAGTTGGAATAAAAAAACGCCGCGCCCGCAGGGAGAGCAAAATGACCGAGCATGAGGCCCAAGGGGGATTAAGCCAGGAATTGAACCAGGGATTGAACCGTCGTCACCTGTTTCAGACGCTGGCCGCCGGCGCCGCCGTTTCCGGCGTCATCGGCTCCCCGGCGCTTGCGCGGCAACCGCCCGCGGCAGTGCTAACCGTTGCCTCAGCCGAGGATTATGCACTTAACCCCACCCGCTGGGGCAGCGCCGAGGTCGCTGGCTTGTTCCCCGGATTTCAGCATCTCGATATGCGGACCAGCGGCGCCGTGATTCGATTGCGCCATGGCGGATCCGGGCCGCCATTGTTGCTGCTGCACGGCAATCCCGAAAATCACGTCGCCTGGCACAAGATCGCCTCGCGTCTTGCCAAAAATTATCACGTCGTGTTGCCGGATCTGCGCGGCTATGGCGACAGCTCGCTTCCCGAGCCGGGCCCGAACCATATCAATTACAGCTTCCGCGCCATGGCGCAGGACATGGTCGAGGTGATGGAGCAGCTTGGCTACCGGCAGTTTTATCTGGCAGGCCACGATCGCGGCGGTCGCACTTCGCACCGTATGTGCCTCGATCACCCGGAGCGGGTGAAGAAGGTTTGCCTCATCGACGTCCTGCCCAATTACTTTGTGTGGACGAATACCACCAAGGCCTGGGTGATCGGCACCTGGCATTGGGCCTTCATGGCGCAGCCCGAGCCCTTTCCCGAACGCCTGATGAGTTCTGTACCGGCAGAGTTTTTCTTGAAGAGCCGAATGGTCATTCGCGGTGGAAATGGTCTGGATTTCCTGACCCCCGCCGTGTTTGACGAATATGTCAGGTGCTACACGCTCAAGACGATTACCGGCTCGTGTCGCGATTATCGCGCGACGGCGACCTGCGATTTTGAGATGGACACGGCCGACAAGGATCGGCAGATCGAGATGCCTGCGATTGTGCTGTGGGGGGCACGCGGGCAGTCGCCCGCCCGGTCGAAAGAATTTCTCGACGTCTGGAAGAAATTTGCCAAGAACCTCGAATACGGTGAAGCCATGGACTGCGGTCACTACATGGCTGAGGACATCCCAGACATCATCTATGATAAATTCACGAAATTCTTCGTCGCGTAACGTCCGGTGCCGGCGCCGCGGTCGGGTGCGCGCTAGGGCCCGACCGGTTCTGATTGAATCAGAACCGAGGCTCTAAGTCTTTGTTTGACCGGTTTTCTTAACGCGAACCGGCATCCACCCCGTATCAAGTGCGGGGCAGGCTTTCGCTCGAAAAAACTCTAGCCGAAGGTCTTGTTCGTTGCCCTAAGCCGCCTTGCCAACACGCGCATAACCTTGAGCGCAAAAAACGGGGTTTGGCTCACCAGGAACAGAAATTGCTTTTCCGAGATCGGGACCAGCTCGACATCCGTTTTTGCAACCGCCGTGGCGCTACGCGGCGCGTCGTCTATCAACGCCATCTCGCCAAATATGCTGTTGGCTGAAAGCTCGGCAAGCGTGCGATTGCCCAATTGAATTGCTATTTCTCCACTCTTTATTGCGAACAGCTGGTCAGCCTCGTCGCCCTCTTTGAAGATGACCTCTCCCGCCTTGGCCGAGCGCGTTGCTATTCCGTTACCGGTGAGCAGGCCAAAATCAATTTCACCATCCGCCATGTCCGCCACGCCCCCGCCTTCACGATTATCTGTCACGCCCTTGTCATAATTCTTATCATGGCGCGCGGTGCTCGTCGATCAATGTTCCAGCGCGCCATCCTGCTCGCCGTGAGGCGCTGATCAAGTCGGAATCGGCGGCGGCTCCTGCTTGATCGCCTGCGGATGACCCTGGTCATCGATCGAGACATAGGTAAAGTTGCCGTCGGTCACCAGGATCGACTGCATCTCCTTGCGCCGCAGTACCCAGGCTTCGAGATGGACCGTAATCGAGGTGCGGCCAATGCGAATCAGATTGGCGTGCACCGAGACGAGATCGCCGACATAGACCGGCTTCCGGAAATTCATCGCCGCGATCGCTACCGTCACGGTGCGCGATCGAGAAGATCGGCAATTCCGGACATTATCCGACGCAGGAGACCCGGTCTATTTTACAACACGGCTGGAGGACCTTATCTCGCAGTCGGGATAGCGAAGCGCCCGTTCTCGCAACGAGCGCGGATCAACCTTAGGATGCCACTTGTAGTCCGCCGTTTGCGAGCCGGCGCGCGGCGCGCTCGGCCTCGCGCGCGTTGCGAAACAGCTGGCCGTCGATCGGATAGAAACGTTGGCTGGCGGCGAAGAAACGATAGCCGTCCGGATCGCGCACCACGATCCCCGCCGGCTTGGAACCGACTTCGATGATATAGGAGTCCGACATTGTCCAGTCTCGAATCCCCGCCCGGCAAATAACGAAAACAGGGCCTCAAGCGTTCCGCACACAGTTCTGTGAGGAAACGCCGCAGCGACGAAAGATGTCAGGCCGGAATCGGCGGCGGCTGAACCTGCTTGATCGCCTGCGGATGGCCCTGATCGTCGATCGAGACGTAAGTAAAATTACCGTCGGTGACAAGGATCGACTGCATCTCCTTGCGCCGCAGCACCCAAGCTTCGAGATGGACCGTGATCGAGGTGCGGCCGATGCGAACCAGATTGGCGTGCACCGAGACGAGGTCGCCGACATAGACCGGCTTTCGGAAATTCATCGCCTCGATCGCGACCGTCACGGTGCGCGATTTCGCGATCTTGGAGGCAAACACGCCGCCGCCGATATCCATCTGGCTCAACAGCCAGCCGCCGAAAATATCGCCGTTGGCGTTGGTGTCGGCCGGCATCGCCAGTGTACGGATGCAGAGATCGCCGCAGGGCTCTACTTCGGTATTCGGCGGGGCGTGAACGGCTTGCGTGTCGGTCATGGCTTGAGGTCCATCAGTCGCGTCGCGTTCGATGCTGGATATAGACATCGACGTCCCTGCGCAACCTGGGCTGCTTGTTAAGACACTTTGCGCCGCGGGCCGGCCAGCACTCCGGTCTCCCTGAAATTCCGCTGCCACTCGGCCTCGTCCGCGCGCGGGACAAGTCCGGTGACGGCCTGGATCACGCGTTCCAGCCCGCGCCAGACGTGAAGCCCATCGCACACGTAGTTCGCCCATCCGTTCACCACGCAGTAGTGAATCGTATGGTTGTGGTGATGGACCCAGTGATGCGCCGGCGGGCAAACCAGATGAAGCCGCTGTGCGAGCCGCATGATCGCCGAACGGGCGGGCTTGTGCGCCAAATTATGAAAACTCATGCCGAACAGCAGGCAGACAGAGCTCACGAACCACAGGATCATCAGCGCATAGGTCGTTGCCGAAACCGGCAAAAGCGCCGTGACAACGAACGCGGCCCCAAAAAATACCGCGCTCGGCGCCGACCCGAGCGACGCATATTCAAGGAAGCCATAGCCGTCGACATGATCGGGGTGGGTATGGTGCTCGCGCGTAATCGCGATCCCGCGGCCCAGGGCGCGTTCGTCGAGCCAGGTATCGATGACCCAGTGCACCGTGCCAGAAGAAAAATCGGCCACGAAATAGCCAACCAGCAGCGCCGCCGTCAGCGACGGCAAGCCCAATCCGGCGGCTGCGAAATGACGAACGAGATAAAACGCGCAACATGAAATGACGGCAATGTTGGCTACCACGCAAAGGCGCATGATGCGCATTTCGCGCGGCGTCGCATCCTTGAAAAAGGGCGTCGGTTGCATAGCAACTCCCCATCATCTTCGACGATTATTTGAAATTCTCCCAGCCGGCATCGGGCGTAAATCTTCCGCCGAATTTTGCCGCCAGCGCCCGCAACGCCGACACCACATTGTCGGCCCCGCGGGTGCGCGCGTAATTCAGCGGGCCGCCGCGGAACGGCGCGTAGCCGGTGCCGAAGATCATGGCGCCGTCGACCACGTCGGCATTGTCGACGATGCCTTCGCGTAACGCTGCGACGCAGACATTCGACATCGGCAGGATCAGCCGGTCGGTCATTTCTTCGGTCGGCCGTGCGCCCGTGGCCGGGGTTGCGCCCTTGTCGGCCTTGCCGTCGCGCCATGTATAGAAACCCTTGCCGGTCTTACGGCCGAGCTCGCCTTTGGCGACCTTTTCGCGCAGCCAGGCCGGCGTCGGCGGCAACAGGTCGCCGAATTTCGAGCGGAGCATGTCGCCGACATCGAGGCAAATATCGAGCCCAACCTGGTCGGCCAACTCAATCGGCCCCATCGGCATGCCGAACTTTTCCGTCGCCGCATCGATCACGCGCTGGTCGACCTTCTCGTCGAGCAGCACCATCGCCTCCAGCATGTAGGGCGTCAGCGCACGGTTGACGAGAAAGCCTGGCGAGCTCTTGACCGGCAGCGGCAGCCGGTCGATCGCGCCGACAAAGGCCAGCGCCTCCTTCAGGAGCTCTCCATCATTGCCGTCATGCTTGACCACTTCAACGAGCTGCAGCCGCGATACCGGGTTGAAGAAGTGCAGGCCCAGTAGCCGCTCCGGTCTTGCGAGCGTGGTGCGCAGGTCCTGCAACGGAATGCTCGAAGTGTTGGTGGCAAGGATCGCACCCGGCTTCATCTTCGGCTCGAGCGAGGCATAAACCTTCTGCTTCAATTCGAGCTTTTCCGGCACCGCCTCGATGATGAGATCGGCGTTGCGCACGCCCTCTCCGTCCATGTCCGGGATCAGCCGGTCCAGCGCGTCGCGGACGTCGGTCGGCTTGCGGATGATCTTCGAAAACAGGTCGGCGGCGCGCTTCATCGCGCCCGCGATCGGCTCAGCCTTCATGTCGGCGAGCGTGACCCGCATGCTCTGGTTGGCGCACCACGCCGCGATATCGCCGCCCATGGCGCCGGCGCCGATGACGTGGACATGATCGACCTTGTTGCCGTTGCCTGCGAGTTTCTTCATCTGCTCGCGCAGGAAAAACACGCGGATCAGGTTCTGCGCCGTCGGCGTCACCATCAGATTGGCGAACGAGGCTTTTTCCGCCGCCAGCATCGCGGCCTTGTCGCCGCCGTGCTTTTCCCAGAGATCGATCAGCGCGTAAGGCGCGGGATAATGTTCGTGCGGTGCTGCTTTCTCGGCTTCGCGGCGCATCCGCGATCCCAAAAAACCCCGCGCCGGGCCGGAATTGAGAATGCTGTTCAAGAGGCCCGGCCGAGCCCGCTTGAGCCGGCCGAAGATCGCGTCTCTCACCGCGTTTGGGACATGGCGCTCTTGCGTGACGGCATCGACCAGCCCGAGCGCCTTGGCCCTCCGCGCGTCGATGGTTCGGCCGGTCAGCATCAAGACCATCGCCTGCGTCGGATTGATCAGACGGGTGAAGCGCGCGGTGCCGCCGAGGCCCGGATGCAGGCCGAGCATCACTT
>Ga0210405_10005064_pt1 | contig 12163 bp, 9 predicted proteins | sample IncBWH11MmetaG_FD_155492 | JGI IMG/M metagenome (GOLD analysis project Ga0210405, IMG submission 155492) | Forest soil microbial communities from Barre Woods Harvard Forest LTER site, Petersham, Massachusetts, United States - Inc-BW-H-11-M | ecosystem: Environmental > Terrestrial > Soil >... | reverse complement strand
ACCGCGTCTTCTGGAGCACCAGCCTGGCCAACTTGAAGGCCTTCGTCGAAGCCGAGCACGCCCGGGAAACGCAACCTTCCCGCAAACATAAATGACTGTCATTCAAATTGAATCTCTGAGGAGAAAGGAAAGCGTCATGACCAAATCAATTCGCATCGCCGCTGTAGTCTTCATAGCCCTGGCCGCCACTGCCGCGCTCGCGCAATCCGACGCGCAGAAATCTTTCAGCCAACTCAAATCGCTCGCCGGTTCCTGGGAAGGGAAGTCCCCTGACGGCAAACCCCTGCTTGTTTCCTATCGCGAAACCGCCGGCGGCTCGGCCATCATGAGCGAAATCCTCGGCGACCACTCGATGATGACGATGTTCAACCTCGATGGCCCCAACAAGTTGCTGATGACTCACTACTGCGCAGCAGGGAATCAGCCCCGCATGCAGGCCAGCGTTTCGCCCGACGGCAAAATCATCACCTTCAACTTCGTCGACGCCACCAATCTCGCCAGCCCCGACGCCGGCCACATGCAACAAATGGTTCTGACCATGCTCGACGACAATCACCACACCGAAGATTGGATCTTCATCGATCACGGCAGAGAGAGGAAACAATTCTTCGACCTCCGCCGCAAAATGTGATCGTGTGGGGCGGACACTCATGTCCGCTCCTTTTGACTTTAGATTTTCTAAGGATTTAGCCCGGTCACAAAACTGAACAGGAGACTCAAATGGCAACCGCAACCCTCACTCCCGACCAGAATGCCGTCATCGCGGAAGTCTTCATCGCGGCTCCTCCGGCGCGCGTCTTCCAGGCCATCAGCGATCCCAGCCAACTCCCGAAATGGTGGGGACAATCCGACCTGTACCAGGTCACCAAGTCCACCATGGACGTCAGGCCCGGCGGCAAGTGGCGCAGCGATGGCGTCGGCGCCGACGGCAAGTCTTTCTACGTGGAGGGCGAATATCTGGAAGTCGATCCTCCGCGCCTGCTCGTCCATACCTGGCAGGGCAGCTACGACGGCCCTCACGCCCAGAAGACGGTTGTCCGCTGGGAACTGGAGCCGCACATCGTTCACGGATTGCACCCCAACGGACCGAGGAAGTCCGGCACCGGCACCTTGGTACGCGTGCGCCACGAAGGTTTCGCCGGCAACGTCGAATCTGCCAACAGCCACGGCGACGGTTGGAAGCGCGTCCTCGGGTGGCTCGAGGCCTACATCGAGAATGAGGTTTCCCTAGCCAACTCGACGTCCTGAAACAATCGCAGCGTGCCCCACCCTTGTCGCGCTTCCGCGACAGGGTGGGGGAATTCGACTGGTTTTACGCGGGCGGGGCGCCCGCGCCACATCGGCAGCAGTCACTCTTGCGCTCTCACTCGCCCGGTGCGACCATCATCTCCACGCAGGAGATCCCCCAAAATATGATCAACGGCGCCCACATCGTCCTCTACACCCAGGATCCCGAAGCCGACCGCGCCTTCTTTCGCGACGTGCTCCAACTCCCCTCCGTCGACGCCGGCCACGGCTGGCTGATCTTCGCACTGCCGCCGGGCGAAGCCGCATTCCATCCCTCCGAAAAAAACGGCCCAAACGAACTCTATTTCATGTGCGACAACCTGACATCCGAAATGGATGCGCTCGCGAAGAAGGGCGTCATTTGCTCTGCGGTTCATGAAGAAAGATGGGGTTCCATCACGCACATGCAATTGCCCGGTGGCGGCGAAATCGGCCTTTATCAGCCAAAACATCCGACCGCCCTACGCCTCGGCACGAAATAAAAGCGGCGGACAACGAAGCGCAGCACAAAGTAGCTCACCAGGAACGAAGCAGCGGGAAACGAAGTAGATGGAATTCTCTTTCCGTGTTCGACCTGACAGAGTGCGACTGATATACGTTCGAACGGCTTAGGACGGCCAATTCTCTGCAGCGGGTGTGGAGTTGAACTTCACGATTTCGGCGCCGAATCCGATTCGTCCGTCCGCGTAGGCCTCATTTTTCACATGGACAACGCGCGCGGTGCAATGCATCTCTTCGGTTTGGCCCCCGGTTACTTCTCCAGGTATCCGCACCGTCACTTCGATGGGCATGCCCACTTGGAGCGGCGCCGAGGAGGCGAAATAAAACCCGCCCCGTGAGATATTTAGCGCTTCGGTGAAATGGTCACTTTTGTCCGCAGCCACGCCGGTCGATCGAAATCGCAACGGGGTGCGGTGACTGTGGCGGGTAAGTTGTCTGCGTTCTGTACTTTGCATGTCGTCCTCCCCAGGGCGAGGAAGCCTTTGACGCGGCCCTCGCGCGGTAGGAGAAGGGGTATCTCAGCGTAGCAGACCTGATTGGCCGGTCAAGCATCAATCCTTAGTACTAGGGGTACTCCAATGCCTCTGACCGGCGCAGAGCCGCAGCGAGAGTCACGCTACGGCTTTGCAGAAACCTTGTCCAGCACCAGATACTGCTCGCGCTGCGCATCCGCTGATGCCTGCGGCTTGGTTACGAGATGCATCACGCTATAACTGTCTTTTTCGCCGTACCGCGGCCACGGTGGCAATCCCGAACCGTTCGGATTGCCGCTCTTGGCAAAATTTGTCCAATACGAGCCCATCTGCTCGGAAAGTTCGTAGTCCTCGGGACGCCAAGGAAGCTTCTTGGAGTCGAGCATTGCAAACACAAATTCGATTTCGGCCGAATGATAGGCCCGCGGACTATCTGTTGGCGCGGGTGCTCCAGCTGCGGGAGGGGCCAATGGCGGAGCTTGATCGAACTCATAACGGTAGACGGCGGAGTCACCCGTCTTGACTTGCATCTCGATCCACTTCCACGTGCCATAACCGATGAAGCCTGCCGTACTCAAGAGGTCCGCCGAGGTCTTCGCTTGCTCGTCTGTGTCGCCGGGAAACGCCTTCAAGACATCTGGCGCTTTCTCGCCGAACATCTGGGTGACTTTCTTGGCATAGTTTTCCTTGGTGGCTGGGTCGGTCCCGAAAAACGTGTGATAGTTGCCCTCGTCGCGGTTCCATCCCGCCAGCAGCGTCACGTGGGCTTCGTTGCCCTTCGCATAAATGCCAGCTGGGCTTTCCGGGAAGAAGTAGCCGTCGATATTCGGACCGAAGCGGAATGCGTTTTTATCTTTCGACGCCGCGTCGAGCGTCTGCTGCGAAGTCATCGCGCGCAGGTTTTCCAAAGTATCCGCTCCGATGGATTGCACGAACTTGACGCCATCCTGTTCGCTCTCGGCGAGCGGTTTCGCGGTCAGCGTTCTACCAAAAAACGCACCACTTTCTCCAATCGCACGATGAATCAATCCCTTGGAAGTCGGCGAAGCCATCAATGCGCTCACGGAAAACGATCCTGCCGACTCTCCGAAAATCGTGACGTTCTCGGGATCGCCGCCAAACGCGGCGATGTTCTTGCGCACCCACTGCAGGGCAGCGGCTTGATCCTCTAAACCATAATTTCCCGAAGCGTGGTGCGGAGATTCTTTCGTCAGTTCCGGGTGCGAGAAAAATCCAAAAATTCCCAGGCGGTAATTCATGCTCACAACGACAACGCCTTTATGCGCGAGGTGTTCGCCATCTTGCCGCGGCTCGGAAGTGGCACCGGCCTGAAAGCCGCCGCCGTAAATCCAGACCATCACGGGTAATTTCGCCGCTGGCGAAGCCTTTGGCGTCCATACATTCAAATACAAGCAATCTTCGCTCGTCCCCGGGTCGCGGAACACCATGTCGCCGAATACATTTCCCTGCATGCAGCGCGCGCCGAATTCCGCAGCCTTGCGCACGCCTTGCCAGCTCGGAACCGGCTGTGGCGCTTTCCAGCGAAACGCGCCAACGGGCGGGGCGGCGTACGGAATCCCCTTGAAAATTTGCACCTTCCCATCAGCGCTCGCCGCGCCCTCGACAGTCCCTGCGTCCGTGCGCACCTGTCCCGCTGCCGCACTGCAAAGGCCCATGAGCGCCATCGTTGCCACGGCCGCCGCGGATCGAATACTCTTCGCTTGAATTCTCATCAGCTCTCCTCGGTTCCCTGCTTTTCACTTCATCTCAAACCGGGAAGATAGTACCTCCCAACAGGAGTGCGGAACAATTCAGATTCTTCTTATTAACTTTTCTTACGCGGCAATCGCACGCGAGGAACGCAGCGGCGATTTTCATTCGCGGCCACATTGGCCTGCTTGCGTGTTTAGCACGCGATGCTCTGTCTCTCCTGTGAGCCTTCTCGCTGTGCAATAATGTGGCTCTCATCGAGGCATTGCATGAGCGCAGCGCCACAAGTCGAATCCACGAATTTCCAGCCGCCTACGTGGGACGCCATCTGTGAGGCGCACGCGCGTATCGCTTCGCGCATTCACCGGACTCCTGTTCTCACTTCGCATTCGATGGACGCCATCGGCGGGGCGCACTTTTTTTTCAAGTGCGACAACTTTCAGAAAACGGGCTCATTCAAAATCCGCGGCGCCTCGAACGCAATTCTTTCGCTCACGGACGCTGAAGCTGCCCGCGGAATCGTTACACCATCAAGCGGCAATCACGGAGCCGCCGTGGCTTGCGCTGCCGCCTGGCGTGGCGTGCCTGCCTATATCATCATGCCGAAAAATGCGCCGGCGGTGAAATGCCGCGCCGTTGAGAGCTACGGCGGGCGCATCACTTTCTCCGAGCCGACGATCACTTCCCGGCAGGAAACTTGCGGCCGCGTGCAAGCAGAAACCGGCGCGATTCTGATTCATCCTTACGACAACGACCGCATCATCACTGGCCAGGCTACCGCGGCAAAGGAGTTGCTGGAAGAAATCGCGGACATCGACGCTGTGTTGGCGCCGGTCAGCGGCGGCGGACTGCTCAGCGGCACCTGCCTCGCTGCAAAAGCCATGCGTCCCGACATTCACATCTTCGGAGGCGAGCCGGCCCGCGCGGACGATGCTTACCGCTCGCTGACTAGCGGCACTCTGCAATCGCTCGATTCGAGCGACACGATCGCCGACGGCCTTCGCGCCTCGCTCGCCCCGAGAACGTTTGCGATCCTGCGGCGTCATCTCGACCGGGTGCTGCTGGTCAGCGAGGAAGAGATCATCGCCGCGATGCGCCTGGTTTGGGAGCGCATGAAGATCATCATCGAGCCGAGCAGCGCGGTAGCCATCGCTCCGCTGCTTCGCTCGGGAGCCGTCGCCGAGCTCAATTTGCCCGCGCGTCCCGACGGCGCGCCTCCCAAACTGGGTGTCATCTTCTCTGGCGGCAACGTCGACTTCTCCGCTTTGCCCTTCTGACCTCACCGATTCGGCTTCCGTCTGTCGCAAACCGGCGGTGTCGCTTATGCCAAGCCGTAGGAAGCATCCTTGAAGAGGCGGCCTGCCATCAAAGTCTACAAGTACGAAAGCCGAAGACAGGGCTTCGGCAGGCTCCAGGTCGAGGAGAGAATCATGAACATTCACCCAGCAATTTTGAAGAGGGGCGCAGCCGTGTCTCGCGGAGTTTGCGCTGCTGCTTTTGCGCTTTCGCTTTGTGGTTTGGCGCTGGCCCGGCAACAGGGGCAGGAACAGCCTCCGCCGACTCAGGAGCAGGCTCAACAGTCGACGCAACAACCGGCTCAGCAGTCGGGTCAACAGGCGCCTCCTATTTCTCCGGCGCAGGACACCAATCGGCCGCCGATATCACGGGACCGGGTGCCAGACAATCCGGGGCAGTATGGGCAGCAAAATCCTTCCGCGCCTAATGGTGCGCCGTCTCCGAATGGCCCCCCCTCGCAGAACGGGCCCAATGATCAGTACGCTCCGCCACCGGCTTTGCTGACGATTCCTGCCGGCACGGTGTTGATTATGCGCATCAACGAACCACTTTCCAGCGATCACAACCAGATTGGGGACCGGTTCACCGGGACCTTGGAACAGCCGATCGTTGTGAACGGCTGGGTGGTGGCGCGGCGAGGGCAGGTGGTGCTGGGCCAGGTTAAGGCGGTGCAGAAGGCGGGGCGGGTGAAGGGCGTGTCCCAGCTGGGAGTAGAGTTGACGGACATGACCTTGGTGGATGGGCAACAGGCGCCGATTCTAACGGAACTTTGGAAGGGTTCGGGCGGGACCTCGCATGGCGCGGATGCCGCCACGATTGCAGGGGGAACGGCGCTGGGCGCAATCATTGGGTCGGCAGCGGATTGGGGCCGGGGCGCCGCCATTGGAGCGGGAGCAGGGGCTGTGGCAGGGATTGGAACCGTTCTTCTGACGCGGGGGCGGCCTACGATTCTGGAGCCAGAATCCCAGTTGACGTTCCGGTTGGTCGATCCGGTAAAAGTGGACACGACGCATGGCCAGCAGGCATTTTTGCCGGTGTCGCAGGAGGATTTTGAGGGCGGGCGAGGCGATAGGCCCAGGCTGCGTGCAGGTGGCTATGGCCCCTACGGGGCCGGGCCCTGCGGTTACTACTATCCGTGCTATTTCGCACCGGGGTATGTGGGGATTTATTCGGGGTATGGATGGTGGGGACCGGGATACTACGGGCGTGGGTTTTATGGGCCGCGGGGTTATCGGCGGTTTTGATCAATGTGTAGGACTAAGAGCAGGCAGGACATGCGGGCGTTCCTGGAAAACGGGGACGCCGGCTTTTTTGGCACAGATTGGGAAGTCTCGGCGGGAAGAAAAACAACAAGAATAGGATTTTGCACAAAGGACTCGGAGGGCGCAGAGGCCACGGAGAAGAGTAAAGGGTTAGGAGATTTGAAGCCGCGCGGTACGGGAAACAATTTTTGCGGGGAGCGAAACTACCTGGCTAATGCAGGGTTGGTTGGTAGTTACGGGCCGGGTGCAAAACAGTTACTGGGAAGCTGGGGAAACTTCGCGAGTGGTTTTGCGAAATAAAGGAATAAAAGACAGGTAGTTACGGTCAGGTTGAGGGGAAGTGCGTTCGTCGTGAAGCGAGGGTGGTCTGGGGCAGTCGGCGAAGAAGTCTTGGGGTTAGTGCCACTTATCCGATAGGGGCAGCGATATGTTGAAAAGGCTGCAAAGGGTCTGTGGTAACCTCTTTTCCAGTTTCTTGGGAGAAGTCGTACTCGATCCCAGCTCCTACCAAAGCAACAACATTGCAAGAGAGTTAATCTCTTGCAGATGAAGTTGCGCTCTCAGGACCGATGACGATTCCCGGAAATACACACCAAATCTGCAGCGTGGGCGGACCATGAAAAAAACTAGCACAATCCATATTAGGTATTTCCTGGTGTTTGTTGCCCTATTTTTTGCGTTTCCGGGCCTGCGCGTGTCGGCGCAGACGAAGCTTGCGACGCCGCGGCTTACCCAAGCGATTGATGAGGCGAACCTCGTCCCGATGCACACGAAAGTGCATCCATTGGCGCGGGCGGAGTTCGACCGTGGAGTGGTTGCGGATTCGCAACCGATGAACAGGATGATTCTGATCTTACAGCGCTCCCCGGAGCAGGAAACGGCGTTGCGCAACTTGATGGACGAGCAGCAGACGATGAATTCGCCTAACTATCATGCTTGGCTCACGCCCGCGCAGTTTGGGCGACTGTTTGGCGTCGCCGACGCGGACATCCAGAAGGTGACTGCGTGGCTCACGCAAAAGGGGTTCACGGGGATTAAGACCAGCCCGGGAAATATGTTTATTGAGTTCAGCGGAACCGTGGGGCTGGTGAGAACTGCGTTCAGTACTGAGATACACAGTTTTATGGTGAATGGAGAAAAGCACATGGCGAACGTGTCGGTGCCGCAAATGCCCGCGGCATTGTCACCGGTCGTGCTAGGAATCCACTCGCTACACGATTTCCGGAAGAAATCCTTCATGCACTATTCGCCAGCTGCGGCGCGTGCAAAGGCCGCAGGTAAACTGCGACCGGGATACACAGCTTCCCCCTGCGGGTCGCTAGGCGCTGGTACTACATGCTTCGCTATGGGGCCGGCAGACTTTGCGAAAATCTACAACCTGCCGCCCACGACGGGAGCAGGAGCACTGAGTGGGACGGGCCAGACGATCGCGATCGTCGCCCGGTCCAACATCAATTTGCAAGATATTACGGATTTCCGAACCGGATTCGGGCTGCCGGCGAACTTTACGAGCAGCAACATTGTCCTGACAGGAGCCGATCCAGGCATCATGCAACCGGATGATGGGGAAGCGACGCTCGACGTAGAGTGGTCCGGTGCCGTAGCGCCGAACGCGAAAATTCTGCTGGTCGTGTCCGAAAGTCAGGCGACTGGCTCGTTTCTGACGGACGGCGTCGACTATTCCGCTTTCTATATCGTGGGAAACAATCTTGCGCCGATTGTGAGCGAGAGCTTTGGAGGGTGCGAGGCCAATTTTAACCCTCCATTTGACAATTTCTTGTGGGAGCAAGCTGCCGCGCAAGGCATCACGGTTATGGTGTCCACTGGCGATAGCGGTTCGGACAGTTGTGACGCCGGCGGCCTAAATGCAACATCGGGACTCTCAGTCAGCGCGACTGCTTCGACGCCCTTCAACTTAGCCGTGGGGGGAACTGACTTTAACGACGCCAACAATCCGGGGACGTTCTGGGCTCCTAGCAACACCGGCTCGGGTCTTCTCTCTGCGAAGTCCTATATTCCTGAAATAACATGGAACGATAGCTGTGCAGCTGCGGGATCACTTACTGGGTGCACGACTGTGGACCAGAGCGGTTTGGATCTCGTAGGCGGCAGCGGAGGAGAGAGCACCTGCGGAGTTATAAATACCACTACGGGCGCTTGCATTTCAGGCTATCCCAAACCAACGTGGCAAAGTGCGCCCGGGGTACCTGCAGACGGAGTACGGGACATACCGGATGTCTCCCTATTCGCCGCCGCCGGTTCCTCGAGCGGCAATTTCTACATCATGTGCCTTGCGGACTCAACAGGAGTTGCCGGCCAGAATATTTTCCAAAACGGCCAGCCTTGCAACTTGACGGGCCCGAATTTCAATTTTACCGGAGTTGGAGGCACATCAGTCTCTTCGCCAGCGTTTGCTGGCATCGTGGCACTGGTCAACCAATCCGAGGTTACTGCAGGAAGGCTGAAGGCTGGTGAGGGTCAGGGGAACGTGAATTACGTTCTCTATAAACTTGCGACCGCGCAAGCGGCCTCTCCTGGGAATGCCGCCTGCAATTCCTCAACGGGGCCAGGCGCAAGTTGCACGTTCAACGATATAACTAGCGGCAATAACTCCGTGGAATGCCAGGGAGGCTCGCCCAATTGCAGTAATCAGACGGCAGGCACATTGGGCGTTCTGGTGGAACCTACCGGAGCAGGCTCGCCGTTCCCTGCGAACACGCCGGCGTGGACGACGACCGCTGGCTATGACTTGGCGACGGGACTAGGGTCTGTCAACGTCACAAAACTTGCCGCGAACTGGGGCACGATCACTGGTAACTTCGTTGGCTCCACGACGACATTTACCGCACCCGCCTCGGTAAATATCGCGCACGGCGCGACAGTGAATTTTACGGTCAAAGTGGCCCAAAATTCGGGCGCGGTAACGCCGACGGGAGATGTTTCCCTGATCGCAGAACCAACCACAGGACCACAGGTTTGTGTTAACGGTTGCGGTAGCGGTGGAACGCTGGGGACGGCGCCCTCTCCGGCTGGTCAAGTTGTGATCTCGACCAATGGCTTGCCGGGAGGGACTTACCCAGTCGTAGCGCACTACGCGGGTGACGGAACGTTCGCGCCTAGCGATTCTGCCGGGTTTAGCGTTACCGTCTCGAAAGAAAACAGCACGACGCAAACAGTCCTGGTGGACGTGAATGGCAACGTTGTTACGAGCGTTCCGTACGGTAGCCCCTATCTATTTCGTATGGATGTGCTCGGCACGCAGAATGGAGACAACGTGATATGCGAAACCGCAAACATCCCGTGCCCGACAGGCAAAATTACTGTGACGGATACCGGCGGGGTGGCTCTGAATGATTTCCTGAGCACCGCAACTGGTGGGTCGACAAACGTAGCCAGCTTGAATTCAACTGGATTCTTGGAAGACCGACTGCTCGGAACCACGGGACTTATCGGCGGCCCGCACAGCTACACGGCAAGCTATTCGGGTGACAGCAGCTACAACCAGAGCGCTGCGCCCGCTCTGGCGATTACAATCACTCCCGCTGCGACACTCACATCTGTCACGGCGAACGGAGTCTCGACTGCGACTGTAACTACGGGCCAAAATGTGACTTTAGTGGCCACGGTCGCTGGGTGCGCCGTCCTTTCTAGTCCCAGCTCGTGCAATGAGGTGAGCAACGGGGCTGGCCCGAGCGGTTCCGTTACCTTTTCGACTTGTGGCACGGCCACGTCCTGCAATAAGACAGTCGTTCCGGTCTCGTTTAACAATAGTGGCGCGGCTGCTGATGCGTTTGCCACAGGGACGTTGACCACCACCTTCTCTACGACTGGAGTACAAACGATCACAGCTACGTTTACCACTGCTGACACAAACTACTCTAGTTGCGCTATGGCGGCGTGCGAAGTCGGCAGTGCGGCAGTAACGGTGACCGCTTCGCCGGCGAAAGTGGCGTTTACTGTGCAGCCCACGAACGTGGTGGTAGGCGCTTCGATTACGCCGGCCGTGAAGGTGAGTGTCGAAGATGCTTCGGGGAATGTCGTTACTTCGGCGACGAACGCGATTACCATCGCCATCGGAACCAACCTGAACGGCGGAACGCTTTCCGGAACGCTGACGGCAAACGCTGTGAATGGAGTGGCCACGTTCTCGAACCTGAGCATCAACACAGCGGGAACGGGCTACACATTGACCGCAGCCGCTGCCGGACTGACTGGCGCAACGAGCAGTGCGTTTAACGTGACTAGCGGCGCTGGTGGAACATTTAAGGTGTCTTACAGTCCCCAGCCTTTGGTTCTTAACTCGACATCGGGAGCGGTAGCAGCACTTACTGTTACGGTAACACCAACCGGCGCGGTCCCGCCGGGGGCGGTTACGGTGACAGCGACAGCAGCTTCCTTGCCGCCCGGTGTCACGTGCCCGAATTCTCCGCTGACTATCAATGCGGTCGCCGCCAACCCCGTGGCCATGACGTTGAATTGTATGGTGACGGCAACATCGACAAGCCTGGCGGCTTCCAATAGACGCAAGGAACGAATGTTCGTTGCAAAGGCAATTCCTCCAACAAACACGATTCCCCCAGGGACATCCGGCAAAGGATGGTGGACGCTGAGCGCGGGTACGGGCTTTGCGGCGCTGTTTCTACTGTTCCTGCCTGGCGGGCGCAAAAAGTATCGCGCGGCGCTTGGCTTGGGGCTCGTGTGCATCCTTAGCTTCACCCTAGGATGCAGCTCCAACGGAGGCGGTGTCATCAACAAGACGAATACCGTTACAAAAATGACTGTGACCAGTGCGAAGGTCATTTCCCCCGCTACGTTCTCGTTCAGCGTAGCGGTGACCGGCGGCACGCCTACCGGACAAGTCCAGCTGTTCGACGGCGCAACGATGATCGGCACAGCGGCCACGGTCACAGGCGGGGTGGCGACACCTACAGCGCCGGCACTTTCCGTAGGGACACACGCGATCAGCGCGCACTACCTTGGCGACACGACTACCCTGGCGTCAGCGAGCGGTACGCTTAACTTGACGGAAACGGGCTCGAGCACAATCGCTGTCACTACGAGTCCGACGGCTACGCCGGCCGCAGCTGCCATCAACATTACGGTCAACTAGCAGCCAACCTAGTTCAGGCAAATAGCTCGAGCGGCCCCGAGTTTTTCGGGGCCGCTTTTTTTTGGGTTCAGGTGGCGCGCGGTACAAAATCAAGACAGGAATTTTACGCAGATTTCATGTGGCGCACAGAGTACACAGAGAAGAAACGCCACGACCTAAATTTGCCAACACCGCAAAGTCTGCAAGACTTCAGTTGATGGCCGGCGGAAAGAAAATGCCCCAGAAATTTGGCGAAGGCGAAGTGAACTCGACCGGCACCAGAGACCCTTCGTGGCTCATCTGCGGCGGACGCACCGCGCGCGCTTCGACTTTGGTCTGGGCTTTGGGATTCTCGATCGTAACCATGGTTCCTTCGGGCAAACCCTCCGGAAGAATCAACATGCCGCCGCTGGCGCTGACCGTATGGGTGTGGCCTTCATAAGAAGTTGCCTTGCCCACGATCTGAACTACAACGCGGATCCTAAGCAGCACGCGCTGCGCGCGGCGGCGCTCTTCGGCCGTAGGCGGACGTGTTGAAACAACTC